>Ga0126313_10002113_pt1 | contig 10917 bp, 8 predicted proteins | sample Plot105A_FD_89954 | JGI IMG/M metagenome (GOLD analysis project Ga0126313, IMG submission 89954) | Serpentine soil microbial communities from UC McLaughlin Reserve, CA, USA - Plot105A | ecosystem: Environmental > Terrestrial > Soil > Grasslands | place: USA: UC McLaughlin Reserve, Lake County... | reverse complement strand
TGGTGCAGGTCGAAGGCGGGCGCGACCGCGGCGTCGCCCTCCGGCCGGCCGGCGCCCTCGGTGGCGCGGTCGGCCTGCCCTGGCTCGACGCCGGCCTCGCCGGGGACGGCGTGCTGGCCTCGCGCGCCGAGCGCGGTCGCCGCCCGCTCGTGGGCCGGCTCGGGTCCGTTACCGGCGTCGGCCATGTCAGATCCCTCCCACGAAGCGGCCGGGGGCGAGCAGGCGGTCGGGGTCGAACTGCCGCTTGACCCGGCGCATCAGCTCGACGGCGTCGCCGGGCGGCCCCCAGACGTCGACGGCGCGCTTGAGCTCCGCCGGCGCCTCGGCGACGACCAGGTTGCCCCCGCGGGCGGCCACCCGCTCCCGCGCCTCACCGACGAGCCCGGCCACCTGCTCGGCGTCGCCGCGCCCGTCGAGCCCGAGCCGGAGCACCCCGGTCCCGGCGTGGGCGGACAGCCGGAACGGCCCGTCCCAGAGCCGGTCGGCCAGGACGCCGGGCAGCTCCGCCGGCGGGACGGCGACCTTGAGCCCGACATCCGGCTTCTCCCACGGCAGGGCGCCGAGCTGGGAGAGCGCGGCCTCGGTGCCGCCGGGGCCGAGCGCCTCGGCCTCCCCCACCTCGCCGAGCAGCTCGGCCGCGGTGGCCGCCTGCGCCTCAACTCCCGGCCGGATGCCCTCCAGCACCACGGTGAGCCGGCCGGGGCTGCCCCAGCCGGCCCGGGTCAGCTCGATCGCGCTCGGCACCAGCGTCGACCGCAGCAGGCGCCGCACCGCCTCGCCGGCCTGCTCCGGCCGTTGGACGTCGAGGGTCACGACCGCGGCGGCGGCCGGCCTCGGGTGCAGGCGGAAGGTGGCCTCGGCGACCAGCCCGAGCGTGCCGAGCGAGCCGCAGAACAGCTTGGCCAGGTCGTAGCCGGCGACGTTCTTGACCACCTTGCCGCCGGCGTGCGCCACCGTGCCGTCGGCCAGCACCACGGTGATCCCGATGATCAGGTCGCGGACGGTCCCGTAGCGCAGCCGCCGCGGGCCGGAGGCGTTGGCGGCCACCACCCCGCCGACGGTCGCGCCCGGCTCCGGCGGGTCGAGGGCCAGCCACTGCCCGGCCGGCTCCAGGGCGGCCTGCAGGTCGGCCAGGCGCGTGCCGGCCTCGGCCTTGACGACCAGGTCGCCGGCGGCGTGCTCCAGCACCCGGTCCAGCCGCCGGGTGGAGACCAGCAGGTCCAGGCGCTCCGGCGGGTTGCCGAGGCCCAGCTTGCTGGCGCCGCCGGCGACCGCCATGCGCAGCCCCGCCCGGGAGGCCGCCCGCAGCAGCTCGCCGGCCTCCCGCACCGAGGCCGGCTCGGCGACCAGCTCGGCGGCGACGCCGTCGACCGCGTCGGCCGCGGTGGCCGGCCGCACCAAGCCGTCGCGCTCCAGGCCCTCCAGGGTGGCGGCCACGGTCAGAACACCTCGGCCAGGCCGGCGCGCTCGGCCGGGTGGACCCGGCGGGGGCCCGGCGCCTCCCCGCACAGCCGCGGGGTGGGGAACACCTTGCCGGGGTTGCAGCGCCCGTCGGGGTCGAAGGCGCAGCGCAGCAGCTGCATGACCTCCAGGTCGTCGGCGCCGAACTGCTTGGGCAGGTACTGCTTCTTGTCGAAGCCGACGCCGTGCTCGCCGGTGATGGAGCCGCCGTGCTCCAGGCAGGCGAACAGGATCTCGGCGGCCAGCTCCTCGGCCCGCTCCTCCTGGCCCTCCACCTCGCCGTCGTACAGCACCAGCGGGTGGAGGTTGCCGTCGCCGGCGTGGAAGACGTTGGCGACCCGCAGCCCCCGCTCCTCGGCCAGGTCGGCGATCCTCCGCAGCACCTCCGGCAGGGCGGTGCGCGGGATCACGCCGTCCTGCACGTAGTAGTCGGGGCTGATGCGGCCGACGGCGGCGAACGCCGACTTGCGGCCCTTCCAGAACAGCGCCCGCTGCTCGTCGTCGGAGGCGATCTGGATGGTGGTGGAGCCGGCCTCCTGGCAGAGCCGCTCGACCTCGGCGAACTGGTGCTCGACCTCGGCCTGCGGCCCGTCCAGCTCCACGATCAGCACCGCGCCGGCGCCCTCCGGGTAGTGCACGTGCACGGCCGCCTCGGCCGCCTCCATCGCCAGCGCGTCCATCATCTCGATGGCGGCCGGGACGATGCCGGCGCCGATGATCCGCGAGACGGCGTCGCCGGCGTGGTCGGTGCCCTCGAAGGCGGCCATCAGCGTGCGCACCGCCTCGGGCTTGCGCAGCAGCCGCAGGGTCACCTTGGTGGCGATCCCGAGGGTGCCCTCCGAGCCGACGAAGGCGCCGAGCAGGTCGTAGCCCGGCGGGTCCGGCGCCTTGCCGCCCAGGTGGACCAGCTCGCCGTCGGGCAGCACCACCTCGAGGCCGGTGACGTGGTTGGTGGTGAAGCCGTACTTCAGGCAGTGGGCGCCGCCGGAGTTCTCCGCCACGTTGCCGCCGATGGAGCAGATCTGCTGGCTGGAGGGGTCGGGGGCGTAGTAGAAGCCGTCGCCGGCGACCGTCTTGGTGACCTGCAGGTTGAGCACGCCCGGCTCGACCACCGCCCGCTGGTTGTCGAGGTCGACCTCCAGCACGCGTCGCATCCTGGCGAGCACCACCAGCACCCCGTCGGAGACCGGGAGGGCGCCGCCGGACAGGCCGGTGCCCGAGCCGCGGGCCACGAACGGCACCCCCGCCTCCCGGCAGGCACGCACCACCGCCCGGACCTGGTCGGCGGTCTCCGGCAGCACCACCACGCTGGGGATCACCCGGAAGTTGGCCAGCCCGTCGCACTCGTAGGTGCGCAGCTGGTTGCGTTCGGAGATGACCCCCTGGGGGCCGATGGCGTCGACGAACCGTCGGATGAGCGCGTCCCTGTCCACGGCGACCTCCGCGAGCTGCTCAGTCCAGGTAGTCGTAGGCGGGGATGGTGAGGAAGTCGATGAACTCGTCGGCGAGGGCGACCTGCTCGAAGATGGCGCGGGAGTCGTCGGGTCGGCCCTGGCCGTAGAAGAACTCGTCGCCGACCTGCTGGCGGATCTTGTCGAGCTCCTCGGTGGCGGTCTGGCGGACCAGCTCGGCGGTGACGGTCTGGCCCTCCGCCAGCTTGACGGCGTGGTGCACCCACTGCCAGACCTGGGAGCGGGCGATCTCGGCGGTGGCGGCGTCCTCCATCAGGTTGAAGATGGGCGCGGCGCCCTGGCCGCGCAGCCACGAGGAGACGTACTGGATGCCGACGTTGACGTCGTTGCGCAGCCCCTCCTCGGTCTGCTCGCCGGGGGTGGCCTCGACGTTCAGCAGGTCGGCCGCGGTCACCTGGACGTCGTCGCGGCGCCGGTCGATCTGGTTGGGCCGCTCGCCGAGGACCGCGTCGAACACCTCCTTGGCGACCGGCACCAGGTCGGGGTGGGCGACCCAGGTGCCGTCGAAGCCGTCATTCGACTCGCGCTTCTTGTCCTCGCGGACCTTGGCGATGGCCTGCTCGTTGATCTCCGGCCGCTTGCGGCTGGGGATGAAGGCCGACATGCCGCCCATCGCGAAGGCGCCCCGCCGGTGGCAGGTCTTGACCAGCAGCTGGGTGTAGGCGCGCATGAACGGCACGGCCATGGTGACCTTGTTGCGGTCGGGCAGGACGAACTCCGGCCGGGTGCGGAACTTCTTGATGATCGAGAACATGTAGTCCCAGCGCCCCGCGTTGAGCCCGGCCGAGTGGTCGCGCAGCTCGTGGAGGATCTCGTCCATCTCGAAGGCGGCGAGGATGGTCTCGATCAGCACGGTCGCCTTGACGGTGCCGCGGGGGATGCCGAGCCGGTCCTGGGCGAGCTGGAAGGCGTCGTTCCACAGCCGCGCCTCCAGGTGGCTCTCCAGCTTCGGCAGGTACAGGTAGACGCCCTTGCCGCGCTCCAGCAGCCGGCGGGCGCCGTGGAACATGAACAGGCCGAAGTCGGCCAGGCTGGCGGAGGCGGGCCGGCCGTCGACCACCACGTGCTTTTCCGGCAGGTGCCAGCCCCGCGGACGGGGCATGAGCACGGCCGTCTCCTCGTTCAGCCGGTAGCGGCGGCCGTCGGGGCTCTCGAAGTCGATGGTGCCATCGATCGCCTCGACCAGGTTGGCCTGCCCGCCGAACATGTTCTGCCAGGTGGGGGTGTTGGCGTCCTCGAAGTCGGCCATGTAGACGCGCGCCCCGGAGTTGAGGGCGTTGATGAGCATCTTGCGGTCGGTCGGCCCGGTGATCTCGACCCGGCGGTCGGCCAGCTCGGCGGGGACCGGCGCCACCCCCCAGTCGCCCCGGCGGATGCCGGCCATTTCCGGCGGGAAGTCCGGGAGGGCGCCGGCGTCCAGCTCGCGCTGGCGCTCGACGCGGCGCCGCAGCAGCGCCTCCCTGGTGGACCCGAGCTCCCGCTGGAGGTCGGCGACGAACGCCAACGCGTCGTCGCTGAGGATGCCCGGGTACTGCTCGCGCGCGGGCCCGTGGACCTCGACGCCGTGGGGGGATGCCATCGGCCAGACCTCCTCGCACAAGGGGTTCCCCCCATTATTGACCAACCGCCGACGCTGGCGGTCGGAATGGAGTCTTGCCGCCGAAGGCGGCTCCTAGCCTTCTCTCATGGCGCGAGCCGTCCGATCCGCCAGCCGCCGTCGGGGGCGCGGCTGTAGCGCAGCCGGTCGTGCAGCCGGTCCGGCCGCCCGTGCCACAGCTCGACCACGTCGTGGACCAGCCGGTAGCCGCCCCAGAACGGCGGCAGCGGGACGTCCCCGCCAGGGTGGTCGGCCGCCAGCTCGGCGACGCGCCGGTCGAGCACGGCGCGGTCGGGGATCACCCGGCTCTGGGGGGAGGCCCAGGCGCTGAGGCGGCTGCCGAGCGGCCGGGTGCGGAAGTAGGCCGCCGACTCCTCCTTCGTGGTCCGCTCGACCCGCCCCTCGACCCGGACCTGGCGCTGCAGCTCGCCCCACCAGAACACCAGCGCCGCCCGCGGGTTGGCGGCCAGCTCGGCGGCCTTGCGGCTCTCGAAGTTGGTGTAGAACACGAAGCCGCGCTGGTCGACGCCGCGCAGCAGCACCATGCGGGCCGAGGGGCGGCCGTCGGCGGCGGCGGTCGCCAGCGTCATCGCGGTCGGCTCGACCAGCCCGGCCGCCTGGGCGTCGTCGAGCCAGCGCCCGAACTGCACCACCGGGTCCGGGTCGACCTCCGCCTCGACCAGGCCAGGCCGGCTGTCCTCGCCGTGCATGCGCGTGAGTCTCCCACCTCGGGCAAGCGCGGGGGGCGGCCCCGGTGCGGGGGCCGCCCCCCTCCTCCCCCCTGGCCTACTCGGTGGTGATCGCGCGGAGCATGTCGATCCTGGCGGCGCGGCGGCCGGGGAGGATGGCCGCCAGGACGCCGGCCACCCCGGCGGCCAGCACGAAGCCGACCAGCTGACCGACCGGCAGGGTGAACTCGCTGATGCCCTGGCCGCGCAGGGCCCGCACCACCGTCCAGCCGAAGAACACGCCGACCACCAGGCCGAGGACCGCGCCGAGGACGGCGATGATGACCGCCTCCCAGCGGATCATCGAGCGCAGCTGCCGGCGGGTGGCGCCGACCGCCCGCAGCAGGCCGAGCTCGCGGATGCGCTCGAAGATCGACAGGGCCAGGGTGTTGACGATGCCGAACAGCGCGATCAGCACCGCCAGCCCCAGCAGCGAGTAGAACAGGTTGATCAGCTGGTCGATCTGCCTGGCGTTCTCGGCCTTGTACTCGGCCTGGTCGCGGACGGTGATGTTGGGGAAGTCGGCCGTGACCCGCTCCACGGCCGCCCTGGAGGCCGCCGGGGCGACCCCGGGCGCGGCCTTGACCAGCACCTGGAAGTCCTGCTGGTCGGTGTAGCCGCGCTGGTAGTCCACCATGGACAGCAGGTAGTCGCCGTTGAGGCTGTTGTCTTCGTAGATGGCCTTGACCGGGACCTGCTGGACGCCGTTGCGGGGGAACTCCATGGGGACGCGCTCCCCCACCGTCCAGCCGTTGGCCCTGGCGACGGTGTCCTTGACGGCCAGCCCTCCGCCGGCCAGGTCCGCCAGGCTGCCGGCGGTGACGTCGGTGCGGACGACCTGCTGGTAGGCGACCGGGTCGATGCCGATGAGCTGCTTGGTCGCCCCGTTGAGCTTCCAGGCGCCGAGGCGGTCGCCGGTGACCGCCTCCAGCTCGGGCTGGTCGGCCAGGCGCGTGGCCACCTCCGTGCTGAACGGCGTGAAGCCGTCGGTGTTCATGAGGATGTAGTCCGCCGAGACGCTCTCGTCCAGGATCTTGTTGGTCGAGCCCTTGATCGAGGCGGCGAACACGCTCACGAAGGCGACCAGTGCCAGCCCGATCATCAGGGCGGCCGCGGTCGAGGCCGTGCGGCGCGGGTTGCGCATGGCGTTCTGCCGCGCCAACGCGCCCGGCAGCCGGAACGCCCTGGCGAACGGCCAGCCGATCACGCGCGCCAGCGGCCGGGCGATCAGCGGGCTCAGGATCGCCACGCCGAAGAACACCACCACCGCGCCGGCGGCGACGTTGACCAGCCGGTTGCCCTCGGGGCGGAACAGGCCGGCCAGGAGCAGCGCCACCCCGACGGCGGTGACCAGCACGCCGAAGACGATCCGGCGCCTGCGGAAGCCGGTTGGCGCGAAGGCCGTCTCCTCCCGCAGGGCGGCCACCGGCGCCACCCTGGTCGCCTTGCGCGCCGGCAGCAGCGCCGACAGGACGGTCACCACCAGGCCGACCACCAGCGACACCACCACCGTGCGCGGCCGGAACTGGGTGGCGGTGGTCGGCAGGTCGGCGCCCAGGAAGCCGCTGAGCAGGGCGCGCAGGCCGTCGGCGATCACCACGCCGAGGGCCAGGCCGACCAGCGACGCCACGATGGCGACGATCGCCGACTCCAGCAGCACCGAGCCCATCACCTGCCGGCGACTGGCGCCGAGGCAGCGCAGCAGGGCCAGCTCGCGGGTGCGCTGGGCGACGATGATCGTGAAGGTGTTGAAGATCAGGAAGCCGCCGACCAGCAGGGCCACGAACGCGAACGCCAGCAGCGCGGTGGAGAGGAAGCGCCCGATGGTGTCGTTGATCTCGGCGGCCGTCGACTCGGCCAGCTGCGTGCCGGTGAGCACCTCGTACTTTGGGTCGACGGCGGCGCGCACCCGGTCGCGGAGCTGCTCGGGGCTGACGCCGTCCTGGGCGGCCACGTCGATCTCGTCGAAGTGGCCCTCGCGGTTGAGCACCTTCTGGGCGGTCGGCAGGTCGAAGCCGGCCAGGGTCGCCCCGGCGAGGTTGGAGGCCTCGCCGAAGCCGATCACGCCGCTGACGGTGAAGGTCTGCGCCGGCCCCTGCAGCAGCACCTTGACGCGGTCGCCGACCTGGAAGCCCTCGTCCTCGGCGGTCTTGGCGTCGACCACCACCTCGTTCGGCCCGCTCGGCAGCCGCCCGGCGCGGATGGTCGAGCCGGCAGTGAACTCCGAGCCCTGCGCGACCGAGACGCCGAGGGTCGGCGCGCCACCGGTGGTCACCGGCTTGCCGTCCTTGCCGATGAACTGCGCGAAGCCGGTGACGTTGCCCTCGGCGGCCTTGACCCCGTCGACGGCCTTCACCTGGTCGAGCACGGCGGCGGGCACGGGGTCGCGGGTCTGGCCCATCTGGCCGCCGAAGGCCTCCTGGGAGCGGACGGCCACGTCGACGCCCTCGGTGACCTGCTTGAAGAGGTTGTCGAAGGTGGCGGTGATGGTGTCGGTGAGCACGTAGGTGCCGGCCACGAAGCTGACCCCCAGCACGATCGCCAGGGCGGTGGCGGCCAGCCGCAGCTTGTGGGCGAGCAGGCCCTTGAGGGTGGCGTTCAGCATGCCCCGCTCAGCCCCCCAGCTTCTTCATGAGGTCCAGCACCTTCTCGGCGGTCGGGTTGGCCATCTCGTCCACGATCCGGCCGTCGGCCAGGAACAGCACGTGGTCGGCGTAGGCGGCCGCGTTGGGGTCGTGGGTGACCATCACGATCGTCTGGCCGTAGTCGTCCACCGAGCGGCGCATGAAGCCCAGCAGCTCGGCCCCGGAGGCCGAGTCGAGGTTGCCGGTCGGCTCGTCGGCGAACACGATCGCCGGCTTGGAGGCCAGCGCCCGCGCGGCGGCCACCCGCTGCTGCTGGCCGCCCGACAGCTCGGCGGGCTTGTGCGTCAGGCGCTCACGCAGCCCCACCGCGTCGATCACGGTGTCGACCCAGGAGCGGTCCGGCTTGCGCCCGGCGATCGCCAGCGGCAACTCCACGTTCTCGGCCGCGGTCAGGGTCGGCAGCAGGTTGTACGACTGGAACACGAAGCCGACCTTGTCGCGGCGCAGCAGGGTGAGCTGCTTCTCCGACAGCTTGCTCAGCTCCACGTCGCCGATGAAGATGCGGCCCGAGGTGATCCGGTCCAGCCCCGCGAGGCAGTGCATCAGCGTGGACTTCCCCGACCCCGAGGGGCCCATGATGGCGGTGAAGCGGCCGCTCGGCAGCTCCACCGAGAGGTTGTCCAGCGCCCGCACCTCGGTCTGGCCCTGCCCGTAGACCTTGGTCACCTCGATCGCCCGGGCGGCCACGGTCTCCTGGGAGTCGTCGGGCACGATGGCCGATGTCATGGATGGTCCCCTTCTTCGTTGTCTTGGTCGCTCCGCCGAGCCTACGTGACCCCGCAAGCGAGAATCGTCAACCGTTGCGCCGATCTCGTCGTCAGCCTCAAGGAGGATGCGGCACCCTCCCTCCTCCCTCCGACGTTGACGGCGGCGGCGACGCTCCGACAGCATCGCCGTATGCACGCGGTAGGAGTCGACCTCGGCGGCACCAAGATCCAGGGCGTGGTCGTCGACCAGGACGGCGGGCGGCTGGGCGAGGCGCGCGGCCACACGCCGGCCGACGGCGGGCCGCCGGCGGTGGTGGCCGAGATCGCCGCGGTGGTCAAGGCGGCGGCCAAGAGCGCCAAGGTCTCGCCGCGCAAGCTCGCCGGGGTCGGGCTCGGCTCGCCCGGTCTGGTGGACACCGCGACGGGCCGGGTCTCCGGGGCGGCCAACCTGCCGGGGTTCGAGGAGCCGGTGCCGCTTGGCTCGCTGGCCGCCGACGCCCTCGGCGTGCAGGTCCGGGTCGGCAACGACGTCAGCGTCGCGACCCTTGCCGAGCACCGGCTCGGCGCCGGCCGCGGCTTCGACGACCTGCTGGTGGTGTTCGCCGGCTCCGGCGTGGGCGGCGGGATGGTGCTCGGCGGCTGCCTCTGGGCGGGCGCGCACGGGGCCGCCGGCGAGATCGGCCACATGGTGGTGGTCGAGGGCGGCGAGCTGTGCCCCTGCGGCCGGCGCGGCTGCATGGAGGCCTACGCCGGCCGGGTCGCGATGGAGCGGCAGGCGCGGGCGGCCGCCGCGGCGGGGCGGCCCACCCAGCTGCTGGCGATTCAGGAACGCCAGGGCCGGCAACGGATGACCAGCGGGGTGTTCAAGACCGCCCTGGACGCCGGCGACCCGCTCGCCCACGAGCTGATCGAGCGGGCCGTCCAGGCGCTCGCCACCGCCATCGCCTCAGCCGTCAACCTGGTGGACGTGCAGGCGGTGCTGATCGGCGGCGGCCTCGGCGACAAGCTCGGCGAGCCGTTCGTCCGCCGGATCGAGACGGCGATGGTGCCGCACCTGTTCGTGCGGCCGTCGCCGCTGCGGGTCCTGCCCGGCGCCCTCGGCGACTACGCCGGCGCCTCCGGCGCCGCCCTGCTGATCACCGAGGCCGCCCCGGGCTAGTTCGGGTCGGGCTCGTCGGTCGACTGGCCGTTTCGGCGGCCTCTGCGAGAATTGACATGGAACCGGCCGGTTCGCTCCGGCGTCTTCTCTACAGGCGCGCAGTGCGCGGGGGTGAGAGATGGACGCCAACGGGTCGCAGGTGGCCGCCCGGGTCCGGGCGGGCTCGCCACCACGGCTGACCGCCCCGGGAGCCGGCGCCGCCGGCACGCGAGCGGGCGGGACGCCGGCCCGGCTGGTGGTGTTCCTGGGCGTCGCCGACGACGCCAGCAGCCGCGTGGCCGCCGCGCTGCTGGCGTACCGGGCCAAGGGGCGGGTGGGGGCCGTCTCCGCCAGCACCGTCACGGTCGACCTGGACCCGGTGGTGGTCGGCTCGCTGGCCGAGATCGGCGTCGACCTCCCCCGCTGCCGGACCCGGCCGCCGGTCCCGCGGCTGCTGGAGCAGGCCGAGCTGGTCGTGGTCATGGGCTACGAGCGCGACGCCCCGGCGGCCGCCCGTCGCACCGAGGACTGGTGCATCGACGACCCGCGCGGCAAGGACGCCGACACCGTCCGTTGCATCCGCGACGCGATCGACCGCCGGGTGCAGCGCCTGCTGATCCGCCTGGGGGTGGCCGTCCCCGCCAGGCGGGCCCATTGACGCGCAGGGACCCGCGAGCAAACTCCTTCCCGCCGGGCGAGAATGGCGCCATGCGCGCATCCCGTCGCAACGCAGCCCTCCTCCTCACCCTCGGCGTGCTCCTGACCGCCTGCTCGGGCGGCGACGACCGGCAGGCCGCGCCGGCGGCCACCGCCCCCACCACCGTCCCGGCGACCAGCGGCACGTCGGGCTCCGACGCCGCCCCCGACACGGAGGCGGCCTCCAGCGCCCAGTTCCGCGCCGCGCGGGTGCGGCTGGTGCAGGTGGCCGCGCTCGCCCAGCCCGTCGCCATGGCCGTCCGCCCCGGCGACCAGGCCGTCTACCTGGTCGAGCAGGTCGGCAGGGTGCGGGCGCTGCGGGACGGCAGGCTCGACCCCGTCCCAGTCCTGGACATCTCCGACCAGGTCACCGCCGGCGGCGAGCAGGGGCTGCTCGGCCTGGCCTTCTCACCCGACGGGCGCCACCTCTACCTGGACTTCACCGACACCGCCGGCGACAGCCGGATCGTCGA
>Ga0126313_10002111_pt1 | contig 10925 bp, 8 predicted proteins | sample Plot105A_FD_89954 | JGI IMG/M metagenome (GOLD analysis project Ga0126313, IMG submission 89954) | Serpentine soil microbial communities from UC McLaughlin Reserve, CA, USA - Plot105A | ecosystem: Environmental > Terrestrial > Soil > Grasslands | place: USA: UC McLaughlin Reserve, Lake County... | reverse complement strand
GAAGAGGCCGAAGCGCGCGACGATGTCCCCGCCGGGGGACTCCATGTTGTAGACGGGCTCGATCAGGGTGCCGTTGATGCTGCCGGCGAGGGTGATTTCGGAGACCCCGACCTGGGAGTCCTGCGGGCATTCGCTTTCTTTGGTGGTTTCGCCGAGCTGTTCGACCGTGCAGCGCTGGAATTTCTGCGGGTTGCCGATCATCCCCGGCGGCAGCGAGACGAAGATGTCGCGGGTGCGGGCGAAGGGGCGGCCTTCGAGGGTGTTTTCGGTCAGCCTGAAGGTGGTGGTGAAGTCGGCGTGTTCGCCGGCCTGGTTGCCCGAGAGCGAGACCGAGACCGATTCCAGGGCGTATTGGTCGAATTCTTCGGCGGCCAGAGAAGGGCTCGCGAGCAGCAGCCCGAGGCTCAGCAGGCCGGCCAGCGGCGCGAGGATCTTGCTGGCGGCGCGCCTCATCGTCCCGCCCCCCTCTTCTTGTTGGCGTGTGGTTTGGGCTGGTGCTTGCGGTGCTTCTTGACGCAGTGGACCTTGCCCTTTTGCTTGACCTTGCGCTTGCCCTTCGGGCAGCGCTTTCCGTCTCGAACGTTCCCCGAACTAGATCGGACGCCACTTTCAGGTGAAGTCAGTAGCGGAGGCGATGCCAAGGTGGGCCGACAGCCTTCGCCCTCGCAGATCGGCGCTTCGGGTTCGGCGAAGCCGCCGCCGACGCGGGCGTCGTAGATCGAGGTGGTGCCGCCGCCGTCGGTGGGCAGGAGGGCGTCGTTGGTGAGGAAGAAGACATCATCGCCGCTCGTGCTCTGGGCGTAGAGGTAGTCGTCCTTGGCGCTGTGGGGGGAGCTGATCAGGTAGACGCAGCCGCCGGCGCGGGCGCAGCTGCCGGCGCCGGCTTCCTCCCACTCATAGACGTCCTGGGCGCCGTCGGTGTCGGCCGCGACCAGCGGGGACTCCGACTGGAAGAAGGCGCGACGGCCGCCGGGGCTCAGGTTCTGAACGAATGATGAGTCGCTGAGCGGGACGAGCCGGGTGTTGCTGTAGCTGCCGAGGGTTCCGGTGCCGGAATTCCCGGTGCCGGTCGGATCGCAGGAGAGGCAGCGCAGGCGGTTGGCGGCGCTGTCGTAGCGGTAGACCTGCTTCACCCCCCCGGCTCCGATGCCGGGCTCGAGGTCGGCGCGCGACTGGAAGAGCAGCACCGAGCCGTCGGGGGTGAGCCGCGAGGACTCCTTGGCGAGCTGGCGCGAGGCGAGGGCTTCGGCCCAGAGCCCCAGGCCTTCGCGGCGGATGCTGAAGACGGGGTCGAGTTCGCCTTCGACGTCGAGGTCGGTGACGGTCGCGACGAAGCGAGCTTGGCCTTCCTCGGAGAGGTAGAGGTTCGGCTCGCCGGCGGTGGCCACGGCGCCGTTGGGGTTTTCGCCCGAATCGGGGATCGCGGTCTCCGAGACGAAGTAGGCGCGGGAGCCGCCGGGGGCGGCGTTGACGGGGATCGCGTCGCCGACGTCGCTGAAGCGGATCGCTTCCTCGCTCGAGGTGTCGAAGGCGAAGAGGTCGCCGCCTTGGAGGTAGAAGACCCGCTCGCCGCCCTCGGAGACCCCGGCGAAGGTGACGCCGGTGCCGATTTCATAGCTGACCTCGTTTCGCAGGCGCAGGTAGAGGGTGGTGCCGATTTTGAAGGCGATGCCCTCGCCGTCGGCCGAGGCGCCGGCGAAGCTGGCGCCCTGAAGAGGGGTGAGATCGCCCGGCAAAAGCGAGACGACGTGGGTGACTCCGTCGGCGGTGCGGTCATAGACGGCCGCGGTCCCCGCAGGGGGGGCCTGGGGCTCGAGCGGCACCGGCGGCGGCGCCGGGGAGACGTTTTCGGTCTGAAAGACGATGTGGGTTCCGTTTTCGGTGATCAACATCCCGCGGGCGCTCGGGTCTTCGCCAATGCTGCCCCGGCCGAGGACCTCAGAATGGCCGTCGGGATAGCGGACATATTGGATATGCACAGCGGGTCCTTCGCCCGAGGGGGCCCAGAACTCATAGCCCTGGTCGGGGGAGACGGCGCCGAAGATCGCCGAGGAGCTCTCCGCCCCCGAGGAGCCGACGGCGGTCGTGCTCCAGCCCGAGGCGCCGCGGGTGGCCCGGTAGGGGTCCCCTTGGAAGCCGCCGGTTCCATCGCTTCCCGGCAGCACCCCTCCCTGCAAAAGGAAGGAGACCGCGCTCCCGGCGGGGTTGGAGAGGACCGTGGCGAAGCGATCGCCGGTGATCGGCAGGCCGATCAGGGTGCGGCCGTTGGTGTCGCCGGGGGAGACGAGCTCGTAGGCGCGGCAATCGGGAAGGCTCGAGGAGAGCCCATCTCGCAGATCCTGGTTCGGGCAGGGCGGACCGCTCAGCGGGGCGTCGGAGTAGGTGGTGAAGGTGCCTTCCGCGTCGTCGCCGCCGGCCAGGTTCTCGGCATGGACGTAGAAGCGGTAGGCGGTACCGGGCGCCAGGCCCTCGGCGACGGCGCTGACCTGGCCTTCCAGGGTGGCGGCGGGGATCGCCCCCTCGCCGACGAGTTGGCGGGTGCCGGACCCCTCGGCTTCGATTTCGAAGCTGTATTCGGCGTCGGCGCCGTTGGGGGCGATCGTCGCCCGCAGGATCGCTTCCGTCTCCCCGATGCCGGTGGCCGTCCCCCTGAGACCGCTAGCTGCATCTCCGAGGATTTCAGGCGCTCCGATCCCCGGCGGCGCGAAGGCCAGCACGCTGCCACTGGCTTTCGGCACCGGCACGAACAGGTAGTGGAGGTTGCGGGCGTCGGGGTTCAGCGGGCTGTTGCTGACCGCGATCTGCAGGGCGTTGCCGCCGCTGAAGGCGCTGGAGGTCAGTTTCGAAACCAGTTCGTAGTCTTCATCGAACTGATAGACGGCCTGATTGGTCGCTTCGAGGTCGCCGACGAAGAAGTCGCCGCTCTCTTCGTCTACCGCCAAGCCCAGCCATGCCTTCGAGGAGGCGAACTCGCCTCCCGGGGGCCCGTTGATTTCTTCCACCAGCTCGTAGGTGTCGAGGTCGACGACGAGGACCCCGCAGTCTTCGCCTGCATTCTGACAGTAGCTGGCGTAGAGCCGCCGTCTCTGGCCGTCGATGGCCAGGAAATCCATCCAAGTGCCGAACTTACTGTCGGTGACTTTGTTCAGCAGGACATTTCCTTCTTCGGCCGAGCCGTATTCACGGATCGTCATGGCGTCTTCGGCGAAGACGAAAAACACATGATTATTCGCTCCATCAACCGCGATACCAGCAGTACCCGCGTTGGGATCCGCGTCGAATACGACGCGCGTGGCCGCGTCGTATTCGACTTTGCCTTCCTCGGGTTTGTAGACAGTCGGCGTATAACGGGCGGCATCGGCGGATGAGCCTTCACTCTGCTCGACCACATAAAGGTTTCCTTTGCTGTCGACGGCGATGCTCTTCGGGCCAAACGGATCGACCAGCTCGGTGATGAAGTTCCCTTCGTCGTCGAAGACGTCGATCCGGCCTTCCACCCCTTTGGTTGGGTCCCCGTAGCTAGCCGCGTACTCGTTTCCGTAGGCGTCGATCGCGACGCTTTTCGGCGACGAGAAGCGGCCTTTGGGGGCATGCGTTCCCCCCGGGCAGCCGGGGTCTTCGACCGGGTCGAATGCCGATTTACCGCAGGCTCCGATGAGTGAGAGCTCGGGTTCGAATTCGTAAGGTTCGGCGGCGGAGGCCGAGCCGGCGCCGACAAGGCAACATAGCGTGACCGCAAGCGTAAGCATCCTCCTGAGCACACGACTGTTCATTTTTCCCCCTGCTTCCCCTAGAAAGCTTCGGTTCCGAGGCCAAGCTAACGAGACGGCCGGGTCTTGTCAAGGTACTTACGCGGTCTACCGCACTGTCAGCAATGCCGCGGCCACCCAGCAAGGATGGCCGCGGCTCCAACTTCACGGCACATTGCCATGGATGCTTCTAAACAACAAATGATCAGGCGTCAACGTAGCCCGTGGCAGGGGTCGTGACTTTGTAGTTACCTGTCCAAGTGCCGGCCGAGCCGCAGAAAAAGCCGCTCGAGCCGCCCGTCCTGGTGATCGTGGCTGCGATGTCGAGTGTTGATTCCCCTCCGGTAACGGTGCTGCTTGTCAGGGTGCCCACGTCGGTACCTGCAGCGGCGGTTGAGTAAATGCAGTGCAGACCGGTGGTCGACTGTTTGGTTGTCACTTCGGCGCCAAGTGATGTCACTGTGCCGTTTTCGCTGCCAGCAATATTGTGGATTTGCAGCGTACCGGTTTTAAGAGTTGTCACATGCCAGTTGTCTGTGCAGTTGCTCCAGTTCAGCCCGGTGTTGGGCGGCTGGGTAAAGTGAAATTCAGGTGTTATGCCCGCCCCGCCTGCTGTTACCGTACCGTGGACTGTTCCGTTGCACTGAATTGTGATGCCGAGGCCCGAGGTGTCGTGGAGGATCGCGTGGCCCTCGGTTACCGCATGCAGTGTGCCGGTGTACTGGGTGCCTTTGGGCGATGTGAGCGTCGTCGCCGAAGCACTCGCGGCGAAGGCGAAGAGGGCGGTCGCGGCGAGCGCGAGCAGCCCGAGCATCTTGACGTACTTCATGTGTTTCTCCTTGGTTCCGGCGCTGTGGCGCCGGGTTGGATTGAGAGCAGCGGGCATCGCCTCGAGGTCGTCGAGGTTGCGCGGGCGCTGGACGCTCGCTTTCCCACTGCTTACCGGGGTGTTCAAACCCGGCGGAGATATTCCTAACAGAGGTTTAGGAATTAGTCAAGTATTTGTGATGAACGGATCAGGTACGCAGATGGGCAGATCGCAAATGCGAGGCGCTCAGGTCTCTTGGTACAGCGGCCCGTCGCCGCCCTCAGGGAGGGTCAGGCGGCCGCCCTTGGCGGTGATCGCGCCGCACTGGACGCAGTTGGAGGCGGTGACGTGGACGTCTACCTCGGTGGAGCCGTTCTCCAGTTGGTCCTCGGGGATCTCGTAGACTTGGGCCGGGCACATCGAGACCCAGGTCTGGGCGACCTCGCGGGGTACCCGGGTCTGGATGCGGACGTGGTTGGGGGCATCGTCGCGGGTGGCGTTGCCGGAGAGGAAGACCGAGTCGAGCTTGTTGAAGGTGACCTCGTTGTCGGGCTTGACGTACATGTCGCCCGCCCTGCCGAGCTCGACCTCGATCTCGGAGTCGTGCTCCTGCTTGAAGTGGCCCCCGGGGAAGTTGCCTTTGGTGACCGTCATCGCCGAGGCGATCGCGCCGCCGACGAAGAAGCCCTTGGAGAAGGGCTGGCGCATGTTGCGCGATTCCTTCAGGTCCTTCTCGATCATCGACTTGCGGACCTTCTCGTCGTAGGCCTCGAAGTTGACCGAATCGATGTCCTGCTTGAGCGAGTCGACGATGGTTTCCGCCGCGTACATGCCGGCGTGCATCGCGTAATGGACGCCCTTCAGGGTCGGGATGTTGACCATGCTGGCCGCGTCGCCGGCGACCATCATGCCCGGTACAGCGAGCCGCTTCGGCATCGCGAAGTAGCCGCCGGAGGGGATCGTCTTCGCGCCCCAGGCGACCCGCTTGCCGCCCTCGATCAGCTTGGCGATGAAGGGGTGGGTCTTGATCAGCTGCAGCGCGTCGTGGCAGCTGAAGGTCGCGTCGGTGTAGTCGAGCCCGACCACGAGGCCGATGCAGATCTTGTCCTCCCCCATCGGGTAGATGAAGGTGCCGCCGAACTCGTTGTATTTCGGCGACTTGCGCAGGGGCCAGCCCATCGTGTGGATCACCCGGTCGAGCGGCTCGGAGACCTCCCAGACCTCTTTGACCCCGAGCTCCCAGCGCATCGGGTCGGCACCGTGCATGTCGAAGTAGTCGTAGGCGGCGTAGGTGAGGTGGCCGACGGTGCCCTCGGCGAGGACGGTGGCCTTGGCGACGACGTCCGAGCCGGGCTCGAAGTTGGCGAGCTCTTCGCCCTCCTTGCCGCGGCCGCGGTCGCCGGAGCGGACGCCCTTGACGATCCGGTCCTCGACCAGCAGCTTGGTCGCCGCGGTCTCGCTGAGGATGTAGGCGCCGGCCTCTTCGGCTTTCTCGCCGAGGAAGCGGCCCAGTTTGGCGACCGAGGTGACGTAGTTGCCGTGGTTTTTGAAGCCGGGCGGCGGCGGCTTCAGCGGGAAGGCTTTGTTCTTGGTGAGGACGTAGACGGCGTCCTTCTCGACCTCCTGGTAGACCGGCCAGTCCTCCTTCGGCAGGTCGGGGAACAGCTCTTCCATCGCCGAGGGCTTCATGTTCGCCCCGGAGAGCAGGTGCGCCCCGGCGACTTTGCCCTTCTCGATCACCGCGACCGGAACTTCGCCGAGCTTCTCGGTCAGCTCCGGCTCGTTCTCGAGCAGCTGCAGGACTTTGTTGGCGCAGGCGAGACCCGCGGGCCCGCCGCCGACGATCGCGACCCCTACCTCGATCCGATCCTCGGGCGCGTCGGTCGGCGGACCGATGACGTCGTTGGAGTCGAACGGGGGCGGGAACTCACTGGGTGCGACGGCGGGCATCTGTCTATTCCTTTCGGTGCCTGCGGAGGGGCTGAGCCGGTTCGCTCAGCTCGCCTTCTTGGCCTTGATCGCCTCGGTCAGCTTGGGGACGATCTTGTGCAGATCGCCGACCACGCCGAGGTCCGAGAACTCGAAGATCGGCGCGTTGGGGTCCTTGTTGATCGCGAGGATGTTCTCCGAGTTCTGCATCCCGACCTTGTGCTGGATCGCCCCGGAGACGCCGGCAGCGAGGTACAGCTTCGGCGCCACCGTCTTCCCGGTCTGGCCGATCTGGGCCGCGTAGGGGTACCAGCCGGCGTCGACGACCGCGCGGGTCGCGGCGACGGCGCCGCCCATCGAACCGGCGAGCTCCTCGCAGAGCTCGAAGCCCTCTTTGGCGCCGAGACCGCGACCGCCGCCGACGAGGATGTCGGCGTCCTCGATGTTGACGTCGGCGCCGCGCTGCTCGCCGCGCTGGACCAGCTTCGCCTTGGAGGACCACTCGGAGAGCTCGATGTCGACGTCGACGACCTCAGCCGTGCCGCCCGACTCCTTGACGTCAAAGGCGTTGAGGCGGCCGATGATGATGCCGGGCTCGGAGACGTAGCCGACGTCGGCGACCTCGGAGTCCTGCAGGATCGGGCGCTCGACGACCAGCTTGCCGCCGTCGACCTTGACCGCCGTGACCTCCATCGTCACACCGGCGTTGAGGCGGGCGGTGAGGCCCGCACCGATCTCGAAGCCGAGCAGACCGCCGCCGAAGAGGGCGTAGGAGAAGCCCTCGTCCTGGATGACCTTGGCCATCGCGTCGATGATCGGCTGCGCCAGGCCCTCCGGCACGCTCTTGGCCCGGTAGACCTTGGCGGCGCCGTAGTTGCCGAGCGAGGCGCAGGCGTCGTCGGCGACCTCGCCGACCACCAGCGCGGCGGCCTCGCCGCCGACTTCAGCGGCCAGCTTGGCGGCCTCGGAGATCGCCCCAAGCGAGTTCTTGTTGAAGTTGCCCTCGTCGTCGTGGAGGGCGTAAACCAGGATGCCTGCCATTTAAATCAGCTTCCTCTCGTCGAGCCAGGCGACGATCTTTTCGACCGTCTCGTTGGTGTCCTCGTCCTCGATGATCTCGCCCGCTTCCTTCGCCGGCGGCGGGTTGAGGGCGAGCACTTTGGTCTTCGAACCGCCTTCACCGACCTGGCCGGCGTCGATGCCGACGTCGCCGGTCGCCTTCGAGTCGAGCGGTTTCTTTTTCGCGCCCATGATCGCTTTCAGGCTCGGGTAGCGCGGCTCGTTGATCGCGTCGCCGACGCTGATCACGGCCGGCAGCTCGATCTCGACCGTGTCGTAGCCGTACTCGGCCTGGCGCTCGCAGCGCAGCTTGCCGTCGGTGACGTCGATCTGGATCACCTGGGTCAGCGAGGGCATCTTCAGGTGGTCGGCGACAACAGCACCGATCGTGTAGCACTCGCCGTCGTCCGACTGCTGGCCCAGCAGGACCAGGTCGGGGCTCTCCGACTCGAGCACCTTGGCCAGCGCGTAGCCGGTGGCGCAGACGTCGGAGCCGGCCAGCGAGTCGTCGGAGAGGTGGACCGAGCGGTCGGCGCCGAGGGCGACGGCCTTGTGCAGCGCGCGGACCGCGGAGCTCGGGCCCATCGTCACCGCCACGACCTCCTCGACCGGGATCGCGCCACCCTCCTTGATCTGCATCGCCGCCTCGAGGGCGTGCGTGTCGAAGGGGTTGAGGTTTTTCTCGCCGCCGCGGTCCAGCCGCATCGTGTTCGGGTCGATGCGCTTCTGGACAGCGGCGTCCGGGACCTCCTTGACCAGGACGCAGATCTTCAAAACAAAGCCTCCTTGGGGACGATTCTCAGGTCTTCGCGGGCTGCGGATTGCGCCTCACGGAGCGGATTGCGGGCGCGATCTTAGCGCTTGTCCGGGGTGGGTTGACTGACGAGTCAATCAGGATGATACCCGGATCGGACGGACCTATGCACAGATCCGTGTCAGATGTCACGGAGGGTGCCTCTGACACGGCCCTTGATCCGAGGTGGCGTGTCCAGCCACCGTCGGGGTCCGCCCCGGGCGCTCGGCAACCAGCCTCAATCAGGGCTACTCGTGGTGACCTTGACCGCCGCCGCGAGTCTCTGGGATGCCCACCCCGGGTGGGGGAGGTGGCGGGGGGGGTGGCGGCTTCGCGCCAGACGAGGACGGTGCGGCGGATACCGGCTGTTTCGGGCGACGCTCCATGTGCTCAGCTTACCGCGAGGCCCACCGCTAGAAAGCCGATCTCCGCGAGGAGGGCGAAGCCCGCCAGCTCGAAGGCCCTCGTGAGTCGTTGAACCGTCGGATGGTTTGCTTCTCGGAATGACTGCAGCCAATAAGCGAGCCTCCGGTCCAACTCCTCATCGTTGTCGCGGAATTCATAGAGCGCGCCATAGGTTTCGGGCGCGTCCAGGGCGAAGATCAGGCCGTCCTTGGGCAGCAAGACATAGATGCAAAGAACCACCGAAACACCGAAGGCGACCAGAGCGAGGACGATCCAGAGGCTAAGGCCCTCCCTCGCGAGAGCCTGCCCGCCGAGAAAGGACGCAATCAGCGAAGCGGCGGTCAGCAACGTTCCGGTCCGCGTGCGTAGCTCGGTTAGGGCTTGCTCCTGCTGACCCAATGCCTGGGCGGCTATTCGGTGGGCCTCCTGCTCCAGCTTCGCCACAGCTCGAATCTATGCTCAATGGTGGTCGACACCGTTCACACAGCGGGTTGGACTCGAGTCGCGATCCAGTCCAATATGCCGTCGATCAGCTCAGATTCTTGGTTCAGTCTTCGGCGTGGCGAGCGGTGGCCCGCTCGGAGATGAACTCGACGATGTCGTCGGTCCCGGCGCCGGGAGTGAAGACCTCGGCGACCCCCAGCTGCTTCAGCTCGGGGATGTCGTCGGCCGGGATCGTCCCGCCGACCGTGACCAGCACGTCGTCCACCCCTTGGGCCTTCAGCAGCTCCACCACTTTCGGGACCAGGGTCATGTGGGCGCCGGAGAGAATCGAGAGGCCGACGGCGTCGGCGTCCTCCTGGATCACCGTCTCGGCGATCTGCTCCGGCGTCTGGTGCAGCCCGGTGTAGATCACCTCCATCCCGGCGTCGCGCAGGGCGCGGGCGATGATCTTGGCGCCGCGGTCGTGGCCGTCCAAGCCGGGCTTGGCGACGACGACGCGGATCTTGCGTGCGGTTGCTGCCTCCATCCGGCCCGGAACCCTAGCGGGAACGGGTCCGGGCGCCGGTTCGCAGCGGAAACCGGGACGGCGGTGGCAGGCGACGGCGGGTGGCGACCCGGCGGGCGCCGAAGCCGGCGACCGTCGCCAGCAGCGTCACGGCCAGGGCGACGAGGCGGCGGCCGAGGCGCTCGAACCGCAGCGTCTGCCAGCCCTCCTCGCGAGCGATCGCGGCCAGCGGCGGGTCGGGGTTGACGGCGACCGGGTTGCCGACCACGCGCAGCATCGGCAGGTCGGAGAGCGAGTCGGAGTAGGCGTAGGACTCGGCCAGCTCGATCCCGTGGCGGGCGGCGAATTCCTCCATCGCCGTGACCTTGCCCTCGCCGTAGACGAAGGGGCCGTCGAGGCGGCCGGTGAAGGCGCCCTCGGCGTCGGCCTCGTAGCGGGTGCCGATGCCGCCGTCCATGCCGAGGACGTGGGCGAGCTGCTCGACGACGCCGTTGCCGGCGGCGCTGACGATGAAGGTCGGCCGGCCGGCATCCTGATGGACGTAGACCTCTTCCAGCATCTGCGGGAAGACCCGTGGCAGGATCGCCGCCATCACTTCCGGCCCCATCCGGTCGACGGTCTTCTCGGGGAGGCCGGTGATCAGCTCGCGGGCCACCTTCAGCACCTCGGCGGTGCGCTCGTCGGTGGTACCGCGGAGGCGGTAGCGGAGGTGCTCGAACCCCCAGCTGGCGAGCTGCCGTTTGCCGATGATCCCCTGCTTGGCGGCGATGCGGGCGAACTGCATCCCGCTCGACCCCGCCATCAGGGTCTTATCGAGGTCGAAAAATGCCGCAGCCCGCTGTGACTCCCCGGACTGCGGCATGAGGCTCAGCCCCCGTTGACCTCGATGACGATCGCGTCGCCCTGACCGCCGCCGGAGCAGATCGCGGCGACGCCGAGGCCGCCGCCGCGGCGGCGCAACTCGTGCACCAGGGCGCCGATGATGCGGGCGCCGGAGGCGCCGATCGGATGGCCGAGGGCAATGGCCCCGCCGTTGACGTTGACCTTCTCCTCGTCGACGCCGAGCATCCGCACGCTGTTGATGGCAACCGAGGCGAAGGCCTCGTTGATCTCCCAGAGGTCGACCTCCTCGGCGCTCTTGCCGATCTTCTCCAGCGCCTGCTTGGCGGCGTTGGCCGGCGTTTTCGCCAGGTAGGGGAAGTCGTCGGCGACGGTGCCGTAGGAGAGGATCCG
>Ga0126313_10002109_pt1 | contig 10926 bp, 11 predicted proteins | sample Plot105A_FD_89954 | JGI IMG/M metagenome (GOLD analysis project Ga0126313, IMG submission 89954) | Serpentine soil microbial communities from UC McLaughlin Reserve, CA, USA - Plot105A | ecosystem: Environmental > Terrestrial > Soil > Grasslands | place: USA: UC McLaughlin Reserve, Lake County... | reverse complement strand
TCCTCGACGACTCTGCGGTCGATCGGCTGCTGCGGAACGACCTCGGCCTGCTCTTCCTCGTCACGCTCGACGGTGGTCGGCCGGTTCGGCTCGAGGCCGTGCCGCTCAGGCTTGGCCGAAGGGGAGGATGCGGCCTGGGTGCGTAATCGGTTCCGCGCCGCTGGCCGGGCGCTCGGCACGCAGGTGGCCGAGCAGGACGGCCGGCTCGCGCACGTCTCTCGGCTCGCCCGTGACTGGCTGGCCCCGCACCTCGCGCCCTGAGTGGACGTCGTTTGGGTCCGGCGCCCCCGGGTATCTCCTCTTCCGAGCTTCGAGAGGAGGCAGCATGACGAAGAGCGTGCGAGACGCGATGACCGCGAACCCGCTCTCGATCAGCACGGCCAGCTCCGTCGTCGAAGCGGCGCGGCTCATGCGAGACCGTCACGTCGGCTCGCTGCCAGTCGTGGAGGACGAGCGCCTCGTCGGCGTCATCACCGACCGCGACATCGCCGTTCGCGTCGTGGCGGAGAGCGCAGAGCCACGGTCGATCACCGTCGGCGACGTCGCCTCCCGCGAGGCCGTCACGGCCGCGCCCGAGCAGGATCTCGACGAGGCGCTGCGGCTGATGGCCCACCACCAGGTGCGGCGGCTCCCGGTCACCGAGGGCGACCGGCTCGTAGGCATCCTGGCCCAGGCCGACATGGCCCACGAGGAGGACCGGCAGAAGGTGGGCGAGATGGTCGAGGCGATCTCGGATCCTTCCGACGCGGAGCGCCGGGTCTAGCCCGGGCCGCTCACATGGGCACGATCGTCGTCGGCGTCGACGGCTCGCCGGGTAGCGACGCCGCGTTGCGCTGGGCCGTCGGCGAGGCGCGCCTGCGCGGCTCGACCCTGCGGGTCGTCCATGCCTACCAGCCTCCACACGTGCCGCTCGCCGAGGCCGGGGTGGGCGGCATGGCGGTTCCCGCCGTTTTCACCGAGGACGGCGAGGAGTTCGGGCGCGTGGTCGAGGGCCAGGCCCGCGCCATCGTCGACGGTGCGCTACGGCGATTGGACGACGATTCGACCCAGGGACTTGAGATCGAACGCGTGGCGGCGGAAGGGCCAGCCACCGAGACGCTGATCGAAGCGGCGCGGGACGCCGAGCTCCTCGTCGTCGGCTCGCGCGGACGCGGCGGCTTCCTCGGCCTGCTGCTCGGCTCGGTCAGCCAGCAGTGTGCGCAGCATCCGCCCTGTCCGGTAGTCATCCTGCCGCCGCCAGAGGAAGCAGCGTCTCCCACGGCCGACTGAGCGGGCAAACACACGAACGCCGCGTTCGACTCCTCAGCACTCGGACCCAAGCCGTCTACGCGGCTCGCCAGTGAGTGCGCGACTCATCCCGTTCGCGGCCACATCCGCGTAGCGGCTGTGCGCGATTCGACCACCGCGACGGTCTCGCGAGCCGTGTCGCGATGTGATCGGCCGCATGGGCCCAGAGGGACGACCCAGGACGGTAGCGGCGCGACGCCGGGCTCCCCGACCGAGGAGATCTAGCCCTAGCGCCGCTGCTCCATGGCACTGCGTCTGGCGCGCCGCTCCACGCCGAACTCTATGGCCTCACGCCCGCTCGAAAGCGCGTCCGCTTGCAAAAACGCTTGCACCACCGGGCTTGGCGCGTTTCACTGGCAACAAGAAAGCCCCGTTTCCGGGGCTTTCTCCTGAGCGGACGATGGGATTCGAACCCACGACCCTTGGCTTGGGAAGCCAATGCTCTACCAACTGAGCTACGTCCGCGTGGACGGCATTCTACCCCGCAACGAAGGCGCGCTCCAGGCGGGATAATCGAGGCCGACAGAGACCTTTCGGGAGGCATCATGGACAGCGAGCAGCTGCACGAGACCGCGAAAGCGCTCGTCGCCGAGGGCAAGGGGATCCTCGCCGCGGACGAGAGCTCCGGGACGATCGAGAAGCGTTTCGACGCGATCGGCGTCGAGTCCACCGAGGAAAACCGGCGCGCCTACCGCGACCTCCTCTTCACGACCGAGGGCGCCGCCGACTACATCAGCGGCGTCATCCTCTTCGACGAGACGATTCGCCAGTCGACCGACGACGGGACGCCATTCCCGAAGGCGCTGGAGGAGCGCGGGATCATCCCTGGGATCAAGGTCGACAAGGGCGCGAAGCCGCTGGCGCTCTCGCCTGAGGAGACGATCACGGAAGGGCTCGACGGGCTGCGCGAGCGCCTCGACGAGTACCGCACGCTGGGGGCGCGCTTCGCCAAGTGGCGCGCCGTGCTCTCGATCAAGGGCGACCACATCCCGAGCGACTACGCGATCTGGACGAACGCCCACGCCCTCGCCCGCTACGCGGCGCTCTCCCAGGAGGCGGGCCTCGTCCCGATCGTCGAGCCAGAGGTGCTCATGGACGGAGACCACACGCTCGACCGGGCGTACTCGGTTACGTCACGTACGCTGCAGGCCGTCTTCACCGAGCTCTACGACCAGCGCGTCGACTTCGAGGGGATGCTCCTGAAGCCGAACATGGTCCTGCCGGGCTACGACGCGGCGGAGCAGGTCTCGCACGACGAGATCGCCCGGGCGACGATCAAGTGCTTCAAGCGCACGGTGTCGGCGGCGGTGCCGGGGATCGTCTTCCTCTCGGGCGGGCAGAGCGACGAGGACGCCACCGCGCGCCTGAACGCGATGAACGCGCTCGCCGAGGACATGCCGTGGCAGCTGTCGTTCTCGTACGGCCGTGCCCTGCAGGCGGCGGCGCAGAAGGCGTGGAGCGGCAAGGCCGAGAACCGCGAGGCCGCACAGCGTGCGTTCTACCACCGGGCGAAGATGAACTCCGCAGCACGCACGGGTGCCTACGCGCCCGAGATGGAGCGGGAGGCGGTCACGGCGTAGGTCGGTCGGCAAGGCCCCGGCGCGCACGGCGCAGCCGAGCCCCTGGCAGCCAGCGAAACGACTGCGTCACGCAAGCGTCACAGAAGCCGCGCGGCGGCGCCAGGCCTCCTTTGCGCCGAAAGCGTGACGAAAGCGTTCGGCCAACGGTTTCGCGGCGCGTCAGCTCACGGCGCAGCCGAGCCCCTCGCAGCCGGCGAAAGCGTGACGAAAGCGTTCGGCCAACGGTTTCGCGGCGCGTCAGCGCACGGCGCAGCCGAGCCCCTGGCAGCCGGCGAAACGACTGCGTCACGCAAGCGTCACAGAAGCTGCGCGGCGGCGCCAGGCCTCGTTGCGCCGAAAGCGTGACGAAAGCGGTCGGCTAGCGGTATTCGCGGCCCGTCAGGGCCGTCAGCTTCTCGAGGGCATGGGTCGCTTCGACGCGGCGGACCGTTCCTGAGCGGGAGCGCATCACGATCGAGTCGGTGAACGCGCCATCACGCGAGTACCTCACGCCCTTCAGCAGCGCGCCGGTCGTGACGCCCGTGGCTGCGAAGAACACGTCCTCACCGGCCACGAGGTCGTCGAGCGAGAGCTTGCGGTCGACGTCGTAGCCGGCGTCGGCCAGCTTCTGCCGCTCCTCGTCGTCGCGCGGCCACAGCCGCCCGTAGAGCGCGCCGCCCACGCACTTCAGCGCCGCCGCCGACAGCACACCCTCGGGCGTGCCCCCCACGCCCATCAACATGTCGACGCCCGTCCCGGGCTGGGCGGCTGCGATCGCGGGCGCGACGTCGCCGTCCGGGATCAGCAGCACCTTCGCCCCCACCTCGCGCAGCTCGGCGATCAGCGCCTCGTGGCGTGGCCGGTCGAGCACGACGACCGACACCTCGCGTGCAGACACGCCCTTGGCGGCGGCCACCGCGCGCACGTTGTCCGAAGGAGACTGGTCGAGATCGACCGCCTCGGCGGCCTCGGGCCCGCAGGCGATCTTGTCCATGTAGACGGCCGCGCCGGGGAAGAACATCGTCCCGCGCTCGGCCAGAGCCACGGTCGAGATCGCGTTCGGCTGCCCGAGTGAGGTGAGGCGGGTCCCCTCCAGAGGATCGACCGCCACATCGACCTCGGGGCCCGACCCCGATCCGACGTCCTCGCCGTTGTAGAGCATCGGCGCCTCGTCCTTCTCGCCCTCGCCGATGACGACGACACCGCGCATCTGCACCGTGTCGAGCACGGCGCGCATCGCGTCGACGGCGCCCTGATCGGCCGCGTTCTTGTCGCCGCGGCCGATCCACCGGCCGGCGCCCATCGCGCCCGCCTCCGTGACCCGGACGAGCTCCAGCGCGAGGTTCCGGTCAGGCGGCCTCCGGGTGGTCGCCGCCCCGGTGCTCATGGCGGTCTCGGCCACGCGGGGAGTCTACGACTTCAACGTCGATAGACGAGCCGCCCGGAGTCGGTGCGCGCGCCGGCACAAGGCATGCGAAACAGGTTCTCCCCGACTATCGCGTAGCACGCGCCGCTCGTGGACCCGACCGTGCAACGGAAGGCAGGTCGGCCGCGGAAGTCGGGCCGGACATCGTTGCGACAAGCGGCGGGTGACGCCTTCCATCGCAGGATCGCCCGCTCCACCGCCTGCCTCGACCAATGGCGATCCCGGGCCGGTGCCGCACCTCCGGGCCCTCCCATCTCGTCACCCACCCAGGCGCCGGTGCGCGAGTCGATGATCGAGACGAAATACGCCGCCGGTGTCCGCGGCGCTCCTGGCGGGCCGCTCGACACGGATCCCGCGGGGTCGTGCGCCACGACCCAGCACGGGTAGCCGACGTCGTCCTCGTTCTCGTGGCAGGTCGCGAGCACCGAGCCGAGGACCGGACTCGGTGCTGCCCTCCGGGCGACGCGCTCGGCACGTTCGCGCGCGACGACCACCGGCTGGTCGGGATCCGGCGGGCCCAGGCGGAGCCCGAGTCGCACGAGGTACTCGCGTGTGATTTCGGGGCGAGCCTGCTCCGACTCGCCGCGCGAGTCGAGCACGATGGCGACTGCGCAGGCCGCAAGCGCGAGGACGAGGAGCGCGACGACCGCTCGCATCGCTACATCCGCTCCGGCGCCTCCACCCCGATCAGGTCGAGCGAGCGCGCGACCACCCACTGCGTCGCCCGCACGAGTGCGAGGCGGAACGGCTGCCACTCGTCGCTACCGAGGACGCGATGCTCGTGGTAGAAGCGGTGGAAGTCGTCTGCGACGCGGATCGCGTAGGTCGGGATCGCGTGCGGCCCGCGCCGTTCCGTCGCCTCGGCCACGATGCCGGGAAACTCGGCCAGCCGCTTGATCAGCTCGCGTTCCTCACGCGCCAGCGGGCCGGGCGGCTCGAGCCGCTCCGCGGCACCCTCCGCGTTACGCAGGATCCCCGCGATCCGCGCGTGCGCGTACTGGACGTAGTACACCGGGTTCTTCTGCGACTTCTCGGCGGCGAGGTCGACGTCGATCTCGATCGTCTGGTCGTGGTCGCGCGAGGCCAGGTACCAGCGGGCGGCGTCGACGCCGATCTCGTCTATGAACTCGTCCAGGAAGACCACGTCGCCTCGGCGCTTCGACATCTTCGTCTGCCGACCGCCTCGGGTGAGGTGAACGAGCTGGTAGAGCAGGACCTCGACGCGTGACGGGTCGTAGCCGAGCATCCGCGCGACGGCCGCGTACCAGTTGCGTGTGCCGTGATGGTCGGCGCCGAGGACGTAGATGGCGCGGTCGAACGCGCGGTCGAGCTTCTGGACGAGGTAGGCAATATCCGCGGCGCGGTAGGTCGGAGTGCCGCCCTTGTCGGCGGAGCGCAGGATCACGCGGTCGTCGTCGCCGTACTCGCTCGCCTGAACCCAGACCGCGCCCTCCTTCTCGTACGTCGGCAGCCGTGGCACGAGTTCGTGGATGCGCTCCTCGAGCTCGCTCTGGAGCGCCCAGGAGTCGAAACGGAGCCGGAAGCGCTCGAGCGTGCGCTCGATCTCGCCGAGCATCGGCGGTATCGGGTCTCCTTCGATCCGGGCGAGCTCGTCGACGTACTCGCCGCGGTAGCCGTCCTCTGGCGGCTCCTCCCCGCGGCGCCGAGCCTCGACGGAGGCGCGGAAGCGTTCCATCTGAGCGCCCGCGTCGTTGTAGTAGTACTCGCGCTCGACGGTGTGGCCCGCGAACTCGAGCAGGCGCGCGACCGAGTCTCCGTACGCGCCGTTCCGGGCGGAGGCGACGGTGATCGGGCCGGTCGGGTTGGCCGACACCATCTCGACCTGAATCCGCTCCGGGCGCTCGGCCGAGCCGGCTCCGTAGTCGGCATCGATCTCGGCGAGCGCAGCCGCAAGCCAGCTGTCTTCGAGCCAGAGATTGAGGAAGCCGGGCCCAGCCACCTCGGCGCGCGCGACCGCGGGCAACTCGGTGGCCTGAGCCGCAAGCTCGTCGGCCAGCTCCCGCGGGTTGCGGCGGCGCTCAGGCGCCACTCGCATCGCGACGTTGGTCGCGTAGTCCCCGTGCTCGGCCTTCGCGGGCCGCTCCAGCTCGACCGGCGCACCGGCGATCGGCGCCAGCTCCCGGGCGAGCCTGTCCACCGCATATACCGGCTCGCTCACGGCCTTCATCGTAGAGCCGCCCACGCCCGTGCCATCGCGACGCGATCGACGAGATCGGGATGCGTCGCGAGCACCACATGCACCCAGGCCGGCTCTTCGGGCTCGTCGAGCGCCTCGGTTGCGAACTTGCGGAAGAGCGAGGCGCTGGCGACGGGATCGCGCGTCGCCTCGAGCGAGATCCAGTCGGCCTCTGCCTCATAGCGGCGGGAGACCAGGTTCGTCGCCGGGAGCAGCGCGAGCTGGAGGGCGACCACCACGAGGACCGCGAACGGCACGACCGACGGGCGCTGCAGCCCGCCGCGGCGATCGGTCGCGACCGCGAGGACCCAGGCGCAAGGGAGCGCAAAGAGCGCGAACCAGCCGATTCCCTTCCAGAGGTGATCGCGCGCGACGTGACCGAGCTCGTGCGCCGAGATCGCCTCGATCTCCCGGTCAGTGAAGCGGTCGTCGAGGAGCGTGTCCCAGAGCACGACACGGGTCGTCGGACCGACTCCGATCGCCTCGGCGTTCGGCACCGTCGTGCGGCGGCTGGCGTTCTCCACCTCGACCTCGACCGTCCCCTCCCTCCGCTTTCGCGAGCCGCTGGATCTGTGCCGTCAGGCGGCGATCGTCGAGTGCGCTGAGCCGCGGCGCGAGCACGAACGGCGTCACCACGAGAACGGTCGCCACGATGACCACGAACGCGGGGCCGCCGACGAGCCACCAACGCCGGCCGAGCCTCCGCGCCAGCAGCATCGCCACGGCGACCGCGGCGGCAGTGACCAGTACCTCGCCCAGATAGCGCGGCCACGGCTCGAACATGAGGTCCGCGTAGCCCAGGCGTGAGATGTCGTGCTTGCGCCGCCACCAGAGGGCCATGAGCCCGAACGGCAGCCAGACGATCCAGAGCAGCGCCACCGAGATCAGACCGAACTGGATCCCTCGGAGCAGCGCTCCGCCGCGAAGCCGGAGCTCGAGCCGCGGGGCGGCACCGACGAGCAGGACGAGCGCGCCCAGCTGGCTGAGCGTGAGACCGGCCCAGATCGCGCGCAGAACGCGGCGGTAATCGGCGGCCTCGTCGATCGCCCGCGCGCCGAAGACCGCCCCTGCGTCGACGGGAGGAAGGGCGAGATCGTCGGGCACCCTCGTCCGCCAGAGCCAGGAAGCGACCGCCACCCACACGATCCCGGCTAGGAGCACCGCTGCAACCCGGATAAGCTGAGCCATGCGAGTCGGGGTCATCTCCGACATCCACGGTAATGCCGCCGCTCTCGAGACCGTCCTCGAGGCGCTCGAGGACGAGCGGCTCGACGCCGTCTGGTGCCTCGGCGACCTCGTCGGCTACGGGCCCGATCCCAACACCTGCTGCGAGCTCGTCGCCATGCGGGCCGACCTCTGCCTCGTCGGCAACCACGACCTGGGCGTGATCGGCTCGATTCCACTCGACGAGTTCTCGCCAGACGCGGCCGCCGCCGCGCGCTGGACGGAGACGGTCCTAACGGACTACTCCCGCTCGTACCTCGAATCCCTGAAGCCCACGGCGAAGGTCGACGGCGCCGAGCTTTACCACGCGAGCCCGCGGGACCCGGTCTGGGACTACGTCCTCAGCGAGCCGGTCGCCCGCGAGTCGCTCGAGAGGACGGAGGCGCCGGTGGTCATGGTGGGCCACAGCCATGTCCCCCTGGCAATGATCCTGGAGAACGGCCGGGCCAACGGGGGCCTCGCGCCGGGCGGCCACGAGGCGGATCTCGCACGAGGTCGTTGGCTGCTCAATCCCGGGTCGGTCGGCCAGCCGCGCGACAACGACCCGCGGGCGGCGTACGTGATCCTCGACTTCGACGAGCATCGCGCCTCGTTCATGCGAGTCACCTACCCTGTCGAGCGAACGCAGGCGGAGATTCGCGAAAGGGGTTTGCCTGAGACGCTCGCCCAGCGCCTGGCTCTCGGTCTTTAGCACCACGCTCGTCCTGCTCGCCGGCTGCGGCGGCGACAACGGCTCTCGAGGCTCACAGCGCCTCGACCGCGCGGTCGCGGAACGGCTGGCAGCTCAGAGCGACGCCGTCGCCGCCGCCATCGCGGCGAATGACGGCTGCGAGGCCGCACGGCGGCTCGCGTCGCTTAGGAGCTCGGTCCGCGACGCCGCCGTCCCCGAGGCGGTCCGGCAGGAGGTCGAGCGCTTCGCGAACCGCACCTTCACCTGCGCTCCCCCACCGCCGCCGCCGCAACAGCCGCCGCCCCCGCCTCCGCCCGCCACGGTCTCCACCGAGGACACTGGAGACGACCACGGCGACGGGCACGGCAAGGGGCACAAGAAGCACAAGAAGGACAAGAAGCACGGGCACGACGACGGTGGAGACGAGTGAGCGTCCAGACCGTCGCCGGCCGCTACGAGGTCGAGCGCACGCTCGGCGGCGGGGGCATGGCGGTCGTCTACCTCGCGCGCGACGGTGAGCTGGGCCGTCCGGTCGCGCTCAAGGTGCTTGCCGACAACCTCGCCGACGACACGGAGCTCCGAGGCCGGTTCGTGCGCGAGGCTCGGCTGGCCGCACGTCTGTCGCACCCGAACGTCGTCCGCGTCTACGACGCGGGCGAGGAGGACGGCCGGCCGTACATCGTGATGGAGTGCGTCGAGGGCGAGTCGCTCGCGGAGCTCCTGCTGCGGGAGGGGCCGCTGCCACCGGATCGGGTCGCCGACCTCGGTGCCCAGGCGTGCGCGGGCCTCGAGCACGCGCACCGCGCCGGGCTCGTGCACCGCGACGTGAAGCCCGCGAACCTGCTCCTGACGGAGGACGGGACGCTCAAGGTGGCGGACTTCGGGATCGCGCACGCGGTCGGCGGCACGCGCGTCACGGAGGTCGGAACCGTGCTCGGCACGGCCGCGTATCTCTCTCCGGAGCAGGCGCACGGCGAGGTGGTCACGCCGGCGTCCGACATCTACTCGCTCGGCACGTGTCTCTACGAGCTGGCCGCAGGCGAGCCCCCGTACGGGCACGAGACGCTCGGCGAGCTGTTCTCGCGCCGCGAGGCAGGGCCGCCTCCGCGCCTCGCCGGCGTACCGCCCCGCCTGGAGGCGGCAATCATGCGCTGCCTCGAGCGCGATCCACGCGATCGCCCGGGTTCGGGGGCCGAGCTCGCACGCTCCCTCGCGGCGAGCCCGCCCACGGCGGCGACCGAGGTGACCCGGTTCGACGGGACCGTCCGTCGGCGGACGCTCCTCTGGGCCGTGGCCCTTGTGGTCGTGATTTTCGCGGCGGTCGTGGGCGTCGTGGCGCTACGGGGCGGCGACGAGCCGCAACCCGCGCCCGTTCCGCGCGGCGACACGCCGGCGCAGGATTTCCGCAACCTCGCGGACTGGCTTCGGGACCGCCCTACGGGCCCTAGTTAGACGCCTCTGCTTCCTCGCGGCGCGTCGTCGGCGCGAAGGTGATCCCCTCGCGCTCGAGCGCGAGCTGGACTTCCTCGCGAGCCTTGTAGATCCGCCATTTCACCGTGGCGAGCGTGATCTCCAGCGAGTCGGCGATCTCGGTGTAGGAGAGGCCGACGACATCGCGGAGGAGCAGCGCCATCTTCAGGTCGACGTTGAGGTCCTCAACCGCGCGCCAGACCGCGTCCATCGCCTCCACCCGCTCGAACGGAGCGTCGAGCACCTCCAGCGGCGCCACGTCGTCGAGGTTGACGACCGCCCGCGGACGGCGCTCGCTCGCGCGGAGCTCGTCGAGCACACGGTTCTTCGTCACCTGGAAGAGCCAGGTCGTAAAGCGGCAACGCAGCGAGAAGCGCGGCAGGCCCTGGTAGACGCGGAGGAAGACCTCCTGCGTCAGATCCTCGGCAAGCGACCGGTCCCCGACGAGGCGGAGCACGTAATTGTAGACGGGCACCTCGTAGGCACGCAGGATCAGGGAGAAGGCACGTTCATCTCCCCGCTGAGCCTTCCGCAGTACGCCGAGATCAGGCTGAGCCAGCGACAAGGAGCCCGAGTATAGCTAGGGGTTTGTGCCCCGTAGGAGTGATCTGCCGGTCATTTGTAAGGGTTTCGCAAGTTGCAAAAGGTCGAGCGCCGTGGGCGCCAGATCGGACAGCTCCCCGCCGTCTGCGAGCTCCACATCCTTCTTCGTGATCACGAGCGGCACCGGATTGGTCGTGTGTGCGGTGTGCGGGCTGACGCCGTCCGCTTCGAGCATCTGCTCGGCGTTCCCGTGGTCCGCCGTGACGAGGCTCACACCCCCCTTTTCCTCCACGGCTCGCAGAACACGATCCAGGCACTCGTCGACCGTCTCGACGGCCTTGGTCACGGCCGGAATCGAACCCGTGTGGCCGACCATGTCCGGATTGGCGAAGTTCACGACGGCGAATCGGTAGCCGTTCCCGACCTCGGCGCAGAAGCGGCGGGAGACCTCCGGTGCGGACATTTCCGGCTTCTGGTCATAGGTTTCGACGTCGCGCGGCGACGGGACGAGGATGCGGGTCTCCCCCTCCCACTCCTCCTCGCGGCCCCC
>Ga0126313_10002108_pt1 | contig 10927 bp, 14 predicted proteins | sample Plot105A_FD_89954 | JGI IMG/M metagenome (GOLD analysis project Ga0126313, IMG submission 89954) | Serpentine soil microbial communities from UC McLaughlin Reserve, CA, USA - Plot105A | ecosystem: Environmental > Terrestrial > Soil > Grasslands | place: USA: UC McLaughlin Reserve, Lake County... | reverse complement strand
AGAGGCGGCTGCAGCTCTCGGAGAGGGTCATGCGAGGTGATGCACAAGCCCTCGAAGAGGACCGCAATCTAGAGGTGCGCTTAAGGGAACTAGCGGCCTGGCTGATGCGCGTCCGGCAGCAGAGCGAAGGGCCCGGAGCGTCGTGAAAAGCACCAATCACCGCCAGTCGAGAACTTCTTAGGCGGTGATCGGAGCCCTTACTAGGACCCCGGCCCGGTCAGGGAGGGTTGTTAGCGCTAGCTCAGGAGCCGCTGAAGAGTACGAGATAAGCGGCGGTGGGGCTGATAAAGGCTAGCCCCGCCATTACCGCCTGCAGGGCGCGCCTCACGAGGCGAGCTTCCGACGAAGCCGCCGGATGCGGTCGAGGAGCAGTTGACGCTCCTCATCGTTCAGCAGCTCGTGGTTGAAGCGGTCTACCGCTTCCCGGAGGACCTGCCGCAGAACGCGATCGTGGTCCATAATGGACTTGGCCATAGGGCTCCTCCCCTGTGGTCCGGGCTCCGGGGTGCTACCAACGCCGCCGGGGCCATCTCTTTTTATCAACACCTATATTGTCTCAAGTTTGTATTGAGTAGTCAAGGGTATTCGGCTAGAATTTCCCATATATAAGCGAAGTCTTAGGAGGTAATAGTGCAACCGATGTCTCGCCTCAAAGAGTACCGAGAGAAGCGTATACTGACCCAGATGGAACTGGCGGAGCGCTCGGGGGTATCGCGGGCGACCATCGCCAGGCTCGAGACCACATCCACGAAGGCCACGCCCAAGACTGCGCGTAAGTTGGCAGAGGTACTCAAGGTGAGGCCTCAGACGTTGGTCTAAGGCTTGAAGGGGAAAGACCCTTACCCCTAAGAACCAGCCCGCAGTGCCCTTAGAAGCCAACCTCGTGCCGCTACAATTACGCATGTCAGAATTTGTATCGACTTTCAGAGTGGAGAAGGGAACGGAAGCTCACCCAGGAAGAGCTTGCCCTGGCATCGCGGGTGGGCCGCACAACCATTGCGGCACTAGAGACCGGCAACCGCAGGGCGTACTCGTCCACCACGCGTAAGTTGGCCAAGGTTCTCAAGGTGAAGCCCGAAGACCTGATCTAGTCTTCGTCCTCCTCTCCCTCGTCTTTGTTGTCCGCGAGTGTCTCGACGACGGCATCGTGCACAGCCTTCTTTAGTTCTTCGGACTTCTCTTTCTGTAGGGCTTTCTCAAGGCGGTTCTGAAGAGCCTTGCGCCAAGACAGCGCCTCGTCTTCCTTGAAAGCCTCCTCGATGTGGCCGCGTGCGTTGTCCTCGAGCTTAATGTCCTTCTCGAATTTATTAGCGAGGCTATCTTTAAGGACGTCTAAGGAGAGAAGCTCGGCTATCGCATCGTCCACCCATGCGGCGTGCTTGTCGCGGAATAGCTGCTTGGCTTGCTTCTTTAGCTCTTCGTCCGGGGGAATCAGTTTAGGCTTGACTCCGTTCTCCTTGAGCCTCTCTTCTATGAACTCGATTCGGGCCGTGTCGGGTAGGATGGCATTCAACTCGAATCGGTCGCCGTGGCTGCCACGAAAGTACTGTCGCTCAACATCGGTTAGCCTGCGCTTTAGTTTCTTGGGTACACCACCCTTGCGGTAATACGGCTCTGAGTCCAATTCCAAGTCCAGAGCGTCTTGGATAGATAGGCCCAGGTCTATAACTTCAACGCTATGAGATGGCATGCGCCAGGTTGCCTCACGCAGGGTGCGCACTATCTCATAGCCGTCGATGTCCGCATCGTGAAAGACAAAGATTTGGTAGTCCTGTCCACGACCGGCCCGCTTCAGTAAGTCGCGCACCGCAGTAGTTGCGTAGCCCTTGCTACTGGCTATAGCCATGTCGTAGCGCTCTGGGAGCTTGGCCTCCTTGAGCTTGGGCCATTCGCCCTCTTTCTCGACGTACAGGATTTTGTCAAAGAGGTAGGGTGGAAAGTTGTATCCCGCCACCTCCCGCGTTCCTAACGCCAGCGATGTGCGGTCGGGCTCTTCGGCAAGCCTGCCGTATGGGTCGCGCAAGGGGAGGCTGTAGCGAGGGTGCGCCTCGTGTAGGTGACCCCGCGGGTCGCGCCACAGCCCCGTTATTGCGCCTTCCCTCTGCTCGTACTGGACGGTCAGGGTGTCGAAGTAGTTATACGTCAGCTCTTTATCCTCCGGCCACTTATAGTGGTTGTAGGCCAGGGGTCTAAGAGCGTAGTAGAGGTCGCGCAGCGACGGGTTGGCTCCCGCCCTACTTATGGCCGTCGGGAGCTTCTGGAAAACAATGTCCTTCATACTGGTCTTTGGCTCGGGCTTGAAGAATGTGGTCTTGGGTGCCCGTTTGGGAGCGCGCCGTTGGCGCTCCCCCTCCCGATAGATTGGCTTTGCTACCTTGAAGATTGTCTCGCCAATAACATCGCCGACGCTCTTATTCTCTTTAGCCACGGTTGTCCTCCTCCTCGCTCAGCTGGATACGCGTTTTGCCCCTATCCAGGAAGACAGGTGCAGGCGTGATGATGTGCACGGCAACCGCCACATTCACGGGCGAGCGAAAAGAGTAGTAGCCCTCGGATTGCGGCAACGCGTGGCTGTGCTGCAAGAACCCGCGAATACCGTGGGTTTTGAACTTCGGTCCGGCTAGCAGGGTGCCTTCTAGCGGGTCATCAAATGCAGCCGTGTAGTTGATGCCATAGTAGAGATCACCAGGCTCGGAGGTCGTAGCCAGGGCAATCTCGAAGATGTAAGGCAAGCCAGCTGGTGTGTAGCTATTATCCCAAGCGTAGTTGAACTCTAGAACCTCGTAGGAACGCTCGAAGACGGCTTCGAAGTGCTCCGGCCCCACGCGCCCAAACACCCTGTGTCCAGGCGACTTTGAGTGCTCCTTCATAGCCTCAAGCAGCTCTCCAACGCGCTCCGGATGCTCCTTGAAGGCCGAGAGGTGCGGAAACTCTTCAACCGCGGCCCGCACCAGCTTAGCCTTCTTCGGGCCTGAGAGTCCTCTGAACTGGCGGATGAACTTACCTATCGGCAGGTCTCTACCGCCGTTGCTCTCAGCGTGTCCTATGTGTGAGAAGACCAGCCGCTTCATGGCGGCCGTCGTGTACCAGTGTGCCGACGTGAGGTCGGTCGGCATGTACTTCCGCCAGCCGTCCGACACGTCCCGTTTGTAAGTTTCGCACCTTAGGCCACCATATTGTAGGTGATCAAAATCAATATCAGCGTGTGGGTTGAACATGGCGAAGGCCCGCACCCAGTAGTCCGCGTCGAAGAGCTGATCATCCCAAGGCACCGTGAGGGATACCCTTGATTTGTAAGTTTCGTCAACCGGGGCATCGGATTTACCGTGCTCAATTCGAAGAACACCAGCCGGGTCAATCCACGGCTGTATCTCGTGGCGGATACCCTCGCCTTCGATGATGACAGGCTCCTCGCGCCCCAGCGCATAGGGGATGCCAACCACGGTTTTCAGGGCGTTACCTTGTGCCCCCCTGGTCGGCGAGCGGTAGGCCGCCTTGTCGGATACCCGTACGTCGTAGTCGAGAACCGCATCAACCACCGCAGGCGGGATGCCAGGACCGTTATCCGAAACGGTTATATGTATCTTATCCTCGGTCGGGTCTTCGAGAACCCTTATACCGACTTTGGGCTCAACTCCAGCCTTCTCACACGCATCCAGTGCGTTGTCTACCAACTCCTTCAGGGCAACCGAAGCGAACCTAGTCCTCGACTGTCCAGTCATAGCTTGTAGTTCGCGGGCGTCGAAGTACTCCGAAGCGCGCGACGTCTTAAATGTCGTGCGCTCTAGCTTCTGTGCACCCATGCTAGTCCCTACTGCCTCGCCGCTCTGCCCGCAACGCTTTGGGCACCACGCCAAGCGCCTGCGCCAGCTTGCGAATCGTCCACGGGTGGGCTCCGGTCTGCTTGCTCAATCCATCCTCTCTTTCTATCTGGACTAGTTATGGACAACTATAGACCATGTATTGAACATGTACAAGAGATATGCGACAATTGTTTTGGACAGTACGAGACAGTACGAAATGCGGCCTACCTATAGGAGGCGTGTATATGAGAAGGCTGGTAAACCTGCGGGAATTGCGTGAGCGTGCCGCACTCTCTCAAGGGGAGCTGGCCCGCATGGCGGGCATCACCAAGAACGCCGTCGGCCAGCTAGAGCGAGGTGAGTTCAACCCCCGGCCCGCGACGGTTCGCAAGCTGGCCGAGGCGCTGGGGGTACAGCCCATGGACCTTTGGGAGGAGAGTGCTGACCTGGGGAAATCCGAGGCCCCGTCCGCGACCCCGCCGCGTAGTAGCAGCAGCGAGAAAAGCGAGTCGGGGCCACACTCCGTCGAAGAGAAAGTCGTTAATGCGCTTGCCTATTACATAACAAGACGCGCTGGGGCGTACGAAGAAGACCTTGAGGACCCGCACAGCCCACACTTTTCGGATCCCACTGCGACGGCCCTTTGGGGCACGAAACTAACTCAAGAGAACCTTATGCTTTGCGGGTTGGTGAAAGCGGTGACCTATGCCCTTGCAGGTCCTCTACTCGCTGAGGGTCGGGCTCTTGAAGCTGTGGCTCTTATAGAGCCTATAACGGAAAGCCTGGAGGAGATGTTAGAGGTAGCTCAGAAGTCCTTCGGGCGTGCAGGCGAAGTCGATTTCCAAGAAGTAGCGCGATCTAATCCCCAAGCAGCGCAATCTATAAGGGACCAAATGGACAGGTTGGAGGTAATGCAGCAGGGGCTCGATCCCCAGGCACCGCGATGGGGACAGGATGAATAGAGGAAGTAGTAGAGACTAGAAAAGGGGGCAGTGCGGACTCCTCCTCCAAGAGTTCAACCCGCGCCACACCATGGACAATCTACCAGATAACCGCCGCTACAGCCTCACCGACATCGTCGAGCGCGTTCTGCGCTCCGCTATGCGCTGGTGGCCGCGCCATCCGGGCTCGGGTCGTGCACTCAAGCCAGCAGAGGCTCATCCTCTCGCGTTCGCCTTGTACGTTACAGACTTCGACCGTTACGGTGACCAGCGCGCTATTGAGTGGTTTTTGGAAAATATGCTCGGGATCAAGCCCGCCGGTAGGAACACGCTCGGCTACCACCGCCAAGGTTTGTATTTCGTTCAGGCGTTTTGGGAGATTATGCGAGAGTTTCGCAGGAATCCGGCTACCGCCCACCCGGCTCTGATCTCACCGCCTACGACCCTACCGTACCTCCGAGACGAGGTGCTCGACCGCGCCGAGAAGATCGCGGTGCGCAGAGCGAACCAAGACAATTACGACCGAAGGATGCGCAACCGATTCGGTAGGCGGAAGATGTTTCCGGGTCAGCTTGAGTACGAGGCTGCGCCGCCGCACGTAAAACCCGCGCGTATTGGCCAGACTGGGGACGGCTACGGGCGGAGGAAGGGAAAAAAATCACTACTGACCCTGAATGCTGCCAAAGACCCTAAGCAGGAGAAAGAGTTTGAGGAGTTGGCCGAGTTTGCCTTCCGGGAGGATTTCCTCAGGAGAGCAAAGCAGGTACTACCCGTCAGACAGTACCAGGTGGTGGAGCGGCGAGCGCAGCACCACAAGTACACAGAGATAGCAGCTGAGCTTGAGATTGACTCCAACACGGCGCGTGTCCACCTACACAAGGCTTGCCGCAACCCCAAATTCGAAAGGTTGGTTAACGAGATGTTAAGGAAAAACAAATGTTGATGGACCTCGCCAGAAAAGTAAACATTTTGGCCTTTTTCCTCCGTAAGAGGTAGAGGGGTTTTTCGCTCGTCCCAGACAGATAGGAGGGAGTACCAACAGTGACAACGTTTTTAGCATTGTATAGAGGTCAAAGCGTGGCCTCTGCCGAGCTTGTAGCGCTATCAGCGAACCATCAGATAGTCGAGGATTTTGTGGCGAGGCTTTTAGAGGAGTCCGAGCCCGACCAGAAAGAATTGGACGAGAGGTTCCACGCTGGCGCCGGACGCGACCGTTGAGGTAGGCGCGACCCCGTCGACGGGTTTGAGAGGGGGAGCGCCCAAGGACCGCGTTTAAAGAACATGTAAAAAGAGCCCGCCCCATAGGTCGCAAATCCAGAGGGCGGACCCCTGATACGTACGGAGATCATATATCCGGTGAAAGGCCCATGCAACAACAAACAAAGTAATAGTTCTTTCATGCCTGCGGGGCTCTCTGAGGCACACCGCAAGATGCTCTATAAGGATTCGGGGATTGCCCCCGATGTTGTAGCCGAGCGCGGTTACAAAACGGCTAGGAGTCGCGCTGAACTTCTAGAGTTTAAGAAGTACCAGCGGCGCGTCCCCTCTCTATACATCCCGATGCATTCCCCTTGTGGGCGTACGATGGCGCAGATTCGGCCGGATAACCCTCGCAAGGCCAAAGACGGGAAGCCCCGTAAGTACGATACTCCAACCGGGGTTACTCCGCCTATAGACGTACACCCTCGCAACATGGCGGCGCTTGAGGATGCAACGCGCCGCTTGTGGATTACTGAAGGCGTCCGCAAGGGTGATGCCATGACGAGCCGGGGCGAGGTCGTTATATCGCTGGCGGGCGTCTACATGTGGGGGAAGGGTGGCAAGCTGGATGCGGCTTGGGATTACGTGGTGCTGGAGGGGCGCGACGTGCTGGTTGTCTTCGACTCCGACATAATGCACAAGCCTGAGGTAGCAGGCGCCCTAGACACCCTCTCTAAGCTCTTAGAGGAGCGTGGCGCTACCGTCTCCATTGTCTATCTGAACGATGGTCCGAACGGCGTAAAGGTGGGGGCGGATGACTACCTAGCCGCTGGCGGCACCACTGCCGAGATGGTCGCCAAGGCCGTTCCCTACAGGCCTCAAGACTTCGAGTACCTACGCACCGAACGCAATGTGGGGCTGAAGGATGCACTGGCTCGCATGTGGCAGTTGCACGCGGAGATGCCAACCCGCACCGACGCCCACAACACCCGCCGCTCAGTGTTTCGCTCGCTGATCCGGCGCGCCCAGAAGTATGGTTACGTGAGGGGCAAGAGAGTGCTGGTCTCCGCCCCTACCCGCAGCCTTGCCATCGATGCGCGGGTGGGTCACAAAACCGTAGCCCGTCACGTGGCTGCCCTCTGTGAGGAGGGCACCATCGAGCTAGAGAAGAAGCCCGCAGGGAAAAAGGCTGGCTGCTACGCCATAGTCCTTCCCTGCGGGGCGCGCAGTAGTGACACATATAAGGGGGAGAGTCCCACGGGCAGGGAAAGTTTTCCTAAGGGGTCTCTACCTAACAACGTGACGTTGCCCGTCATAGGCGCCTCCCTTTATGTGTCACAAGTGCGTGCCTCGGGCCTAGGCCATGACACACACGAAAAATGCCACCTTTGCAGCACTTACGACCCTTGTGTGTCACAAGTGCGCGCACGCCAGGCGCACGCCCGCGCGCACAAGTGCGCGGTGCCTGAGTTGCGCTGGAGCGCACCGGGGCGCAAGCCGAGCAAAACTGAGATTCGAGCTTCTAGGACGGGGGCGAGTAAAGCGCCCTTAACCAGGGTGAGCGAGCCCGTGACTCGTCTGGGAAAAAGAAGGGGTGCGATAGTCGAGTATGTCCTTGAGGCTGGTGGGTCGTGCACGATTAAGGAACTCATAGGCAGGTTTGCCGGTGAGAGCACGCGCACCAGGGACTTCGTTCGGCGTCAGCTTAAGCCCTTGACGTACCCAGCCGTAATAACGATTAAGGGCGGTTGTGTATCTCTAACGGAGAACTGGAGGGAGGCACTGGAAGAGCAGCGAGATTTAGGGCGCGAGGCTGAAGCCAACGAACTCCAGGAGCAGAAAATAAGGGACCAGCGCAGGGCGTATCACGATGATATCGAGGTAGACGAGACGCCTGAAATTCCGGTTGTCGACGACATGAGCAAGCCGTGGTCTTACCATGAGGAGGGTTGTGCGTGTAGGGAGTGTTCGGAGCGCTTCGGCGCCGTGGTGGGCGCGCACGTCGAGGGTTGTGGGTGCAAGGTCTGCTGCGCGAAGCGTGAGGGGCGCAAGCTACCGGGTCAGGCTGTAGTCTGGCGCGAAGCTGATCCGCCTATAGAGCCGCCAGAGGACCCCAGTGAAGACCACCCGTTAGATTGCGAGTGCTTCGATTGCTCGTATGTCCCCCGTACGTACGCGAGGCTTGCCGTATGACGACCGATCACATTACCTGTCATGCGTGCGGAGGGCGTATACGGGAGCGAGAGGACAACATCGTCCTCTCGCATCGTACCGATAGAACCGCTCAGAAACTGTTCTTTCACTTCGACCTTCGTGGTGAGGGGAAGTGTGTGGAGTCATCACGCGACACACACCGCTCGCGAGGGGCGCACAAGTGGAAGCTTACATACCGCCCCTACACCTGGGACCCAGAAGAGGAGGTTACACATGATACCCAGTGGAGAGAGGGGCTTTGTGCGTAGTAGGCGTATGAGGGCGTACGAAAGCGACATTAGGGAAAATGGCTTGGAGCTTACACACGAGGAGTACACAAGTGTTTAGCGGCAGTGACGAACTGCGCCGCATCATAGCTGAGATTGAGTCCGAGGAAGAGCGCGAAGACCTGTCAGAGTACGCCGAGGAGCACGGGGAAGACGAAGCCCTGCGCTTCCTGAAGATGATTCTAGGGGAGGAGGATTAGCATTCTATGGCTGAAAGTGTCCGAAAACATTTAAGCGCAAGGCAAGAGAAAGCCATCGCAGCGCTTGTTGCGAGCAAGACGCTTGAGGAGGCTGCCCAGAGCGACACCAACATTTCCGGGATGATTAGGTAGGGCCATTGTTAAGTAAGGGGGTAGGGGTTTATGAGTGACGAGGACAGAACCTTACCGCGCTGTAGCGGGATAACAGCTATTGGCACCCGCTGCGAGCGCGTTGTTAGCTATGAGGGCGAGCTTTGCTACAGCCACGACCCTACCAAGGTCGAAGAGCGCAAGGCTACCGCCTCCAAAGCGGGCAAGCTATCGCGTAAGCGCAACCCCATAGAGGAGATAGTCGGCTTGCGTCAACGCTTAGATGAGATCCTAGAGGACGTGCTCTGCGGGAAGCTCACCACGGGTAAGGGGCAGGTAGCCGCAACCATTATAGGTACCGCACTGAGGAGCTTTGAGGTGGAGAAGAAGCAGAAAGAGTTCTTAGAGCTAGAGCGTAGGCTCTCTGAGGTGGAGAAGATTTATAGCCGTAAAGGCGACCCCACGTATAGCGACAGCTACCCCTTTGGGGGTGGAGTATGGGCACGATAGACCGTCGCCTCAAGAGGATTGAGGATAACCCGGACGCTGAGTACATAGAGCTAAAGGACGGGGGCCGGTTCTGGTTCAAGCGGGAAGAGCTGTACCGGAGCTTTTTCCTGTACTACATGGACTGTATACGCCAGGACTACCAGGGTGAGGAGCGCAACCCCGTGCCCCCAATCTTTGAGGCTGTCGCCCAAGCGGCGGACCGTGAGCAGGCAATGACCCAGGTCTCGCCGAACTGGCGCAACTGGAGGACCGACCACAACATCAAGGCGTGTATTGATCTTGACATTCTGGTCGAGGAGGGTCGTATCGAGCCCTTCAACTGGGTTGAGTACATCTGGGCCAACTATCCAGGCGAGCACGAAGACTATCCGGGATTGGTGCGGTATGAGGGCTAGACAGAGGCGCGAGGTTGCCCTCTAACGAGTAGTGGGCTCCGCTCCAGCTATAAGGAGGAGGTTAGGAAGCGGGTGTAACCCAGGGTCGGGACGTAGTGTCATATGGATTACCCCGGTAGCTACGGCTTCCCGCAGCGGGCCTTCAACTAATCGCAGCATTAGTCCTGTGTAGTGAGTTGGTCTACACAGTCTTGCGTGGATACACAGGACTAATTCTCCGGCAACTCGGCTGCAACAAGCTGTAGCTCCTCGTAACAAATCCTCGCAACACACGCTACCATACACCCCCGTAGCAGAGCGTATACGCCCTATATATGCCTCTCCTACGCCCCTATAGGGGTGTATGGAGCGGGAGATTGCTACCGTGGGTTTCCGAGAATGAGCCTTCTCGGCAGCTCGGTGAATAGACGCAACCTGTCCCTCCCCCTTGACACAGGCGTTGTAGATTGTTTATAATTGTTAAAGATCGTTAATACAGCAGCGGCGCTTCGACTAAGGCTAATACCTCGTGAGGCGGGCAAGCGCAAAGCCCAGGGGCCTGTACTGCTCCTCTCGCTGAGGCAGTCGGACTACCGAACTGCGACGGGTGCAGGGAGCTGGCGATCTCTTAAAGGTCGTCCTAAGAGAAGGAGGAGCAACGTAGTGGTGAGGCGAGTCAAGATAATTCTCACGGGGGCATTCGTCCTGGCGGCGATGATATTGGCGGCCAGCGTCCCCAGCTTAGCATTGGAGCTTACCCAGGAGACTGAGCAGGAGGCCGAAAGCGGCGACGTCGACCAGACGTTTGAGGTAACGAGCGAGGGCGACAACTCCAACCAGTGCGCAAGTGTCCAAGGTGTGAGCAACACTGGCAATCCACAGAACGTGACCGATCTCTTGCAGGCCGCATCCGAGGCTGATGAATTCGAGTTTGAGGAGGTAGGCTCTGACATCACGGTTAGTCCTGAGTCGCCCACCACCTGCGACCAGAAAGTTAACCAAGCCGCTTCTGCCTCTGGCTAGAGAAGGTACCTGTTATAAGGTCGGGCTGCACTAGAGAGCCGGGGATCCTAGATCCCCGGCTCTTTTTCATGCCCGTCCACTACTCTACTGCAAGATTTTGCATACTCATACAGGGTGTGGATAACCCTGATCAAGCTCCCATACGCTCCCCTTTAGAGGGGTGTATGAGAGCCATATATTCACCTAGTTGAATGGTTATACGGGGGGTTGCTACATGCGGTACTCTGAGTTTCCGAGAAGAACTCTTGCCGGAAACTAGTTTCCGATAAAGCCGAAGCGGCAACACACCCTAAGCGCAAGCGTTTT
>Ga0126313_10002104_pt1 | contig 10937 bp, 7 predicted proteins | sample Plot105A_FD_89954 | JGI IMG/M metagenome (GOLD analysis project Ga0126313, IMG submission 89954) | Serpentine soil microbial communities from UC McLaughlin Reserve, CA, USA - Plot105A | ecosystem: Environmental > Terrestrial > Soil > Grasslands | place: USA: UC McLaughlin Reserve, Lake County... | reverse complement strand
CGCTGCGCCCCGGCGCCCGGGTGGAGCCGGCGCGGCAGGCGGCCACCAGGCAGCGCCCGGCGGCCGCGGTCCCCCTCGACCCTCGGGTCGAGGTGCCCAAGCTGCTCGCCCGGCGCGCCCAGGCCGTCCTGCGGGGCGACCGGGCCGCGTTCCTGGCCACCGTCGACCGGCGGCGGCTCGCCTACTACCGCTCCCAGTCGACGCTGTTCGCGCGCATGCGCACCGTGCCGTTCTCCGCCGTCGCCTACCGGGTGACCGACCCGCGCAACTGGGCGACCGCGGCGGTCCGCGGCCGCTACGCCCCAGACCAGGTGTACCTGCCCGAGGTCCAGGGCCGCTACCGGTTCAAGGGCCAGGACGCCACCCCGGTGCTCGGCCACCTCTACTACACCTTCGTGCTGACCCGCTCGGGCTGGCGCATCGGCGGGCAGGGCGACGCCCGGTCCGTCCGGCGCGACGACGTCGAGATCTGGGACGGCGGTCCGGTCCGGACCCTGCGCACCGGCCGCACCCTGGTCGTCTACCACCCGGGCGGCGAGCGGCTGGCCGGCCGGCTCCTCCAGGCCGCCGAGCGCGCCTACGGCCAGGTCGCCGCGGCCTGGCCCGACCGCTGGGGGCACAAGGTGGTGATCCTGGCGCCGCGCGACCAGAACGAGGCGGAGCGGCTGGTCCGCGCCCGCGACCTGTCGAAGGTGGCGGCGCTGGCAGCCTCCTCGGTGGAGTCCGGGCCGGTCGAGCGCGTGCTCGGCAACCGTATCGTGGTCAACCCCGACGTCCTGGCCCCCTACGACTCGCTGAACTTCCAGACGGTGGTGACCCACGAGATGACCCACGTCGCCACCCGCACCCTCGGCAACGGCGTTCCCCTGTTCCTGGTCGAGGGGTTCGCCGACTACGCGGCCCTGCGGCCGCTGCGGTACCCGCTCAGGCTCACCCGGCCGACGCTGGCCGACCGGGTCCGCGCCGGCCGCTTCGTCGGCCGGCTGCCGAGCGCGCGGGAGCTCCTCGGTCCCGACGGCGTGCTCGCCTACGAGAAGGCGTCGTCGTTCTGCCTGTGGGTCGCCGAGCGCTACGGCGAGGGCAGGCTGCGGGCCCTGTACCGCGCCTTCGCCGGGTCCACCCCGACCGGTGCGGCCGCGCTGGACCGGGGCTTCGGGCGGGTCCTCGGGACCTCCAGGCGGACCGCGGAGGCCCGCTGGGCCGCCTGGGTACGGGGCCGGCTGTGAGGCGGGCGTCCACGAACCCCACGAACGGGGCGGCCACGAACCCCGGCGGCCGTGAACCGGGGGTCGGCCTGACCCGTGGCGCTCCGGACCGCGACGCCCGGCCGGGGGCGCCGGCACCGGAGGATGCGCCGTGGTGGGCGAGGGTGCCGCGCCCGCCGGCGCAGGACCCGCTCGAGGCCTTCTCCGAGGAGGAGGTGCGCGCCTGCGTCGGCTACGCCAAGCCGCGGCAGCGCTGGGCGCTGCTCGGCCTGGCCGTCGACCTGTCGCTGCTGGCCGGCCTCGCCCTCACCGGACCCGGGCGCGGGCTGGTCCGCTCGGCGGCGGCGCTGGCCGGCGAGTGGTCGCCTGGCCGGGTGGCGCTGGCCATCGTCGCCGTGGCCGCGGTCCGCGCCGCCGCCCGCCTGCCGTTCTCGATCCGGGCCTTCCGCCAGGACCGCCGGGCGGGCCTGGCGACCCAGCGCCTTCCAGGGTTCCTGCTCGACTGGCTGAAGGCCAGGGCCGTCGGGCTGGTCCTGACCGTGCTGCCGCTGGCCGGGCTGGTGCTGGCCGCCCGCTGGCGGCCGCCCGGCTGGCCGTGGGTGGCGGCCCTGGCCGCCGCGGTGCTGGTGCTGGGCCTCGCCCTGCTCGGGCCGGTGCTGATCGAGCCGCTGTTCAACCGGTTCACGCCGCTGGCCCAGGGGGCGCTGCGGAGCCGGCTGCTCAAGCTGGCGAGCGGCATGCGGGTGCCGGTCCGCGACGTGCTGGTGGCCGACGCCAGCCGGCGCAGCACCCGGGTGAACGCCTACGTGTCGGGGCTGGGCCGTACCCGCCGGGTGGTGGTCTACGACACGCTGCTGCACTCCAGCCGGGAGGACGAGCTGGCGCTGGTGGTCGCCCACGAGCTCGCCCACGTCCGTCACCGCGACGTGCTCTGGGGGACGGTGGCCTCGGCGGCCGCCGCGGCCGGGGCGGTGCTGCTGGTCGTCCGCCTGTTCGACCTCCAGCCGCTGGTCGACCTGCTGGCCGTGGAGGGGCTCGGCGACCCGCTGGCCGCGCCCGGCCTGCTGCTGCTGGCGGCCGCCGGCGGGCTGCTGGCCGCACCGGCGGCCAACCTGGTGAGCCGCTGGGCGGAGGCGAGGGCCGACTGGGTGGCGCTGGAGGTGTCCGGCGACCCGGACACCGCGGTGGCCGTGGAGCGCCGCCTCGCGCTCGAGAACCGCGCCGACCTGCGCCCCAACCGCGCGCTGGTGGCGATGTTCTCCAGCCACCCGCCGACCATGGCCAGGATCGCCCAGGCCCGCCTGTGGGCGGAGCGGCACGGGGGCTAGAATCGCCCGCCGTGAAGCTGCTGCTGGTGACCAACGACTTCCCGCCGCGAGCCGGCGGCATCCAGCAGTACTGCCACAACCTGGTCAGCCGGCTGCCGCCCGAGCAGGTCGTGGTGTACGCGCCGGCGTGGCCTGGCGCCGCCGAGTTCGACGCCGAGCAGCCGTTCCGGGTCGTCCGGCACCCCGGGCGGACGATGCTGCCCGTGCCCGGGGTGCTGCGCCGGGCGGTGGCGCTGGCCCGGGAGGTCCGCCCCGACGTGATCGCCTTCGGCGCCGCCTTCCCGCTCGGGTTGCTGGCCGGCCGCCTCACCCGGGCGACGGGGGTGCCGTGCGTCGGCTTCACCCACGGGGTCGAGGTGGCCGTCGGGCGCGTGCCCCTGGCGCGGCGGCTGCTGCGCCGGGTGGCCGGCGACCTGCGGCTGCTCACCGCCGTGAGCCGCTGGTCGGCGGCGCGGGTGGCGCGGGCGGTCCGCGGCCGCTGTCCGGTGGAGCTGCTGCCGGCCGGGGTCGCCGCCGACGTCTACCACCCGGCGGTCGACGGCGGCGAGGTCCGCGCCCGGCACGGGCTGGGGTCGGCGCCGGTGTGCGTGTGCGTCTCCCGGCTGGTGCCGCGCAAGGGGCAGGACCGGCTCATCCAGGCCTGGCCGGAGGTGGTGGCCAGGGTGCCGGAGGCCAGGCTGCTGATCGTCGGCGGCGGGCCGTACGAGCGCCGGCTGCGCCGCCTGGCGGCCGGCAGCCCGGCCGCCGACCGCATCCACCTGACCGGCGAGGTGCCGTGGGCCGCGCTGCCGGCCCACTACGCGGCCGGTGACGTGTTCGCCATGCCGTGCCGGACCCGCTGGCTGGGGCTGGACCTCGAGGCGCTCGGCGTGGTGTTCCTGGAGGCGGCGGCGGCCGGGCTGCCGGCGGTGGCGGGCCGCTCGGGCGGCGCGCCCGAGACGGTCGTCGAGGGCGCCACCGGGACCGTGGTCGACGGCCGCCGGCCGGGGCCGGTCGGCCAGGCGGTGGCCGGGCTGCTCGCCGACCCGGAGCGGGCCCGTGCCATGGGCACGGCCGGGCGGCGCCGGGTGGAGGCCGAGTTGGCCTGGGAGGCCGTCGTCGCCCGGCTGGAGAAGCTGCTGGGCGAGGCGGCCGGGGCCACGGCGTCGTGAGGACCTCTTGGGCGAGCGCGCCGCTGCGGATCAGCTTCGCCGGGGGCGGCACCGACGTCCCGCCCTACCCGGCGACCCACGGCGGCGCGGTGCTGTCGGTCACCATCGACCGCTGCGCCACCGCCGACCTGCGCCCGCGGGCCGACGGCGACTACCACGTGGAGTCGCTGGACCTGATGGCCAGGGCCGCGTTCGCCCCGCACGAGCTGGCGTTCGACGGGAACCTCGACCTCGTCAAGGCGGTGCTGCGGGAGCTGGCCGCCAGCCGCCCCGGCCGCGGGCTCGACCTGACCCTGGCCACCGACGCGCCGCCGGGGTCCGGGCTGGGGTCCTCGTCGGCGCTGGTGGTGGCGATGCTGGCGGCGGTCGCGGCGGCCACCGGGCGCCGCTTCACGCCGGCGGAGCTGGCCTGGATGGCCTACCAGGTCGAACGGGTCGACCTGAAGATCGAGGGCGGCATGCAGGACCAGTACGCCGCCGCGTTCGGCGGGCTCAACTTCATCGAGTTCCACGGCGACGACCGGGTCGAGGTCCAGCCGCTGCGGGTCGACGCCGAGGTCATGGACGAGCTGGAGCGGTCGCTGCTGCTGGCCTGGTCCGGCCAGCACCGCACCGACGGCGGCATCCTGCGCCGCCAGGTCGACGGCGTGCTGCTCGGCTCGCCGCGGAGCCTGGCCACCCTCGGGGCGCTCAAGGCGCTGGCCGAGACGATGCGGGACGCGCTCGTCGTCGGCGACCTGGCCGCCTTCGCCGAGGGGCTGCACGAGGGCTGGGAGCAGAAGCGCCGCCTCGCCGCCGGCATCGCCACCCCCCGGCTGGACGAGCTGTACGCCGTCGGCCGCGCGGCCGGCGCCGCGGGCGGCAAGGTGCTCGGCGCCGGCGGCGGCGGCTACCTGCTGTTCTCCGGCCCGCCGCGACGGCGCGGCCTGGTCGCCGCCGCGCTGGAGGCGGCCGGGGCGCCGTGCGCGCCGGTCCGCATCGACCTGCGCGGGGTGCAGGCGTCGACCGGCCGGCTGCGGAGAAGGGGAGGGCCGTGATGAGCTCGCAGGGTGCCCCCGAGGGCGCCGACGTCGCCGGCTGGCTGGGCGCCTCCGCGTCGGTGGCGGCCTCGCTGGCCGAGCGGCCGGGCGCCGCCGCGGTCGAGCGGGCCGCCGCGTTGGTCGCCGACGCCCTGGCCGCCGGCGGCCAGGTGCTGTTCTGCGGCAACGGCGGCAGCGCGGCCGACGCCCAGCACCTGGCCGCCGAGCTGGTCGGGCGCCTGGCCCTGGAGCGCCCGGCCTACCGGGCGGTGGCGCTCACCACCGACACCTCGGTGCTGACCGCCGTCGGCAACGACTACGGCTACGCCGAGGTGTTCGCCCGCCAGGTGGAGGGCCTCGGCCGGCCCGGCGACGTGCTGGTGGCGATCTCGACCAGCGGCCGCTCCGAGAACGTGCTGCGGGCGGCCGCCGCGGCCGCGCGGCGGGGCCTCAAGGTGGTGGCCTTCCTGGGCCCGGGCGCCTCGCCGCTCGACCAGACGGCCGAAGTCGCCCTCCACGTCGACGGCGAGGCGCCCGGGCTGGTCCAGCAGGGCCACATCACGATCGGCCACGCCCTCTGCGGCTGGGTGGAGGCCCGCCTGGCGGGCCGCTGACCAGGTGGCCATGCGACCCGCGGTGTTCCTGGACCGCGACGGCACCCTGGTGGAGGAGGTGCCGTACCTGCACGACCCGGCGGAGCTCGCGCTGCTGCCGGGCGTGGCCGGCGCGCTGCTCGGCCTGGCCGGTGCCGGCTACGCCCTGGTCGTGGCCACGAACCAGGCCGGCGTGGCGCGTGGCTACTACGACGAGGCGGCGGTGGCCCGGGTCCATCGCCGCCTGCGGGAGCTGCTGGCCGCGGCCGGGGTGCGGCTGGACGCGGTCGTGTACTGCCCGCACCACCCGGATGGGACGGTCGCCGGCTACGCCGGCGCCTGCCGGTGCCGCAAGCCCGCTCCGGGGATGCTGGAGGCGGCGGCGGCGCGGCTGAGGCTCGACCCGGGCGCCTCCTACCTGATCGGCAACCATCCCAGCGACGTGGACGCCGCCGTCGCCGCCGGCGCGACGCCGCTGTTCGTGACCACCGGGCGGGCCGCGGGCCGCCCGCCGCCGCCCGGGGTGGCGGCGTTCCCCAGCCTGGCGGCGGCGGCCAGGGCCGTCCTCGGGGACACGAAAGAGCCAGGCCCGCCTCGGCCGTGACGGGGCGGGCCTGGCCGGGATGCCGGCTGGGTCGCGGAGCGAGTCCACGCCCTGGCCGGCACCTCCAGCGGTCCGGATGGGTGCCCCCCGATCGCCATCCTGCCGCTGCTGCCTGTCCACCAGCCGGTCCCGGCGGGCTCCTCCTCGTTACCGCCGGGGCCGAGCCGATGGGCTGCCGACACCCTAGCCGGCCGGGGAGGTCCTGTCGGTGTCGCGCGTCACAGCCTCCCTGTGACGTCGGTCACAACCTGGCGCGTCAGGTGAGGCGGCGCAGGGCCTCCAGGTCCAGCAGGCGCAGCGACTCGCCGTCGTAGTCGACGAAGCCGCGCCTGCGGAAGGCGGCGAGGGCGCGGCTGACGTTCTCGCGGCTGGCGCCGACCATCCCGGCCAGCTCGCGGTGGGTGAGGTGCACGGTGACCCTGATGCCCCCGGCCGCGTCCGGCTCCCCGAGCCGCTCGGCCAGCCCCAGCAGGACCTTGGCCAGGCGGCCCTTGACGTCGAGGGAGAGCAGGTCGTCGATCAGCGCCTCGCCGTCGGCCAGGCGCTCGGCGACCTGGCGCAGCAGCGCCGAGGAGGCGCCGGGCGTGGCGTCCAGGAACGCCCAGAAGTCGTCCCGGCCGATCGCCCAGGCGGTCGCCGGCGAGGTGGCGCGGACGCCGGCGGTCCGCCGCCCGTCGGTCAGCAGGGCGAGCTCGCCGATGAGCTGGCCGGCCTGGACGATCCGGTGGACCCACTCGGCGCCACCGCGGACGGGGGAGACGATCGCGACCTCGCCGGCGGTGAGGAGCAGCACGAAGGAGGCGGGCTCGCCCTGGCGCATCAGGAAGCTGCCCGCCGGGTACTCGAACGGCGTGGCCTGCGCGATCAGGGCGGCGTGGGCGGCGGGGCTGCCGCTGCGGAACACGGGGTGGGAGCGGAGCACCTGCTCCAGCGCCCGCTCGTCGGCCTGCGACCGCCGCCTGTTCATCGGGGCACCTCGTCTGGGGGGTTGCGGGGGGCGGAGCCCCCCGTAGTCGTGGGGTTCCGCGAACCCCTCCGGCTGTTCACCCGGCCGCCTCCTCGGCGATCCTGCCGGCGAGGGCGGCGGCGCCCATCGCCGTCGCGCGCTCGAGCGCCTGCCCGGCGGCGGCCGCCGCCTCCGCGGCGTGGCCGACCCGCCGCAGCGCCGGCGCCAGCTCGGCCAGGGTGCGCAGCCGCTCCAGGCGGTGGCCGGTCACCTCCAGCTCCGCCAGGGAGCGCTCCAGCAGCTCGACGGCCCGTGCCGGCTCGCCGAGCGCGCCCGCGAGCCTGGCCTCGGTCCGCAGCAGCCTCGCCCGCGACCACACGTCCCCCTCCTGCAGCGCCTCCGAGGCGCGCGCCACCGCCGCCTTGGCGGCGTCCAGGTCGGCCCCGGCCAGGCACGCCTCGGCCAGGTGCAGCTCGGCCTCCACGTCGGCGGTGCCGTCCGGCTGCACGGTGAGCGCGACCGCCTGCTCGGCCAGCTGCCGCGCCCGCGCCGGCTCGCCGCGCGCGATCGCCACCTGGACCAGGCCGAGCACCGACCACAGCCGCTGGCCGGTGAGGCCGATCTCCTGGCGCAGCCGGTCGGCGGTGGCGTAGCAGCGCTCGGCGCCGGGCAGGTCGCCCCGCAGGGCGAGCACCTCGCCGAGGGCGAAGCTGGCGCCCGCCTCGGCGTTGCGGCGACCGGCGGCCCTGGCGTCCAGGGCCAGGGCGCGAGCCTCCTCGCCCACGGCGGCCAGCGGGGCCGTCAGGAACAGGCGCACCGGCAGCAGCGTCGAGCGCAGGTCGATGACCAGGTCCTGGCGGCCGGCGTGCCGCGCCCGGTCGAGCGCCTCCTCCAGCAGCCGCTCGGCCTCGGCGAGGTCGCCGGCCAGGTAGGGAACCTGCGCCTTGGCCCGCAGGGCCAGGGCGACCAGGCCGGGGTCGCCGGCGTCCTCGGCCTCCGCCAGCGCCCGCCCGGCGGCGGCCGCGGCGTCGGCGAAGCGGCCCATGGCCGGGTGGAGGTTGGACAGCTCGGTCCACGCCTGGGCGCGGACGGCGGCGCGCCCGGAGGCGGTCGCCGCGCCGAGGTCGGCGAGCGCGGCGTCTGCGTCGCCGGTCGCCGCCCGCACGGTGCCCCTGGCGACGAGCAGCTCGGCGCGGTCCTCGTCCGGCGTGCCGGCCAGGTCGGCCAGGTCGACGGCGTCGTCGAGCACCCGCCCGGCCGTGACCAGCGCCTCCTGGTCGCGCAGGCGGCGGGCGGCCTGCCGGCACCCGGCGACGGCCCGCGCGGCCAGCCGCCGGTCGGCCGCGGTGGGGGTCCTGACCTGGCCCGCCAGGCGCACGGCCTGCACCAGGTGGTCGGCGACGACCTCCGGCAGGCGGACCTCCGACCCCTCGGCGCCGGCGAGCCAGTCGGCCAGGCGGCGGTGCAGCTCCGACCGGCTCGCCTTCGGCAGCAGGCCGTAGGCGACGTCGCGGAACAGCGCGTGGTCGAAGGCGTAGCGTGCCTGCCCGCCGGCCAGGCGCTCCGGCAGCGGCCCGATCAGGCCGGACGCGACCAGCAGCGCGAGGTCGGCATCCAGGTCGGGGTCGGCCGGGTCGGAGAGGGCGGCGAGCGAGGCGTGCGAGAACCACTTCCCGACCACCGCGGCCCGGCACAGCACCCGCTTGGCCGAGGCCGGCAGGCGGTCGAGCCGGGCGGCGATGAGCGCCTGCAGGGAGTCGGGGATCGGCAGGACCGGTCGGCCGGGGCCTGGGCGTCCCGCCTCCCGGATGGCGACGGCCAGCTCCTTGACGAACAGGGGATTGCCGCGGCTGGCCTCGAACACGCGGCCGGACAGCTCGGGCGAGGCGTCGGCGCCGAGCACGGCGGCCAGCAGGGCGCCGGCCGGGCCCTCGGGCAGCGGCCGCAGGTCGATGCGCTCGGTGCCGGTCCGGACCAGCCAGGCAGGGTCGAGGTCGGGGAGCTCCGGCCTGGTGATGCCGAGGAAGGCGAGCCGGCTCTGGGAGCGGCAGCCCCCGGCGACCAGCACGACGGCGACGTCGAGCAGGTCGCGGGTCGCCCAGTGGAGGTCCTCCAGGACGACCAGGACGCGCCGACGCTCGGCCAGCCCGCACGGCACGCCGGCCAGGGAGGCGGCCAGCTCGCGGGCGTCCACCCGCCCGGGCCCCGCCGCGGCCGCCTGGCCGGGCGCCTCCAGGCCGGCGAGCCGGCACAACGCGGCGGCCGTGGCGGCCGCGGCCCGCCGGTCCGGCCGGGTCTCGGCCACCAGCCGGCCGATCGCGGCGGCCAGGGCGTCAGGGTCGGTGGCGGCGACGCCGGCGGCGGCCGCCAGCACCTCCCGGAGCGGCCAGAACGGCAGGCGCTGCCACTCCGGCAGGCAGCGCCCCCACAGGACGTCGACCCGGTCGCCGATCGCGGTCGTGGCCGCCCTGGCCAGGGCCGACTTGCCCACGCCGGCGTCGCCGACCAGCAGCACCAGCCGGTTGCGGCCGGCGGCGTGGCCCAGCGCCTCCACCAGCCGTGGCAGGTCCTGCTCCCGGTCGACCAGCGGCGCGTCGGCCTGCTCGGCGGCGGCCGGGCCGAGCGCCTCGACCACCTGCAACGACGACCGCAGCCCGCGGAGGTCGAGCCGGCGGGCCGGCCCGGCCGCGACGGCGTCGCGGGCCGCCCGCATCGTCCGGGCCGACAGCAGGATCTGGCCGGGCTCGGCGGCCTGCTGGATGCGCGCGGCGGTGTGGACCGCCGGGCCGGTCACCCGCAGGTCGCCCGCCCAGGCGCCGGCGGCCACCTCGCCGGTGTCCAGGCCGATGCGCAGCCGCGGGGGCGTCTGGCCCAGCACCGTCCCGGCCGCCTCGACGACCTCGCGCATGGCCAGCGCCGCCCGCGCCGCCCTGGCGGCGTCGTCGTCGTGGCCGGTCGGGAAGCCGAACACGGCGAACACGGCGTCGCCGATGTACTTCTCGACCGTCCCGCCGAAGCGGCGGACCGCCGCCGCCAGCCGGCGGAAGGTCTCGTTGAGGAGGTCCCTGGCGGCCTCGGGGTCGAGCGACTCGACCAGGCTGGTCGAGTCGACCACGTCGGCGAAGAGCACCGTCACGACCCGTCGCTCCTCGTCCCCGCCGAGCAGGCGACCACCGCAGGCGGGGCAGAAGCGCGCCTCGGCCGGCACGCCGGCCTTGCAGGCGGGGCAGGACGCACCGGCCGAAGTGGCTGCCAGGTTGGTCACCGCGCCCTTACTGGCGGCTCGACGGCGGCGTTGCCGCTACTGCCAGGGCGGCCGGTCCGGCTGCAGGGGCGTGCCCCTCTCGCCGGGCTGAGGCTCGGCCTCGTCCTCGCGCTCGTCGTCCCGCTCGTCACCCTCGTCGGGTTCCAGCTCGCGCAACTGCCCCTCCCCCTCTGGCCGTGTCGAACACTGGTGCAAGCAGTCTAAACGCCGCCGGGCCGCATGTCGGCCCCCCTGGCCGGCAGGCCGCTCAGAGCCTGTGGCCGAACTCCGCCGGCACGCGGTACTCGTCGCCGACGATCGGCTGGCGCTCGGCGAAGCGGGCGAGGCGGAACGGGTGGACGTCCACCGTGACGGCGCGGCCCTCGGTGACCAGCTCGGCCATGCACGCCCCGACCGCCGGGGCCTTCTTGAAGCCGGTGCCGGAGAAGCCGCCGGCGACGAACAGCCCGGCCACCCCCGGCGCGGCGTCCAGCACCGCCCGGCCGTCCGGTGAGGTGTCGTACACGCCGCGGTGGCCGCGGGCGAACGGGGCGCCGGCGAAGGCCGGCACCCGCCCGGCGAGGCGCCGCAGCCCTTGCGCGGTCGCCTGGTGGTCGTAGCCCTCGACCTCCCGGTCGATCGCGTCGACCTCGACGCGGTGGCCGGCCTCCACGCCGAGCAGGGACAGCTCGCCGCCGTGGGGCCGGAAGTAGGTGCCGAGGACGGCGTCGATCACGATCGGGTGGCGGCGGGCGGCTCCCGGGCGACGGAAGAACGCCACCTGCGACCGCTCCGGGGTGATGCCGAGCTCGAACCCGGCGGTGCGGGCCAGCGGGTCGACCCACGG
>Ga0126313_10002103_pt1 | contig 10940 bp, 9 predicted proteins | sample Plot105A_FD_89954 | JGI IMG/M metagenome (GOLD analysis project Ga0126313, IMG submission 89954) | Serpentine soil microbial communities from UC McLaughlin Reserve, CA, USA - Plot105A | ecosystem: Environmental > Terrestrial > Soil > Grasslands | place: USA: UC McLaughlin Reserve, Lake County... | reverse complement strand
TGCCGCGCCCGACTCTCTGCCGGGATCGGCTCGAGCCCGCGCTCCTTTGCCTCCATCTCGACGAGGTCCGTCAGGGTCCCGATGGTCTCGGCGACGTTCTCGATGCCCCACTCCAGGAGCTGGCGCAGCGCCTCGCTCGCCATCGGGAGCAGGACGAAGTTGCTCCGCTCGCCGACGTCGTAGCGCCGGGCGCCGGGCTGGAAGGCGTCTTGGTAGTCCACGAGCTGTGAGAAGTCCTCGCTGCCGCGGCGGTTGATCCAGTTGTGCTCTATCGGCGTCCCCTCCCGCCACTCCTCCCCGACGTGCATGAAGCCGACCCCGTACGGCCCGAGCAGCCACTTGTAGACGGAGGTGATTAGGAAGTCTGGCCGCACCTCTGCGACGTCGAACGGGCGCGCCCCGAGCGACTGTATGCCGTCTACCACGAGCGCTGTTCCTAGCTCCCGCGCGCGCTCGCCGATGCGGGCCAGGTCCACGAGAGATCCATCGGTCCAGTGGCAGTTCGGCACGGCCACGACGGCAACGTTCTCGTCCAGAAGCTCCAGGATCGCCGAGGCCCAGTCGTGGTCGGTGGGGCGGGGGATGGCGGCGAGCGTCGCCCCGCTACGCCTGGCCAGCTCGCGCCACGCGTAGACGTTGGAGGAGAATTGATCCTCCAGGATCAGTATCTTCTGGCCTTCGCGCACCGCAACGTTCGCCGCGGCGACGGCCACGCCGTAGCTGACGGAAGGCACGATGGCAACGCCGTCCGCATCGCCACCGACGAGTTGTGCGAACAGCGCGCGGGCCTTCTCCGCGTCTTCGAAGAATTGGTCGGGTGTGATCTCCCAGGGCCGCGACTTGCGCGCCACCGCCCGCTCGCCTATCTCGCGGACCGTCCGGAGCTGGGGTGACATGTAGGCGCAGTTGAGGTAGGAGATCTCCTCCGGCATCTCGAAAAGCTCGCGCTGGTCTCTGAGGTTCACGGACCCCTCCCTTTCCCATCGTGCTGTCAGGCGGATCTCTACTATTTCTCTACTATTTACCCAGAAACCGCAGGAGCCTGCTCGTGGAGATCATCGCGCCCCCGAGCACCGCCGGTATCCCGCCGCCCGGGTGCACCGACGCCCCGACCCGCCACAGCCAGGGACGCCGGCGATCTGAGTACCGGGGGCGGTGCAGCGGTCCACTCATCCAGAAGGGATGCGACCTCCCATAGAGCGCTCCACCCGGGCTCCCCCGGGCCCCAAAATATTGAGGATGGAGAACCTTATACTCTCCGAAATACTCCGTAGCCGGCTTGGGAAGCCCGATCCGGCGCGACACCCGTTCGATCTCCCGCACGACGAACGCGTCTTCCAGACCGTACTCCCGGCCGTTGGCCGGGGCGGTGAGCCCCAGCGCCAGCACCGATCCCTCGTTCGGGTATGGCTCTGCCGGCCGGTAATAGTCCACGAAGGCCATGGTCTCCTCGGGTTCCCCCCCGGCCTCCAGGCTCTCGTACAGGGCGGTGGGGTTCGAAGGCAGCACGACGCCGTGGGTCGCGAGCTCGGTGGGCAACTCCTCTTTGAGCGCCGCGTACACCACTATCCCCGAGCAGGTGAGGCGGTTGTAAAATCTCTTTCTCCCGGGCTCGAGGATCTCATCCAGCCGGTCGGCGTCGAGCCCGCTGACCACCGCGTCGGCCGCGTATGCCCCGTCCGTGGTAGAGACCTTCCCCGCCTCGATCCTGTGCGCCGGCTCTCCGGTCCTCAAGTCCACCCCGCTCGAGCGGGCGAGCTCCGCGAGCGCGCGGACGATCTCGTAGACCCCACCCTCCGGCACCCAGACCCCGTCCACCGCCATGACCGCCGGCATGCTCGCGTAGAGCGCCGGGGTCCGTGCGGGTCCCGCGCCGGCGTTCAGCGTGTGGATGGCGATGACTTCCCGAAACCCGTCCGGCAACCATTCGAGGCTATCCAGGTAACTTCGCGTCGTCGGCTTCGTCCCGTAGAGTTTCAGGAGCCGCCACAGCGCCGGGCGGAGCCGTGGCTCGTGCCAGTCGGTCGTGAGGAGGTTTGTGATCTCCGGCCCGAGGCCGCCGTGCAACGCTACGAAACGTTCCCACGCCCCGTGCCAGGGATGCGCCTTGGGAACGGGCAGCGAACAAACCGTGTCCCCAAAGTAGTAGGTTCCGACCTCCGGCAACCGCTTCAGCGTGAGGCCGGAGATCTCTCGGTCGGAGCCCCCGGCTCCCTCGTCGAGCGCGTCCCAGCGCCCCAGAAACTCCTCCCAGACCCTTGGGAAGGTGACGATGGCGGGGCCGGTGTCCACCCGCTGGCCGTCGAGCTCGATGCGCCGGCTCTTGCCGCCGGGTTGCGGGGCGGCCTCCAGCAGCGTCACCCGGTGCCCGGCTCGCCCGATTAGGGCGGCGGCCGCGAGGCCCCCGATACCGCCGCCGACCACCACCACGCGCTTCATGGGTACAGCCCGAGCGACAGCGCCCCGACGAGCTGCACGCCCGCGACCGTCCCGGCCACGTACGGGAAGGCGATGGAGTACCTGTAGAGTCTGTGGCCCGTCTCGGGGGCCGGGTTCCTCCGGAGCGCGTACAACAGAGAGCCGGCTATCGCGGCGTTCACGAGCGCGACGGGCACGTTCACGAGCGCGAAGCACAAGGTGGCGAGCGCCCAGAAAAATCCGCTCCAGAGGACGACCCCCCGGGGACCGAGCCGGACGGCCGTGGTCTCGATGCCCACCCTCCGGTCGTCGTCCACGTCCTGGACGGCGTCGAACGTGTGCTTGGCCGCGCTCCACGCCATGAGCCCGATCGCCGCGGGCCACACGACCGGGGCGGGGAGCGCCACGGGCGTGAAGACGAGCGGGAAGGCGTAGGCGGCGTTGCTAAGGGAGTCCAGGTAGGGGCGGGTCTTGAAGCGCGCGGGCGGTACCGAGTAGCCGACGAAGAGCAGCGCGTAGAGGAGCATCCAGAGCGTAGCTCCCAAGGGGAGGAAGAAGACGAAATAGAGCAGAAACGGCAGGTTGGTGAGGAGGACGCCGGAGGCTATGGGGCGCACCTCCTCGGATCCTATGCGCGCTCCTTCCAGGGTGCCTTTGCGGGGGTTCTTGGCGTCGGTCTCCTGGTCGAAGATATCGTTTACGCCGTAGATCAGGAGGTTGAACGGCAGCGTCAGCCAGAGCAGGATCGGCAAAAAGTCCCACCTCCAGAGATCACCCGAAAGCCACACCCCGACCGTGGCGGGTCCGACGGTGTTGATCCAGAGCACCGGCCGTGCGATGTGGAAGAGACGCAGGGTCACGGCCCAAATATACCAGCGATAGTGGGTCACCCCGCGTTCTCTTGACAACCGGGTGTGGCCGAAGCGTCGATGCAGGTTCGTCTATTGTGTAAGCTCCTGAACGTGCCGTCGGGACCCGAAAAGGATGCCCAAGAAGCCGCGGGTAGCGAAACACGTTACCTGCGAGAGGCGGCGCGCCGTTTCTTCTCGTGGCGGCACTTTCGTGGGCTTCACGGACTTCGAATCTATGTGTTTTGCCTCGCCGGTGCTGGACCTGGCGCAGCTGACGCTGCACTTCGGCGGATGGGGAACACAGCAGTACGTATTGCGCAGCTACGAGACCGTCGCCTCGCTTGCCGAGCGAGACCGGTTCACGTTGCCGGTCGAGGCTGTTGTGGACCTGGCGGCCGAAGGGTATTGGTCGCTCGAGGCCCTCTACGGCAACGCATCTTCCCGGACGACCTCGGCGCAAAGAGCGACGCATGTGATGAACCTGCGTGAGCTTGTCAAGTCGCTGGAGCTGATCGCTGCGGAGATGAGAAGACTCGGGGGCTAGGTCGCTACTTGTCGCGCCTCTGCGATGCGCCATGGTCCGACCGCCCGGCGGTGTTGTCGGCTGCGATACCATACACGGGTGTTCAAGCAGGCCCTCCGCGCCACCCCCCGGCCCCTGATACTCGCCTCGGCCCTATTTTTCGGGGCCGCCTACTTCGCCACCCGCTTCCCGGACGTGCCGGGCTCTGGCGCGGCCTCCTACGCCTCCACCCTCCTCATTGCGCTGCCCTGCTTCGTTGCGCTCTTCCGGTACCTCGGGGCTCGCCGGGCCGCGCTCTCCCTGCTGGCGCTCTCGGCCTTCGGCTACGCCGTAGAGGCGACCGGGGTCGCCACCGGCCTGCCTTACGGTTCCTTCTACTACGGCGACTCTCTGGGACCGAAGCTCCTCGGGCTCGTCCCGTACCTCTTACCGGTCTCCTACCTCCCGCTCGTGATCGGGGCCGTCGCCGCCGCAAGACCCGGCTCTGGAAACCGGGCTCTCTGGATCATCCGATCCTCCCTGCTCCTCACCTTGATGGACGGCGTCCTCGACCCCGGGGCCACCGCCCTCGGCTTCTGGGTGTGGCCGGAGGGCGGCGCCAACTACGGGGTGCCCCTGAGCAACTACGCTGGCTGGCTCCTCTCCGGCACCCTCGCGGCCGCCCTGCTCCTCGCCGTCGGACGGTGGCGAAACGCGCCTCTCCCCGGCCTGCCGGACAGCGCGACGATCGCCGTGGCTTTCTGGACCGGGGTCGCCGTCTTCTCCGGCCTGCTCTTCCCGGCGCTGCTCGGTGCGGCGCTGTTCGCGTACCTGCTCCACCGTCGCTCGCGGCTCCGGGCGTACTTCCTCAAGAGCTACGCGCGTCGCGCAGCGGGTATAAACTAGGATTGGTAGCATTGATGAAGTGGGCGACGGCCATATCGCGCAAGACCACCTTCGAGGACGCCGTACTCGAGTGCGCCGAGGGCGTCGCCAGGGGGCTCGGTCCCGGCCCCGTCTCCCTGGCGCTGGCGTTCCTCACGCCGCACTTCGCGGATTTCTACCCGCGGCTCTACGCGCTGGTGAGCCGCTACCTGGAGCCGGAAACTCTCCTCGGGTGTTCGGGTGGCGGCGTCATAGGTGGTGGGGAAGAGGTGGAGCGCGACCCGGCCGTGACCCTCATCGCCGCCCGGCTCCCGGACGTGAGCATCACGCCGTTTCGCGTGGGCGGTCCCCTGCCGGACCTCGACGGGCCGCCGGACGCCTGGGAACGTCTGATCGGGGTCCGGGCGCAGGACGAACCGCAGTTCGTGCTGCTCGCCGACCCCTTCTCCGTTCGTGCGGAGACCCTCCTCGCCGGGCTCGACTACGCGTTCCCGACTTCGCCCAAGATCGGGGGCCTCGCCAGCGGCGCGACCTCGCCCGGCCTGAACGCCCTGTTCCTCGACGACGAGCTCTCTACCGAGGGCGCGGTCGGCGTAGCCCTCTGCGGCAACGTCGCCATTGACACGGTCGTCGCCCAGGGCTGCCGGCCCATCGGCGGGCTGATGCGGGTCACGCGCTGCGATGGCAACTTCCTCTACGAGCTCGACGGCCGGCCCGTCCTCGAGGTCCTGCAGGAGCTCTTCACCGCCCTCGACGAGCGCGACCGCCGGCTCGCAGGCTCCGCGCTCTTTATCGGGGTCCTGATGGACGAGTTCCGCGAGGAGCCTCAGGTAGGGGACTTCCTGATCCGCAACCTCATCGGCGTGGATCCCACCCGCGGCGCCGTAGCCGTCGGGGAGAACCTCCAGGAAGGGATGAGCGTACGCTTCCACATCCGCGACGCCGAAGCCTCCGCTGAGGACCTCAACGCCATGCTGACCAGCTACAAAAAGTCCCTCCCCGAGACCCGCACTCTCTCCGGGGCCCTCCTCTTCTCCTGCCTGGGGCGGGGGGAAGGCCTCTACGGGCGGCCCAACTTCGACAGCAGCATCTTCCGCGAGCGTCTGGGCGAGGTGCCCGTAGGCGGCTTTTTCTGCAACGGAGAGATCGGACCCGTGGGCGGAGCCACCTTCCTCCACGGTTATACCTCCTCCTTCGGCCTCTTCCGCCCCCGAATAACCGTATAACCCGAGCACGACACAATAGTGGCTAGAACCCCCACCCGAACCCCAGATATAGCGGTCTGGCAACTTTTATTTAATTTCATTAAGAAAACCCTTGCATCTGCGAAAACAGTTGTGTTATATACGGGCCAGCAGAAGATCCATCCGGGAGGGCTAACGATGATCCGTGAGGAGGTCGCGAGAAGCGCGGAAGTTCGTCGTGAGAGACCGGCCTACCGGAGCGGGTGGGAGGACGGGCGCTTCGGGTCGCCGGAGACCTTCGTGGCCAACGCCAACCTGGCCGCATGGACTGAATACCTGGACCGGCTGGCCTACTACCGCGGCCACCGCGATGGCCGGCGTGTCCGGGAGATGCTCGGGGTTGGCGGGAAGGCCATCTGACCGGGTTACCCCCGGTTTTGCCGGTTCGCTGGTGACTGCGGGCAGCGGTGTCGCTCGATCCCCGGAAGACCCACCGTCATGATGTGCCGGACATAGCCTCACGCTCTTATCCGCGCGTCCTCCAGAGGGAGGCCAGGATAGAAACAGCCACCACGGCTGCTATGAAAGGCAAGGAGACCCAGATCGGCACCTCCCCGACCAGATCGGAGATGATGACCTTCACTCCGACGAAGACGAGGATTACCGAGAGTCCGATGTTCAAGTATACGAAGCGCTTCATGAGCAGACCCTGGCAAGAAAGCGAAGTTGTGGGGCGAGAGGCTCGCCGACGTGGAGACCAAGCGCGCCCGCTACCAGGAGATGGCTGCAGAAGCACCGATCACCTCCGATGAACTTAGGGTGAGGTTGGTGGAACTGGACGAAACCCGAAAGATTGCCGGGCGGGAGCTCGCCGCACTCCGCGCTCGAAACGTCTCACGGGGTGGACACGGTGAGCTTGGTGGCACCTTCACCGCACCCAAGCGGCGAGCAGTGCAGGTGGCGCCGCGAGAGCGGCTTGGACGTGGCGGAGATCCCCGCCGATGAGCTCGAGGCACCCTTACACCCCGGAGGACCGCGAAGACGACAGGAGGTGCTTAGAAGAGGTCATACCGAAATACAGGGCGAACCCGGGATGGCAGACCAAGGAGGCTCTCCGCTTCTGTGCCGCTGGTCCAGGAGGACTGTGAGCGGATGCCCGTGGGTTCTCCGCTAGAGAGGCTAAGGGCTGTAGCCGTGAGCTCCGGCGAGGTGGCGAAGTTCCTGCACGCCCGCTACGGCTCCTCGCGTGCTGAGGTGATGGGTCGGTTTTCTAGCCAAGGGGCGGCGCGACCCGTAAGTCGCTCGGTGTTGTAGCGCTCGACCGAGAGGCTAGCAATGGCCAAACCGATTCAGTAGACAGGTCCTAGACCCAGATAGCCAAGGCACGCCTGATTTTGGTCGATTAATAGTGCGGGCACCTCGACTATCAAGGAGCAACTTTCGGTCTCGATGCTGGGACTCCCCTCAAGGAGGCTCGGCACCGAGACGTTTACGCCTCTCAGGTCCGCCCGGGCGTTGTAAAGTGCGACGCCTTGCAGATTCATCTGGTCCATTGTCACCTGGATTCGGTCGATGCGGCCCAGGAGCAGTTCGGGCGGAAAGCTCGAGGAAACCTCGACGTCGGGCTTCGTCGGTGCCCCAAATGCCTCTTGCAGCCTCTGCGCGAGTTGGTTTTCGACCACGCCCGGAAGCACCAGGTAGGAGAAGAGCCCTCCCAAGGCTAATAGGACGATAAGTTTCGTCGCAAGGCGTCTCATAATCTTCGAAGCGCTCCCTTAACCAGTTCACCGAATTCTGTAGCCGATCTGTGCTCTGCAATAGAGCACTCTATATGGTATAGGAAACTCGGCGCATCGCCCAAATGAGTGATGTTTCTCTAGCCCAAATGTCCTAGAAACGAAAAGGCCGAGACCCCGCAACGCGGCTAACGATACGGAGGAACTCCCGGCGTGGGGTAGACCGGTCGGCGGACGGGTCCTTACCTGGGTCCTCACCTATATGATCGTCCCTTACCAAGCGTTCAAGGGTGCCCGAGCACTCCAGGGCCTTGATGACGCCGAATTTCATGATGCTCGTCTTGGGTGTTCTCGCGGGCCGCTCGGATGCGCAGGCCGATCTCAACTGCGCAGACTTCAGGACATAGGAGCAGGACCAGGCCGTCCTGGAGCGAGATCCAACCGATCCCCGAACGGGCTCGACGCCGATGACGACAGGATAGCCTGCAAATAGCTTTCCGACGGCGGAGACCTGGACTGCGCCGACTTCGCCACCCAGCACGAAGCGCAGACGGAGCTGCAGAGGGACCCCATAGACCCCAACAACCTTGACGCGGACGACGGCATAGCCTGCGAAGAGTTAGCTAACGGCGGGACTCCCGGCAACGAGGCGGACGATCACCAGTACAATGCGGAGGACAAGAAGGCGACCGTATTCGTCGAGGCCATCCCCGACAAGAAGATCCTGGTCGTCACCGGCGGACCCAGCCTGGCTATGATCGGGGGGTGTTGTTTGCCCTGGGGCTCGTGGGCCTCGGGATTGTCTTGTTTCGGAGGACGTAGCGGCGCCCGAACTGCCCGAGCTGGCAGACGAGAAGGCATGAAGAGGAGCCGGGATTCTACGGGGCTCCGGCCCTCTTCTTTGCCAGAAACTCACCAGAAATCTGTCAGCAAAGTGCTCGCAACATAAGAGCCTAGAAGCCGTATTGTCACTTTATTTCGACTATATTCGGCTTGTCACTGTTATAGCTGACTTCATGACTGCCAAAGCCAATCCTTGCAAAGGATGACAAACTATATGTGTCGCCGGACTCATCTGTAAAATAGTATTCATAATTCGTATCTTGCCTTTGAGCTTGCGCGGATAGGCTCGCTACTTTTCATATTTGCCGATTCTCCGAACGATCAAATCGGCTCCTCATCGCCCATTGACACATTCGCTACCCGCCTATCCGCGCGGCCTCTTAGCCGCTGGCCACGCGGCGTACGGCCGCCCGCCGGTCTGGAGAGACGCTCGTTTGAGACGCTCGTTTATCTCGGGTTGCGTCTTGGGAAGGGGAGCACGTGTTAGGGTCGAACTGGCGGAACCCGGGACGGAACAAGAGCCCATACGTGTGAGCAATTACGCCCACGCTCCCGCGGGTCCCTTCAGGAGCGTGGGGATACGGTGCCACTGCGGTCTGAAGCCCGTTCGTTTGGCGGTGTACCGGGGTGGCCGGGAGATCCGAGGATGGAGCCTGCGCCATCACGGAAGGCGTGTGGGGTATGCCGGAGGGCTATCCTCCGTACTCCATCGGGGTGTCGAGGTCGGTGAGGATGTCGGCGGGGCGTCTGAGGTTGGCGGCGACGACCTCGCCGAGGTAGACGGTGTGGTCTCCGGCCTCCAGCTTGCCGACTACCCGGCATTCCAGGTGGGCGAAGGCTTCCTCGAAGAGCGGGGCACCGGTCTCTCCGGTGGTGTAAGACGAGCCACCTACTTGCCCGTCCTCGTGCTCCAGCGGCTCGGTGAACTTTTGGGCGAGGTCTTCCTGCTCGGTGTCGAGGAAGTTCAAGGAGAACACACCGGAGTCTTCCACCAGGTCGTGGGAGTGGTGGTCCTTGCGCACCGCCACTATGAGCTGCTGGGGGTCGAAGGACACCTGCGAGACCCAATTGGTGGTGAAGCCGTTCGCTTCCCCGTCGCTCCCGACGACGCCGGTGATATAGAAGCCGTAGGGGATGGTCTTCAGGATCTCGCTCCGCGTCTGTTCCTCCACGTTACGCTCCTTCGTCGCTTAGCTAGTCAGCCAGTCAGCTTTTCAGCTTGTCAGCTACCTGGTCTCTCTGTCGAGACCGTACCCGTGAGCCGCGTGTCCACTTCGAGCATTCTCTCAAACGAGCCGACCTCCCACCATCCATGGGCAAGCCGACAAGCTGAAAGCCGCCGTCAAGGCGGCGTGCCGACTGGCTGACTAGCTGAAATCCTATAACCGCCTGGAGCGGATGATACCGATGAGGAGCAGGATGCCGAGGATGGCGGCGAAGACGAACCCGACGAGGCCGATGACGCTCACGCCGAGGAGTTGGGCGCCGCCCTCGGCGAAGATCCCGAGCATCGAAGAGCCCAGGATGAGGGCCGCTATCAGGAGGCCGAAGACGAGGCGGTTGGCGAGGATGTCGACCTTGGAGATCAACTCGTCGAGGCCCGCGTGGCGGAAGCGCACCTCGACCTCGCCGTCCTTGAACTCGGAGAGGAGCGCGTGGAGCTGGCGCGGGTAGTCGGCGAAGGTGTCGGGCTGGGCGAGCCTGCGGGCTGCGCGAGCGACGACGTAGGCCGGATCCCTGTATCGAGAGATGAGAGACTCTGCCGCGTCCGCCGCTATTTCAATCCGGCCCTCTCCGCCGAGGTCCTCGGCCTCTGCCAGGGAACGCGCCATCTGGGCGGCCTCGACGTGCAGGCGCGCGCCGCCCTTGCGGGCGGCCTCGAGGCCGAGATCCCGGACCCTCTGCAGCGAATGCTCGCGCCACAGCGGGCCGCCCAGAATGCCCAGAACCTCGCGCAGCTCGCGCCGGAGGGCCGAATCGTCTCGGGGAACAACGCTTCCGGCGAGTGGCAGGGCGCGCACGACGCCGTCGACGTCGCCGCGCCGGACGGCGGCCAGGACCTCGGCGACGCCGCGCAGCCTCTCCGGGTCCATGGCGAACGTCTCCGTGGGGTCGGCGAGCCAGACCTCCCCGGTCTCGCCGTCCGCGACGAAGCGCTCCGGGGCGAGGTCGGCGAGGAAGATCCCCTCGGTCAGTGCCAGCCGCACGAGCGCCCCGGAGATCCCTCGATACTGCTCTTCTGAGGGCGGCGCCAGTTCGTCGGGCGCCTCGAGCGTGAGGCAACGGGCCGTGGAGTAGCCGCGGTAGACGTCCGGGACTCGCAACCCGAAAGCGTCCATCTCTTTGAGGCGCCGGGCCGTCTGGGCGGCGAAGTACATGTCCCTCCGGTGGGATGCGTGCGCGACGAACTCGGCCACGGCTTCAGCCGGATCGAGCGGCAGCCGGTCGCCCAACCTCCGCCTCGCCAGATCGGCGACCGGGCGCATCGCCAGGAGGTCCCGGCGTATACCCGGACGGGAGA
>Ga0126313_10002102_pt1 | contig 10942 bp, 8 predicted proteins | sample Plot105A_FD_89954 | JGI IMG/M metagenome (GOLD analysis project Ga0126313, IMG submission 89954) | Serpentine soil microbial communities from UC McLaughlin Reserve, CA, USA - Plot105A | ecosystem: Environmental > Terrestrial > Soil > Grasslands | place: USA: UC McLaughlin Reserve, Lake County... | reverse complement strand
GGCCCGCGCCCTCGACTTCGGCTGCGTCTGGATCAACACCCACATCCCCCTGGTCGCCGAGATGCCCCACGGCGGCTTCAAGCACTCCGGCTACGGCAAGGACCTGAGCCTCTACGGGTTCGAGGACTACACCCGCGTCAAGCACGTCATGAGCAACATCGAGGGCTAGGCCGAGCGCTCCAGCATGTAGGGGATCAGCGTCTCCACGAAGTCCCGGTGGGGCGAGGGAGGCACCTCGGTGAACGCCTGGTGGAAGGACTCGTAGGCGGCGGCGGCCACGCCCTGGCCGAACTGGAAGGCGAACTCCAGGCTGCCGTGGCGGACCATCAGGTCCAGGAGCTCCTCTGGGGCCATGCCGCCGGGCTCGCCCCGGGCCGCGGCGGCCAGGTAGGCGACCACCGCCCGACGCTCGTCCGGGGCGGCGCCGGCCAGCAGGTGGATGAGCATGAGGGTCCGCTTGCCCTCGCGGAGGTCGCCGAGCAGCTCCTTGCCGTAGCGGGCCTCCGAGCCGACCAGGTTCAGCAGGTCGTCGCGGATCTGGAAGGCGGCCCCGAGGTAGAAGCCGAAGCGGGTCATGGCGTCCAGCGGGGCGGTCCCCGAAGAGCCGATCAGCGCGCCCACCCGCAGCGGCCACACCGTGGTGTACCAGCAGGTCTTGCGGCTGATCAGCTCCAGGTAGTCGGTCGGGGCGAGGTCGACCACGTTGTCGGCCCGCCAGCCCAGCTCGGTCGCCTGGCCCTCGATGGTGCGGGTGAGCATGGCCAGGAACTCCTCCGACACCCGGCGCGACACCCGGCTGCTCAGCGGGGCGCCGTCCCGCAGCGGCTCCAGGGCCAGCACGGCCAGGGCGTCGCCGGCGTTCACGGCCAGGGGCATGCCGTGCAGACGGTGCAGGGTCGGCCGCCCGCGCCGCTGGACGCTGCCGTCCTCGATGTCGTCGTGGACCAGGAAGGCGTTGTGGGCCAGCTCGATCGCGACCGCCGACCCGATGGCCTCGTCTACCGACCCCCCGAACGCCTGGCAGGTGGCCAGCAGCAGCGAGGGCCGGATCCCCTTGCCGGCCCGGGACGGGTAGTCGCGCACCAGGTCGTACAGGTACCTGTCGGGCAGGCGGCCCTGGAGGTACCGCTCCATGGCCTCCCGGGTGAGGCGCGAGTAGCGGGCCAGCGTGGCCTCGACGCCCTCCAGGCCGACGGGCGGGCTCACGGTTGCCCGGGGGCCGCGCCGGTCACCAGCAGCCGGATCGGCAGGGCGGCGTCGGGCAGCCCGTCGGCCAGGACGTGGCCCCGGTAGAGGCCGGGAGCGACGCCGTCGAGGGGCAGGGCCAGGCGGGCGGCCACGCTGGCCCCGGGGGCGATGCGCACCGTCGCCGGCTCGAAGCTGGCCGCCTTGCCCGGCGCCACCCGGCCGTCGTGGGCGGTCAGGCCGGTCAGGTGCAGGACGGCCGACACCGACCGGTCGGTGGTGTTGTGCAGCCACACCGTGCCGGCCGCCTGGGCGCCGGCCACGCCCTGCACGGTCAGCTCGCCCTGGCCGTCGTCGGCCCCGTGCAGCCCCACCCCGCGGACACGCAGGCTCTGCTCCACCAGGTCGGCGTAGCCCTCGAACGAGCGCCGGACCAGATCGCTGTACAGGTCCAGGGCTCGGGCCATGGTGGCGCGGACCTGGGCGAAGCCGGGCTCCTGGCCGTTGCCCGCGGCGGCGCCGGGGTCGGCCGGCGGCTGCAGGGCGCCGAGCCCGGCCAGGAAGCCCTCGATCACCTGCGAGGCCGCCTCCAGGCCACGGCGCTGGACGTCGGTGAAGGTGGACAGCGCCTGGAAGGGCCCGAAGCCGCCCGGCGGCCGGGGCTCGGCCTGGCCATTGTCCCGGGGCCCACTCATCGGGCACCCGCCATCTGGCCGGCGGTGGGCGTCCCGGCCGATCCAAGCCCGTACCAGGCGCCGCTGACGCCCTCCAGCAGCGGCCGGCCGCGGACGGCGTTGGCCGCCTCCAGACCGCCCAGCACGGCCGCCTCGATGCAGCCGGCGTTGAGGCCGCAGTTGACCCAGTCGCCGGCCAGGAACAGGTTGTCGTAGCCCGACTCGTCCGCCCGGAGCCGATGGGCGGCGCTGCCCGGCGGGGACTGCACATAGCGATCCGACGGGTCGACGCTGGCCGTCCAGAACTGCGAGTCCAGCCGCTCCGGCCCCTCGGCCGCCCCGCCGCCGGCCAGCAGCTCCCAGCGGAACCGACCGGCCGCGTCGACCGCCCCGGGCCACACCGACCCGGCGCGGCGCTCCAGGAACTCCTGGGTGTTGCCGCGGACCACCGCCGCCGCCTCGGCCGGCCGGGCGGCAACCGTCTCGGGCAGGGTGCTGCACAGGTAGGCCACCGTGCCCGGCCGCTCGCCCTCCGGCCAGGCCTCGCGCTCCACCAGATGGCCCATGGCGGCCAGCGTCTGGAACGGGTGCACCAGGCCGCTGACGGTCGGGTTCCCGTGCGGCGCCCCCAGCTCGGCGTCGCTGCTCCGCAGCCAGAGCTGCGCCGCCTGAGTGGCCACGGTCGGGACGTGGTCGACCAGCCCCCGCCAGCGCGCCGAGTCGGCCAGCAGCTCGCGGCCGACGTGAGGCACCATTCCCAGCGAGGTGGCCAGGACGGCGGCGTCGAAGTCGGCCCCGGCGACCAGGGTCATGAGCTCCTCGCCGTCGCGCCGTCCCCAGTGCGACTCCAGGTCGCCGGGCACCGGGCCGGCCAGCTGCTCCTGGCGCGGCCGGGCCGGGAAGCAGGGCAGCCCGCCCACGGTGACCAGGGGGTCGTAGGCGGCCACGCCGTCGGCCAGCCGGGCCTGGCGGGCCACGCTGACCGCGGCCAGCGAGCGCCGGTCGCCGGACAGGTGCAGCTGGTCGACCCGGCTGAAGAACTCGAAGCGCACCCCGCGGGCCGCCAGCGCCTGGTACAGCGGGGCGAACACCACCTCGCCCATGCCCGCCCGCATCTTCCAGAAGATCGACCCCCGGTACTCGAAGAACAGCTTGGAGGCCAGGAACAGGCCGAGGCCGGCCGCGAACCGCGGCCGCTCCGGGTCGCCGCCCTCGTAGGCGAAGACCAGGTCGTACATGCCGCGCACCAGCGGGGAGTCGAGCGTCTCGGGGGAGGCGCCGTGGCCGGCCAGCCACTCGCGGAAGTCGAGGTGGTCGATGGCCGCGAAGCCGGCCGGGCCGGCGAGCAGGCCGTCGCTGGCGGCGCCCCGCGCGCACGCCAGCACCAGCCCGGCCACCTGCCACAGCCGGCGGGCGGTCTGGTCGCGGCGGCCGCGCTCGGCCCAGTCCTCGCGCAGCCGGTCCAGGTGCTCGACAACCAGCGACGACAGCGGCTCGGCGGGGCGGGCCACCGTCCCCAGGACCTCGGCCGCGGTCACGGCGGCCACCAGGGCGGCCGTCTCGGCCTGCCGGGCCAGGTCGGCGAAGCCGCTGAGGGACCGGAAGGGGTCCTCGACCGTGGCCCCGGCGCCGGGCCGGCGGGCCGAGCCGCTGAGGACCACCCCCGGCGCCGCCGGCGGGCCCTGGTGGCCGAGCGACGACGACAGGTCGAGCAGCAGCTGGACCGCCCGGCGGACGAACTGGGCCACGGTGGGCGCGCCGGCGGCCTCGGGGGCGGCGCCGGGCGCGTCGGCGTCGCCGCTGAAGGTCGCCACCCAGGACGACCAGCGCCCGTCGGCCTCCTCGGCGACCCCGACCCGGCCGGCGGGGGCGAGCGCGTCCCGCCAGCAGGCGATCGGGCACTCGGGGGCCGTCACCGGCCGGTCGAGCTCCTCGTACACCTGGCGCAGCAGCCGGAAGGCGTTCTCGTAGTAGCCCAGCCACACGTGCAGCCCGTGCTCCTCGATGCGCCCGCGCGGTCCCCGGCTGCTGGCTCCCTTGCCCCCGAGCCGCCAGCCCCGCTGGTACACGGTGACCGACTCCACCTCGGAGGCCGCCGCCGGGTCGCTGAGCGCCCAGGCGGCGGTCAGCCCGGCCATGCCCCCGCCAAGGATGACGACGCGCACCTTCGGTCAGCTGCCGGCGTCGAGCACGATCCGCCCCATCACGGCGCCCCGCTCGTCGACCACCTCGCCGTGGTAGAGGTCGCCCTTGATCGAGCTGGCGCGAGACTCGTCGACGCCGCACTCCACCAGGACCAGGTCCGGTCCTGCTGGCCCCCTGTCGGTGAAGGTCACCAGGCTCGGGTCCAGGGACCTCCTGAAGGTCTCGCCGACCAGGTTCCGGGCGGCCAGACGCGGCATCCGGCCGTCGGTGGCGCGGACCCGCAGCTCGACCCGGTGGTCACCGACCAACGCCGGGTCCTCGGCGCTTCCTGCCTCCATCAACACATTCAGCCAGGCCCGTGACAGGTCGACCATCTGCCCGAAGGCGGTGCCCCATACCGCGGCCAGGTCGCGTGGCCTGAGCCTGATCAGCTCCTCGTTGCTCATGGCCGTCCCCCTCGGTCGGCGTTGCGCAGGCCGTCGGCCAGCCCTCTGACGCTGCTGGCGACGGCGCCGTACCGGTCCGCCGTCACCTTTCCGATGTCGAGCAGGTCGTTGATCCAGCGGGGGTCCCAGGACGCGCCCGTGAAGCGCCCGATCAGCCGCCGGAAGTGGGGCCTGGTCTGGCCGATACCCTGCTGGTATTCGGCCGCCACCTCGTCGACGAACCGCCTGATGGCGGCGTCGACGAGGGCCGTCCGGCCGGCCTCCGGCGTCACCGTGACCGGCTCCTCCGGTGGCCAGCGGGTCGCGCACCGCTCGGCCATGGCGATCATCAGGTCCGGCCAGCCGGCGTCGCAGGCCAGCTCGGGGACCATCCCGTCGTCATCGACCATGTGCAGGTACTTGGTCGCCCGGACCAGGGTCCGGGCCGGCCCGCCGGGACGCAGCTCGGCCGAGACCGTGCCCGTGTCGACGTCGACCGGGACCGGGTCGGTCCGCTTCCGGGCCTCGTAGTGGTCGTGGTCGATGTTGAAGCGCGCCCAGACCCGCGACCCGTCGGCCCGCTCCCGGTAGCCGACCTCGAGGGGGACCCGCAGCTCCCGGTCGTTGATCTCGACGACCTCCAGGAAGACGCAGGTGTAGTCGCCCGACTCCCTTGCCGTGCCCGACAGCACCTTCATCTCCTGCCAGGCGCTGCTGCACCGCGGCCAGTTGAGCGGGTTGACGTACCTAGCGAAGGCCATCGGCGGCTCGTTGCTCCAGAACTGGGCCTCGATCAGCCGGCTCAGCTTCGGCTGCCCGTCGGGCGTGAGCTTGATCGCCTGCTGCCGGTCGTTGCAGCCGCTCGAGAAGCTCAGCTCCTCGATGTCGTAGCCGTAGACCTCCTTGGCCCTGTCGGCGAACGCCTCCCAGTGCGACGGCTGGAGGCGGTCCCGCCCATCTCCGCCGACGACGTCGTCGAGGAGCCGCATGACCTCGTCGACTCTCGAGGCGTCCACGTCGGCGGGGAGGGTCCGCCGCAGGAGGTAGCGGGTCGCCTCGTCGATCGTCTGGTCGCGCTCCGGTCGGACCCGCAGGAGCCCGTCGAGCAGGATGCGCTGCTTGATCACGCGGTGAAGGCCCGAGTCGGCGAGGGCCTGCAGGGCGTCGGCGGGATGGGGCTGGTCGCGGCCGACGCCCTCGTCCCCGGCGAGGGCACGGAAGGCCAGGATGGTCCGCTCCATGCTCCGGCGCTGCTCGGGCCAGTCGTACGGCCGACGCCCGCTGGCGGTCTGGTCGTTCATGGCGACCTTCCCTCCTCCCTGCCGGGCGGGTACCGTTCCCGGCCATGGACAATCCTCGCGCCCGCCCGATGACGCCGTTCCAGGAGCGGCTCGGGCGGGTCACCGTGCAGTGGATGACGGGGATGAACAACGTCGCCTATCGCCTGTCGGCCGGCCGGGTGGCGGGGCGCATCCCCAGCGGGGCGCCGATCTGCCTGCTGACCACCACCGGGCGGCGCAGCGGGCGGCTGCGGACCGTGCCGCTGGTGTACGTGCCCGACGGCGACGACCTGGTGGTGGTGGCCTCCCGCGGCGGGATGGGGTCGCATCCGGCCTGGTACCTCAACCTGCTCGCCGACCCCGGCGCCACTGTGCAGGTGGGCGCGGACAGCAGGCGAGTGCGGGCCCGGGACGCCACCGAGGCCGAGCGGGACCGGCTGTGGCCGACCCTCACCGCCGCCTACCCGCACTTCGACGCCTACCAGCTGCGCACCTCCCGGCACATCCCGGTGGTGATCCTGAGCCCTAGAACGCCGGTCGGGTATCGACGTCGCATTCACGGATGATGAAGCCTTGGCAGGCCCTGCGCATGCGCGTCGGGCATACCCAACCGGCGTTCTAGTTGACATCGGCGCCCTCCACGGCCAGCAGGTCCCGCGCCGCCGCCAGGTCGGGGAACGCGCCCTCCTCGCCGTAGGCGGCCATCGCCTCGGCGAGCGCGGCCTCGACCAGCTCGCCCCCCTCCCGGTCGAAGCGCCGCCGGTGGGTGAGCGCGACCCGCAGCAGGGAGTAGACGTCCCCCTGCTCCCGGGCGACCCCGATCGCCTCCCGCAGGTCGGCGTCGGCCTCCGCCCGGGCCGACGGGTCCGACCGCAGCCGCAGCTCGGCCCGGAGCCGCAGCCCCTCGGCCAGGGCGACCCGCTGCCCGCGGGCGATGGACCCGAACGCCCGCTCCAGACACTCCGAGGTCTTGTCCAGGTCGCCGCGGGCCAGGTAGCCGTCGGCCTGCTCGACCAGCAGCGTCGGGATGAGGGCCTCGCCGCCGACCTTGCACCAGGTGTCGATCGCCTCGCCCATCTCGTCCAGGGCCGCCGCCGACGGGCCGGTCATGGCCTCGGCCGCGGCCACGTGCATGCGGCCGACCATCTGCCAGTCGAAGAAGCCGTGCCGCTCGCCGATCCGCACGACCTCCTCGGCGGCCTCGCCGGCGCCAGCCACGTCGCCCCGCCGGCGATGCACCAGCGCCTCGTAGGTGCGCACGAAGGCCACGCTGTAGGGGCCTCGGGGGAACTCGAGGGCCTGGCTGCGCGTCACCCCCAGGCGCAGGGCCTCCAACGCCCCCGCCTCGTCCCCCAGGGAGAGCCGCAGGGGGCCGAGGAAGGCGCAGGCCGCCGCCATCGGGTCCTGGGGCTGCCACCAGTCGGCGGCGTCGACGTCGTCCCGGGCCATCCCCTCCACCGCCCGCGACAGCAGCGCATGCGCGCGCTGGAGGTCGCCCCGGTAGTACGCCTCCACGCCCCGGCAGGCGTCGAGTCCGTGGGCCCCGGAGCGGATCGTCGCCCGCTCCAGCTGGCGCTCGATGGCCGTGGCGACGGCCCCGGCGGTGTCGAAGTCGGCGCTGGCGCAGTAGTAGGTCCAGACCCCGAACAGCGTCTTCAGCAGCTGGGTGGCGACGCCGGGGACGGCGTCGAGGGTCTCGCACAGGTAGCGGGCCCGGCTGTAGTCCTCCTCCACCGGGCGGGCCGCGTAGCCGGCGGTGGAGCTGACGGCCAGGCCGTGGTTGAGCCGCACGGCCAGCTCGAACTGGCTGCGGACGGCCAGGTCGGGCACGGCCCCCAGCAGGGCGTCGCAGCGCTCCAGGTGAGCGAAGGCCTCGGCGAAGGAGCCGGCCGCCTGGGCCCGGTTGACCGCCTGCAGGTACTGGGCCAGCGCCTCGACCGGGTGCCCGGCCCGGTCGAAGTGGAAGGCGGTGAGGGCGGGGTCGGCCATCCGCGCCTCGGCCATGATCTGGGCCGCGGCCAGGTGGCGGGCGCTGCGGTCGTCGTTGAGCTGGGACCGGTAGGCGGCGTCGCGCATCAGCACGTGGCGGAAGCGGAGCAGGCCCTCGTGCTCCATGGGCTCGATCAGCTGGGCGTCGAGCAGGCGGTCCAGGTGCCGGTCGATGGCGGCGGCGTCGGCGTCCAGCTCGCGCTCGGCGACCAGCCGGCCCACGATCTCGCCGAGCAGGGCGGTGTCGAACTCGCGGCCGATGGTGGCGGCGACCTGGGCGACCAGCTTGGAGGAGCCGGCCGCCTCCAGCCGCGCCTGCAGCAGCTGGGTGAGGGTCCGGGGGACGGCGCCGTCGCCGTCGACGGGGGTGGCCGTATCGCCGTCGTCGCCGACGGCATGGGCCAGCTGCTCGACGAACAGCGGCACGCCGTCGCTCATGGCGGCGATCTCCTCCGCGTGCCGCTCCGAGATCGGGCCCGGGGCGGCCGCCAGGGCCAGCTCCCGCGCCTGGGCGTCGGTCAGCGGGCGGAGCTGGATGGCCAGCGCCCGCTCGGTGTCCGGCCTCCAGGTGAGGTCGGGCCGGGCCGTCCCCAGGATCAGCAGGCCGGCCGGCGGGCCGGCGGTCGCCAGGCGGTCGAGCAGCTCCAGGGTGGTGGGGTCGGCCCAGTGGAGGTCCTCGAACACCATCACCGTGGGGCTGTAGGCGCCGACGGCGCGCAGCAGCCCGACCAGCCGGTCGAGCAGGAACTCGCGTAGCTGGATGGGCGCCAGCTCGACCACCGGGTAGCGGCCGGCCAGGTCGAGGTCGAGGAGCATGCCCAGGGCGGAGAAGTAGCTGTCGTCGATGTCCGTCTGGAGGCCGGCCAAGGTAGCCTCCAGCTTGGCCAGGCGCTCCTCGTCGGTGTCGTCCAGGCTCATGTTGGCGTACCGCTCCAGGGCGGTCCGCAGGGGGAACAGGGTGCTGGTCACGCTGTAGGACGAGCACTGGAGGTCGATCGCTGGCATGCCAGCCTCGGCGCTGCGCTCGGCGACCACCGCGGTCAGCCGGGACTTGCCGATGCCCGGATCGCCGCTGATCAGGACCATGGCGCCGGTCGCCGCCCCGGGCTCCCGCCCGTCCGCCCGCTGGGCGGCCGCCGTCTGGTCCCACAGGTCGAGCACCTGCCGCAGCTCGGTGTCGCGCCCGATGAACGGGCCGGAGGTGGAGGGCGCGGCCCGCTGGAAGCGGATGCGGTTGCGCGGGCGCACCACCTGGAAGACCCCGACCGGCCCGTCGATCCCCTTCAGCCGCCGCTCGCCGAGCGGCCTGGTCTCGAACTGGTCGGCCACCAGCTCGTTGGTGGTGGCGCTGACGACCACGGTGCCCGGCTCGGCCTGGGCCTGCAGGCGGGCCGCCCGGTTGAGGGTCGCGCCGCGGACGCCGGCGCCGTCGATCACCACCACCCCGGTGTCGATCCCGATCCTGGCCTGGAGGTCGATGCCCTCCCCGGTCCGGAGGGTCGCGGCCAGCGGGCGGAGGGCGTCGAGCATGTCCAGGGCGGCGGCCACGGCCCGGCAGGCGTCGTCCTCGTGGGCGCTCGGGTAGCCGAAGCAGGCGACCAGGGCGTCGCCCTTCAGGTCGACGAAGTGGCCCTCGTGCTCGTCGACGGCGGGGCGGCAGGCCTGCTCGAAGGCCCGCAGCACGCCGCTGTAGACCTCGACGTCGTAGCGCTCGGCGAGCGGCGTCGAGCCGACCAGGTCGGCGTAGAGGGCGGTGGCCTGGCGGCGGCCGGGCAGGGCGTTGCGGCCGCCGCGGCGTTCGGCCAGGTCGCGCAGGACGGTCGCCTCCCGGTTGTCCGGCTCGAGGGCGAGCACGTCCGAGGCCAGGGCGTAGACCTGGCCCCAGTCCAGCCGGTCCAGGGCCCGCTCGGTCATGGCGAGGAGCTCAGCGGCGGTGTAGCTCACGGTTCCTGGTCCCTGCGGCCCATGCCCCAGAGCAGGGCCGGCCCGGCGGTCATGTCGCGGACGGCCTTGCCCCAGAACCGGAACCAGTCGTCGAGCAGGTCCTCGGACCGGTAGGAGGAGTCCCGCAGCTTGGCGGCGGCGCCCTCCCACAGCTCCCCGTACTCCCGGATGCGCCGCGCCATCATGCCGCTGCCGCCCCCCTGCTGCACCGCCTCCAGCCAGAGGTCGAGCCACCGGCCGAGCAGCGGCGTCATCTCCTCCCAGTCGGCGATGACGTCGGCGGTCACGGTGTCCACCGACCACTCGCCTTCCTCCAGGGACCGGCGCGCCCAGCGGTCGGCGGCGGCGGTGCCGACGCGCGCGGTGTCCTCGGCCGTCTTGGCCAGCCGGGCCGAGTAGGCGGCCAGCCAGGCCGCGGAGCCGGGTGGGACAGGGTCGGGGGGCAAGTCCTTGTCGCTGCGTGCCATCAGGTCACCCCCACACGGCCGCACGCACGTCAACAGGGGCGCTTATCGTTCCACTTCAGTCGGCAGAAGGCGAGTGGTTTGTGCCGCCTCTGCTATCTCGTGACGATTTCAATCGTGCGCCGTCCGGCCTCCGGGGCCAGGAACTCGAGCAGCAGGGTCGCCTCCTGCTCGACGGCGGGCGGGTCGGGGAGGGGGGCGAGGGGCTCGATGACCAGGGTGGCCGCGTCGCGGTCCCGCTCGAGGTGCCAGGCGGCCTGGACGAAGCCGTCGATCAGCAGGGGGGAGCGGAAGGCGGTGTCGGGGAACTCCCACTTCCAGATGGCGTCGCCGGGCACGATGCGGGTGCGGTCGGCGTGGCCGAGGACGACGTTGTCGTACTCGGGCAGGAACCGGGGCGGGGCCGGGGTGTCCGGGTCGGGGAGGGGGGCGTCGGGGAGGTCGAGCAGCTCCTTGCCGTCGGGGTCGCGGAAGGTCCGGAGCCGCGATCGGAGCCGCTCGGTCACCTCGCGCAGCCGGGTCAGGCCCGACCAGGCCTGGACGTCCATCACCGTGGCCGGCCCGAACGCGGCCAGGTACCGCAGGACCAGCCGGTCGATCGAGGGGGCGGGCTCGAGGGGCTGGCCCAGCCACTGTTCGGCCGTGGCCCAGGTGGGCAGCCCCTTCCCGCCCCACACCCCCCGGGGCGGGACCTGAACCACCGGCACCAGGTGGTGGACGGCGTACGCCAGCGAGGACGCGTCGTACCCCGGCCAGCGCTCCCCCAGCAGGGTCCGGAGCTGGGCGGTGGTCCGCGGCCGCGCGTCCAGCAGCTCCCGCCCGGCGGCGAGCACGGC
>Ga0126313_10002101_pt1 | contig 10944 bp, 13 predicted proteins | sample Plot105A_FD_89954 | JGI IMG/M metagenome (GOLD analysis project Ga0126313, IMG submission 89954) | Serpentine soil microbial communities from UC McLaughlin Reserve, CA, USA - Plot105A | ecosystem: Environmental > Terrestrial > Soil > Grasslands | place: USA: UC McLaughlin Reserve, Lake County... | reverse complement strand
GTGACCTGAACCGCCCAGATTACGTTCGCCGACACGAGCTGGAAGTCGATCCGGTGGTCGGCGGTGCCGAACCAGTCGGCGCCGGTGCCGAACGGATCGGAGATCTGCCGGATCAGGTCCTGCGCCTGGAATACGAACAGCGTGAAGTAGTGCGCCACGAAGTACGCGAGCGCGATCGGGATGAGCGCGTGCACGAAGGCCGACGCCGTGCGTGCGCCCTGCCGCAGTCGTGTCCATCCCGCCAGGTGTGCCGACAGATGTGACGCGCCCTCGTACAGGCCGATGATCAGCGCCAGCGTCACCAGCAGCCCGATCGTCGCCACGATGATCCCGGCCGTGAAGCTGTCGATGCCCCGCTCGATCAGCCGCTCGGCGGCGGCGACGTCCCGCGTGGCCCAGAAGTCGCTGCCCGACAGCCCGTCGAAGGTCACCGTGGCGATCAGCGCGCCGATGAACGCGACGCGCGCCGGCGCCCACTCGATCTTCGTCACGCCGATGATCGGCGGCCGGAAGCCTAGCCGCCGGCCCTCCGGTGTCGAGCGGACCTCGACCGGGGAGAGCGTCGCCAGCGTGCCGGTGTAGACGGTGAACATCTCGCCGCTATCGAGCCAGCGCTCGATGCCGAAGCGGTACATGCCCGCGAGCATCCCGAGCGTGTAGAGGCCGATAACGACCGCCATCAGCCGCGGCTCGGCGGCCGCCGGGTAGACGAGCTCCAGCCACGCCCAGCCGACCAGCAGCACCGCCGCGGGCCAGACGCCGAGCCAGTGCGGCAGCGCGACGTCGCGCTCATCGGGGATGCGGAGCAGCCGCGCGAGCGTCGCCCACGGGTTGAGCTCACGCCAGACGTTCCCGAACAGCACGCTGATCGGCACGAGCCCGACCCACCAGACCACGAAGATGATCAGCGGGGCGATGTTGGAGTTCAGGCGCGTCGAGCCGAACGCGGCGGCCGCCCACACGAACAGGAAACCCGCGAGGACGAGCACGCGACCGGTCCAGATCGCGACCGGGCTGAGCAGAATGCGGCTCAGCTTCAGCGGCGCCGCCCTCCAGTGGTCGCCGGTGAGCCTGGCCGTGGACCAGCCGAGCGCGAGGCCAATGAACGACACCGCGAGCACGCCACCCGCCGCCCAGAAGAACGCGGCGACGGGGATCGGCGTCTCGGCCCTGCCCTGCACGCCGTGCGCGGACGCGACCGCCGGAAAGGCGAGCAACGCCAGCAGCGCGGCGACGATCCACCTCACGACCCGTCCTCCCGACTGGAGTTGGCCGGGGCGTCCTGCTTGTAGACGGCGAACTTGCGACCGTTCTCCTCCAGGTAGTAGAGGCGGGTGGGCAAGCCGATCGACGAGTGCGACCGCAGGTGGGCGACGTCGAAGTGCTGCTCGTCCTGCGGGCGGATCGTGAACTCCATCTCCTCCGCTCCCGCAGATTCGTCGAACGGTCGCAGGACCAGCGTGGGCGGCTCAACCTCAACGAGCGTCCCGTCGACGTAGGGGACATCGGAGAGGTTGACGGGCGCCTCGGGCGTGGAGCCGCCCGGGCCGAAGAGCCAGAAGAGCACCGAACCGATTACGACGGCGCCGAGCGTTCCGATGGCGATCGCCCAGCGCTGGCGGCGCGAGCGGAATTGGTGCTCCTCCGGGGGAGGGGTCATCGTCTGGTCTCCCATGATCAGAACGGGGGTGGGATCTCTTCGGCGCCCTTGACGAAGCGCTCGCCGTCGATCTCTTGCAGGTAGATGCGGAAGCCGATGCTCGGCACCCCGGCGTGCGATGCCAGGTGGCCGATGCCCAGCGCCTCGACGTCGCGGGGCTTGATGCGAAACATCTCGTCACCCTCCTGCGTGCGCATGACGATGTGCTGCGGCGTGGCGGACATCAGGTAGCCATCGACGGTGTTCGGGTCGGTGGTCGCGGGCGCCGCAGTGGCCTCGGGCACGATCACCTGGGTCTCGGGTGCTTCGTCGTCGCCGCCGCACGCCGCGAAGCCGATGCACAGGGGCACCAACGCGAGCGCGAGCAGGCGCCTCGATCGGTTCGATCGCAAGGAGTGGTCCTCCGGGTCGGTTGCTTCCATCAAGGGGCGAACGCACTCCGGCCGGAAGGCGCGGTGGTTCGCTTCGACGTGCTGCTAGGTGGTGGAAGCAGCCGGCGGCGCGCGACCGGCGAGGTGGTCGGCCAGCAGGCGACCGACCGGCCGCGCGATACGGGCGCGGTGCCAGACCGTTCCGGCCGACGCGAGAAGAACCACGAACTGCACGGCCACGCCGTTTTGGACGCCTTGGATTGCACGGGCGACGCGCACGATGAGCGCGATCGCCCCACCCACCGCGAGCGAGATCGGCACCGCCAGGATGCCGCCGTGCTGGACGACGCCCGTGGCGCCGCCCGGATGACCACTGGCGAAGACGCCCTCGAGCAGCTCCTGCCCGCAATAGACGGCGAGCAGCGCTGCGCTCGAGACCAGCCACAGCTTGCGCAAGCCGACACGTGGTGCCTGGGCCTGGCCGTTGGCGACCGCGGCGAGTGCGCGGCCGAGCACGAGTGCGATAAGCACGCCGACGACGGCGGTGACATTCGCGAGATACCCGTGGCCGTGATGCGCTAGCGCCGACTCGGCCTCCTGGCCGTACGCGAACGCATAGCGCAGCTCGTGGACCGCCAGGGATCCGCCGAGCAGGGCGACGGCAGCACGCAGTGCGGGCACGCTCAACACGCGCGCCAGTGTACGCAGGCGGTCAGGGTTCCAGCCGGACGATGATGGCCGCGGCCAGGAGGACCAGCGCCGCGACGCCCATGCCGATGCCCACGCCGGTCAGCGCGCCGAAGACGTAGCGCTCGGCCGCCGGGCGCGAGCGGTCCGGTCGCGCGGCGCGGAGCTCGGCCAGCAGCGCGTACAGCCCACCGGCGACCGAGCACGCGACGAGCAACACCCAGAGCGCTGTCCGGTGCACCACCATCGTCCCGAGTATCCCGCGCGCCGGCTCGAACGACTAGTGGTGGTGATGGTGCGGGTGCTCGTGGCCGCGCACCGTCTTCCACGAGTCCCAGGTGATGCGCAGGATCACGATCGTGATCGCGAGTCCGATCAGCGGATCGGCGACCTCGAGCCCGACCGCGACGGCGGCGGCGCTCGCGACGACGGCGAGGCTGACGTAGGCGTCCGCGCGCGCGTGCGCGCCGTCGGCGACGAGCGCGGCGCTGTCCAGGCGCCGTCCCGCGCGCGTGCGGATCAGGGCGGCGATCCAGTTGCCGACGAACCCCAGTACACCGGCGGCGGCGAGCGCGCCGACGTGCTCGATGTCGCGCGGGTCGATCAGGCGCACGATCGCCTCGTAGCCTGCCACGCACGCGCTGACGAAGATCGCGAACACGACCGCGAGGCCGGCCCACCGCTCCGCTCGCGCGCTGCGCAGCGCGAAGGCGATGCCGAGCGGGATCGCGGTTGCCGCGTCGCCGAAGTTGTGGATCAGATCCGCGAGCAGCGCGACGGAGCCCGACGCAACGAAGACGAGGGTCTGTGCGACCGCGGTGAGCCCGAGCACCAGCAGTGCCAGCCCGACCGCGCGGAGCCCTTCACGCGACCGCTTGATCGAGTCGTGGACGAGCCCATGGCTGTGCCCGTGGCCGTGGGCGTGCTCGTGCGCGCTCGCCGTCATGCGTGGCTCCGCGCCGTCGTGGCCGGCAACTCGACGGGCGCCGACGGATGCACGTGCTCGTGGTGATTCCGCACCGCGGCGAGCAGGTCGACCAAGTGGTGGTCGTGCAGTGTGTAGACGACGTTCCGGCCGTCGCGCCGTGCGCGCACGATCCGCAGCGACCGCAGCAGCCGCAGGTGATGCGACGTGGCGCTCGGGCTCAGCTCCGCGGACGCCGCGAGCTGCTCGACGGTCTTGTCGCCGGCGAGCAGCTCGACCAGCACACGCAGCCGGCCAGGCGACGCGAGCGCCTTGAGGGTCTCGGCGAGATCCTCGGCCTCGCCCGCGGAGAGCGGGCGATCGACGGATCCATGTTCAGACGGGTGGGGCATGGCGCGCAGGTTAGCTCATATGAGCAGACGCTCAATCATCGCGCTTCGCACGGCGCTCCTTGACGCGGCCCCAGACGAGCGCGCCGATCAGCAGGATCAGCGGCAGCAGATAGGCGATCTGGGCGAGCCAGTGGCCCGCATGGGCGAAAGGGACCATCAGTCGCTCGCCGACAAGAGCCAAAGGGCGAAGCAGGTGAAGCAGACCATCACCGCGAGCATCCAGTACTGCGAGCGCACCGCCAGCTTCGGGTCGTCGTAGAGCACCATCGCCCGGTCGTGCGCGAGCGCCAGGCCGGCCGCGTGTCCGACGATCAGCGTGATGACCTGCACGTACCAGATGCCGGTCGCGCTGATCCATCCGTAGTCAATGGCGCTGTCGGCGAGGCCGAACAGGTCGGAGCCGTCGCCGAGCGGGTCAGACGCCAGGTAGCCGATCGCCTGCCCCTGATAGGCCAGCAGCCCGAAGTAGTGGGCGATGACGTAGGCGAGTGCGATCGGGATCAGCGAGTGCACGAACGCTCGCGCGAGCTCGCCGGACGATCGCCGTGGGTCGACAGTTCGGACGCCCTCAATGCCCAGCCGATACAGGCCGTAGATCAGCAGGATCATCGCCAGTAGGCCGACCGTGAACGTGACCTCGATCGACCGTTGCTGACCCAGCCCGAGGTCGTTGAAGCGCTCGATCAGCCACGTCGAGATGTCGTTCCACATCGGCCCTGCGGTAAAGCCGTCGAAGCTCGTGGTCCCGATCATCACGCTCAGCAGCGCGACGGTCCCCGGGATCGCGACGAGCCCGGCGGCGCCGGCGAACGGCGGCCGGAGGTACAGCGCACGGCGCGTCCAGTCCAGCGGCGAGAGGCGGGCGAACAGCCCGAAGTAGACGCCGAACGCGTCGCCGCGCCGGCACCACGCCTCGACGCCATACAGGCTCATCCCTACGAACTGGACCACCGTGTAGGCGAGCGCGAGCACCGCGAGCGCGCTCGGGTCGTCGCGGTCGCTGTAGATCAGCTCCACCCACACGAACGCGGTGATCCCGACCGCCGCGGGCCAGTGCCCGAGCCGCGCCGGATACTCGAGCGGCTCAGGCACGGTCCGCGTGACCCGCTGCATCACCCAGCCGGCGACGCGCCCGACCGCGCGATACGGGTTGATGGCCCGGTACACGTCGCCGAACAGCAGCGAAACGATCGGGAGACCGACCCAGAACAGCGCGAAGATGAGCGTCGGGAACAGGTTGTCGTTCGAGGTCTGCTGGCCGCCGAACGCGATGAAGATCGCGGCGAGGAACAGGGCCGCGCCGAGTGCACCGACGAACGCTTCGATGACCCGCGGGACGCCAAACAGGCGCCGCTCGCGCAGGTGCTCCCACCGCGGCTTCGGCCATAGCACCGCGAGTGCGACGAACGAGATCACGAGGACGATCGCGGCCGCCCAGCCGACCAGCCAGCCGGGGATCGGCAGGTCGCGCTTACCGACCAGGCCGTGGGCGAGCGCACTGGTGGGCCACGCCAGCGCGAGGGCCATGGCGCAGAGGACGGCGGCCAGGACTCGTCTTCGCCGGCCATCGCCCGGCGGTTTGCGAGCGTGCGGGTGATGCATTCGAGCTGTCTCCGTTCGACGGTTGCGGAATCGCCGCGCAGCGAGGCGGCGCGCGAGTGAGGACGTCAGACGGAGAGCGAGGGCGGCGCCCGGCCCGCTGCATGGCGCGCGAGCGCGCATCCGCGCACTGCGATGAACGAATCGGCGAGCTCGACGAGCGGCGCCACGCCCGACGGCGCGAAGACTCGGAAGCAGGCACGCCGCACGCGCGACTCGACGGCGTCGGAGAGTCGGAGCACCAAGGCGACGATCCCGCCGAGCGCGAACGCAAGCGGCGCCGCGAGCCAGCCGCCGTTCCCGGCCACGCCCGCCCACCACGTCGGATGGCCGTCTGCGAGGAAGCCTTCGAGGAGCTCCTGGCCGGTGTAGAGGCCCAGCAGCGCGAGCGCGGCCGCGGGCCAAAGGCGGGTCAGCCGCACGTGGCGCGACCGAGCGGGCGCGACGCCGGCCGCCGCCCGGACGAGGAACCTGCCGAGCGCGAACGCGCCGAGCGCGGCCACGAGCGGCGTGACCCAGGCGAGATACCCGTGACCGTGCTCGGACAACGCGCCTCCGGCGTCCCCGCCGAACGCCAGCGCGTAACGCAACTGATGCACGCCGAGCAGCGCCGCAAGCAGCACGGCGGCAACGCGCAGCTCTTCGACCCGGGTCCGCACAGCGCCCATGCTGGCAAACAGCGCCCCGCCCGCGGGCCGATCGGTCCGCGCTCCTACGCTGCCGTGATGCCGGAATCGACGAGACAGACGTGGGACGCCGCGGCCGATCGCTTCGACGACGAACCCGATCACGGGCTGCGCGATCCCGACGTGCGTGCGGCGTGGTTGCGCCTCTTGATGGCCGAGCTTCCGGCCGCGCCGGCGTCGGTCGCGGACATGGGTGCGGCACAGGATCGCTGTCGGTACTCCTCGCCCGAGCATGGGTTCACGGTGCACGGCGTCGACCTCTCGCCCCGCATGGTCGAGCGCGCGGTCCGCAAGGCCGAGCGCCACGGCGTCGAGGTTGCCTTCAGGGTGGGCGACGTGAGCGATCCCCCGATGGCGGCGCCGGTCGACGTCGTGATCGGTCGGCACATCCTTTGGCACTGCCGGATCCCGCCGCTGCGCTCGACCGCTGGATCGGGCTGCTCGCGCCGGGCGGCACGCTCATCCTCGTCGAGGGACGCTGGCACACCGGCGACGGGCTGGTTGCGGACGAGCTGCTGCCGCTCGTCGCTTCCAGAACGAGCGCGGCGTCGGTGCGACATCTGCCCGAGCCGACGTTCTGGGGCAGGGAGATCAGCGACGAGCGCTACCTGATCAGCGCCCGCGCTTAGGCGAGGCCCGCAACCTGGATGAGCGCACCCGCGATGCCGCAGCCGAGGACGGCGTACAGGACGGTCAGCTTCCCGTGCCACCGGTTGAGCGCGAGGAACGCGCCGACCGCCAGGAGCGCGGTCGGGACGTCGACCACGCTCGCGTCGAGGATGTCCACCGTGACGGCGGCGATGAGGCCGATCACCCCGGCCGCGACGCCGAGCAGGAACGGCCGGAAGCGCGGGTTCTCCGCCACCGCGACAAGCCAGCGGTGCAAGAAGATCGGGAAGACGAACGCCGGCAGGAAGATGCCCAGCGTCATCACGAGCGCGCCCGTGATCCCGCCCGCCATGTACCCGACGAACGTTGAGAAGATGATCAGCGGCGCCGGCAGGATCCCGCTCATCGCGAGCCCGTCGACGAACTGGTCGTCGCTGAGCCAGTGCTTGCCCTCGACCGCCACGTCCTGCAGGTACGGGATCACCGTGAAGGCCGCGCCGAACGTGACCAAGCCGGCCTTCAGGCCCTCCCAGAAGATCTCGAGCGTGAGCCCCACGGAGATCGCTCCGAGCACAACCGGGACGAGCGTCGAGGTGCCAAGGCTGAGCGAGTTCGCCTGATGGACCCAACGGCGTCCGTTGGTCCACAACTCGTACGCGAGGCCCGCGCCCAGGAGCACGAGGAAGAAGCTCGCCGACGCGAGCACCGTGAGCAGGAACGCCGCGACCGCGAGAAGGGCGAGCGGCACGTCCGTGGGCGAGTTCCGCTGCCGCGTCAGCCACGATCGCGTGCGGGGCGGTTCTGAGTTCGATCACGCATGCGTGGGTCTCCGCCGAGGCCTGCGCGCGGGTGTCCGGAGGCAGGGCGGCGAGCACGTCGTCGATCCGGTTCGCCACGTACCAGCGTTCTGGGTCGAGGAGCACCAGTTCCTCCTCGATGCCCACCGTCCACGGACGTGGGGAAGCGGCCGTGCTCCACTCCGCCCAGGAAGCCGCACGCATCAGGTCCCGACAAGCTCCGCCACCGCGACGCGCTGCGGCCGGAACGGTCGTTGCTCCAGGATGCCGCCGGGGCGTACCGTCACCGCGGTCGCCTCCCGGATCGGCTCCCAGACGCCGGGAAGGTCGGAGAACGGCTCGGAGACGATCAGGCGATCGTCGCGGCCCAGGCGCTGAAGGCGCGGGTTCTCGGGATGCAGATGCCGGATCGCGTCCACATCGGCCGACGCGAACAGCGAGCGAGGAGTGCCTTCCGTGGCGTACCGGACGGCCCAGATCGCATGGCCATCCGAGATGCCGAAGGTCCCCTGGACGGCGCCGGCGACATCCCGTTGACGCGCCGTCTCTTCGATGAGTCCGACCGTTCGCTCGAGGGCGCCGATCGGGTCGTCCTCGAGCCCCAGCGACAGCGCGAGCTGGAACACGACCTCGGTGTCGGTCGATCCGTGTACGTCGGCGAAGCGATCCGGGGTGACCGCCAGCATCAGGTCGCGTCGTAACCGGTGGAAGTCGGCCAGGTAGCCGTTGTGGACGAAGAGCCACTTCCCGCTGCGGAACGGATGGCAGTTGGTCTCCTGCACGGGCGAGCCGATCGCAGCCCGAACGTGGACCATGAACAACGGCGCCTCGATGTGCGCCGCGAGCTCGCGCAGGTTCGGGTCAGACCATGCGGGCGAGATGCTGCGAAAGACACCTGGCCCATCGCCGCCTCCGTACCAGCCGAGCCCGATGCCGTCCCCGTTCGTCGGCTCGGCGCCCATTCGCGCGTGCAGGCTTTGATCCACGATCCCGTGCGGGGTGTTGAACAGCAGCTCCTCGATCAGCACGGGCTGCCGAGCCAGGCCATCCAGCGACACATCGCAAGCTCCTTGTCCGTCGTGACCGAGAGTCTTGCCCGGTGGCCGCATCGCCCACCAGGGCGTCGGCATCCGGATCGCGGTGGGGCAGACGCGTCACCCTGGAGCGTCGGTGATGCGCACTGGCGTGTGGCACGCCTGCACGCGCCCTTGCCGGTGGTGTCGGGGAGCGGAACGCTGGAGCAGTCGAACCCGCGGCGCATTCCTCGATGAGAAAGGACGGCCTCGGATGCTGCTCGAGGACTACGGCTTGATCGGCGACCTGCAGAGCGCCGCGCTGGTCGGCCGCAACGGATCGATCGACTGGCTTTGCCTCCCGCGCTTTGACTCGGCGTCGTGCTTCTCGTCGCTGCTGGGCGACGAGCGGCACGGCCGCTGGCTGCTGGCGCCGGCCGGGGAGGTGCGAGCGAGCACCCGGCGATACCGGCCGGGGACGCTCGTGCTCGAGACCGAGTTCGAGGTGGACGACGGGGCGGTCCGGGTGATCGACTTCATGCCGCGGCGCGGTCGCGGCGCACCGCGCGTGATGCGGATCGTCGAGGGCCTGCGTGGCCGGGTGCCGATGCGGACCGAGCTCACGCTGCGACCCGACTACGGCTCGATCAAGCCATGGGTCGAGCACGTGTCCGACGGCGTGGTCGCCAGTGCCGGACCGGACGCCTTCCGCCTGAGCACTCCGTTGCCGTTCGAGATCGAGGACGGGTCGGCGCATGTCGACTTTGTGGCCGTGGAGGGCGCCCGTGAGCGGCTCACGCTGTCCTGGCACCTCTCCTACGAGGACACGCCCCCGGTCGAGGACGCCGATTCGGCCCTCGCCCGCACCGAGGCGTTCTGGCGCGACTGGAGCGGGCGCTGCGAGTACGAGGGCGCGTACCGCGACCAGGTGCTGAGGTCGCTGATAGCGCTCAAGGCGATGACGTCGGAGACGACCGGCGCGGTGATCGCGGCGCCGACGACGTCGCTGCCGGAGGAGATCGGCGGCGTGCGCAACTGGGACTACCGCTACTGCTGGCTGCGCGACTCGGTGCTGGCGCTGGAGGCGCTGCTGGATGCCGGCTACACGGACGAGGCGGTGGCGTTCCGCGACTTCCTGCTCCGTGTGGGAACCGGCGACCCCACCGCGATCCAGATCATGTACGGCGTCGGCGGCGAGCGGCGCCTGACCGAGTTCGAGGTGGCGCACCTCCCGGGCTATGAGGGATCGCGCCCCGTCCGCGTCGGCAACGCCGCATCCGAGCAGTTCCAGCTGGACGTCTACGGCGAGGTGGCCGCCGTGATGTTCATCGGCGCCGAGCGCCTCGGCCGGATCGAGGAGCGGTTGTGGCCGCGCTGGCGCGCCATCGTGGAGCACGTCGAGACGGTCTGGCGCCGGCCCGACGACGGGATCTGGGAGGCCCGTGGGCCGCAGCGGCACTACACGTACTCGAAGGTGATGGCCTGGGTCGTCTTCGACCGCGCCGTGCGAATCGCCGAGCGCTTCGCGTTGGACGCGCCGCTGGACCGCTGGAAGCAGATCCGCGATGAGATCCACGCGGAGGTCTGTGAGCGCGGCTATGACCCAGGGCGTCGCACGTTCACCCAGTACTACGGCTCTCGCGAACTGGACGCCAGCGTCCTCAACATCCCGCTCGTCGGGTTCCTGCCGGGCACCGACGACCGTGTCACCGGCACCATCGACGCGATCACCAGCGAGCTCGGCCGCGACGGGTTCGTGTCCCGCTACTCGACCGCCGAGACCGACGACGGGCTTCCCGGAGACGAGGGCCAGTTCCTGGCCTGCTCGTTCTGGCTGGTGAACGCACTGGCCCGCAACGGCCGCGTCGAGGAGGCGCGCGCGCTGTTCGAGCGTCTCATCGGCCTGTCCAACGACCTCGGGCTGCTCGCGGAGGAGTACGACGTGGCGCGCGGGCGGCAGGTCGGCAACTTCCCCCAGGCGTTCAGCCACCTCACGCTGATCCTCGCGGCGCGCGCGATCGCCAACGCCGAGGCGCGCGCGACCGCGGTGACCGCGTGAGCGCAGGCCCGTCGGATCGCGACGCGGCGATCGCGCGGCGGAGGTTCCTGGCGCCGCTCGCGCTCGCCCAGTTCATCTGCAGCTTCGCGGGCTCGAACATGAACGTGATGATCAACGACATCACCGAGGACCTGGACACGACCGTG
>Ga0126313_10002099_pt1 | contig 10951 bp, 8 predicted proteins | sample Plot105A_FD_89954 | JGI IMG/M metagenome (GOLD analysis project Ga0126313, IMG submission 89954) | Serpentine soil microbial communities from UC McLaughlin Reserve, CA, USA - Plot105A | ecosystem: Environmental > Terrestrial > Soil > Grasslands | place: USA: UC McLaughlin Reserve, Lake County... | reverse complement strand
TGTTGTACTTGCGGTTCGGGTTCGAGTCCCAGCGGAAGTCGGTCTGGTACTCCCCGATAACCTTCTCCGGCTTGTAGCTCTGGACCTCGGCCGTGGAGATCTCAGGCTTGGGGGTAGGGCCTTCGGCGATGGCCACGTGCCCGCTCATGTTCTTGAGCGCCCCTTCGAGGTTCTCGAGGGTCTTCTCCTGGTCCATAACCCGCCCGTTTTTGGCCTCGTCGACCACTACTTTCCCATCGTCGGTGACGCTGAAGGAGGCGTCCTTGGGCTCCTCGTTGTACGCGTTCGCCTGCTCTTCGATGGCGCTCTTGGCCATGGCTTCATCGTAGGTGGCATCGAGGTCTACCTGCACCCCTCCCAGATACGAGCGTGAGGCGTCGGAGAGATGCTGGAAAATGTTCCCTCTCCGCCCGACGGAGTAAGCTTCGTCCACCGCGGAGGCCGCATCCACGGTAATGCCGAGGTCGTTACCGCTCACGGTGAACCCATCCTTACCAGTGCCGAAGGAGATCTTCTCGAAGGTCGCCGATGCGTCGTCCTTAACGGCCTTGAGGGCCTCGGCTCTATTCATCCCGCCCACATCGACGGTGCCGATGCTGACGCCGCGGTTGATCTTGTCGTCTCCCCCGGCCATGTAGTAAACGGCCACCACCCCGACCAGCACGAAACACACGAGCAGGGCGACGAACGCGTTCCTGCGCCTGCGGGTGTAGCTCATCTTCTTGCGCTTACGCGTCAACGTCTGTGCTGCCTGGACTCTAGACTTCTGGGTGGCCCTGGTGTCACCCGTCTTGCTTATCTCTTTCAAATAGTCGCCCCTCCTGCGATACCAATTAGCGCCACTGACCATGCGAGGTCGCGCGGCACGCGGGCGCTAATTATCGGGGTAATTCCTCGAAGCTTCAACCTCTCTGGAGGAAATGCCTCGGAAATATTTGTGCTCTGGATCGGAACACTACCACATAGGGCCGCCTAGTTCATGAGCGACGCCCGCGCGGGAAGCCAATCGCCGCGTCGCTTGGCTTTTGCAGATGGCTCCATTACACTTTGCCCTTTGGATCTGCACCGTGAAAACCCTACGGAAGAGTGGAGAGGAGTGGAAGGCTCCTTGCGCCACCTGCCAGAACGAAAGAGAGCAAGATATGGAGAACAGCAGCCGGAAAGGTCGGCATCTGTGACGGCTTCTCCGCGGTCGGTCCCCAGAGGGGCAAGACCGGGGTTCTGTCGATGAAGGCGGCGGTGAAGCCGGTCGAGGGCGCGGAGCTCGAAGACAAGATCGGGCAGTTGCGCATCCTCGCGTACCCGGACTTCCCCGAGGTACGCGAGGTGGATTACTACTCTGCCCTCTATCGCTGGTACCAGGATCACCCACTGTCAGATGAGATGCATCGCTGGGTCGCCGTGACGGAAGAGGGAGAGGTCGTCGGCCATTTGGCGGCGCTCCCGCAGTTCTACAGGATCGACGGACGGCGGGTCGTCGCCCACACGCCGGGGGACTACATGGTGCTCCCCCAACACGGTTTCCAGGCCATCATGTTGATGCGCTCCTTCTTCCGCTCGGCCGAGAACTGCGTGGTCTGCGACATGGTGCCCGCGGTAATCGGCGTCGAGACGCGGCTAGGGGCCGAGGTAGTCGGCGACCTGCGGTACGCGGCGAAGCTGATGAACGTCTCGCGGCTACCGATGCCCTCCGTCCCCGCGCCGTTGAGGAGGCTCCTCAACCTTCCAGAGCAATTTGCGCCCGCCCGCGGGTTCACCGACAGGCCTGGCGTCGAGGCGCTCGAGATGGAGGAGCAAGTCGCGCCGCCGGCCCCGCGCCTACGAGCGCCAATCCCACGCCCGCTCCAGAGGCTGATGAACCAGGGCCTTGAGGCCGTGGACGAGGCACTGGGCAGCAGCTTCGGGGGAGACCTCGCGGTCGAGACGCTCGATGGTTTCGACGATTCCTTCGACGATCTGTTCGAGAGGATCGCCGCGGTGGTGCCATGCCTGGCAGAGAAGGATGCGGCGTTTCTGCGCTGGCGTTACGGGCCCGGCTCCCCCCAGGCGCCGGTGACGGTGCTCGGGGTGAGGTCTAGGGGAAGGCTGCTCGGCTACGCCGTGCTCAAAGCCGCCTCTCACGGTCAGGACGGCTACATACTCGACCTGATGGCGCTTCCGGGACGCCAGGACGTTGTGCAGTCCCTGCTTCGCGAGACGGTACGTTCCTTCAGGCGGATGGGGGTGCAGATAATAAGGTACAGGTTCCTTGAGTCGGCCGCTTCGCCCGGTCCGACTGAGCTGCGGCGTTTTGGCTTCTTCTATCGCAAGCGAAGACGCTACAAGCTGCTGGTCAAGTTCACAGATACCTGCCTGCACGAGACGGCCCGCGACCTGGTCAACTGGGCGCATGCTATCGGCGACGGCGAAGCGAGCTTCTGGCTCAGATAAGGAGGCTTACATGGTTTCTAGCAACGGAAATGCGAGGGCCGCCATACGCGGATGGCTCCAGGAGAACGTGACCGGCGGTCGCGACGTCCCGAACGACGAGCCGCTGATCGAGAACGGCGTGATGACCTCACTTCAGACCGTCGAGCTCGTCGTGTTTCTCGAGGACACATTTGGCATCGTCGTAGAGGATGAGGAGTTCGACGAGGAGAACTTCGGGTCCGTCGAGGCCATCGCCACGCTTGTGGAGAGCAAAGCGGCGTGAGCGCACGCCCGGAATTCACGCTCCACGATCTGCTTTACAACTCCGTGGCGCGCGACCCGCAGAGAACGGCGGTCGTGGACGGCGATGCGGAATATACCTACGAGGGACTGGAGCGTGAGAGCTCCGCCCTCGGCGCCGCCCTCGCCGAGGCTGGCGTGGCGAGGGGCGACCGTGTCGGCGTCTACATGGATAAGTCCTGGGAAGCCATAGTGGCGATGCTCGCCGCCTCGCGCATAGGCGCCGCCTACGTCAACGTCAACCCCCTGTTCAAAGCGCCCCAGGTCGAGTATCTCGCCGGCGACTGTGACATCAGGGTCATGATCGGTGACACCCCGAAACTCGAGGAACTGCAGCCGAAGACTATCCAGACCGCCTTCTACAGGGGAGCGAAGCCGGAAGGGCACGCCGCAAGGTCTTACGTCGACGTCGCGGATGCCATGCAGGGCGAAGGCCTAAAGGAGGACAGGAAGGTCTCAGAGTCTGACCTCGGGACCATCCTCTACACCTCGGGATCCACAGGGATGCCCAAGGGCGTCGCGACGAGCCAGCGTAACGTGGTGGTGGGGGCCCAGATCGTCTCGACGTACCTGGAGAACACGCCCGAAGACCGGATACTCTCGGCGCTACCGCTCAACTTCGACGCCGGGATGAGCCAGTTCACGACCTCCCTCAGGGCCGGCGCGACCCTGTATTTGCTCCGCTCCAGGCTGCCGGGGGACCTATTGAAGGCGCTCAGGCACCACGAGATCACGGGCGTGACCGGCGTGCCGCCCCTTTGGGCGCTCCTGATCCGGGGCGCGAGGTCGATCAGGGAGAATCCTTTGGCGCACCTGCGCTATCTCGCCAACACCGGAGGAAGGATCCCCCAGGCCAACCTCGACGAGCTCAGGGACCTATTGGAACCCGCCGGGACCAGGATCTTCCTCATGTACGGGCTGACGGAAGCGTTTCGCTCGACGTACCTCGCGCCCGAGGAGATCCACCGTTCCTCCCCCGAGCAGGGCAACTGCATCGGCAAGGCGATACCGAACACCGAGATCATGGTGATAACCAAGGAGGGCAAGGAGGCGGCACCGGGCGAGCCCGGCGAGCTCGTCCACCGAGGCCCCACGGTCGCGATGGGCTACTGGGGCAACGAGGAGGCGACGCAGAAAGCCTACCGGCCGAACCCGCTCGCCCCGCCCGAGCTACTCGGAGTCGAGCGAGTCGTCTACTCCGGCGATACCGTTAAGCGTGACGAGGAAGGGTACCTCTACTTCCTCGGGCGCGAGGACGCCATGATAAAGAACCAAGGCTACCGCCTGAGCCCCGAGGAGGTCGAGAACCTCCTCCTAGGCTCCGGGCTCGTGCACGAAGCCTGCGCCTTCGGGGTCGAGAACCCGGCCGTCGGGCAAGATGTGATCGCCGTGATCTCCTTACGGAACGGCGGCGAGGAGGGGGCCGTGGACAGGATCAGGGAGCACGCCATAAAGAACGGGCCACCCTACATGGTACCCAAGGAGATACTCGTCAGGGACGAGCTGCCCAAGACGGGTTCCGGCAAGATCGACCGCAAGGGGATGAGTAGTGCTTACGCAAACGGATAAGGCCCAGGATTTGGCGGAGCGCTTCGGCGGGGAGAGCGGGGGCGAGTTCGCCCCTGCAGGCATCCCCGTCTCCGATCTGGCGCAGGAGTACGGGACGCCCTTCTACCTCTATTATGGTGAGATGATCTCTGGGCGAGTCCGCCGCGTCAGGGAAGTTCTCGGGACGGAGGTCTCATACTCGGTAAAGGCGAACCCGAGCCTCGGGGTGTGCCAGCTCATAGCCTCAGAAAGGGAGGCCGGGGCAGAGGTCGCATCCTCGGGAGAACTGGCGGTGGCGCTGGCCGCAGGCTTCGGGCCCGAGGACATCGTATTCGCGGGTCCCGGCAAGACCGACGACGAGCTCAGGAGGGCCGTCGAAGACGGCATCTTCGCGGTCAACGTCGAATCTAGAAACGAGATCGATCGCCTCGCCCGCATAGCGCGGGAGGCCGGCAAGAGCATCGGGGTAGGTCTCAGGATCAACCCGGAAGCCCAGCTGATGGGCTCGGGGATGCGCATGGGCGGGACGGTCGGACAGTTCGGCATGGACCAGGCCGAGCTCGGGGAGGCGGTACATAAGACGCTCTCCCATCCCGAACTCGTCCTGCGCGGCGTCCACGTCTACACGGCGACCCAGGTCTTCGAGATCGAGCCGTTGCTTGAGCACTGCCGCAACATCTTTGAGATCTCGCTAGAGGCGGCGGACCTCGCCCGACATCCCCTCGAGATGATCGACTTCGGCGGCGGCTTCGGGGTCCCCTACTTCGAGAAGATGACAGAGTTCGACCTGGAAGGCTTCGCCGAAGGCTTCCGGAAACTGCTGTCCTCCTACCGCACGGATCCGCGCCTCGAAGGGTGCCGTTTCCTCTTCGAGCTGGGGCGCTACCTGGTGGCCGACGCCGGCGTCTACGTCACGCGGGCCGTGGACGTGAAGGTGACTAGGGGCAAGACCTTCGTCGTGACGGACGGAGGTATGAACCACCACCTCACGGCAACGGGGAACATGGGGCAGGTGTTCAGGAAGGCCTATCCGCTCCTAAACCTTACCCGTATGAGCGGGGTGCCCGAGGAGGAGGGCGTTGCCGTGGCCGGACCCTGTTGCACACCGCTAGATCTGTTCGGCAACAATATCCCCCTGGCCGCCCCCGAGGCCGGGGATCTGATCGGGGTTTTCTACAGCGGTGCTTACGGCTTCTCGGCTTCCAACCTGGGCTTCCTGAGCCACCCCTCGCCCGCCGAGGTGCTGCTCTGGCAGGGCGAGGCGCATCTCCTGCGCGCCGGCGGTGGGCCCGAGGACGTCTTGAGAGGCCAGGAGGCCGTTTCGAGGCCGGGTCAGGAGTCGGGCATCAGGGGCTAGATCAGTCTAGTCGTCTGATGATGGGATGCGCGGACCAAAATAGTCCCCGTTGACCTCCGCCACGGGCACCACTGACGTGGGGATTGGCTTTCCGTCTTCTACCAAAGCCACATAGTCCGTCTTCCATTGATCCTTGTAGACGACCTTGCCGTCTTCCTCCCTCGTGTAGTAGGTGATCCACTCTGAGGTATTAGAGTTTCTGTAGACGGGCTCCGAGGACATCGTCACGTCCACGTTGTCGGGGACGCCGTAGACCTGAGCGTAGATGTAGTTGTCGCTCGCCACGTACTCCCTAAGGAGGATAAAGCCGTCTGTGGTGTTCTTGAACTTCATGTCAAGCTCGCCGTTGCCGTACTGGTCACCGAACCACACCGTCGCGTCCATCCCCGGCCTTATGTAAGGAAGCTGCGTATCATGCGGGTTGCGCTCGACTATCTTGAGGCCGGCGTAGAGGGCCGCGTTGTACAGCGTCGAGGTCACCTGACAGAGCCCGCCGCCGAGATCCGTGCTCGTCGCGCCGTTCACGATGACGTGCGACTCCTGGTAGTTCAGGTCGGAGACGGTGTCATTCATCGAGTAGACCTCTCCCGGGGCCAGGAACGTGCCGCTTATGGCGTGCGAGGCGAGGTCTAGGTTGTCCACACGGGCCTGGCTGTGGTCCGAGGTGGCGGTGTAGTTGGTGTGGTAGGAGCCGAGGAGCTTGGTCGGTTTCTTGGCCTCGAGCTCTGCGGTGGTGTACTCGGGCTTCTGTACGGTCGTCGAGACGTGGTACTCACGCTTGCCTTCGAAGATCCCACTCTGTATGGCGTCGAGCAGCTTCTCGCCCTCGACGCTTTGACCCTTGTGGCTGGACTTGACGATGACGTCGCCGTCAGAATCGAAGTCGTAGCTGGCCTCGACGGGCTTGACCGTGAGGTCGTTGTAGACGTCGGTAAGGACGGCGTCCAGACGGTCGCGGTTGAGGCTGACATCGATCTCGCCGTCCTGCTTGGTGACGTCGAGCGTCGAACCCAGGCGATCGGGTGAGACCGTCCAGCTCTTCCCCTTGGCCCTCAGCTCCAACGGCTCGGAGAGGGCTTTCCTGGCCTTCTTCGCGGCCTCCTCCGCCTCAGCAGTCGTGACGTCGGGTTCGAGCGTGTCGCCCCTGAGACGGGCCCTCCCGCTCATATCCTCGATGGCGCGGTTCACGCTCGCCATGGTTGCCGCGAGGCTCAGCTCGTAGCCGTCGCGGGAGTTCGCGACCTCGACCTCAGAGTCGTTGATCTTTACGTCGGCCTCCGTTGGGGGGTGGTCTACCTCTGAGGCGATCTCACGCACCTCGCCCCGCGCCTTTGCGGGTTGGTAGTCGATATCTGGAGGTATCGTCACCCCGCCGAAGGAGGCGCGCAGACGCCCGGAGAGGCGGTCCAAGACGTTCCCTTCGCGCCCGACGGCGTAGGCTTTATGCACGGTCTCGTCTATGTTAAAGCTCAAGCCCATCTCGCCGGCCGTGCGGGTGAATTGGTCGGGGCCGTTGAAATCGATCTCCCTGAGCGGACCCATAGCCTGGTCCCTGACGATCTGGCGCGCCTCGGCCGGTGTCTTGCCGCCTAAAGAGACGTCGCCGACCTCCACGCCACGGTGTATCTTGCCCGAGTTCAGCCAGAAGTCCGCCGCCACGAGCACGGCGATGATCGCGCAGATGATGATCACCGGTCCCGCCATCCCCCGACGCCGCCTACCGTGCTTGCCCGCGTCGAGAGGGTTTAACGTCGATGTGTAGTAGCCCCGGGATACACCCGCACCGTGTCTGTCCCGCTTTCTCCGGTTTTTGAGACTCAACTATCCAACCTCCGCGTGCGGCCTTCCACGCGCCCGAACGACAGATTCCTGGAGAGGTCCCCCCTCTCTCTTTTGGCTGGCGACCTCTCGTCCTGGCCCGAACGAGCGTCGCCCGGAAAGCCTAACACGGCAAGGGTGGGTACGCCACCTTACTCGCTGATGTTTGCGTGACCAGGCCACCACCAGGGGAGGTGCAAGGTCGTGCGATGAGGCACAACATCTGGCCTGCCGGATCAGGGGGTCGCGTCCTGGCCTGCCTCTTCTTCGGGGTCCTCCAGCGTCACCGCAGGGGTTCCCAGGGTGGCGCCCTGGCTCCGGATCAAACGCCGTTCGGAGTCGTATGCGTGGACCATCATCGCGAGCTCGAGCCTGTCGCGCTCGACGGGGAGGGTGCCTGCCGCCTCCTCCTGCCTGGCAAGCTCCTTGCCATCGACGCCGAGGGCTCTCTCGAGCTCCCCGATCCTGCGCCGCATCTTGAGTCTGCCGCCCGGCGTCAGGCGCAGGTAGGTGCGTTCGTCAGGTCCCTCGATGGGATAGACCCAGGCGCTTCGCAACCAGTACTGGAGGATCTCGTTCCTCAGCTCCTCTTTGTTCCTGAGCTCCATGGCGCTCTCGCTTCCGTTCTTTAGGATAATTTACTCTCTTATACCCGGAAACTCCACCGCTCTCCCGGCGTATGGGAGGGTATCATGGGCCCCATGCGACGAGACCCCGCGCTCGCAAGGCTCGGGGAGACCCTGACAGGCTCCTTCGCGGCCAGCGCGCGCGGACTCCTCGGATCCGATTTCGCCATCCAGGGCAAGGAGGGCGAGGAGATCGGACGCCTGAGGATCTTCGGACCCGAGGGCGCCGATCTCGAAGCCGGGGATCTGGAGGCGCGGATCGAACGCTCCGCCCCTGCCCGCTACACGATGCTCGCCGGCGGCGCGACGATTCTCTCGGCAAAACCGGCGGGAGCCCTGAATACGCCCGAGACATGGTCCCTCGACCGCCTCTACCAGGGCCGGCTCTCCCTCCTGCGCAACGCGGCCGAGGCCGGCCCGGCGGGGGACGAAGTGACGATACGTATTACCGGAGGCCTGACGAACCGGAACTACGAGGCCACCTTCGACCCCGGCGACGAAGGCTCCCTACCCGTCGCCTTCTTCCTCCTTTACCTTACCGTAGCGCTCAGACGCAAAGCCTACCTAACAACAGGCTTAGGAAGGGTCGACCCTTCCTAGAAACACGCGCCGGTCAGCATCTCAGCTCTTTGTTCTTGCTGATATCTGACTGGCTGAGAGCTACTCAGCGGAGCCGTGCGGGTACAGGGAGATCCTTGGGCGTCGCGTAGACGGTCACCGTAGAGCCCTTCGGGGCCAGCGTCCCCACGGCCGGGTCTGTGGCCCACGTCACCCCGCGCGGTGCGAAACCCTCCCGGTAATCACGGACGAACCTCACATCGAAGCCCCTCTTGGTCAGGGCATTCTCCGCGTAGTAGTCAAAGTAGGCCGTAACGTCAGGGATAGGCACCATCTCCTGCTCGGCCTGCGTCCCCGCATGGGAGGCTTTCGCTTCCGTAATGGAGGCCATGTTTTCGCTACCGGACGCGCCCGAGGACTCGTCCCCCGTAGCACCGGCGGCCTGTGGCGGCGGGGGTTTCGTTTCGACGGGATTCATCCGGCTCAGGGTGTCGGCGACGCCGCCATCCTTTGGAAGGCTGACGAATCCTGAGGCCAGTGCCGCTCCGCCGCCAAGGAGGAGGATCAGAACGGCCACCAAGGCCAGGACCAACACGCCACCACGAGCCTTGCGGGGCGCCGGTTTGGGCGACTCCGTCGTCCCCGCCGAGCGGGGCGGGGCTTCTATCTCTATGTCGTCGAGCATCGCGTTGGCCGAGAAGTACCGCTCCCTCGGGTTCTTGGAGAGGGCCTTCATGATCACCGCCTCCATGCCCGGCGTGATCCTCTTGTTAAGCCTGCGCGGCGGCGTGGGGTCTTTGTGCATGTGCTGGCTGGCGAGGCTCTTGACGTCGCCCGAGAACGGCGGCCTTCCCGTCAGGCAGTGGTAGAGGAGGACGCCCACGGAGTAGACGTCGCTCCTCGGCGTCGCATCCTCGCCCCTGAGCTGCTCGGGGGACATGTAGCGGGCGCTACCGACGATCTCACCTGGCTCGCCCATCGCGGCGTCGTCCTCCTCGACGATGCGGGCGATACCGAAGTCCGCGACCTTCACGGTCCCCTCCGACGTAAGGAGGATGTTGGAAGGCTTGATGTCCCTGTGTATGATGCCCCGCCTGTGGGCATAGGAGAGCGCGTGCAGAAGCTGCGTCGCCATCCTCCTTACGAACTGCTCGTTGAGGCGTGCGCCACGGCGACCTCCGAGGAGATCCCCGATGTCCCTGCCCTTGACACACTCTACGACGATGAAAGGCACCTCGCCGTTCTGTGAGATGTCGTAGACCTTTACGATGTTCTCGTGATCCAGGGAGGCCATCGCGCGGGCCTCCTGCCTGAAGCGCCGGCGGAAAGAGGGTATCTCGGCGTATTCGTGGTGGAGGGTCTTCAGCGCGACGGCACGACCGAGGACGTCATCTTCGGCCCTGTAGACGACCGCCATCCCACCCGAACCGAGCGTGCTCTCTACCCTGTAACGTCCCGCGAGGACCTGTCCAACCGACGTTTCCAGCCTCTTACCACCTTCGACCGTAAAGACCTTAGAATGCAATAAGTATATATGCCCGAAGACACTCCAGGTACACTACCGGAGGGCGACTATGACGTTACCCAACATGCTGGCGCATGTCAAACGTGCGTGCCACATTTAGTGGCTCATTCTTGCCCGGATAGGCCATAGCCGCTGGCCTTTCGGCGATCGTTGGAGAGGAGAACATGAGAACGAACTTCGACTCCTACCTGCTCTATGAGGAGCTCACACGGACTCTGCACGAACTCGCCGAGGAGTATCCCGGGCTCTGCAAGGTCGAGTCCATAGGCAAGAGCTACGAGGGGCGTGAGATCTGGCTCGCCGAGCTTACTAACTCACAGACGGGCCCCGCTGACACGAAACCGGCCTTCTGGGTCGATGGTAACACCCACGCTGGCGAGGTCACGGGCTCGATGGCGGCGCTCTACCTGATCGAACACCTCCTCGAAAAGCACGGCACAGAAGACCTCGTGACCCGCCTCCTCGACGAGCAGGCCTTCTACGTGCTCCCCCGCCTCTCCCCCGACGGCGCCGAGCGCTACCTGACCACGCCGCACACCCTGCGGGCTACCCCGCGACCCTGGCCCGAGCCTGAACCGGAGCCAGGCCTGCACCCCGAGGACGTGGACGGCGACGGCAACATCCTCCAGATGCGCGTCGAGGATGAGCACGGCGAGTGGCGCGCCTCGGAGGAGGACGTGAGGCTGATGGTCCCCCCCCCGCCCGACGAGGCCGACCCGGACACCACCTACTACAGGCTCTACAAGGAGGGGACATTCAAGGATTACGACGGCTTCGAGCGGAACATCGCGCGTCCCCTCTACGGCCTCG
>Ga0126313_10002098_pt1 | contig 10957 bp, 14 predicted proteins | sample Plot105A_FD_89954 | JGI IMG/M metagenome (GOLD analysis project Ga0126313, IMG submission 89954) | Serpentine soil microbial communities from UC McLaughlin Reserve, CA, USA - Plot105A | ecosystem: Environmental > Terrestrial > Soil > Grasslands | place: USA: UC McLaughlin Reserve, Lake County... | reverse complement strand
TGGTCGAGGAGCAAGGGTTTGATCTGTGCCCTCCGAGAACCGATCGTACGCGGCAGATAGTCCGCCTCGAACCCGTCTTGGAGCGGCTCCGGTCCGAGTGAGGAGAGCCGCTCCTCGAGCTCTCCGGCGTCGAGCAACCGCGCCCGCGTGAAGCCTGTCTCATCCCGCAGAAAGAGCCTCCTCTCCCCGTCGAGATGCAACACGAGCATCAGCGCTGTCGCGGGCTCACCAACCGGCGGCACGAGCAGGAGCTGGCCCCCGATCTTGAGCTGGAAGACCAGCGAGTCTCCCGAATTCAACTCCACGATTAGGTGCTTGGCCCGCCGCCGCGCACCCGTGATACCGACGCCTTCGAGCCGGCCGACGAATTCCTCCGTCGAGGGCCGCTCCACGAGCGAAAGGTCCAGAACCTCCGCACGCTCTATCTTCGAGCCGACGACTAGCCCGCGCAGGTCCTCTTTTATGGTCTCGACTTCCGGCAGCTCGGGCATAGGCCTGTTATACCCGTTTTGCGGGTTTTCCTACGCCGGTTTGTGCGCGACGAAGGCCGTGTGGCCCTCGGAGAGCGGCAGGTCGCCGTAAGAACGCATCGTCCGGACCCGGAAGCCGGCACGTTGGAGCTCCGCGGCCAGCTCCGGCGGTTCGTACAGCCGCACGCGATGGACCTCGTCGATTCGCCTGTAATGCTCCCCCACCTTCCGGAAGCTCACGATACGTCGCTCCATCGTGCCCCGCCCGGGATCCTCCCGCTCGGAGAGGACCGCCCAGTCCTCCCCACGCTGAAACCCTTCGCCGTCGTACCCACAGGGACCTGCCCGGGACCAAGCACGTCGAAGACGAATACGCCGCCCGGAGCAACGGTGTCGCAGACGTGCCGGAAGACGCGACCCAATCCCAGGTTCTCGGGGTCGAAGAGGTAGTTGAGGACCTCGCTGATCGCCGTGACCGCGGCGCACGACGGCAAATCTACCTCGAAGAGCGACCCCGCTTGGAACTCGGCCTCGGGCGCCCTGCGGCGAGCGATCCTGATCATCGCCCCGGAGATGTCCACGCCGAAGACGCCGTACCCGGCGTCGATCAACTCCCGCGTCAGGAGACCGGCCCCGCAACCAAGGTCGACGACGAGCCCCTCGCCTATCCCGCTACGCTCCAGTATGTCGAGTATCCCTGGAGCGGAGTCGAGGGCGAAATCTGCGTGCTCGACATCGTGGATATACGCGAGGTCCTCTCCGTAGCAACCGCCCACTTCTCAGCCCCCGGTAAGCTGTACGGAGGAAGCGTCGAACATGGGGACGGGCTCTCCGAAGACCGCCCTGTAAAGGGCGTCGAGCATAACGGAGCGGGCGTCGAGCGAACGCATGGCTCCCTCGCGAACCCTCCGCTGGCCCTCCTCATCCCCCGCGTAAGGCGCTATGGCGTCCATCATTATGCGGGCGTGGGTCACGTCCATCGTGACGTGGCTCGTGAAGATCTCCAGCGCCTCGTCGGGCAGGCCTGCGGCCTTTCTGAGTCCGTCGGAGAGGCGGGCGTAGATCGGGGGCACCGGCCATTCGCTGGCCGGCCCCAGAGCACCTAGCCCGATCCTGAAGTCCGGATGTCCCGAGAGCGCGTAGTGCGTGGAGATGTACATTTCTATCTCCGGAAGCGTCCGTGGCGCCTCCCACTCCGCCTCATGGATGCCCAGAGCCATCAAGAAGCGCCGGTACAGAGCGGGGTGCGTCTCATCCGGGTTCAGATGTCCGTACTCGTCGAAGAGGACCTCGGCGAGGGCGAGCTGCAGCCCCTCGTCCTCACGGCACTGCGAGATGAGTGCCGCCAGGTATAACCGGCTTACCCTGACGTGCCTGTAGTACTGGATCGCGAAGGTCCTTATCCCCTCGGCGTCAGCCCCGCCCTCCCCGAACCGCTCGAGAAATGGATGCGTTAGCGCGGGGTGCCCGATGACCTCCCGCTTCAGGCGCTGTAGAAACTCCTTCGAGTCCACCCGTCTCTCCTTCCAGAAGACTTCCCACAGTTTAACGCAAGCTTCCGGCAGGTCGGCGTTTGGGCCAATCAAGAATCGTTGACGGTGGGCTCCGACTCGGCAGGCTCGTGATCCGGTCGCGAGGGTTCTATCTTGCACTTGTCGAGCAGAGCTAACGCCTTCTCGTATAGCTCCTCCTCGGTACGGGCGTACCGACCACCCTCGAATATCTCTTCTATCTTCTGGCGTGTCTTCTGCATATACATAAGACTAAACGTCACAGCACGCCCCAGGTTACAAAAGCGCAACAATCCGGTAAGAGCGAAATAACCGCGCTCGACCCTCGACACCAGGCCGCTCCAGATTCGAAGTAGCCGAGGGACACCCGCGAGGAGCGTAGACCCAGGCATATCAGCCGATACGCCAAAGTGCTTGTTTTGCAGGCGATTTAGTATTGTTTCACTAGCTTCAGTGAGATATAATCAGACCATGACAGAGACGAAAAATATCAGGCAGGACTGGCTCAGCGTACCGAGGCATCGGGAGGAAGAGCGGCTCGACCCCCATGTGTACAAGCGTGGCATCAACGGGTTGACGGTGGAGGAGGCGACTCGCCGGGCGTTTCCGAGGGTGATGGATATTCTGAGGCGGAGTGGCGAGGAGTATTCGGAGTTCGAGCAGCAGTTGGTGCGGCAGACAGTAAGGGCGTGTTTGATCTCTCAGGTTTCCCGGGCGAACCTGTATCGCATTGCGGGCATTTTGGTTGCCGACAGGCGTGATGAGGGTGCGCACATCGACACGTCGCTCGCGCTCGCCTACGTCGCGGCGCTCAGGGAGGCCTTCATCACGGAGCTCTCCGTCGGTGAGCGGGTACAGACGCCGCTCGGTTTCGGGGAGGTCTGCTACGTCTCCGGCGACGGCGCCAACGCCGCCATCAGGCTAGACAACGACTACGAGGTCTGGCTGCCGGCCGAGCGGGTTTCGCGTCCAGGCGCAGCGATCAGACGCGCGTCTTAGAGCGATTTGCGGAAGTTCGACTTCCGCAAATCGCCCATTTCAGCTGTCAGCACTTCTGCTGGTCGGATCTTCGTTTTGCTGACTCTCTGAGAGGCTGAGCGTCTTTGCAAGCTGCTTTGGTGGGGCCTGTCTCTGGCGGTGGTCTTTCCGGTAGACTAGCAGGGTTGTAACTGCCACAGAGGGCGTGTCATGGAGAAGTCCAAAGCACGAGTGATCTGCAACCCCACCTCGGGCGGCGGGGTCTACGACCCCGATGAGATCCGCGCCGAGCTCGAAGGACTCGAGGTCGAGTGGATAGAGACCGAGGGACCGGAGGATGCGATAGAGGCCGCTCGGGAATGGTGCGAGGGATTGCTCATCGTCGCCGGTGGTGACGGCACGATCAACGACGTGGTCAACGGGCTCGGTAAGGCCGGTTTCCCAGAGGGCGTGACCCTCGGCATACTTCCGGCGGGCACCGGTAACGACCTCGCCGCCACGCTGTGCATCCCCGAGGACCCCGACCTCGCCAAGGACGTTATCCTTCAGAACAGGGGTCGGTGGCTCGACGTGGCGCGGGTGCGGTCCGAGGGGATCGGCGAGAGGTTCTTTATTAACGTGGCGACCGGGGGGCTTGGGGCGGAGATCTCCAACGTCAACGACGAGGAGCTCAAGAAGCGTTGGGGCAAGCTCTCCTACCTGCGCGCCTCACTTGAGGTCGCGAGAGATTTCGACGTGCGCGAGCTTACGCTCTACCTCGACGGCGAGGCGCACGAGGTGAAGGCGGTCAACATGGCGGTGGGTAACTGCCGATACACGGGGGGTGGCTGGCCGGCGGCGCCGAAGGCTAACCCCGAGGACGGGCTTCTCGATGTGGTCGTCATAGAGACACTGGGGGCCGGAGAACTATTCAAGCTCGCCCCGACGGCCCTGGCGCAGTTCGACTACCTCGACAAAGACGGTATCTTCTTCGCACGGGCCAAAGACGTGGTCGTCGAGACCCAACCGCCCGGGCTCGAGTTCACCGCCGACGGCGAGATCATCGGCGACGAGCCTGCCGAGTTCTCCGTAATTCCGCAAGCCCTCAAGGTCGTGGTCGGACCCGAGTACGTGCCAGAGCCGGAAGGATAGAATAGAGCCATGATCAAGGTTCTATTCTTCGGCGCCGCGGCGGACCGGGCTGGGACCCGCGAGGCCGAGTTGGAGGTTGAAGACGGGATGACGCTCGCGGAGATCTGGCCGCTGCTCGTCGAGCGTCATCCTGATCTCGCGCCCATGCGCGACACGCTGGCCTTCGCCGTAAACGACGAGTACGCGCGCGCCAACGCCGTCGTGTCAGCGGGCGACGAGGTGGCTGTACTTCCGCCCGTCTCGGGCGGTTAGGTGTTTGCCATAGTCGACGGGCCCATTGACGTAGGAGCACTTATCGCTGGTGCTCAGAGGCCGGATTGTGGTGCCATCGCTACGTTCGTGGGCACGACGAGGGTCGATGATTCGGAAGGCGCGTCGGTCGAGCACCTAGAGTACGAGGCGTACCGCCCGATGGCCGACAGGAAGCTGGAGGAGATCGGGGCCGAGATAATGGAACGTTGGGACGTGAGGCACATCTCGATCGTGCACCGTCTGGGAAGGGTCGATCCAGGTGAGACCAGCGTCGCGATAGTCGTCGCCTCTGAACGCCGCGGGCCGGCGTTCGAGGCCAGTCGCCACGCCATCGAGCGCATCAAAGAGGTCGTGCCTATCTGGAAGCGCGAGGTCTGGTCAGACGGCTACGTTTGGGTAGGCAGCCAGGTCGGGACCAGAGAGCCGGCTACCGGCAGTCATTAGACCATCGGCTACCCGAACACCACGTAGATCACAAACGCCCCGGCGAAAGCCAAGCTGCCCGCGACGATGATCAGGTATGCCACCACCGAGGGCTCGAACTCGTTCGCCGAGATGCTGCTCCGGTTGTTGAGGAACTGCATGGTCCCAAGGATGAGCGTGAGGGCCCCGAGCAGCGCGAGTGCGAGTCCGAAGAGCTCCGTGGCGCTGGCGGGACCGACCTGAAGCTCGGCGGCCTTCGCCAGAGCACCAGCCCTCTCGACGACGAGGCCCAGGGAGATCAGGCTGATCCCCGTCCTCACCCACGAGAGCAGCGTCCGCTCGTTGGCGAGGTGCTCCCTGATCTCGGTCTGACTCTGCTGGGACGTGTCTTTGTTCTCTTCGCTCACCGCATCGGACCTCCCTACCACGGAAGACTACATGCTGGAGCGCCCGACCGTTTGCCCGCCCCCGGACTTTTTGCCTTCGGCCAAAGCCCAATCCCCGCTCCTGGGGTAGAGTTCGTCCCGAGGAACGTAGACAATATGCTTTGCCGTTCGGGGGTAGGTTGAGCGAAGGGAACAGGCTGTTGGATCGACGGGTCGGGCTCGAGCAGGAATTCTTCCTGGTCGAGGACTCGGGACGCCCATCGAAGCGGGCCGACGAGTTCTTGAAGGTCTGCCAGGCTCTAACAGAGGAAGAATCCGGCTCCGCGGCGTGCTTCGCCCCCGAGTTCGTGTTGGGCCTGGTCGAGGTGAACACGCCCCCGGTCTACACCCTCTCCGAGCTGGAGCGCGAGTACTTGAAGAATTTGGATCTAGCCTTGCGTGCGGCGAGGTCCCTGGGGCTCAGGCTTTACCCGCTCGGTACTTATCCCCTGCCCCTTGAGCCCGCGGTCCGCGACGGGTTGGACTACAGGGTGCAGGTGGGCACCGTCGGGTCCGAGAGGTTCGTGGACGCCGGGAGGTGCGCCGGCACGCACCTGCACCTGGAGCTGCGGTCGGGGACTGTCGATGCGGGGGCGGCGATCTCCGCCGCGGCGTCCGCCGCCGGGCGCGAGGAGGCACTGAACATCTACAACCTCGCGACGGCGTTGGACCCGGCCCTGATCTCGCTCACCCGCTCGTGTCCTTTCTTCGAGGGGAGAACGGCTGGGCTGGCCGTCCGGACGGTCCACTACAGGGGCAACGCCGTCTTCGGGTGGGAGGGAGTCTACACGAACCTGCCCCAGGTCGGCGCCCTGCTGCCCTACGCCGACGACGCGGAACACCTGATCCAACAGCAGTTCGACCGCTACAGGGCCTGGCTCTCCGCCATGGACCGGGCCGGCGTCGAGAGACGATACTTCGCCGAGGCAGGCGGGGACCTGCTGAGACCGGCCTGGAACCCGGTGCGCCTCAACCGCCAGGGGACGCTAGAGCTGCGTGGCATGGACAGCAACCACCCCGAGGTAACCCTGACGACGGCCGCCCTCATCCTCGGCGCCGCCGACCGCGTAAGGCGAGACGGCCTCAAAGTCGTGCCCGACAGAGGGGTAAGTATTTTCGAGGTCACGGGGGACTTGCTCAGGGTGCCGGACTTCGATCGTCTGAACGGGGACCTGCTCTACTCAGCCGTCACTGGGGGCGCGAACGAGGAGGCAATCGCCACCTACCTGGACTCGATCCTCGATATGGCCGGGGACGGCGAAAGGCTCAACGAGCTCAGATGCCACCGCAGCGCCACCGGCGCCTACCCGACCACCGAGGCCGCCATCCTCGAAGACTACCCTCCCGCTGACGGTCACCTCTCCGAAGCCGAAGGGTTGCGACTCATACTCGAGGCGTGCGAAGAGCTGGAGGCCCAGGTCTCGCGCCTCAGCCGGTCCCAGGACCAAAAAGAAGAGCCAGCGGACGTCTCGTAGGTCAGAGCGCGGATCCCAACCGCACCAGGCAAAGAACAACGCGTCACCGGGGCTTCTGTGCTGAGCGAGCTGCCTTCGGCAACTCGGCACGCCTGCTTCGCGGGCTTGTCAGCCTGTGTGAAGGTTACAGTGGTTTGCTCCACAACGACGTTTAACGCCGCAGGTATACTCGCGACATGGGTAAGGACCGCGCGGTTTCGGGCATGGATTTCGGGGTGCGGGTGGCGGCGGTGGTGGAGCGGGGAGGGGACATTCTCCTGGTTCGTCACCAGAAACCGGATAGGGACCCTTACTGGGTGCTACCCGGAGGTAGGCTCGAGCCGGGCGAGACGATACCGGAGTGCGCCGTCCGAGAGCTCGCCGAAGAGACAGGCCTTACTGCGGACTTTTCCGGTGTCCTCTACGTGGGCGAGTTCTTCCGCGAGGGTCGGCATACGATCGACGTCGTGGCCAGGATGGCGCTGGAAGGTGACGGGGAAGCCGTCCTCGGGAGCGACCCCGAGGTCGCGCCCGGCGCCGAGCCGACCCTGTGGGAGGTTCGCTGGGTAGGCGTCGGTGAGCTGCGGAGGATCGAGCTTCTGCCCGACTCCATAAAGCAACGGCTCCTGAGAGACGCAGGCGACGGATGGACCCCTGACGACGTCTACCTGGGGGACTCTGGTGGGTGACGCGCAGGGCGCTTTGCTCTCTGTGGTCTTCCTGGATGCGCTGGTCGCGGGGTTCGCGATCGGGGGGTTCTGGGTCTCGGTCCTCCTGATGAGGAGCTTGGGCAACAAGGTAGGTTACTCCCTCTCTCCCCTCGGGTTCTCGCGACCCGGCGGCGGTATCCTGGGAGGGATCGGTATCGGGATGTTCGTCGGTGTGTTCGCCATCGTACTGAGCTTCGCCGTAAACCCGCTCAGCGCGCTCGTCCTCGAACGGCTCGGCTACTCCACGGAATCGACGGTCCAACGACCGTTCATGGAGGGGCTCACAGGCTGGGTGCGCGAGAGCCCGGGCGTCGCCGTACCCGCGATAGTCCTGGTCGTCGTCGTGTTCGGTCCCGCCGTGGAGGAGCTGGTCTTCAGGGGCGTCGTCTTCAACGGCCTCTACCGGCTGGGGAGTTGGTTCTCTACGAGGGCGAAAAGCAAAGAGAGCGCGGTGATACCTTTTGGTAAAGTTATCTTTGTCACTTCCGCGCTCGCGTCTTCTGTGCTTTTCGCCCTGCTGCACCTGGAGCCAGTGCTCTTGCCCACCCTCCTGATACTCGCGATGATCCTGTGCTTCCTCTTTCGCCGCACGGGCAGCCTGCTGCCGTGTTTCGTGGCGCACGCGACCTTCAACTCCTTCGCCACCGCCATCATCGTCCTGGATGGACTGGGCGTTCTGAACGTACCGATTTAGCAGCAAGTCAGCATTTCAGCTTGCTGTCTTCTTGCGTTTGTCAGATGCGCGATTCTCGTGTGGGTTGATCCCTCATACCTGGTCCGGATGAACACCAATGGCGCGACGATACCGGCCATCGCCCACGGGTCTTTTGCCTTCGCCGTGGGTTCCCGATTTCGCGGGAACGACATACGGGAAGGCTTCCGTGTGTCCACCGCCACAAGCAATTCCCTTTCAGCCGGACTCGGTATCAGCATTTGTCGGGCTATTGGCCTGGTTGTTCTCCGACGTAGCGGGCTCTGGGACGTATGAGTGAGTCGTTCTCATACTGCTCTATGGCGTGGCCGATCCAACCGACCGTCCTGCCGAGGCCGAACAGAGCGACCGCCCCGCCGGCCGGCAACGCCAGCGCCCGGCCGACCGTCGCGAGCGCGAAATCCACCGTGGGAAGCCCGCCCATCAGGCGCAGGACTTCCCCGGCGACAGCCTCGGAGAGTTGGACGGCGGGACTTTCCGGGCACGTTTCGGCCACGAGGTGCAGCAACCCGGCACCGCGGGGGTCCCCTTCCGGGTAGAGCGAGTGCCCGAAACCTGGGATGCGCTCCCCACGCCTGAGGCGGCCGGAGATCACCGCCCGCGCGTCACCCGCAACCTCAGCCTCCCGCAGAAAGGCCTCTACGAGTTCGACCTCCCCCCCGTGTTTGACCCCCCCGAGCGCCGCAAGGCCGGCGAGAACCACGGCATAAGGCGTGGCCCCCGACGAGGCCACGCACCGGGCCGCGAACGTCGAGACGGGCAACTCGTGGTCGGCGCAAAACACGAACGCGGCATCGAGGAGCGCCCCGGCTCCCGCTACCCGCGGACTCCAGCCGTGCCCGAGTGCCTCGGCCAAACTTGGGGCGTCTTCCCCGGAGGCCGCCTTCGTCATCAGGCGTAATATCCTGGCGCCGGTGTGTGCGACAGCCGCAGGGCGCAGGTCGTAGGCCGCGGGGTCCTCGGCGGCTGCCAACGGTAGCAAGACCTGGAAGACATCGATGGGCGGCATCCCGGCCACGCTCTCGAGAACGGTCCTGGTGCCTCCCGAGAGCGCCTTTACTTCGGGCAGGAAGAGATCCGGGGCCGTCATCTGGTCGCCCGTCCAGATGAGGGCAGCAACGTTCTCGACGCTCTCCTGCCTGGCGAGGGTCACCACATCGCGGCCCCTGTAGTACAACCGGCCGTCGTCGATGAGGGTGATCCCCGACTCCATCACCGGCGTGCCCCAGTGCAACGCACCCTCCACGACCCCGTCAGGGTCCCGCCTGCGCTCCTTCCTCTCCTTGAGCCTCCGTACGTCCTCCGCCCGGTACCGCCTGTTGCGCTTCTTCCCCCCCGCCGCCTCAGACCGTATCATCCCCCGACTCACGTACGCGTACAACGTCGCTACGCTTACCCCCAGCTCCTCCGCAGCCCGCCCCGCACTGAGATACCTCTCATCCAACCGTCCACCTCATCCAATGTCTCTACCCGCGACCGTACTACAACTTGATTCTAAAATCAATATTGATACACATATCGTTAGCGGTTACGCTTATAGGGCAGGGGTCGGACTGAAAGGGAGAAGATGGGCGAGAACTCTGGCACGGGCTTTGTTGCGGGGCTTGAAGATGTGGTGGCGGTCGAGACCCGGCTCAGCAGCGTGGAAGGTGAGGCCGGGGAGTTGACCATCGCGGGTTTTCTGGTCGAGGAGCTGGCGAGGCGGGCCTCCTTCGAGGAGGTCCTCTACCTGCTTTGGAACGACGAGTTGCCCGACGCTGAACGGCTTGCGGACTTTCGGGAGAGGCTTGCCGGGAGGCGGGAGGTGCCGCGGGCTACGCTGGAGTTGTTGCGGTCCGTGGCGGCCGAGAAGGTGCCGGTTATGGACGCGCTGCGCATGGCTGCAGGCACCGTAAGGACGGGAGCCGACGACGAGGAAGCGCTTGTACTGGTTTCCTGTCTGCCGACCATCGTTGCGGCGTACTGGCGGATGCTCGGGGGTGAGGAGCCGGTGGCTCCGGATCCTAAGCTAGGGCATGCCGCCAACTACCTGTATATGCTAACTGGTGATGTTCCCGGCGGGGAGTTCGCGCGGGCGCTCGAGACGTACCTTGGAGCCGTGTCTGACCATGGCATGAACGCGTCTACCTTTGTCGCGCGGGTCATCGTCTCCACGCGCTCGGACTTCGTCTCGGCGGTGGCCGGGGCCATTGGGGCGCTTAAGGGGCCGTTGCACGGTGGCGCGCCGGGGCCAGCGCTTGATCTGGTGTTCGAGATCGGGGAGGCTGGCAGAGCCGAGGCGTACCTGCGGGAGAAGCTGGGGCGTAGCGAGCGGCTCATGGGGTTCGGGCACAGGATCTACCGGGTCCGCGACCCGCGGGCCGATGTGCTTGCAAGCGCCGCGGAGCGCCTGTACACGACAGACGGGGACAAGGAGTTGTACGACCTCGCGCTGGACGTTGAGAAGACGGCGCTCCGGCTTCTCGCGGAGTACAAGCCGGGTAGGAACCTGCAGACCAACGTCGAGTTCTACACGGCGTTGCTATTGCACGGGCTGAAATTGCCGACGGAGCTTTTCACCCCGACATTTGCGATGGGAAGGGTTGCGGGGTGGACGGCGCACTGCTTCGAGCAGAGGGCGCTCGATCGCCTCATCAGGCCGCAGTCGGAGTACGTGGGGGCAGAGGGCAGAAGATGGGTGCCGCTGGAGGAGCGGTAGTAAGAGTAAAAAGCGACCCCCGGAGACATCCGGGGGCCGTACCCTTCTGAGCGTTACGCAGGTATCCCGCTTTTCAGCACGTCCGCCTTCACTACATGGGAGGCGGATAAAGTAACCCAGGATCCCGCCGGGTGTTTTGGTGGGCCTAGGTCAGAGCCACCTCTCCCAGAAGATACCCGCGACTACTACTCGA
>Ga0126313_10002093_pt1 | contig 10978 bp, 10 predicted proteins | sample Plot105A_FD_89954 | JGI IMG/M metagenome (GOLD analysis project Ga0126313, IMG submission 89954) | Serpentine soil microbial communities from UC McLaughlin Reserve, CA, USA - Plot105A | ecosystem: Environmental > Terrestrial > Soil > Grasslands | place: USA: UC McLaughlin Reserve, Lake County... | reverse complement strand
GGCCTGCGGCGCCGCCGCGAAGGCGCGCTCGAGGACCACGGTGGCCAGCGCGGGCAGCGCCGCCGGGGTCGTGCCCGCCACGGCGGCCAGCCCGGTCAGCATCACCGCCGGGCCGGCGGCGCCGTGCGACCACACCGCGGTCGCCACCGCCGCCACCTCGCCGTCCCGCCGCGCGACCCAGTGCTCGAAGCCGCGCCGCCCGAAGACGGGACCGACCCAGGCCTCGGCGACCTCGACAGGGTCGCCGAAGGCCGTCGCCTCCGCCGCGGCGAACCGCCCGCCCTCGCTCCCGCCGGCCTGCCGCAGCAGCAGCTCCGGCGGCCGGGAGGCCGGCCGGAACCCGGTCCGCCGCAGGCCGAAGCAGCGCTTGACGAACAGCGGCCGGCCGAGCTCGACCGACAGCTCCACGGGCACGCGCAGCCCCCAGGGAACGGCCCGCTCGGCGTACCAGCGGCGGACCGCGCCGACGTCGAGGTCGGCGCCGGTCACGTCGGCGTTGTTCCACTTCGCGGCCGGCAGCCCGCTGGCCATCAGCCGGGCGCCGCGCACCCGCGCGGCGCCACCGCCGTAGGCGGCCCGTGCCCGCCCTTCGGCCTCCCAGGCGTCGCCGTGTGCCGCCCGGACCCGCTCCACCGTGACCATCCCGACGGATCCTAGCCGTGGGGCATGCCCTGGGGTGGCGCCGCCTTCGCGCCCCGCTGACCGCCTGCGGCACGACCCGCGGCGTGCCCGGACGCCCCGGGTCGGCGCCTGCCACCGGCGCCTGGCTAGCCGGCGTGCCGGCCCAGCCGCTGGGCCTCCCAGTCGAGCAGCGCGCCGGGCGGGAGGCCGCCGAGCTGGCGGCTCTCGCGCGTGAGGTGGGCCTGGTCGGCGTAGCCGAGCTCGGCCGCCAGGCCGGCGAGGTCGCGCCGACCGGGCGGTGACGCCCGGGCGGCGCGCAGGAACCGCTGGAAGCGGAGGATGCGGGCCAGCGTGCGCGGGGGGTACCCCACGGCGGCCTCGACGAGGCGGCGGAGCTGGCGCTCGCTCAGGGCGACGCGGTCGGCCAGGAGCGGTACCGGCACGGCGGGCCGCCGCGCGAGCGTCGCGGCGATGCCGGTCGCGACGGGGGCGACGGCGGGGGCGCCGTCGACCCGGCCGGCGATCGCGTCGGTGAGCACCTGGAGGCGCTGCACCGGGCCGGACGCCGCAAGCGAACGCTCCGTGACCGCGGCGCCGGCCCGGCCCCACACCTCGCCGAGGGGGACCTCCAGGTCCCGCAGCTCCGCGGCGCCCACCCCGACCAGCGGGGGCGCGGCACCGGGCCGGAAGCGGACGCCGACGAGGAACGAGCCGGGCGCGAACCGGAGGTTCGTCGGGCGGGTCGCCGGGCCGGCCAGGACGACCTCGCCGTCGTAGACGACCAGGTCGATGCACCCGTCGGGCAGGACGGGCTGGTCGTACGCCAGGTCGCCGTCGCCGATCCTGTGCTCCCACAGGCAGGCGACGTAGGGCGCCAGGGCGTCAGGCGCCGGCAGCTCCCGATAGCTCGAGCGAGCTCGAGTTGGCATCCAGCCCAGTATGCCCTCGCCGCGTGGAGCTCACCCCGCGGCGGGCGCCCAGGCCGTCCAGCGCGCCGGCGAGCAGCACCGGCTGGTCCGGCTCGTCGGAGCAGGGAAGCAGGACCACGTCGTCGCAGCCGGCGTCGGCGAGGCGGCGGAGCTCCGCCTCGAGCCGTCGAGGCGTCGTGAGGCTGTCGGCCCGCACGGCGTCGAAGTACCGCGCTCCGTAGTAGTGCGCCAGGTAGTGGTCGGCGGCCTCGTCGGCGCGCTCCCCCAGGCTGAAGTAGCGCGCCACCACGATCCGGGGCCGACCGGAGCGGCCGGCGCCGGACCATGCCGCCCGCGCGGCGGCGATCCCGTCCACCAGCGGCTCGAACCCGAACGACGGCGCGACCCAGCCGTCGCCCGCGGCCGCCATCCGGTTGAAGGACGCCGGCGCGAACCCGCCGAACAGCAGACCGGGCCGGTCCGGGGGGAGCGCGGGCATCGGCCCGCTGGCGCCGCGCACCTCGCCGTCCCACACCTGGCGCATCGTCGACAGCATCCCGTCCATGAGCGCGCCCATCCCCCCGGGGGGAAGCTCGCTTGCCTCACGGTCCCGCGGCCAGCCACCAAGCCCCAGGCCGAGCGTCAGGCGCCCACCGGAGAGCCGGTCGAGCGACGCGAGCTGCTTGGCGAGCACCACGGCGTTACGCCGCAACGGCACGTTCAGCACCGTCGTCATGAGCTCGACCCGCCCGGTGCGCTCCGCCGCCGCGGCGAGGGCGATGAGCGGGTCGAGGCTGTCGTAGACCAGCCGGTCGATGACGCCCACCGACCAGAATCCCAGCCGCTCGGCCGAGGCCGCCCACTCGCCCACCGCCGCCGCCTCGGCATCCGGTATCGCCGCCGGCAACCCCATCCCGATGTTCATCTCCGACCTCCCAGCTCCGGCGAGGTCCCGGCCCGTCCGACCGGGCCGACCTCGTGCGCCCAGTTGTAGCGGCCCGGCCGGATGGCGTCTTGAACGTTTCGGCCGTGGTCGCCGGTCGTCCGCAGAACGTCCGAATCGTTCAAGACCACGGGGCCGTGGGCTGGCAGCATGCCGGGCACGAGCACGTTCCCGGTCACGTTGCAAAGGAGCGATCCGCATGCAGCCCCGCATCCACGTCATCACCCTCGCCGTCGACGACCTCGACCGGGCGGTCGAGTTCTACCGCGACGGGCTCGGCCTGCAGACGCCCGGCGTCATCGGCACCGAGTTCGTCGGCGACGACACCAACCCCTCCGGGGCCGTGGCGATGTTCCAGTTGCAGGGCGGCCTCATCCTTGCCGTGTGGCCGCGCACCGACCTGGCGAAGGACGCGGCGATCCAGCCAGGCCCCGCCGGCGGCGGCGAGTTCAGCATCGGCCACGGCGTCGCCGACAAGGCCGCGGTGGACGCCCTGCTCGCCCGGGCCGAGGCGGCCGGGGCGTCGCTGACCGCGCCGCCGCGCGAGCGTCCCTGGGGCATCTACTCGGGCTACTTCCGCGACCCCGACGGCCACCTGTGGGAGGTCATGTGGAACCCCGACCTCGACCTCGACGCGAGCGGGGCGGCCACCCCGCCGGCCGGCTGACGGCCCGGGACGACCTCAGCGGCGGCGCTCCACCGGCGCGCCCCTGGCGGCCCGGAACGCCGCCGCCACCCGGCCGGCCGCCTCCTCCGAGCCCCACGACATCACGTGCAGGGCGTGGACACGCTCCAGCCCGGCCAGGGCGACGGCGGTCTCCACGGCCAGGTCGACGCCGCCGCCCGCCGCGACCTGGCGGGCGACGCGCTCGGGCACCCGGAACGGCAGGGCATGGTTGAGCACCTCGATCATCCGGGCCGTGCGGATCACCGGGACGCTGGCGTGGACCCGGCAGTCGTCCAGCTTGCCGCCCTCCACGGCGTCGTCCAGGAAGGCGGCCAGGCCGTCGACGTCGAACACCATCTGGGTCTGGACGAAGTCGGCGCCGGCGGCCACCTTGCGCCCGAGCAGGGCGAGCTCGGCCTCGCCGTCGACCGCGGAGGGGTCGGCGACGCAGCCCAGGGCGAGGTCGTGCGGGGCCGCCCACGCCCTGGCCTCGGCCAGCAGGCGGGTGGTGGTGTAGTCGCGCACCCGCGGCACCCCGGGGACCGGGTCGCCGTACAGGCACAGCACCCCCTCGGAGCCCAGCGCCGCCGCGCCGACCACCTGCGAGCGCAGCGCCAGGCGGTTGCGGTCGCGGCAGGAGACGTGCACGACGGTGGCCACGCCCTGCTCGCGGGCGAGCGCGACGGCGGCGAGCGGCGACATGCGGGGCTTGCCGGCGTGGTTGTCGGTCAGCCCGACCAGGTCGACGTGGCGGGCCAGGATTGCGATGCGATCCCGCACCCGGGTGGCGTCCGGGGTGGCGGGCAGCGAGATCTCGGCGGAGGTGAGCGCGTCGATGGACATGGCCGAAGGCTAGCCCGCCCGGTCGCCGCGGCGCCAGCCGGGCTCAGGGACGCTGGGCGGCGGCGACCACCGCCTTGGCGACCTCGGTGAGGGGGCGGCGCTGGTCCCTGGCGAAGCCGCGCAGCCGCTCGAACGCCTCCCTGGGGCTCAGCCCGTGGCGGCCGACCAGCACCCCCTTGGCCTGCTCGATCACCACCCGCGAGTCGAGGGCGCCCTGCAGCTCGACCGCCACCCGGCCTCGCTCGCTGGCCTCCATGGCGTTCAGGATCAGCATCGCGGCCAGGTCGGTGAACGCGACGATCGCCTCCTGCTCGGCCTGGTCCCAGGCGTGCGGGGCGGAGGCGAACACGGCGACCACGCCGACCGCCTCGGTGCTGTAGGGGATCGGGCTGGCAAGGACGGCGACCAGCCCGCGGCGCGCCGCCGCCGGCGAGAAGGCCGGCCAGCGTTCCTCGCGGCCCAGGTCGTCGGCCTGGGTGGGCTGCTTGTGGTCGTAGGCGTCCACGCAGGGGCCCTCGCCGTGCTCGGCCTGCAGCTGCTCCAGCAGCGTCGCCCGCTGGTGGGAGACGGCCAGGTTGCGCAGGACCTGGTCGCGGTCGACCAGCATCAGCGCGGTGCCGTCCACCTGGAAGAGCGCGTCGGCGGTCTCGACGATGCGCCGCAACGCGGCCTCCAGGCCCACAGGCGAGGTGCTGAGGTCGGCGAGCTGGGCGAGCGCCCGCTTTACGCCTACCGCTGAGACGGCCATGCCCGTAGCATGCCTCGCCCGGCCGGTGGCGAACAACGCAAGCCGCTCAGCCGCCGTCTTCGACGCCCTCGTCGGCGCCGCGCCGGATGACCCCGCGGTGGTTCGGCTGGCGGGCCGCCGGGTCCTCCACCCGCTCCTCGGACTCCTCCAGGAGGGCGCGTGCCTGCGCCTCGGGGTCCCGACTCGGGTTGCCGGGCTCGGCGGCCAGCGTCTCGGCGCGCTGGCGGACCTGCTCGTCGGTCGGCTCGGGATCGGTGGTCGGGCTCACGGCCGCCAGTCTACCGCGGCCGTCCCGGGGCGGCGGAGCGCCGTCGCCCGCGCGCTCCTCCTCCGCCTCGACCCGCTCGGCGGGCGCGGCGAAGTGGAGCAGCGCGCCGCCGAAGGCGACCGAGCAGACCACGAACCATCCGAACCCCAGGGCGACGCCGCCGACCACGTCGGTCACCCAGTGGACCCCGAGCAGCACCCGGGATGCGGCCACGGCGGCCGTCACCGCCGCGGCGGCGGCCGCCAGCAGCGCCTTCACGCGCCAGGGCCGGCCCCGGCCGAGCACCATCGCGACCCCCGCGTAGGTGGCGGCCGCGGCCGCGGAGTGCCCGGACGGGAAGGAGAACCCGGTGGCGTCGGCCAGGTGCGGCACGGGCGGGCGCTCGCGCTCCACCAGCAGCTTGACGCCGTTGGCGATCAGGTTCTGGCCGACGACGACCAGCAGCAGGAACGCCAGCACGGCCGCGCGGCGGCGGCGCAGCCACTCCAGCGCGCCGAGCAGCACCGCCAGCGGCAGCACGACCGCGGTGCCGCCGAGCCAGGTGAGCCAGCCCAGCAGCCGCGTCGAGCTCGGGGTGGCGTGCCTGGCGCCCCAGTCGGCCGCGGCCGCGTCGTAGCGGTACAGGCCGGTCCGGGAGGTGACCATGTCGGAGACCACGCCGAAGCCGAGCGCCGCCAGGAAGATCAGCACCAGCGCCATCGTCAGGGCGAGCCCGGTGGCCGTCCCCGGGTCCAGCCGGCGGCGCAGGAAGCGGCCCAGCCGCACCCTGGCCAGCTCCTCGGCGACCTGCTCGCCGGGTCCGTGGCCGCGCCGGGTGCGCCCGCCGACCAGGGCGCCGCCGGCGGCGACGGCGGCCGCGACGATGGCGGCGCCGAGCACCACCAGGCTGGTGGCGGGCCCGAGGCCGAGCACGGCGAGGCCCGGCACCGCTACAGCTCCCGGCGGATGGCGGCGCTGGCCAGCTCGCGGGCCCGGGCGACCGCGGGGCGAGCCCGCCAGGCTGCGAGGTCCAGCTCGACGGCGTCGTCCAGGTCGGCGAGGAAGTGCTTCTCCAGCCTGGCGACGACCGCGCGGTCACGCAGGGAGAGGTTCAGCTCGTCGTTGAGCGCGAACGAGCGGTTGTCGAAGTTGACCGACCCGATCGACGCCCAGTTGGCGTCCACGATCAGGACCTTGGCGTGGAGCATGGTCCGCTGGTACTCGAAGATGCGCACCCCGCACTCCAGCATCCGCTCGTAGGCGAGATGCCCCGCCTGGCGGACCACCTGCTTGTCGATGTGCGGGCCGTTGGTGAGCACGCAGACGTCCACCCCGCGCCGGACCGCGTCGCAGAGGGCGATGACGAAGGCCCGCCTGGGGGCGAAGTACGCGGTGGTCACCCAGATCCGCTCCCTCGCACAGGCGATCGCCGCGTAGAACAGGTGCTCGGCGTCGGTGCTGCCCTTCTCGGCGGTGCTCCTGGTCACCTGGACCTGGATGCCGTCCTCGAGGCGGCGGAGGTCCGGCAGGTGGTCGGGCCCGGAGAGGATGCACCGGGTCGCCTCGGCCCAGTTGTCGAGGAAGCCGCCGAGCAGGTCGCGCACGGCCGGTCCCTCCACCCGCACGTGGGTGTCCCGCCAGTGGCCGGGATCCTCGCCGTCGCCGGTCCACTCCTCGGCGATCCCGACCCCGCCGGTGAAGCCGACCCTGCCGTCCACCACCAGGATCTTGCGGTGGGTGCGGTTGTTGAGCTTGTGCAGCGTGTACCACCTAGGCGGCCGGAACCAGGCCACCGTTGCCCCGGAACGCTCCAGGCGGTCCACCAGGGACCGGTCCATCTTGGCCGCGCCGACGGCGTCCAGCAGCACGTTGACCTCGACCCCGGCCTCGGCCCGCTCCGCCAGCGCCTCGGCGAACTCCGGGGCGATGCTGCCCGTCCAGTACACGTAGGTGGCGAAGTTGATGGTCTGCTCGGCAGCGCGGATCGCCTCCAGCATCGCCGGGAAGATCTCGCAGCCGTTCCGCAGCACGGTGACCCGGTTGCCCTGGCGCAGCGGCGCGATCGTGAGCGCCTCCACCAGGCGGGCGAAGTCGGGGGTACCCGGCGCCGGCGGGTTCTTCACCTCGTAGCCCTTGCCGGCGGTCCGATGGTACTGGGCCGCTTCGAAGGCGTAGACGCCGGCGAGTCCAAGGCCGCCGACCACGCCGGCGAGGCGCCAACTGCGGGCGCTCGGCACGTCGCTCCCTCCAATGCCTCGTCCGTCGGTGCCTGCGACTTCCCGCCGAACCCGGAGAGCAAGCATGCCGCGGCGGGACCGGATGGGCACAAGGATAGTTTGCTCGCCTTCTTTGCGGTGAATGCGACGGGAGAACCACCCTCGATCCGTCCTGGAGGACGCCGATGGCAGGCCCGCCGGCCCGTGGACCACTCGACCCGTCGCCAGGCGACCGGGAGACCGCCCTGGCCGCCCGCTGGCGGCGGCTGCGCGACGGCGTCCCGTCCGCGCTGTACCTGCTCGGCTGGGCCCTCGCGCTGGCGGTGGTGCTGGTCGCGCTCGGCTGGCTGCTGGCCAAGGTGGTCCACGACGACGGCATCGGCCGTGCCGACTCCAGCCTGAGCCGCTGGCTGGAGCACCGCCGCACCGACCAGCTCAACGACGTCACCGCCTACCTGACGGAGGCCGGCGGCACGCTGACCATCGCCATCCTGGCGGTGCTGGCGGTCGCGACCACGGCGATGGTCTGGCGCCGCTGGCGGGAGCCGATGCTGGTGGCGGTGGCGGTGACCGGCGAGGTCGGCATCTTCCTCCTGGTCACGATGCTGGTGGACCGCGAGCGACCGCCGGTCAAGCAGCTGGACGATGCGCCACCCACGTCCAGCTTCCCCTCGGGGCACACCGCGGCGGCCATCGTGCTCTACGGGGCGCTCGCCGTGCTCGCAAACGAGCGGGCCCGCTCGGCGCTGGTCCGCGGGCTGTTCCTCACCATCGCCGTGGTGGTCCCGCTGCTGGTGGCCGCCTCCCGCCTGTACCGGGGCATGCACTACCTGACCGACGTGCTCGGCGGCGTGCTGCTCGGCACCGCCTGGCTGTACGCCGCCGTCCACGGGATCCGCCTCGGCGTCGCGCACTGGCAGCTGCGGCACGGTGGCGGCGCCGCTGGCTGGCCGCATCGACGATCGGCCGTCCGCCATGGGTGAGCGACCGCGAGGGCTGGCCTCCGACGAGGCCCGACGCGCCCCGGCCGCGGCACCCCGCCGTGTGGCGGTGGTCTTCAACCCGGCCACCGGCGGCGGCGATCCCGCCGGCCGCAGGCAGGACACCCGGAAGGCGCTGGCCGCGGCCGGGCTGGACGTGCTGTGGCTGGAGACGACCGAGCAGGACCCCGGCCAGGGGCTCACCCGCCGCGCCGTCGCCGAGGGCGTCGACCTGGTCATCGCCCAGGGCGGCGACGGCACGGTGATGGCCTGCGTGACCGGCCTGGCCGGCACCGACGTGCCGCTGGCGGTGCTACCGGGCGGGACCGGCAACCTGCTGGCGGTGAACTTCGACATCCCGACCGACCTGGAGGGCGCCGTGGAGGTCGCCCTCCACGGCGAGCGGCGCCGCCTGGACGTGCTCGCGATGGGCGAGGACCGCTTCGTGGTCATGGGCGGCATCGGCTTCGACGCGGCCATGCTGCGCGACGCCGATCCCGGCCTGAAGGAGCGGCTCGGCGCCGTGGCCTACGTCCTAAGCGGCCTCCGCAACCTGCGCCGGCGGCCCACGCGCTTCGAGCTGCGGCTGGACGACGGTCCCCCCATGCGCCGCGTCGGCCAGGGGGTGCTGGTCGGCAACCTCGGGCGGCTCCAGGGCGGGCTGCCGATCATGCCGGAGGCCCGGCCCGACGACGGCCTGCTGGACGTGGCCGTGCTGCGGACCGTCACCGTGGCGGACTGGCTGCGGCTGGCCGTCCGGGTGCTGCTGCGGCGCCGTCGCAAGGAACCGGACCTGGAGGTGCTCCGCGCCCGCCGGGTCGAGGTCCGCTGCGACCGGCCCCAGCCGGTCGAGCGGGACGGCGACCCGGCCGGGGCGACCGACCGGTTCGTCGTCGAGGTCGTCCCCCGCGCGCTCACCTTGTGCGTGCCGCGCGAACCGAAAGGAAGGAAGCCATGAGCACCGCCACCTCCGTACCGGAGACCTACGAGCTGGAGGGCGACGACGCCCTGCGCACGCTGCGCCGCACCGGCTGGGGCCAGCTGGCCAAGGACTCCTTCCAGCGCTTCCGCGCCGCCGACGGCTTCAGCCACGCCCGCGCCCTCGCCTACCAGGTCACCCTCACCCTGCTGCCGGCCGTGATCGCCGCGGTCGGGCTGGCCACCGCCGTGCGGGCCTCCCGCTTCCGCCAGATCATCGTCCAGGCCGTCGACCGCCTGGCGCCCGGGCCGGCCGGGCAGCTCATCACCGAGGCGGTCGAGCAGGGCGCCAAGAGCGCCGGCCGCGGCGGGGTCGTCGCCCTGGTCATCGGCGCGCTGGCCGCGCTGGGGTCGGCGACGCTGGCGATGGGCCAGATCGAGCGGGGCGCCAACCGCATCTACGGCGTGGAACGGGACCGCCCGACGGCGCAGAAGTACTGGAACGGCTTCCTGCTGGCCTGCTCGGCCGGGGTGCTGGTGGTGCTGGCGTTCGTGCTGATCGTGGCCGGCTCCGACGTCGCCAGGGCGACCGAGCTGTCGGGGGTCGTGCGCGGGCTGTGGACCGTGCTGCGGTGGCCGCTCAGCATCGGCTTCGCGGTGGTGGCGTTCGCCGTGCTGTTCCGGGAGGCTCCCCGCCGCCGCCAGCCGTCGTGGTCGTGGCTCGCGGTCGGCTCCGGCCTCTCGGTGCTGCTGTGGTTCCTGTTCACCGGCCTGCTGGCGCTCTACCTGGACGCCTCCTCCGGCACCTTCGGGCAGACCTACGGTCCCCTCACCGGCATGATCGCCGTCCTGGTGTGGGCGTTCCTGACGGCGCTCGCGCTCTTCCTCGGCGTGGCGTTCGCGGCCCAGCTGGAGGCGGTCAGGGCGGGAGTGCCGCAACCGGTCGCCGACACGCGGATCGACGTCGCCTGGCGTTGAACGAAAACTTGCAGGAGCATGCAACCACGCGACGTGTCAGGCTCCCGCCGGTTACTCTCCGTGGTAAGGAGCCGCCTGCGGCGGTGACACTTGCGAGCGGCACACGGTTCGAGCAGCTTGGGTGACGAGAGCGAGCTCGGGAGCGAACGAGGGATGCAGGACGACCCACTCTGGTACAAGACCGCCGTCTTCTACGAGCTGTACGTCCGCGGCTTCCAGGACGGCAACGGCGACGGCAACGGCGACTTTCGTGGCCTGACCGAGCGGCTGGACTACCTGCACTGGCTGGGCATCGACTGCATCTGGCTGCTGCCGATCTACCCCTCGCCGCTGCGCGACGGCGGCTACGACGTGGCCGACTACTTCTCGGTCCTGCCCGACTACGGCACGCTGGGGGACTTCTACGACTTCCTGGAGGCGGCCCACGCCCGCGGCATCCGCGTGATCGCCGACATGGTGATGAACCACACCTCCGACCAGCACCCGTGGTTCCAGGAGTCGCGCCGGCCGGGGTCGGCCAAGCGTGACTGGTACGTCTGGAGCGACAACGACCAGAAGTACCTGGACGCCCGCGTCATCTTCGTCGACACCGAGACCTCCAACTGGACCTGGGACTCCGAGGCGCAGGCGTTCTACTGGCACCGCTTCTTCTCCCACCAGCCGGACCTCAACTACGACAACCCCGAGGTCCAGGAGGCCATGCTCGAGGTGCTCCGCTTCTGGCTCGACATGGGCCTCGACGGCTTCCGGCTGGACGCGGTCCCCTACCTGTTCGAGCGGGAGGGGACCAACGGCGAGAACCTGCCGGAGACCCACGAGTTCCTGAAGCGGGTCCGCAAGGAGGTCGACGACAAGTACCCCAACCGGGTGCTGCTGGCCGAGGCCAACCAGTGGCCGCCGGACGCCGTG
>Ga0126313_10002092_pt1 | contig 10979 bp, 16 predicted proteins | sample Plot105A_FD_89954 | JGI IMG/M metagenome (GOLD analysis project Ga0126313, IMG submission 89954) | Serpentine soil microbial communities from UC McLaughlin Reserve, CA, USA - Plot105A | ecosystem: Environmental > Terrestrial > Soil > Grasslands | place: USA: UC McLaughlin Reserve, Lake County... | reverse complement strand
GTAGTCGGGCCGGATCGGCAGCTCGCGGTGGCCGCGGTCGGCGAGCACGGCGAGCTGCACGCGCGCGGGGCGTCCGTAGTCGAACAGCGCGTCGATCGCGGCGCGCACGGTGCGGCCGGTGTAGAGCACGTCGTCGACGAGCACGACCGTGTGGTCCTCGAGCCGGAACGGCAGGTGGCTGGAGCGCACCTCGGGCGCCTCGCGGGTCGCGAGGTCGTCGCGGTAGAAGGCGATGTCGATCTCGCCGGCGGGCAGCTCGGTCTCCAGCAGGTCGGAGACGAGGCGGTGCAGGCGGGTGGCGAGGTGGGCGCCGCGGCGGTGGATGCCGACGAGCGCGATCCGGCCGTCGGGGTTCTTCTCGACGATCTCATGCGCGATCCGCACGAGCGTGCGCCGGACGTCGTCCTCGTCGAGGACGACCTTGTGCTGGGTCATGCCGGTTCCTTCCTGGCCTCACGGGGCCGGGTTAAAGGGACGCGGCAGAACCTAGCAGCGGGCGCCGACGCTGCGCCGGGGAAACAGGAAAGAGCCGCCCGAAGGCGGCCCTTCCGTGCTCGCGCAGGTCCGAGTCCGGGATCACGACCGCCGGACGGCAGCGCTGGATCTTCTCCACCAGCGCGGCGAGCGTCGCGTAGCACCCGACGACGTGCAGGCCGGCCTCGCGGACGAGCCGCCCGAGCGCCTCGGCGATCAGCATGCCCGGCGCCGCGAGCGCGACGGTGGGGAGCGGGGGCGGGTGGCCGCGCGCGATGTCGGCCGCACGGTGTGCCTGGGGGGCGGGAGCGCACCATCACGTCCGACTCTCCCAGCCTGCGCGGCGGTCGACGGGGTGACTTCCGTCACCGCTCGGGGCCGTGATATCAGGGCGGAGAGCTCACCCCTCGAGTACGGACGCTGAAATGCCGGGATACCGGTGCGTCACATCGCAGGCGCGATGCTCGCGAGGCCCTCGGCAAGGTGCACGCGCAGCGGCTCGGGCCCCTCGCGCTCGAGATCGGCCAGCAGCCGTTCGTGGTGCGCGGCCATGCGCTCGAGCGACCACCGCGGCTTGATCTGGATGACGAACAGCCGCATCTCGCCCGCGAGGGCGGCGTACGCGCGCGCGATGCGCGGGCTCTGCGCAGCGGCCACGAGCGCGCCGTGGACCTGGTCGTGGGCGTCGACCACCGCACTCCACGGCGGGTCGGGCTGCGCGCACACGGCGGCCATCAGGCGCACTGCGTCGTGGACGGGCTTCGGGAGCCGCCCGTCGTTGCGCTCCAGCGCCAGCCGCGCGGCCTCCAGCTCGAGCGCGGTGCGGAGCTCGAACAGCGCGCCCACGTCGTCGGCGGTGAGCCGCGCGACGCTCGCGCCTCGATTCTGCGCGATCGTCACGAGGCCCTCGGCCGCGAGCGACCGCAGCGCGGCGCGCAGCGAGTGGCGCGCGACGCCGTACGCCTCGGCCAGCTCGAGCTCGCGCAGCCGCTCGCCCGCGCCGAGCTCTCCGTCGAGGATCCGGGTGCGCAGCGCCGCGGCGATGGCGTCGACGGTCGACACGCGCTGGAGCGCGAGCCGCCCGGTCATGCGACCGCCTCCGCCAGCAACCTCTGCGGCCGGCGCGCGGGGAGCGCCAGTGCCAGCAGGCCGGCCAGGACGAGGCCGGCGCCGACGGTCGCGACCGCCCCCGGGCGCTCGCCCAGCGCGAGCACGCCGAGCCCGGTCGCGGTCAGCGGCTCGGCGAGCGTGAGCGTCGCAGTCTCGCCGGGCGTCAGGTGGCGCAGGCCGCGGGCGAAGAGCACGTAGGCGAGCGCGGTCGGGATCGCGCCGAGGAAGAGCGCCATAGCGAGCCCGTCGCCCGTCGCGAGCCAGCTCACGTCGCCGAGCGCGAGGACCGGCACGAGCAGCAGCGCGCCGAGCGAGAACGACGCCGCCATCACCCGCTCCGGCGCGTGCCCGCGGCGCAGCAGCCGCTTGGCGAGGACGGTGTACGTCGCGTAGCCGGAGCCCGAGACGACGGCGAGGATGACGCCGAGCGCGTCGACGGACGCGCCGCCGCCGCCCAGGACGAGCAGCAGGACGCCGGCGCACGCGAGCGCGGTCGCGGCCGCCCAGCGCCCGGTCAGCGGCTCGCGGTCGGCGACCCAGCCGGCCAGGCCGGCGATCGCGGGCGCCGAGCCGAGCGCGACGACCGTCCCCACCGCGACGCCGGTGCGGTCGACCGCGGCGAAGAACGCGAGCTGGTACGCGGCGATCGCGACGGCGATCACGCCGAGCTCCCGCCGCGGCCACTCGGCGGACGCGGCGGGAGCGGCGCGGGCGACCACGAGGAGGAGCAGGCCGCCGATGGCGATGCGCACGGCCCCGACGGTCACCGGGGCGGCGTCCGGGCCGAGCGCCTGCGCGGTGCCCGTCGTGCCGAAGCACACGGCGCTGAGGAGGACGAGCATACGAGCCACGTGGGTGATTGTGGAACAATGCACCAATGATGTCAAGCCGGTTGCCCCGGCATGACGGGGCCGCGCGGCCGTCCGGCATCACCGCCGCATACTTTTCGGCAATGACGCGCATCGCCGTCGTCGGCCCGGGCGCGGTCGGCGCCACGTTCGCCGCGGCCGCAGAGCGCGCCGGTCACGACGCGACGCTGTGCGGGCGGCGTGCTGCGGCGGCGCCGGCCGTCGAGCTGCCCGACGGCGGCGAGCACCGGCTCGCCGAGCGCGTGCGGGCGGACCCGTCCGCCCCCGCGCCCGTCCCCTGGGTCCTGCTCGCCACCAAGACGCACCAGACCGCCGGCGCGGCGGACTGGCTCGCCGCCCTGTGCGACGAGCGCACCGTGGTGGCGGTGCTCCAGAACGGCGTCGAGCACCGGGAGCTGGTCGCTCCGCTCGCCGGCGCGGCGACCGTGCTCCCCGCGATCGTGTGGTGCCCTTCGGAGGTGGTCGCGCCCGGGCGGGTACGCCAGCGCGGTCCCGCGCGGCTCAGCGTGCCGGACGAGCCGGCCGGCGCCGCGCTCGCCGCGCTGCTCGACGGCGCCGCCCAGGTCGACGTCGTCGCCGACTTCCGCACGGAGGCCTGGCGCAAGCTGTGCCTCAACGCCGTGGCGGCGCCGATGGTGCTGGCCGGGCGCCGCGCCGAGGTCTACCGCGAGCCCGGGCAGCTCGAGCTCGCGCGCCTGATCGCCGAGGAGTGCGTCGCCGTCGGCCGCGCGGAGGGCGCCCGGCTCGGTCCTCACACGGTCGAGGAGGTGATCGAGCAGATCGCCACCTTCCCGCCCGACCTCGGCACGTCGATGCTCTTCGACCGGCTGGCCGGGCGCCGGCTCGAATGGGAGGCGCGCAACGGCGTGATCAGCCGCCTCGGCGCGCGCCACGGCATCCCCACGCCGGTCAGCGACGACGTCGTCGCGCGGCTCGCCGCGCTGGACGCAACCTGAACAGGGACAGTCCCGCTCTGGGTTGGCGTTCCTCGGTCAGGGCGCGGTCGGCGCGGGCTCGCGCTCCGCCTTGACCAGCGCCGGCTCACCGCGCTCCGGGAACGGGACGTCGATCGCGTCGAAGTCGCGCGGCACGACCGTCGCCGGGAACACGGCACGCGCCTCGTCGCGCACGTCGCGCGGGAAGTAGCGCGTGGAGAGGTGCGTGAGCGCGAGTAGACGCACGCCCGCGTCGCGCGCGATCTCGGCCGCCTGTGCGGCGGTCGAGTGCGCGGTGTCGCGCGCCCGCGCGCGCTCGTCCTCCAGGAACGTCGCCTCGTGCACCAGGACGTCCGCCGCGTGCGCGTAGACCTCGGTCGTCTGGCACGGCCGCGTGTCGCCGGAGACCACGATCCGCCGGCCCGGGCGCGGCGGGCCGACGACCTGCTCGGGCCGCACGCCGCCGACCTCCTCCCCGCGCTGCAGGCGCCCGAAGTCCGGCCCCTCGCGGACGCCGAGCGCCCGCGCGGCGGCGGCATCGAAGCGACCGGGCCGGTCGTCCTCGACGAACGCGTAGCCGTACGCGGTCACGCGGTGCTCGACGGGGAACGCCGCCACGAGGTACCCGCCGAAGCGGACCTCCTCGTGCGGCTCGAGCTCGACCACCTGCAGCGGGTAGCCGGTCCGCCCGATCACGGGCCGCATCGCCTCGATCAGCGCGCGCAGCCCCGGCGAGCCGTAGAGCGTGAGCGGCCGCTCGCGCGCGCGCAGGTCGAACGTCTTGAGCATCCCGAGCACGCCGAGCCAGTGGTCGAGGTGGTAGTGGGTGAAGAAGATCGCGTCGAGCTCCGGCAGCCCGATCGAGCGCAGCAGCTGCTGCTGGGTCCCCTCCCCGCAGTCGAACAGCACGCGGTCGCCGCCGGCGCGCAGCAGCAGCGCGGGCAGGCCGCGTCGCGCCGACGGCACGGACCCGGCGGTGCCGGCGAAGAACAGGGAGAGGTCCATGGCCCGCGCACCTTAGAGCCACTCAGAGCTCGACGAGCGTGAACTCGAGCCGCCCGTCGCGGGCGGTCGCGAGCCCCATCGTGTGCGCGGGCGCCCGCCGCCGCTCGGTCGGCGAGCCCGGGTTGAAGATGTGGAACCCGTCGCGCTCCTCGTGCAGCGGCAGGTGCGAGTGCCCGAACACGACGGCGTCGGCCTCCGGGAAGCGCGCGCGGAGCCGCGCGAGCCGGCGGTCCGCCGGCCCGCCGTCGTGGGTCATCACGATCCTCGCCCCTTCGGCCTCGACCAGCCGCACCGCAGGAAGCCGCACGCGGAGCGCCGGCTCGTCGACGTTGCCGTGGACCGCGTGGACCGGCGGACCGAGCGACTCCAGCAGCTCGAGCACCTCGGTCGCGACCAGGTCGCCGGCGTGGAGGATGGCGTCGGCGGAGCGCAGCCGCGCGAGGCACGCCTCCGGGATCGCGCGGGCGCCCTTGGGGATGTGCGTGTCGCTGATGATCGCGAGCTGCAGCGCGCCAGGAGGGATTCGAACCCCCGACTTCTGCCTCCGGAGGGCAGCGCTCTATCCACTGAGCTACTGGCGCGAGCCGAGCCATCGTACCGGTTGCTCCGCTGGCCGCCGTGTCGAGCGGCGCTCGACCGCTGTCACAAACTTGTCACAAAGTCGGGCGCGGCCTGCCACACTCTGTGACACGGGCTCCTCCCCAGGCCCTCTCTCCCCGACTCATCGAGGTACTCCCCATGCGCAGCATCCTCAGCTCGCTCCGCACCATCCTGCGCGAGCCGGCCCCCGACGTCGACGTCCACTTCCACCAGGGCCCCGCCGGCATGCCGTCGCCCTGCTACGACGGCCGCTGCCGTAACCCGCGGCTGCACGTCGACTGGCGCTGACTACACCGCGGCGAGCAGCGCCCGGACCACGCGCCGGTCGAACGCGGTCCCTGCGCCCGCGCGGATGCGCCGGCGCGCCTCGTCGCGTGCCAGCGCTCTTCGGTAGGGGCGGTCGTTGGTCATCGCGTCGAACGCGTCGACCGTGAAGACGATCCGCGCCGCGAGCGGGATCTGCTCGCCGAACAGGCGGTCCGGGTAGCCGCAGCCGTCCCAGCGCTCGTGGCTGGCGCGCACGTGCGGCGCGAGGTGCGCGAGGCCGGCGATCTCGGCGAGGATCTCGGCCCCGCGGATCGTGTGCGCCCGCACGACCGCGCGCTCGCGCGAGTTGAGCGGCCGCGCGAGGTCGAGGATCGACGCGGGCACGGCGAGCTTGCCGATGTCGTGCAGGATCGCCACCAGCTCGAGCTCGAAGACCTCGTCGGCCGGCAGCCCGAGCTCGTCCCCGACGCGCGCGCAATCGACCGCGAGGCGGTTCGAATGGTCGGCGGTGCCGGTGTGGTGGTGGCGGAGCGCATCGATCAGCTCGACGACCGCGCGCTCGATCGCGTCGCGCGCGTCCGGCTCCGACGCGGTGGCGGCGGCTGAACGCTCCAGCAGGGTGGCGGGGTGGGGAACGGTCTCGGTCATGAAAGAGGCGCATTGCCCGACCGCGTCCCCTCGCACGCATCGATCGCCGCCTCGCCGCAGAGGATACGGGCTGCGTGCAACCCCTGCCACGGCGGCGTTACCGGCCGATGCAGGCTCCCGCTACACTCGCGGCCACTGCTGACGGGATGTCGGCAGCCTGACGCCACGGATGCCCGACCGCAGCACGACCCGCCGCTCCTTCTTCGGCCTCTCCGCCGGCGCCGCGTTCCTGTGCACGATCGGCGGGCAGGAGGTCAGGCTCGACGATCCCGACGCGGCCCGCAAGGCCGACGTGCTCGCCGCGCAGGTGGAGCGCCCGCCGGGCGCGGCGCCGCAGGACGCGCTGACGTTCCCCACGCCCGAGCCGCAGCCCGGCGGCCGCAAGCGCGAGTACTGGATCCAGGCGCGCACGCGCGGGTGGGACGTCGCGCCGACCGGCCGCGACGACTGGCACGGCCGCCCGATCCCCGGCAAGCGCAACTTCCGCGCGCTCGTCTACCAGCTGATGAAGCCGGGGTTCGCCGCCCCCAACGGCCCGCCGCTCATGCCGGGACCGACGCTCTACGCCGAGGTCGGCGACACGCTCGTCGTGCACTTCCGCAACGCGGCCACGACGCTCGGCCAGGCGCTCACGCTACACCCGCACGGCGTCCGCTACACGCCCGACTACGACGGCGTCTACCTCGGCGAGCACACGCGCGTCGGCGGGTTCATCGCCCCGGGCGAGGAGTTCACGTACACGTGGGAGGCGACGCCGGACTCGGTCGGCGTCTGGCCCTACCACGACCACGGGCCCAACCACACGCTCAACACGTTCCGCGGCGCGTTCGGGGCGATCGTGATCCGCGAGCGCGGCGCCAAGCCGCCCGACGTGGAGCAGGTCCTCTTCCTGCACCAGCTCCTGCCGCCCGTCACGGAGCTCCCCCGCGCGTTCCAGGCGATCAACGGCCGCACCGCCGCCGGCAACACGCCGACGATCCAGTCGCGCGTCGGCCAGGACGTCGCGCTGCACGTGATCGGCATGGACAACAACTTCCACGACTTCCACATCCACGGACACCGCTGGAAGGACGCCGCCGGCGCGTTCGTCGACACCCCCACGGTGGGGCCGAACGAAACGATCACGGCGCGCTTCGTCGAGGACAACCCGGGCCGCTGGCTGTACCACTGCCATGTCTTCTCGCACCAGGACGCGGGCATGGCCGGCTGGTACATGGCGAGCCCCTGAGGAGGAGGTCAACCGCAGCATGCGAATCCGCACCGCCGCCGTCGCCGCGCTCGCCGCCGGGCTGCTCATCCCAGCCGGCGCGCTCGCGCAGGCGCCGAGCTATCCGGAGCCCGCGAACCCGGGCAAGGTCGTGCCCAAGCCGAAGGGCAAGGGCAAGACGCGCACGGTCTGCAAGAAGGGCTGCAAGTTCAAGACGATCCAGTCGGCGGTGAACAGGTCGAAGGCGGGAGACACCGTCAAGGTCAAGCGCGGCACCTACCGCGAGGCGGTCAAGATCACGGGCCCGAAGAAGAGCTACCTGAAGCTCGTCGGCACGCCCAAGTCGCCCGGCCGGGTCGTGCTCGAGGGCGCCGACAAGAAGACCAACGGCGTGCTCGTCAACGGCGCCGACGAGGTGACCGTGCGCGGCATCAAGGCGCAGAACTACACGTCGAACGGCTTCTTCTTCGTCAACGTCGTGGGCTATACGGCGCAGAACCTCATCGCCGCGAAGACCGGCGTGTACGGCATCTACGCCTTCAACTCCAAGGGCGGCACGATGCGCGACTCGGAGGCCTACTACAACAACGACGCGGGCTTCTACATCGGGCAGACCCCGGCGCAGGTCAAGCCGATCCGGTCAATCGTCGACAACATCGACTCGTGGGGCAACCCGCTCGGGTGGAGCGGCACGAACATGCGCTACGTGACGATCACCAACTCGCGGTTCTACAACAACGCCGCGGGGCTCATCCCGAACGCGCTCGACTCCGAGAAGTTCCCGCCCGCCGAGGACAACATCATCCGCGGCAACGAGATCTTCTGGAACAACTTCGACTTCCACAAGGGCGCGCCGTTCAAGATCGCCACGGAGGGGACCTCGGCGCTGGCGCCCGTCGGCACCGGGATCCTGCTGCTGGCCGGGCGGCGCAACATCGTGGAGGACAACGAGATCTACGGGAACTGGGGCATCGGCGTCGCGCTGGTCCAGGGCATCCTGTTGGAGAAGAACCCGCAGGCCGTCGACCTGGTCGGCAACGAGGTGCGCAACAACCGGTTCGGCCTCGACGGGACCGACCTCAACGGGCGCGAGCTCGCCTACAGCGGCAACGGGTCGGGCAACTGCTTCGGCGGGAACACCGGCGTGTCGGTGACGATCCCGGCCGACGGGTCGACGCTGGCCCCGTGCCCGTTCACCGGCGCGAACACGCCCAACGACGGCGCGCTGGGCGAGATGCTCAGCCTCGCCGGCGAGGCCAGCGTGGCCGCGTGGAAGCGCCATCCGCACGTGGCCAAGGCGGGCTTCGAGCCGCTGGAGCTCTACACGCCGTGAGGTACCGCCGCACCATCCCGGTCGCCCTCGCCGCCGTCGCCGCGCTGCTGTGCGCGGCGCCGGCGGGCGCGGGCGGGCCGCAGCGCAAGTCGGTCGAGGTCGCCGACAACTACTACCTCCCCGCCAAGCTCACCCTGAACAAGGGATCGACCGTGACGTGGAAGTGGCCGGACGACGTCGCGATCGACGTGCACGACGTCAAGCTCAAGACGGCGCCGAAGGGCGTGCGCAAGTGGCAGTCGGAGCCGGCGTCCAGCGGCTACCGGTACAAGCGCACGTTCAAGAAGCCGGGCAAGTACTTCATCGTGTGCACGCTGCACGAGGAGATGACGATGAGGATCACCATCCGGCACTGATTCCGTCCGCGAGCTGGCTTATGGTCGCCGTCCGTGGCCGCCATGAGCCTCTGCCCCAGCTGCGGATCGGCGCTGCTGCAGCCGCTGCGGTCCCGGCCCGGGAAGGACGGCGAGATGCTCGTCGACCTGCGCTGCCCGGAGTGCTTCATGTGGATGCAGGAGTGCTGCACCCGGGGCGACCTGGCCGAGCTCGACAAGCGCCAGGCAGCCTGGCGCGAGATGCTCGTCAGCGCCTACGAGAAATCGGTGACCGAGAGCATGGAGGCGCTGGCGGTGTGCTTCGGCGCGGCGCTCCGGCTGGACCTCGTCGGCGCGGACGACTTCGCGCGGCGGCGCGCGGCCTAGCGCTCCGCCTTCGTCGGCGTGCCGTTGGCCTGGAGCGCGCCGAGCGCGAGCAGCGGCAGCCGCCAGCTCAGCGCGCGCGGGCCGGGCAGCGGATGGCGATCCGGGTGCCGCCGGAACAGCCACAGCCGGGCGGAGCCCTCGCGGAGCAGCGCGTGCGGCGTCGCGCGGCGGGGCGGCAGCGCCGTCTCGCGCGTCTCGACGGCGTGCCCGGCCTCCTCGATGCGCGCGACGAGGTCGGCGAGCGCGCCCGCCCGCACCGGCTCCGGCCCGCCGACGGCGGCGAGCACGTCCTCGCGCACCGCGACCCCCGGCGGGTCGGCGAATCCGTCGCGCGGCGGGATGACGACGGCCGCGACGGCCGGGTCGTCCGGGGGGTCGATCGGCACGGTTCCGAGCCGCCGGTGCTGCGTGGCCTCCATCGCGCACGGGACGCTAGCGCCCGACTCACCCCGCGGTGCTCTGGTCCATCACGTAGACGTGGTTTCCGCCCGGGTCGCGGAAGCCCATCAGGCGACCGCCCGGGATGTCGCACGGCGGCATGAAGACGTCGAGCGGCGCCTTCCGCTCGGCGAGCCACTCGTCGACGCGCTCGACGCCGAAGATCGGGCCGGGTGCGGCGCCGGGCTCGGCGGCGGCATCCACCATGAGCGCCGTCTCCGTCCCCGGGATGCCCAGCCCCACCGTCAGCTCGCCCTCGCGCCACAGCTCGTCGAACCCCAACCCGTCGCGGTACAGCGCGAGCGTGGTCAGGAGGTCGTTCGTCGGGAGGTAGATGAAGTCGAGTCGCATGCTGCAAACCATAATCCAGTTACGGTGCAATGCAACGTCATCATGGGTCGCACGATGCGCGACTGGATCCCGACGACCGCGTCCGCGAAGGGCCGCCTGGTGCTGGCGGCGCTCGAGGCGTTCGGGCGCCGAGGCTACGCCGCGGTGTCCGTGGGCGACCTCGCACGCGCCGCGGACACGACCACGGGGCCGCTCTATCACCACTTCGAGAGCAAGCTGGGGCTCTACGCGTTCGTGCGCGAGGACGTGGAGCGGCGCGTGCTCGACCGCTTGGAGGGCGCCCTGGCAGTCGGCGCAGAGCCCGCGGACGCGCTCGTCGTCGCGTTCGACTACGCGGCGCGCGCCCGCTTCGTGCGAATGCTCTCCGAGGCGCACCCCGACGGGCGGCCGGACCCGGTCGCCGCGTTGCTGACCGAGCGGCTCGCGGACGCGCCGGAGCCGCTCGGCGCGATGCTCGCCGCCGCGTGGCGCGCGGCGCTCGCCGCGTCCGCGGACGGGGCGAGCGACGAGGCGGTCCGGGCCGCGATCAGCCGCCTGCGACAGCAGGCAGGATCGTGACCTCGTCCCCGTCGGCCACCGGCGTGGCGAGGCCGTCGAGGAAGCGGATGTCCTCGCCCTTGAGGTAGACGTTCACGAACCGCCGCAGCTCGCCGTCCTCCCCGGCGAGCCGGTCGCGCAGCTCGCCGTGCTGGGCGTACAGGCCCTCGAGCACCTCGCCGACGGTGCTGCCGTCGGCCTGCGCCTCGGCGGCGCCGCCGGCGACGCTCCGGAGCTGCGTGGGGAGCTTGATCGTGACCGCCATCAGACCGTCGCCCCCAGGACGGACTCGAAGTCCTCGAACCGCGGCTCGATCTCCGCGACCTCGAACGTGCCGCGCACCGCGTCGAGCGTCTTGAGCCCGTCGCCGGTGATGTAGGCGACGACGCGCTCGTCCGCCCCGATCTCGCCGCGCTCGGCGAGCTTGGCGAGCGTCGCCGTGGTCACGCCGCCGGCCGTCTCGGTGAAGATGCCCGTCGTCTCGGCCAGCAGCCGGATGCCGGC
>Ga0126313_10002091_pt1 | contig 10979 bp, 9 predicted proteins | sample Plot105A_FD_89954 | JGI IMG/M metagenome (GOLD analysis project Ga0126313, IMG submission 89954) | Serpentine soil microbial communities from UC McLaughlin Reserve, CA, USA - Plot105A | ecosystem: Environmental > Terrestrial > Soil > Grasslands | place: USA: UC McLaughlin Reserve, Lake County... | reverse complement strand
GTGAAGCTGACGCCCACCGGGCGGCGGTTCGAAGGCGTCGGTGCGAACAGCACGACAGCGTTCACGGCGGGCATCCGCGTCGAGCGGCATCGGACCGGCGCCTACGTGTGGGCGCAGATCCTCTACTGCCTCGCGGCGGTGATGCACGCCGGCATCGTCAACCAGCCGACGGCATACGAGGGCGACAACTACCTTCTGCCGTCGGTTGCGGTCGTCGTCCTCGGCGGCACGTCGCTCCTCGGCGGCCGCGGCAATCTCGTGGCCACGGCGGTGGCCGCGCTTTTCCTCTCGCAACTCGACCAGTTCGTGCTCGCACTCGGCGTCTCGTACGCGACACGCACGCTCGTCCAGGCCGGGGCGCTCGCCGTCGGCGTGGCGCTTTACACCATCGACTGGGGCAGTTTGGCGCGCCGCGTGCACGCGCGTCGGCCGGCGAGCCCCGCACCGACCTGACCGGCCCGCCGATCTGCCGAGGGCCTGGAATTGCCACCGAGACGAAAGGAAGGACACGTACGATGACTCAACGGAGACGTGGCGCGCTTTTGGCGTTTGCGCTCATCAGCAGCGTCGTCATGCTCACCGCCACGACGTCGTCCGCCAGGACAACGGCCACGGCGTCGTCCGGCAGGACAGCTGCAGTCCCGTCGTGGTGCGGCTCGAAGAAGATCTCGCTCGGCTTGACCGACGGCTTCGGCGGCAACAGCTGGCGTCTCGTGACGACAGCGTCGGCGCGCGACGAGGCGAAGAAGTGCCCGAACGTGACGTCGCTCACCTATGCCGACGGGCAGGGCAACACGCAGAAGGCGATCTCGGACATCCAGGGCATGGTGGCGAAAGGCGTCGACGCGCTCGTGGTCTTCCCCGACGCGGGCAAGGCGATCCTTCCTGCGCTCCGCAGCTCGTACAAGGCGGGCGTCATCACTGTGCCGTATCGCGTCACCCCGGGCGGGAAGGCAGGGGTCGACTACAACGTCTTCGTCGACACGCCGTTCTCGCAGGCGGGCGAGAACTGGGGCAGGTGGATCCGCCAGGTCCTCCCGAAGGGTGGCAACGTGCTCATGCTGAGCGGCCCGAAGGGGAACAGCCAGGGCGTCGAGGAGAACAAGGGGCTGCACAAGATCCTCGACCGGACTCACAAGTACAAGTTCATCGGCGAGAAGCCGTTCGAGGTGACGAACTGGGATCCGGCGCTGACGCAGAAGGTTCTGTCGGCCGCGATCGCCAAGTACCCGAAGATCGACGTCATCGTCTCTGACTTCGGCCCGTCGCTCGTCGGCGCGCTTCCGGAATTCACGAAGAGCGGTCGGAAGATCCCGGCGCTCGCGACGTCGGACGGCAACGTCCTCGGGTGCTTCTGGAAGAAGAACGTGGCGAAGAACCCGACGTTCAAGCTCTACACGGTCTCGACGCAGAACGACCACGCGCGGCTGGCAATCGACTGGGCGGTCGCACTGGCGACGGGCGGGAAGAAGCCGGCGACCACGCACTTCCCCTCGCTCGTGTTCGAGAACTCCGTGACCGGCAGGCCGAATCGGGTCGAGTGCAGGTCGAAGCTCCCGGGAGACATCTACCTCTCCGCGAAGCTGCCAGCGGTCGTCCAGGCCAAGCTGGTGAAGAAGTAGGAATCGAAGACGCGCTGGGTGCGGCGATCCGCGGCCGCACCCAGCCTGACCCGCGAACGTCGATCGTGCTGAACCAGTCCACCGTCTCAACGCTCCCGCCAGACGACCGCGCGGACCTGCGGCCGACGTTGTCGATGCGCGGCATCACGAAGCGCTTCGGCGCGGTCGCCGCGCTGACCGACGTCTCGTTCGACGTCCTGCCGGGAGAGGTGCATGCGCTGCTGGGCGAGAACGGCGCCGGGAAGTCGACGTTGATGAACGTCGCGTCGGGTGCAATTGCCCCCGACAGCGGCACGATCGTGCTCGCAAGCGACGACTTCGAGAGCCTGACGCCGGCGCTGGCCCAGGACCTGGGGATCGCGATGGTGCACCAGCACCCGGCGCTGATGCCGGACATGACCGTCGCCGAGAACATTCAAGTCGCGGTCGGGCGCGCGCATCTGCGTCGCCGCGACCCCGATTCGACGAAGGCGATGCGCTCGCTGCTCGACGACGTGCACTTCTTCGGTCATCTCGAGGACCGCGTCTCGTCTCTCAGCGTCGCGCGCAGGCACTTGCTCGAGCTCTCGAAGGCGTTCGCGGTCTCGCCGCGACTGCTGATCCTCGACGAGCCGACGGCGCCGCTCTCGCAGGATTCCGTCGAGCTCCTCTTCAGGGTGGTCCGCAGGTTCGCGGGCGAGGGAACGGCCGTCGTCTACATCACCCATCGCCTCGCGGAGGTCCGCGAGATCGCGGACCGCGTCACCGTGCTCCGCGACGGGACGCTGCGCGGGACGTCCGCCGTCAGGAGCATCTCCGACGCCGACCTCCTCGCGATGATCATCGGACGCACGCTCGAGACATCGTTCCCGCCCAAGCAGACGTCGGGCCCGGATGTGGCGCCGCTCCTGCGTGTGGAGAGCCTGAGCGGCAACGGCTTCGAAGACGTCTCGTTCACCGCAGCCGAGGGCGAGATCGTGGGGGTCGCGGGTGTCGTCGGCAACGGCCAGCCGGCGCTTCTTCGCGCGCTCGCCGGGCGCGCCGCGTCGACCGGCTCCGTGAGCGTCGACGGGAAGCGGCTCTCCCGACGCGGCTTGCTGGGCAGCGCCGCGTACATGCCCGCCGAGCGTCTCACAGAGGGCTTGATGCTTTCCCTGAACGTCCGCGAGAACGCTGCGATCACCGCGCTCGACCGCCTGAGGCTCGGCCCGTTCATCAGCAGGCGGCGTGAGGTCTGCGCCGTTCGGCGCGAGCTGTCGGAGCTCGCCGTCAAGGCTCCGTCGCTCGAGGCACCCGTCTCGGCACTTTCGGGCGGCAATCAACAGAAGGTTGTGATGGGACGCGCGATGTTGTCCGAGCCCGCGATCCTCGTCGCCGACGAGCCGACGCAGGGCGTCGACGTCGGTGCGCGCGCTGAGATCTACCGCATCCTCCGTGAGGTCGCGGCGCGCGGGGTGCCGGTCGTCGTCAACTCAAGCGACGCGAAGGAGCTCGAGGGCCTGTGCGACCGCGTCATCGTCATGTCGCGCGGCCACGCGGTTGCGACGCTCGACGGCGACGCCGTGACGGAGGAGCGGATCGTGCACGCCGCTGTCAGCGCGACGGCGCACGCCGCGCAAGAAGCGGCGCGGCGTGCACGCGCGACGCGTGTGTCACGCGTGGCGCGCTTCATCGAGGGTGACTACGCCCCCGTTGTCGTCCTCGCCGCCGTGATGATCGCGCTCGGTGCGTACGTCCTCTCGCAGAACAGCCGCTACCTCTCCGACTTCAACATCAACTCCGTCATGTTCGCCTGTGCGGCCCTCGGCTTCATCTCGCTGGGACAGACATTTGCGCTGTTGCTGGGCGCGATCGATCTCTCGGTCGGGCCGCTCGCCGGCTTCCTCGTCGTCCTCGCGTCGTTCTTCGTCGTGGACGGGAAGTCGCCCGGCGTGTGGGCGCTCGGATTCGTGCTCATGTTCTTCGCCGCCGTCGCTGTTGGGCTCGTGAACGGCACGCTGATCCGCTTCGCGAGGTTCACGCCCGTGGCGGCCACGCTCGTCACCTATATCGCGCTCGGCGGCCTGGCCTTCACGCTTCGTTCCGCGCCCGACGGCTACATCGCCGCGTCCGTGACCAACGCGATCTCGACGAAGGTGGGTCCCGTGCCGATCGCGTTCGTCGCGTTCGTCCTCTGCGCGTTCGCCCTGGAGCTCGGGCTCCGCAAGTCGCAGTTCGGCATGCGCCTGCGCGCGGTCGGGTCGGACGAGGAGGCGGCGCGCCGGGTCGGCGTGCCGACGAACAGGACGGCCCTCCTCGGCTACCTCGGCGCCTCGGTGCTGACGCTCTTCGGCGCCGTCGTCCTGCTCGCGCAGCTCGGCGTCGGCGACCCCGGCCAGGGATCGGGCTACACCCTGACGTCGATCACGGCTGTAGTCCTCGGCGGCACGAGCCTCCTCGGCGGCCGCGGTACGTTCATCGGAACCCTGATGGGCGCCGGACTCAGTGTGCAGGTCCTGAACGCGACGGTCTTCCTCGGTCTCGACCAGAAGTGGCAGTACATCTTCCAGGGGCTGCTGATCGTCGCCGCGGCGGTCATCTACAGCCAAGTCCGCCGCAGCACGACGCGATCGCCGCGTCAGCCATGAAAGCCAAGCCAGCAGCAGCCAACGCTTCCGACGCACCGTCCGACCTCGGCCCGCGCCTCCGGGCGATTCGGCTCCGCCAGGGAATCGGGCTCCGCGAGCTCGCCCGGCGTCTCGATCTGTCGCCGAGCTCGATCTCCCAGATCGAGACCGGCAAGATCCGGCCGTCGGTTCGGACGCTCTACGCGCTCGCGTCGGAGTTCGGCGTCACCGTAGACGAGGTTCTGTTCGACCAGGTTCCCGCTGCGAAGCCGAGCGCCACGGCGTCGCGATTCGGCGCCTCGAGCTCGGCACCCGAGCCCGGCCTCGCGATCCAGCGCGTGGCCGATCGTCCGGCGATCGCGCTCAACTCCGGCGTCAAGTGGGAGCGCCTCATGTTCTGGGGCGACGAGGACGTCGAGTTCCTCGAGGCGACCTACGAGCCCGGTGGGGCATCCAGCCCCGACGACTCCTTCGTCCGGCACAACGGCCACGAGTTCGGCTACATCCTCAGCGGCACGCTCCGCGTCGTCGTGGGGTTCGACGACTTCGTCCTCGAGCCGGGCGACGCGATCACCTTCGCTTCGTCGACGCCGCACCGCCTCAGCAATGACGGGTCGGAGACCGTACGTGCGGTGTGGGTCGTACGCGGCCGGCGGGGAGCTGAGCCGGGCCGAGAGACGCCCACCGCCGCGAGTGAGCCCGCTGCGATCCGTGCCGTCGCGTCGAAGGACGCTCCCTCGATCACGAAGCGCAAGCGATGATGGACGGCACCGGCCGCGCCCTCGTCGTCGGAGTCACGGGCATCAGCGGCGGCAACCTCGCTCAGCGACTGCTCTCCGACGGTTGGGACGTCGCCGGTCTGAGTCGCCGCCCCGACACAGGCGACGGTCGGATCACGCCGCTCGCCGCTGACCTGCTCGACGCGGACGCCGTAGCGGCCGTGGTACGCGGTACTTCGCCGACCCACGTCTTCTACACAACGTGGGCGCGCTGCGCGACAGAGGCCGAAAACTGCGACGTCAACGGCCGGATGCTCCAGAACCTCCTCGACGCGACCGCCGCGGAGAAATCGGTGAGACACGTCGCCCTCGTCACGGGACTGAAGCACTACCTCGGCCCGTTCGAGGCCTACGCCAAGGTGCAGCCCGACACGCCCTTCTCGGAGGAGCAGGAACGTCTGCCCTACGAGAACTTCTACTACGTTCAGGAAGACATCCTGTTCGCGGCGGCGGAGCGAGACGGTTTCTCGTGGACCGTGCACCGGCCACACACGCTGATCGGCTGGGCGCTCGGCAACGCGATGAACATGGGCGTGACGCTCGCGGTCTACGCCGCCATCTGCCGCGAAACGGGCCGCGGCTTCCACTATCCCGGCTCGCGCGAGCAGTGGGAGGCCGTCACCGACGTCACCGACGCCGGCCTCCTCGCCGACCACCTCGTGTGGGCGTCGACGACGCCCGCGGCCGCGGGCCAGGCGCTCAACATCGTCAACGGCGACGTCTTCCGCTGGCGGCGCCTGTGGCCCCGGCTCGCGGCTGCGCTCGGCGTCGAGCCGGTACCGTTCGACGGGGAGCCGGCCCCGCTCGAGCGGCAGATGGCGGATGCAGCGGAGATCTGGCCAGAGATCGTGACGAAGCACGGGCTGCGCGACCTGGACGTCGGGAAGCTCGCCTCCTGGTGGCACACCGACGCGGACCTCGGCCGCACGGTCGAGACGTTCACCGAGATGGCACGCAGCCGGCGCCTCGGATTCCACGGCGTGCGCGACTCCGAATCGTCGTTCACCGATCTCTTCGCGCGTCTCCGCGCGGAGCGAATCGTGCCGTGACGGAGGACTGAGAGCTTTGCGCGCGCTTCGCTACCACGCTGCCCACGACCTCCGCATCGAGGAGGTCGCGGAACCCCGGGCCCCGGGGCCACGTGACGTCGTCGTCAGGGTCGCCACGTGTGGCATCTGCGGCACCGATCTGCACGAGTACGTCGCGGGGCCGATCGTGACGCCGGTCGAGCCGCACCCGCTCACGGGCGCGAAGAACCCGCAGATTCTCGGCCACGAGTTCGCCGGCGACGTCGTCGCGACCGGGCCCGGCGTCACGAGCGTCGCGGAGGGAGACCGGGTCGCGATCATGCCGCTCGCGTACTGCGGCACCTGCGCGTATTGCCGCCGCGGCCTGCAGCACCTCTGCGCCACGATGGGCTGCGTCGGGCTCTCGCACGCCTGGGGTGGGATGGGCGAGCTCGCAACCGTCGCCGAGTACCAGGTGGTGCGCCTTCCGGAGTCCGTCGACTACCGGCAGGGAGCACTCATCGAGCCGACCGCCGTCGCCGCCTACGGCGTCGAGCGCGCCGGCGTCGCGCCGGGCGACCGCGTGCTCGTGACGGGAGCGGGGCCGATCGGCGCGCTCGCCGCCCTGTGCGCCCACGCCGCAGGAGCCGCGTCGGTCTACGTGTCGGAGCCCAACCCCGCGCGGCGTGCGAGGGCCGAAGAGCTCGGCGTCGCGACCGTGCTCGATCCGACCTCGGTCGACGTCCCCGAGCTCCTGCACGACGAGACGGGGGGCCTCGGCGTCGACGTCGCCATCGAATGCTCCGGGCACCCGAACGGGTTCAGCGCGGGGGTCCGCTCGTTGCGACGGCGCGGCACGCTCGCGCAGACCGGGCTCTTCGTCGGCGAGGCGTCGGTGGAGCCGATGCTCTGGTCGCTCAACGATCTGACGATCGTCGGCACCTGGTGCTACTGGGTTTACGACTTCGACCGGATCGCCGCGCAGATCGGGGCCGGCAGCCTGCCGGTCGAGCGCGTGATCACGAGCAACGTCCCGCTGGCGGACGCACCCGACGCGTTCGCACGCCTGGCGTCGGGCGCCGCCGACGAGATCAAGATCCTGGTCGACCAGTGAGGAGGCAACGACGATGAAGGCGCTCGTCTTCGAGGAGCCGCGGAGTGCCGCGGTCCGCGATCTCGAGGTTCCGGCGATCGCGGCGGACGAGGTACTCGTGCGCTCGCGCAACGTCGGCATCTGCCATTCGGACTTCGAGCTGTACGAAGGCCGCTACATCATCCCGGTCTCGTATCCGATCATCCCCGGCCACGAGTGGGCGGGCGAGGTCGCCGAGATCGGCGGCGCCGTGACAGGGCTGAGCGTCGACGATCGCGTCGTCGGCGAGTGTGTCGTCAATAACGGCGACGATCACTTCGGCTTCTCGATCAGCGGTGCGAATGCCGAGTTCTTCGTCGCCAAAGCGGCTTGGCTCCATCGCATCCCCGACGAGCTCTCGTTCAGCCAGGGCGCGTTCGTCGAGCCCTTCTCGGTCGCCTACAACGCGACGGTCGCGGCGGACGGGATCGATGCCGGCGACTCCGTCGCGGTGATCGGCGGCGGCCCGATCGGCCTCCTCTGCACGCTCGCGGCCGCGACGATGGGCGCCACGGTGACGCTCGTCGAGCCGCAGGCCCACCGGCGCTCACTCGCGCTCGAGATCGGCGCGAAGCAGGTGCTCGACCCGACGAGCGGGGACCTGCCGGAGCAAGCCGCGGAGGCGAGCGGCGGCCGTGGATTCGACGTCGTCATCGAGGCCGCCGGCGCTCCGGCGGCGATGGCGAGTGCGTTTCCGATCGCGGCGGTCGGCGCGCGGATGGTCTTCGTCGGCATCGACGTCGGCGGCACGACGCCCGTCGAGATCGGGCTGATCCAGTCGAAGGCTCTCCGCGTGCGAGGGATCATCGGCTCCGCCGGCATGTGGCCGCGCACGATCCGTTTCATGGCGACCAGCGGCGTCGACCCGGCGCCGCTCCTGACGGCGACGTTCCCGCTCGCCGAGGGCACCGCAGCACTGGACGCAGCGCGCGACACGAGCCGCAACGTCAAGGTCCAGATCGAGTGCTGAGCCCGTGAGGGCTGCCGTCTTCCGCGGACCGCGCGACGTCCGGATCGAGAACGTCGACGATCCGGAAGCGCCGGCCGACGGAGAGGTCGTCCTCGAGGTCCTCCGGGCTGCGATCTGCGGCACCGACGCGTCCGAATGGGACCACGGACCGGTGCTGTCCCGACCGGGCGTCGTCCTCGGGCACGAGTTCGTGGGACGGGTCGCGGCCGTCGGCGAGCGTGTCATATCGCTAGGGGTGGGCGACCGCGTCGTCTCGGGCGCGGGGATCTCGTGCGGGCACTGCCGCTGGTGCGTCGGCGGCCGCACGAACCTCTGCACGGAGTACCGGACGCTCGGGCTCCAGGTCGACGGCGGCCTCGCCGAGTACGCTACCTCACCTGCGTCGATCTGCCGTCTCGTCCCGGACACCTGCGACGACGATGCCGCCGCCATGACGCAGCCTCTCGCGGTCGCGCTGCATGCGCTGTCGCGGGTCGCACAACAGCCGGGTGACGACGTCGCAGTCATCGGCGCCGGAGGGATCGGCTCCTTCATCGTCGCCGGCGCAGTCAGCCGCGCGGGCGGCGGGCGCGTCGTCGCGATCGACCTCGACGAAGATCGCCTCGCGACCGCGCGAGCGCTCGGAGCCGATCAGACGGCCGACGCGCGAGGCCGCGCTCTCGACGAGCTGCTCCTGGAGCTGAGCGACGGCGTGGGATTCGACGTCGTCGTCGAGGCGAGTGGCGCCCCGGACGCTCCGGCCGCGGCGATCGCCGGCACGCGGCGGGGCGGCCGCGCGCTCTTCGTCGGATTGCACAACGGCCCCCGCGAGCTCGATCTGACGCGGACGATCCTGCGCGAGGTCGACATCGTCACGACGGTCGCGCACGTCTGCGACACGGATATCCCGGCGGCACTCGAGCTGCTCGCAGCAACGAACGTCGCCGCGATCACGATCGGACCCCGCATTGCGCTCGACGCGCTCGTCGACGACGGGCTACGGCCGCTCGCCGAGCGGCGCGCGACCGGGAAGATCGTCGTCGCTCCGTAGCGGCTCAGCCCGAGCGCTCGTCCACGTAGCGGATGTAGCCGGCCTCCTCGAGGGTCGCTGCGCCCGCGTATCCCCAGATCATGAAGGCGGGCTCGTCGCCGGTGTTCTCGAACCCGTGGTAGTCGTTCTTGGGCACGAACACGACCTCGCCCGGCCCGAGCTCGACATCTGCGTCGCCGATGCGCGCGATCCCGTGCCCGGACACGAGGTACTCGAACTCCTCCGCGTTCGGGTGCCGGTGGATGTCGTGCTTCGAGCCCGGCGGGAAGACGGTGATCCCGAAGACCGAATGCTCCGCACCGACTGTGTCGCGCGTGAGCAGCCAGCGGACGTCCATGTCCACCCACCCATCCTCCGAACGCAGCGCGGTGTCGCTCGGCGTTCCATCGAAGCTGCGCTTCAGCGGGTGGTCGCTGACACGACGGATCGTCTCGGTCACGTGGTCACCTCCGGGTCGGGTTGACGTTCATCATCACCGAACGGCGGGGCGCAATTCAAGCCTGATGCGGAAATCGTGGCCGATGTCTGTTCCGTCCTGCTTGACATCGGGGCGCCGCGTGTTAGAAAGCGAGCGTGCGGGGCGCTGACCCAGGACGGGCCGATGCGACGGCCGTCGGCGCCGAGACGCAGCGGCAGCTGCTCGAGGCGATGATGCGGATCCGCGCGTTCGAGACGGCGGCGAACCAGCTGTATCTCTCGGCGAAGATGCCCGGTCTCACGCACCTCTACATCGGCGAGGAAGCCGTCGCCGTCGGCGTCTGCTCGATGCTCCGCGTCGACGACGTGGTCACCTCGACGCACCGCGGTCACGGCCATTGCATCGCGAAGGGCGCGGACGTGCGGCGGATGTTCTGCGAGCTCCTCGGCAAGGAGGAGGGCTACTGTCGCGGCAAGGGCGGCTCGATGCACATCGCCGACCACGCGAACGGGAATCTCGGCGCCAATGCGATCGTCGGAGGGTCGGCGGGGATCGCGACCGGAGCTGCGTTCGCCGCGCAGCGGCTCGGCAGCGATCGCGTTGCGGTGTGCTTCTTCGGCGACGGGGCGCTTGGGCAGGGCCTGCTGTACGAGGTCATGAACATGGCCGCGCTGTGGAAGCTGCCCGTCGTCTACGTCTGCGAGAACAACCTCTACAACGAGTACACGCACTTCTCCGAGGTGACAGCCGGCTCGATCCCGAAACGCGCCGAGGCGTTCGGCATCCCGGCGGAGGAGGTCGACGGCCAGGACGTGCTCGCGGTCCGAGCGGCGACGGAACGAGCTGTCGAGCGCGCGCGGGCGGGCGACGGGCCGTCCTTCCTGCTCGCGGCGACGTACCGCTATCACGGTCATCACGTCGGCGACATCGACCGCGCCTACTACCGGAAGAAGGAAGAGGAGGAGCTCTGGGTCGCCGAGCGTGACCCGATCGAGCTGCTCGCTGCGCGGATCGAAGACGACGCCGGATTCTCCGAGCTGCACGAGCGGATCGACGCCGAGATCGCCGAGGCCGTCGCCTACGCGCTCGACGCGCCCTATCCCGACCCGAGCGAGGTGACCCAGGATGTCTTCGCCTAGCGCCGTCGCCGTCGGAACGCGCGAGCTGACGATCGCGCAAGCGGTCAACGAGGCGTTGGCGGAGGAGCTCCGCCGCGACCCGACGGTGTTCCTGATCGGCGAGGACATCGCCGAAGCCGGCCATCCCTTCAAGGTGCTTGCCGGGCTCGTCGCCGAGTTCGGACCCGGCCGCGTCGTCGACTCCCCGATCTCAGAGGCAGGGATCGCCGGTCTCGGCCTCGGCGCGGCCATGACGGGCATGCGGCCCGTCGTCGACATCATGTTCGGCGACTTTCTGACGCTGATCATGGACCAGGT
>Ga0126313_10002089_pt1 | contig 10981 bp, 9 predicted proteins | sample Plot105A_FD_89954 | JGI IMG/M metagenome (GOLD analysis project Ga0126313, IMG submission 89954) | Serpentine soil microbial communities from UC McLaughlin Reserve, CA, USA - Plot105A | ecosystem: Environmental > Terrestrial > Soil > Grasslands | place: USA: UC McLaughlin Reserve, Lake County... | reverse complement strand
TCCCGCTGCGCGGGCGGCACGGCGACCAGCGCGGTGCAGGCAACGACCCTCACGCCGCGACCGAGCGACTATCAGCGCGCCACGGACCCGTGGGTGTCGTACGGCCCCGCCGGACGTCTGCACGCGATCGCCCTCGTCTTCGACAACTCGACGCCGCGCAACGCCGTCCTGGCCGCGTACTCCGACAACGACGGCGCGACGTGGAGCGCTCCGCGCGAGCTGCGCTTCGACAACCCGCGGGCGCTCGGCAACAACTTCAACGACAAGGAGACGCTGACGGCCGACCCGGGGGATCCGGAGCTGGTCTATGCGACCTGGCAGCGCATCGTCTCGCCGAGCGAGCGGGCGTCGGCGAAGGCGTTCGAGAACTCGGTCAGCTACTTCTCCGACGCCTGGTTCGCGCGCTCGACGAACGGCGGCGAGACGTGGGAGCCGGCACGCTCGATCTTCCATCCTGGGAGGTTCCAGCAGACGATCGGCAACCAGGTCGAGGTGCTGCCCGACGGCACGCTGATCAACGGGTTCAACCGGATCCAGGCGGTCAGCAACCGCAACAAGCAGCGCGGCTACAACGTCGAGATCTTGCGGTCGCCCGACAAGGGCGTGACCTGGACCGGTCCGATTCACGTCGATCGCCTGCTGGTCGACGAGGTCGAGGATCCGGAGACGACGGCGGGCTGTCCCGATCCCGAGGACACGGGCGGCTGCGACGTGCGGACCGGCGACATCATCCCGGACTTCGCGGTCGACCGGAGCTCGAACGCGGCGACGCGGGGCAACCTCTACGCCGTCTGGATGGACACGCGGTTCAACGACCCCGACCACAACGACATCGTGCTGTCGCGCTCGACCAACGGCGGGCTCAGCTGGAGCAACCCCGTCGTGGTCGATCGCACGCCTGAAGGCGTCGACGCGTTCACCGCCATGGTCGACGTGGACGCCGCCGGTCGCGTGGCGGTCAGCTACTACGACTTCCGCAACGACGTGATCGGTGACGACGAGCTGTCGACCGACTTCTGGGTGACGCACTCGCACGACGGCGGGCGGACGTTCCCGAGCGAGACTCGGCTCACGCCCAGCTCGTTCGACATGCGGACGGCGCCGTACGCGCTCGGCTACTTCGTCGGCGACTACACCGGCCTGTCTCACTTCGCAGACCGGTTCGACCCGCTCTGGGTCGGCGCGAACGACGGCAACCTGTTCAACCGCACCGACGTGTTCCACCGCAGCGCCCAGTAGCGCCCGGCTAGGCGCCGCGACCGGCAACGGTCGCGGCGCCGGTCGCCCGCACGGCCGGCTCCAGGCCCCGTCGCTGCGGACGCCGGACCTTGAGCTCCCTGGCCAGCCAGTAGGAGCCGACGACGAAGAGCGCGGCCAGCAGCTGCGCGCAGAGCGTCTCCCACGTCGAGTACAGCTCGAACCAGGAGCCCATCCACTCGGGGAGCGTGAACGGCGTCTGGTGCCGCGGCAGCCAGCCGAGGTCCTGGAAAGACAGCGCCGTGCCGCCGATCATGACGACGAGCACGACGCCCACCAGCACGCCCGTCAGCACGAGCATCCGCTTGTAGGGCAGCCTGTGGTGCAGCCAGAACGTGAACGCGCCGACGACCGCGGTGCCCGCCAGCCCGATCGCGACGCCCTCGAGCACGGTCGGCGATCCGGCCTGCAGCTGCAGGCCTTGGAGGAACAGGACGACCTCGAACCCCTCGCGGTAGACGCTCGTGAAGCCGAGCGCGACGAGCCCGAGCGTCGCCGCCGCTCCGGTGCGCGCGAGCAGCCGGCGGCGCTGCCGGTGATGGCGGCCGATCCACTCCGACCAGTAGACGTTGTGCACGAACCAGTTGAGGACGAGGAGCAGAACGACGACCGCGACGAATCCCGTGATCGCCTCCAGCCGCGGCCCGAGCGGCGAGGCGGCGTCGAGCAGCGCCCGCACGAGGAACCACGTGAGCACCGCGGCGGCGAACGCGCCCGCCGCCCCGACCACGACCGGCCGGCGTCGGCGCTTGTTCGCGCCCAGGAAGCTCGCCGTGACCGCGGCGAAGATCAGGACGGCCTCGAGCCCCTCGCGGAACACGATCATGCTCGCGTTGAAGACCACGGTCGCGTGGCTCTGCGAGTGCTCGACCTCGGTGGGATCCACCGGCCCGGTGCTGGCGGTGCCCATGAGGTAGACGAGTGCGGCGATGCCGGCCAGTCCGGCCAGCCACCAGGCGAGTCGGTTCGTACGCATTGTTAGGGCACCCTAACAGCCTCGGCGCGGCTCAGAACTTGAGACGGTTCGCAGCATGATCCGGCTCGTTCGCGCGGACGTCGACCTCCTGGATGCCGCCATCGCCGGGGACGGCGCGCTCGCGAGAGCGCTCGGACACGCCGTCGCGCCCGGCTGGGCGACGTTCAGGGAAGCGCTGCGCCCGACCCGGGACGCGCTCGCAAGCGAACCGAGCGAGACACGCTGGCGAGCGCGCCTGTTCGTCGCCGGAGAGCCGCCCGAGCTGGTCGGCTGGGGCGGCTTCAAGGGACCACCGCGAGACGGGGTCGTCGAGCTCGGCTACGAGATCGCCGAATCCCGCCGGGAGCGAGGGCTTGCCACCGCCGCGGTCCGCGCGATGGTCGCGGAGGCCTTCGCCGATCACCGCGTCAGCACCGTCATCGCTCACACCTTGCCCGAGCGCAACGCGTCGAACCGCGTGCTCGAGAAGGTCGGCTTTCGGTTCGACGCGGAAGCACGCGAGGCCGGCGCGATCGTCTGGCGCTACTCCCTCTCGCGCGGTGGAGGAACCCGACTGACCCGCGTCGGCGCATCGGACGACGAGCAGTGACGCAGGCGCTGCTGCTCGGATGCCTCGGAGCGGTCGCGTGGGGCTGCGGCTCGATGCTGAGCGCACCGTCGTCGCGCATTCTCGGCGTGGCGGGGTCGGTGCTGTGGCTCAGCGTCGCGTCGACGCTGGCGGGAGCAGTGCTCGCGCTGTTGATCGGGGGAGCTCCGCGCGTCGCCGCGCGCGACGTTCCCTATCTCGGCCTCGCGGCTTTGATGCTGTTCGCCGCGACCAACCTCTGGGCGCTGCTCATGAGGCGCAGCGACGTGAGCATGGCGACTCCGATCGTCGCCTGCGACGGCGCGGTCGCGGCGTCGATCGCCGTGCTCGCAGGCCATCGGCTGCCGACCGCGGCGTACGCCGGTCTGGCGGCGATGGTGACCGGCCTGCTCGTGCTCTCGCGGCAGAGATCGGGTCGGCAACCGAACGCCATCCGCTACGACGTCGAGCGTCGATTCTCGACGCGGGCGACGGTCGCGATCGCCGCGCTGACTGCCATCTGCTACGGAGCCCTCTTCTTCTTCAGCGGCCAACTGGACGCGACGCCGGCTCTGTGGACTGCGACGATCGTCCGCGGCAGCGTCACACTCGTCGCGCTCGCGCTTACAGCGGCCCCGCGGGCGTCGCGACCGCCCGCGGCGGGACTGCGCTTCGCCGTGGCGGCCGGAGTGCTCGATGTCACGGGATTCGGGCTGTACATCACCGGTGCACGGCACGACTTGGCCGTGGCTGCGGTCGCGGTCTCGCAGTACGGAGCGGTCGCCGTGTTGGCGAGCATGCTGTATCTCCGCGAACGGCTGACGCGGGCGCAATGGAGCGGTACAGCGGTGCTCATCGTCGGTGCGGCGCTTGTCGCCGCTCGCGGGCGATGAACGGCTTCGGGTCGCACGCCACGGCGGACTCGATGCGGGAAACCCGCAGTCGGGCTGCACGGTGGCACGGATGCCCTGCCTGCGGCGCGTATCTAGGTTGCCGGGATGACCTCTTCCCGGCCCAGGCGCGTGCTCGTCGCCGGCGGTGGCGTTGCGGGGCTCGAGACGGTGCTGGCTCTGCAGGCGCTGGCGGGTGATCGCGTCGACATCGAGCTCCTGGCGCCCGCCCGGCACTTCACCTATCGGCCGCTCGCGGTCGCGGAGCCGTTCCGCAGCGACAGCGTGCGGCGGATCCCGCTGGCTGCGATCGCGGAAGACCGCGGCGTCCGGCTGCACCGCGACGCGCTCGGGCGCGTTCTCGCCGACGACCGCGCCGTCGAGACGCAGGGCGGCGCCCGACTGGAGTACGACACGCTCGTGCTGGCGCTCGGGGCCCGGCCCGTCGAGGCCGTCCGCGGGGCGGTCACGTTTCGCGGCGCGCAGGACGCGGGCCGCGTCGCCGCGATCGTCGAGCAGCTGCGTGACGGGACGATGCGGCGCGTCGCGTTCGTCGTGACGAGCGGCACGTCCTGGGCGCTGCCGCTGTACGAGTTGGCGCTGCAGAGCGCCGCCGCCGTCCGCGATTCGGCCCCGGGGGCGGAGCTCGTCCTCCTGACCGCGGAGCCGGCGCCGCTCGCCGCCTTCGGCGGCGCGGCGGGCAGGGCCGTGCGGGCCCTGCTCGAGGCGCGCGGCGTCGAGCTGCGCACGGGCGCGCTCGTCGAGGAGTACGAGCGAGGACGGCTGTCGCTCGGCGTCGACGGCTGGCTCGAGGCCGACGCGGTGATCGCGCTGCCGCGGCTGCTCGGACCGCGCGTGCGCGGCGTTCCCGCGGACCCGCTCGGATTCGCCCCGGTCGACGAGCTGACCCGCGTCATCGGGATCGACGGCGTCCACGCCGTCGGCGACATCGCGGCGCACGGCCTCAAGCAGGGCGGGCTCGCCACCCAGCAGGCCGACGTGGCCGCGAACGTGATCGCCGCCGCCGCCGGAGTGCCGGTGCGGCCGCGGCCCTACCGCCCTGTGCTGCGCGGGCTGCTGCTCACCGGCGGCGAGGTGCGCTTCCTGCGCAACGATGCGCGGCGTGGGTCGGAAGCGTCCGGCGAGCCGCTGTGGTGGCCTCCGGCGAAGATCGTGGGCCGCCACCTCGCCCCCTACCTGGCGGCTCACCTCGATGACCTGCGCGAGCCGCTCCGGCCCGCGACCACGGCGCGCTAGGGTCGCGAGCCCGTGGAGCCGATTCGCCTGGTGATCGCCGACGACCACGCGGTCGTCCGCAGCGGACTGAAGCTGCTCCTCGAGGCCGAGGACGGCGTCGCGGTCGTCGCCGAGGCCGGCGAGATCGACACGACCAGGCGCATGGTCCGCGCCCATCGCCCTGACGTGCTCGTGCTCGATCTCAACATGCCCGGAGCACCGAGCCTTCCCGCGATACCCGAGCTCGCGGAGCAGACGGCGGTCGTCGTGCTCACGATGCAGAACGACCCGGGCTTCGCGCGCCAGGCGCTGCAGGCGGGCGCGCTCGGCTACGTGCTCAAGGAGGCCGCCGACGCCGAGCTGGTCAGCGCCGTCCGTGCCGCCGCCGACGGCCGCACCTATCTCAACCCGGAGCTCGGGGCGCGCATGGCGTCGGCGCCGCCGGCGCCCGAAGGCCCGCCCGACGACCTGACCGAGCGCGAGCTGGAGATCCTGCGCTTGATCGCGCTCGGCCACACCAACGCCGAGATCGGCGGCCAGCTCTACCTCAGCGTCCGCACGATCGAGTCACACCGCGCGCACATCCAGCAGAAGACGCGTCGCAGCACGCGCGCCGAGCTCGTGCGCTACGCGCTCGACCACGGGCTGCTCGGCGACTGAGCGGTCAGAACGGGAGGACGGCTGCCACGGTCGTCCCCGCGGTCGAGGTCTCGATCGAGAGCCGGCCGCCCATGAGCGCGGCGCGCTCGCGCATCCCCGCAACGCCGAAGCCCTCGGTCGGCTCGGCCGGCTCGAAGCCGCGTCCGTCGTCGGCGACGCGGACGCTCAGCTCCTCCGGGCCCTGCTCGACGGATACCGCGACGCGCGTGGCGCGCGCGTGCTTGCCGACGTTGGTGAGCGCCTCCTGCACGAGCCGGTAGACGGCTGTCTTGCGCTCCGGGTCGAGCGCGTCCTCGTCGACGTTGACGTCGAGTCCGATCTGGAGGCCGTCGACGTCGGCGGCGCGGCGGGCGAGACCCTCGAGCGCCGCCACGAGCCCGAGCTGATCGAGCGCCGCCGGCCGCAGCTCGGTGATCAGCGCGCGCAGGTTGGCGATCTCCGTCGAGAGCTGCTCGGTCGCCTGGCGCGCCGCGCGCTCGAGCGCTTCGCCGCCCGTTCGCAGGCCGCACGAGAGCAGCACGCCCAGCGCTGCGAGCCCCTGCAGCGTCTCGTCGTGCAGCTCGCGCGCCCAGCGGCTGCGCTCCTGCTCGGCCGAGCGAAGGCTGTGACGCAGCCGCTCCGCCTCGACCGACTTGGCGGTCGCGACCGCCGTGGCGGCGCTCGCCGCGAACGACAGCAGCAGCTCCTCCTCGCGGTCGCCGAACTCGGCCTCGTCGTCGAGCCGATCGAACGCGCACAGCACCCCGAGCGCGCGCTCGCGGTAGCGCAACGGCACCAGCAGCGCGGTCTCGGCGCCCGCGATGGCGAGTTGCTCGTCCTGCAGCCCGAGCCGCACGGACACGTCGGCGATCCGCTCGGGCCGCCCGCTGTGCAGCACCTCCCCGGCCACGGAGCCGTCCTCCGGCAGCGACGAGCCGAGCGTGTTCGCGTCGAGCTGGCCCGCCCCGGCCGCCGCCACGAGCCGGTCGCCCTCCCGCAGCAGCAGCACGATGCTGCGCGCGCGCACAAGCGCGCGGCCGCGCTTGACGATCAGTTCCAGCACGCGGTCGAGGTCGGTCTCCGAGCCGAGCGCGCGAGCGATCGCGGTCGTCGCCTGCAGGCCCTCGACCGCTCGCTCGAGCTCGCTCGAGCGCTGCCGCAGGTCGCGGTACAGATGCGCGTGATCGATCGCGATCGCGGCCCAGTCAGCGAGCACGGTGACGGCCTGGACGTCGGCGTCCCCGAATTCGCCGCCCTGCTTCTCCGTCAGATACAGGTTGCCCCAGGCCTGTCCGCGGATCAGCAGGGGAACGCCGAGGAACGTCGTCATCGGCGGGTGCCCGCCCGGGAAGCCGTAGGAGCGCGGGTGCGATCCGACGTCGGACAGCACGAGCGGACGCGGGTCCTCGATCAGCAGCCCGAGGATGCCGCGTCCGCGCGGGAGGTCGCCGATCGCGGCGTGCGTCGCGGCGTCGATGCCGCTCGTGATGAACCGCTCGAGGCCGCGGCGCTCGGCGTCGAGCACGCCGATCGCCGCATAGCGCGCGCCGGTCAGCTCCCGCGCGGTCTCCAGCAGCCGCTCGAGCACGACCTCGAGGTCGAGCTCGACGACCAGCGCGCGACCAGCCTCCAGCAGGCGCTCCGCCTGCGCCGGTGCCATGCGCGAGTTGGAGCCGGTGTCCGCGGCCACCCACGCATCGTGCCAGCCGCCGCCGGCGCGTGCTGCGACCGCGCTCCGGCTACCGTGCCGTCCTCGATGGACGCCTGGACGGTGATCCGATTCCTGCACGTCGCCGCGGTCGCGTTCTTCGTCGGCGGCCAGCTGATGCTTGCCGTGGCGGTCGCGCCGGTGCTGCGCCGCCACGCCGGCGACGAGGCGATGCGCGCCGTCGCGCGCCGCTTCGGGATCGGCTCGGGCATCGCGCTGGCGGTGCTGGTAGCGACCGGAGCGGCGATGGCCGGCCGGTTCCACGCCTGGGGCGAAGCGGTGCTGCAGGCGAAGCTCACGCTGCTGGGGCTCGTGCTCGCGCTGCTGGTGCTGCACGTCGTCACGCCGTACACGCGCGCCCTCTCCCTCGCCGTGCTGGCGGCGTCCGTCGCGATCGCCTATCTCGGCGTCGAGCTCGCGCACTGAGGCCGACGGACGACGCGGGGTCCTCCGTAGTTCCCCGCAGCCGCCCCCGGGCGGATGGAGGATGGCGGCGCAGCACTCGTCACCGATGCTGTCGCGCATGACCACCCTGTTCGCCCACGAAACCTGGTTCGGTCCCGATTCGTTTCCCTCCGACTGGAGCTTCGCGACCCAGACGCTCACGCTCGTGCTGCTCGCCGCCGCGGTCGCGGCGACCGTCGCCGTGCGGGTAATCGCCCGCTTCTTCCCGGGCGTCGACGTCCGCTGGCTCGGCCGCTGCGCGCCGTTCATGCCGTTCGCCGTGCGCATCCACCTCGCCGTCTCGCTCGTCGGTCTGCTGTCGCTCGGCTACTACCTCTCTCCGGCGATGGACCTGCGGGCGAACGCGATCGGGATCCTGCTCGGGGCCGTGATGGCGATCGTCGCGATCGGCATGGCCACGGGCTACCACGCCCGCTGGGCGGCCTGGCTGCTGCTCGCGGCCGGGCCACTCGGGATGATCGAGTTCGGCTTCCTGCCCGTGCTCCAGCGCGTCGACCTGGTCGGCCTGGCCGTGTTCATCGTGTTCGCCGGCGCCGGCCGCTGGTCGGCCGACCACGAGCTGGGGCGCACGGCCGACCCGTCACTGGAGGCCGCGGGCCAGGCGGTCTGGGCGCTGAAGGTGTGCGCCGGCGTCGCCCTGATCGTGGTCGCGTTCGCCGAGAAGCTCGCCGTCCCCGCCATGGCGCTCGACTTCCTCGCCCATCACGAGCAGTTCAACGTCGCCCGGCAGGTCGGCCTGGGCTGGAGCGATCTGGAGTTCGCACGCGTCGCGGGCGCGATCGAGGTGCTGTTCGGGCTCCTGGTGATCTCCGGCGCGCTCCCGCAGGCGTGCGTGCTGATCGCCGGCATCCCGTTCAACGCGACACTCTGGTTCTTCGGCACCAGCGAGCTGGTTGGCCACCTGCCGGTCTACGGTGCGATGCTGGTGCTGCTCGTCTACGGCTCGGATCCGGCGCTGCGACCCGCGGTCAGCTCGCTCTGGCCGTTCGGCAGGCGGCCGCTCCAGCGCCTGCGCGCCGCGCAGGCTCCCGGCCCGGCATGAGGCTCGCCGCCCTGGACGAGCCCGTCCAGCGCTAGCTCGAGCGCGCGCCAGCACGGCCGATTCGCTCGGCCGCCTCGACGCCGAACAGGTAGGGCGCGAGCCGGCGCGCGGCGATCTTGGTCGGCGGCCACCACAGCGCGCGCGGCGCCGCGATGCCGTCGCCGCCGCCGCCGGCGATGCGGTGGCTGAGGTACAGGTCGTCGCCCGCCGACATCAGCTTGCCGCGCAGCACCGGCCGGAAGGGCTCGGGCTCGCGCTCGCAGCCGTGGCGCGCCGCGACCGCCTCCGCGGCCGCCTCGGCCTGCTGTGCCGCGAGGCCGCCCTGCTTGACCGGGAACGTGGTGACGTCGCCGGCGGCGAACACGCCGTCGATCCCGCCAACACGACCGTGCAGGTCGACCGGGATGAAGCCGTGCTCGTCCGCGGGAACGCCTGGGAGCCCCGGCCCGCGCAGCAGCGGCAGGGCGAAGGTGCGGTCGACCGTGACACGCCGCTCGCCCGGCGCGACGACGAGCTCACCGCGGCGGACATCCGCGCGGCTGGCGCCGATGAACTCGATGCCATCGCGCTCGAGCAGGCGCTCGAGCGTCGTGGCCGCCTCCGGGCCGAACAGGCCGAGCGGCCGTGCCTCGGCGCTGACCACCGTCAGCTCGGCGTCGTCGATGCCCATGCTCCACGCGTCGTCGGCGATCAGCAGTGCAAGCTCGTAGAGCGGCAGCGACCAGGTCGCGGCGGCGGGCGCCACGAACGCGAGCCGCTTGACGTAGCCGTGCTCGAGATCGGCGAGGATCCCGTGCAGCGCCGCGTCGGCGGCGTCCTCTCCGATCGTCTCGGCATGCTCGAAGGCCGCGACGGCGTGTGCCCCGAGCGCGACGATCAGTGAGTCGTAGGGCAGCAGGCGGCCGCTCCCGCAGCGCAGCTCGCGGGCGGCGGCGTCAACGGATTCCGCCGTGTCGGCGACGTAGGTCGCGCCGAAGTTGCTCGCCGCTCGAGCGAGCGGGAGACGCGTTCGGCTCTGCCGGCTGAACGGCTCACCGATCTTGAGCGGTCGGTATACGAAGTCCGGGCCCGGCGCCACCAGGGTGACGTGAACGCGGCGCGGAGCGAGGTCGTGGAGCGCGATCAGAGCTTCGAGCGCGGCGACGCCGCCGCCGGCGATCACCACCTCGGCACGGTTGTCACGGGCGTCGACAGTCATGAATCGACCTTAGGCGACCGCGCGCGCCCCACCACCGCAATAGGCCGCGCCCGTCGCAGGGGAATCCCGCACGATGCTCCACGCCTCTCGCCTTCGACGCGCTCGACCGCCGCCTGCTCGACCGTAGTTCGCCCGGCTGACCTTGCGGGGTTCCACGGATGCAGCGAGCGCCCGGTCCGGCGACTCTCGGGGAATGCGGGGCCAGCCTTGGTCAGGCGCATGAGCAACACGGTCTCGGAGCGGCGCTCTGGTCGCGACGCGACGCTGCTCGCCGCGCACGAGTTCTTCCGCAAGGGCGAGGCCAACGCGGAGGGCTGGAGCATGCTGATCGGCAAGGGGCGGGGCTGGGAGTCGGCCTACCGCGATCGCTGGCGCCACGACAAGGTCGTGCGCTCTACGCACGGCGTCAACTGCACCGGGTCGTGCTCGTGGAACGTGTACGTCAAGGACGGGCTGATCACGTGGGAGAGCCAGGCGGTCGACTACCCGCGCACCGATCCCGACCGGCCCGACCACGAGCCGCGTGGGTGCCCGCGGGGCGCATCGTTCTCGTGGTACACGTACTCGCCGGCCCGGCTGAAGCACCCGTACGTGCGCGGCAGCCTGCTCGAGCGCTGGCGCGCGGCGAAGGCGGCCGCTTCGGATCCGGTGGCGACGTTCGCGCAGGTGGCGGCCGACGGCGGCTACCGCGGCGAGCGGGGCCGCGGCGGGTTCGTGCGCTGCGAGTGGGAGGAGGCGACCGAGCTGATCGCCGCCGCGACGGTGCATGCGATCCGCGAGCACGGACCGGACCGGGTCGGCGGCTTTACGCCGATCCCGGCGATGTCGCCGGTGTCGTTCGCGGCCGGCACGCGCTTTCTATCGCTGATCGGCGGGCACACGACGACGTTCTACGACTGGTACGCGGACCTTCCGCCGGCGTCGCCGCAGACGTTCGGCGACCAGACCGACGTCCCGGAGTCCGCGGACTGGTGGGACGCGAGCTACATGATCGTGTGGGGCACC
>Ga0126313_10002088_pt1 | contig 10983 bp, 8 predicted proteins | sample Plot105A_FD_89954 | JGI IMG/M metagenome (GOLD analysis project Ga0126313, IMG submission 89954) | Serpentine soil microbial communities from UC McLaughlin Reserve, CA, USA - Plot105A | ecosystem: Environmental > Terrestrial > Soil > Grasslands | place: USA: UC McLaughlin Reserve, Lake County... | reverse complement strand
GGACGCCGTGATCCCGGGCCAGTACACCGTCGAGGGAGGGCAGGCCTCTACCGGTTCCATCGTCGCCTGGTTCAAGAACCGCTTCGCCGGTGACGCGGTCGCGGAGGCGCAGAGACGGGGCGTGGACCCCTACAACGTGCTGAACGAGATGGCCCGCGAAGTGCCCATAGGCTCCGATGGGCTGGTGGTCCTCGACTACTTCCAAGGCAACCGCACCCCCTACACCGACCCTTTGGCGCGTGGCATGATGTGGGGCCTCTCTCTCAGCCACGGTCCCGGCCACGTCTTCCGGGCGATCATGGAGGGCATCTGCTACGGCACGGAGCACGTCTTCCGCACCATGCGCGGGCACGGCTTCAGGCCCACGGAAACCGTCGTCGCCGGAGGTCCCACCAAGAGCGAGCTGTGGATGCAGATGCACGCCGACGTCTCGAACCTCCCCATCTCCCTCACGCGCGAGGGTGAAAGCGCCGTGCTGGGGTCGGCGATGCTGGCCGCGGTAGGCGCGGGCGTCTACCCCGACATACAGACCTCCGTCCAGAACATGGTCCACACCGAGCGCACCATCGAGCCTGATCCTGAGAGGCACGAGGAGTACAGGTTCTACTTAGACAGGTACATCGAGACCTACCCGCGGATGCGTGAGCTGATACACAAGACCGTCAGGCACGTCGCGGGCGGCGGTACGCCCACGGCTGCAGCGGGGGCGTAGGCTTTGCACGCCGCCGTCTTCAACGAGCCCGGCGCGACGGAGCTAGAGGGGATCGAAACCGGCGACATCGGGCCAGGCGAGGTCCTCGAAGGTCGAGACGGACACCGTCTGCGGCGGTGCCGTGAAGGGGGGCCGGATGGGGGCTTGATCCTTGATCGCTCGATAGGCTGCGTACTTGGTTGAGACTTTTGGGAGGGAGAACAGTGACAACAGTAAGTATCCTAGGTTCGGGCATAATGGGCACGGCGCTCACCTTTCCGCTGGTCGACAACGGCCACGACGTGCGGCTGGTGGGTACCTTCCTCGACCGCGACATCATCGACAGTATTCGTGCCACCGGCGTGCATCGCAACCTCGACCTCAAGGTGCCCGAGACGGTGCGAGCATACCAGCTAGAGGAGGCCGAGGAAGCTTTCGAGGGCGCCGAGGTCGCCATGAGCGGGGTCAACTCCTTCGGGGTGCGCTGGGCGGGCAAGCAGTTCGCGTCGCTCCTGAGGCCGGGGATGCACGTGCTCTCCATCGCCAAGGGGATGGAGGCCACAGGGAACGGCGACTTGCGCATACTGCCCGAGGAGCTAGCCGAAGAGGTGCCGGCTGACCTGCGCGAAGAGGTCTCCTGGTCGGCCATTGCAGGCCCGTCTATAGCCGGTGAGGTGGCCGTGCGGAGGGACACCTGCGTGGTCTTCACAGGCCGCGACGCGGAGGTCCTGGAGATGCTGGCCGCGATCTTCCGCACCTCCTACTATCACGTCTGGACATCCACGGACTTTATCGGCGTCGAGGTGTGTGCTGCGGTCAAGAACTGCTACGCCCTCGGAGCCGGTTTCATGGAGGGCATCCTGGACCGGAAGGGTGAGCAGGAGGCAAGGTACCGCAACTACAACTACGGGGCAGCGCTCTTCGGGCAGGCGGCGCGAGAGCTCGGGCGGTTCATGGAGCTGTTGGGTGGCGAGCCGGAGACGCCCTACGGGCTGGCCGGCGTCGGGGACATGTTCGTCACGAGCATGGGCGGGCGTAACGTCAAGGTTGGGCGGCTCGTGGGCTCGGGGTTGCGCTTCTCGGAGGCGCGCAAGCGGATGCCGGGGGTCACGCTCGAAGGCGCGGCGGCCATCAAGGTCATCGGGGACGCCCTGCCCAAGCTCACGGAGCGAGGGGTCATCGCTCCGGAAGACTTCCCCTTGATGCGACACCTGCACGCGGTGATCGCCGAGGACGAGCTCCTGGACATGCCTTGGAGCGCGTTTTTCGGCGGAGAGCCGCAGAAAAGCCGGAGCAAGACAGGGTAGAGAAATGGACCACGAGAGATTGTATCGGAGGGCGTCGGGGACCGGCCCTTCGAGCTGATCGTGGTGGGGCCGGCATGCGGCGTCGCCCGCGACGCCAAGGTTGGGATTGTGGGTCGGAACGACTCGCCAAGGATCATAACGAGTTAGCAGAAGTCCACGCCCTGGCGGAGCTCTTCCCGACGCGCGTGCGCTACGGCGGCTTCTCCGTGCCCCACAACGTCGCAGACGCGATAATGGAGGAGCGGGGCCGAGCCCACTCCCGCAGACGGACTGACCAGGCCCAAAGGCGTCCCCGGGGCGAGAAGCCGGGCTCTGGGGCGACCGATCGATCGGTCGCCAGGGAGATCCACGACGAAGGAGAGAAGGGGGAACGCATGAGGGGAGCGATTCTACCGGGCGACGAGCGGGTGGAGATCCGCGAGTTTCCGGTCCCGGAGCCGGGGCACGGCCAGGTGTTGATCAGGATGAAGGCGTCGGGGCTGTGCGGCAGCGATCTGCGCGCCATCTACCACGAGCACAAAGGTCCGGGAGCAGAGAGGTGCCAGAACGTCATCGCCTGCCTCGAGCCGACGGGACAGCTCGAGGCCGTGGGGCCTGGGGTGAGTAATTTCGAGGCTCAAGGCGAGGGAGGTTCGGTTACCTTCGAGCCGAACCCCCTGCTGTTGCACAAACAGCTGACGCTTCACGGGTTGTGGGTTTGCGGGATCTTCGAGATGGGACAGCTTCTGGAGCACCTCGCCCGCAAACAACTTCACCCCGAGGCGACGATGACCCCCTCCTTCCCGCTCTCCGAGACGAAGCAGGCCTACGAGACCTTTGACGCCGGAAAGACGGGCAAAGTCGTGATTTCTTGGGAGGACGAATGAGTTCCAGCCGGTCCGATGCTCCGTTAACCATCGGGATCGACCTCGGGACGCAGAGCGTTCGGGTAGTCCTTGTACAGGAAGATGGGACGGTGACGAGCTCCGGCAGCGCCCCGTTGAGCAGCAAAAGGTACGACGAGGTGCGCCACGAGCAGGACCCCGAAACCTGGTGGGAGGCGGTGGCCCAGGCCACGCGCGAGGCCGGCAGGGATCTCGGAGACACAGAGGTCGCGGGTTTGGCCATCTGCTCGACCTCCGGGACGATTCTGCTTACCGACGACCATGGCCGACCGCTCACTCCGGCGATCATGTACGACGATGGCCGCGCCTCGGAGGAGGCCCGGATCGCGCAGGAAGCCGGGGAGGAGGTCTGGGACTCGCTCGGGTACCGGATCAGCGGCTCCTACGCGCTGCCCAGGCTGCTGTGGTTCCTCAAGAACGGGTTCGGCGAAGGCGCTTCGCGGATGATGCACCAGGCCGACTTCGTCGCTTCGAGGCTCGCGGGTGAGCCGGTGGCGACCGACTGGAGCCACGCGCTAAAGACCGGCTACGACCTCGTGAACGACCGCTGGCCGGAGAAGGTGATGGAGCGGCTAGAAATCCCGGTCGAGATGCTGCCGTCAGCCGTGCGGCCCGGAACCCAGATTGGCGAGGTCGGGAGATCGGCCGCAGAGCACACCGGCATACCGGTCGGAGCTCCCATCCGGGCGGGGATGACCGATAGCTGCGCTGCCCAGATCGCCGCCGGTGCGCTTGAAGAGGGACGCTGGAACTCGGTCCTGGGCACCACGCTGGCCCTCAAGGGCGTGACCCGCGAATTGCTGCGCGACCCGAGTGGGAGTGTCTATTGCCACCGGCACCCGGATCAGGGGTGGCTCCCCGGCGGAGCGTCGAGCACCGGGGCCGGCATCATCTCCGACATGTTCCCGGATCGCGATCTGGAGGAGCTCAACGAGAAAGCCGAGCGACGCGGACCCTCCACTGCGGTAATCTACCCGCTCGCTTCCAAAGGAGAGCGCTTCCCCTTCGCCAACCCCGACGCCCGGAGCTTCTGGATCGGGGAACCGAAAGACGAGGCGGACCGCTTCCGAGCGGTGCTGGAGGGTGTAGCGTTCGTGGAGCGGCTGTGCTTTGCCTACCTTGAGTCGCTTGGGGCGAGCGTGTCGGGCCCGGTGAGCGCCACCGGCGGCGGCGCCAAGAGCCGTTTGTGGTCGCAGATTCGGGCGGACGTACTCGGCGTCCCGGTGACCGTGCCGCGCTCGGCGGAGGGGTCGGTCGGGATGGCCATCCTGGCCTGCGCCGGCGACGGATCCGTCGCCGAGGCCGCTACGAAGATGAGCCAGACCCGGCGGGAGTTCGAGCCGGGCGACAGGAACGGCAAGCTGGTCGAAAACTTCGAAAGACTGATGTCGGCCTTCGTCGAGCGAGACTACATCTCGGAAGAACTCGCCCGGCGCGCGAGGATGGACCCGTGACCCCGCCGGTGCGCCTGCTGCTCGCCCGCCACGGACAGACCGAGTGGCACCGTGACAACCGCTATGTGAGCCGTACCGACATCGGTCTCACCGACACCGGCCGTAAGCAGGCTCGCTCTCTCGCCCGCCGCGCGGAGCAGGAAGGGGTGGATCTTGTCCTGTGCTCCCCGCGCGCGCGGGCGCTGGAGACGGCGAAGCCCCCGGCGATAGCCCTTGGCCTTGAGCTGGAGACAGACGAGCGGCTTCGGGAGCTGGATTTCGGCGAGTGGGAGGGGAAGACCCTGGCCGAGATCCGGGAGGAGGACCCCGATACGGTGCGCCTGTTCGAGGAGAACGCGGAGCATGGGTTCCCCGGTGGCGAGCCGCTCAGCGAGGGGGCCGAACGGGTGCTGGCGGTCTTCGCGGACCTGAGCCGCTCGCACGCGGGCCGTACGGTCCTCGTCGTGGCGCACAACACGCTGTTGCGACTCGCCCTGTGCCGGATTCTCGGCGTCCCTCTGGGGCGGTACCGGCGCGTAATGCCGCGCGTCGTGAACGGAGCCGTTAGCGAGGTTCGCTTCGGCGAGAACGGAGGCGCTCTGTACTCTTTCAACGATGCCGGGACGCCCGGTCACGGCTCGTCCGGCGCAATCTAACGGGAGGAGATGATCCGATGAGCGTAGGTAAGATACTGGTTGCAGGAGACCGCCACGTGCTCAGCAGCCTGATGGTCGAAGCGCTCAAGCAGGAGATGGGAGATGATCTCGACATCGCGACCATAGACTTCGACTGGCCGATGGAGCCCCACAAGCGCGTGGCCGAGGTGAACGAGGCCGCTGGCAGCGAGGAAGAGATCATCGAGGCCGGGGAGGGCGCGGAGGTGATCGTCACCCAGCTCGCCCCGATCACGGAGAAGGCCCTGAGCTCCCTCGACGCCCTCAAGCTCGTGGTGGTCACGCGCGGCGGACCGGTCAACGTCAACATAGATGCCGCCTCCGAACACGGCGTGGCCGTCTGCTACGCGCCGGGGCGCAACGCGCCCGCCGCGGCTGAGTACGCCCTCGGGCTCATGCTCGCCGCGATGAAGCGCATCCCCGATGCGTACGCGACCCTGTCAAAGGGCGAGTGGAGAGGCGAGTTCTACGCCTATGAGGAGAATGGGATAGAGCTCGACGGAGCAACGGTCGGGCTCGTCGGCTTCGGGGCCATAGGCAGCCGGGTGGCGCGGGTTCTCCACGCGTTCGGGTCCGAGGTTCTCGTCTACGATCCTTTCGTGGATGATGCCAAGGTCAGGGAGACCAGGGGACGCAAGGCGGAGTTGAACGAGCTCCTCGAAAGCTCGAAGGTGGTCAGCATCCACGCTCGTCTCACCGATGAGACGCGCGGCATGATCGGGGCCGACCAGATCTCGAGGATGCCCGAGGACTCGGTGTTGGTGAACACCGCCCGCGGGGGGCTCCTCGACTACGACGCTTTGTGCGATGCGCTGGAGTCGGGGCATCTGAAGGCAGCCGCCCTCGACGTCTACGATGTGGAGCCCCCGCCCGAAGGGTCGAGGCTCTTCGAGGTGCCGAACCTCGTGCTCTCGCCGCACATAGCGGGCGCTACGAAAGAGACGGCCCACCGAGCGGCGCACATCGCTGCAGAAGAGGTAGGCAGATACGCGCGCGGGGAGGATCTGCTCAACGTCGCCAACCGGGATGCCGTGGCTCGCTGAGGGTAGGGACCGGCTGAAGCTCCAGAAGTCGGCTTTCGAGGGCCCAGAAACTAGGGGATGAGGAGGAAATGAACGCCATCGGCATCGATGTCGGTACGACCGGTCTCAAGGCGGTCGCGGTTAGTCCCGAGGGAAACCTCTTGCGCGAGAAGACGGTGCGCTACCCCACCAGACTCGCCGGGCTCGGGGCCGCGCAGGACGCCCGGGCGTGGTGGCAGGCGGCGATCGAGGCGTTGCCCGAGGTGGTCGGGGGAGAGGACGTATGCGGCGTCGCTGTCACCGCGCAGGCCCCCACCCTCATCTGCGTGGACGCAAACGGGGAGCCGCTCGGCGCAGCCCTGACCTGGATCGACCGCCGGGCACGGAAGGAGTCGGAGGAACTGGCCGAAGCGTGCGAGCCCACGCGCAACCCCCCGGATCCGTACTTCGCCACTGCCAAGCTCCTGTGGCTCGTGCGCAACCGTCCAGAGGAGATCGAGAGAGCCCGCGCTATCCTATGCGCCAACAGCTTCGTCGCCCAGCGGTTGACCGGAGAGTTCACCTTCGACGAGACGACCTCCGGGCTCTTTCAGGGCTGGGATGGATCTTTCGACCCGGCGCTCCGCCCACTCGTGCCCCTTGAACTGTTGCCAGAGCCACGTCCCGCGATGGAGATCGCCGGCGAGGTCTCGCGCGCAGGGGCCGCGGCGACAGGTCTGCCCGAAGGAACGCCGGTCGCGCACGGCGGGATAGACGCCGTAGGCGCCGCTTTAGAGGCGGGCATCTTCGGTCCCGGTGACGGGCTCGTCGAGATGACTGGCTTCTCTACCGTGGTCATCACGGCGGCCGAGAGGGGCACACACGTCCCGGGTATGATCCACACCCGTCACGGCGTTGGGGAGAACGACCTCATCCTGGCGGCGATGGTTACCGCTGGGGCCGTGACCGACTGGGGCACGAAGCTGACCGGGTTCGAGAGCCCGCCGGCGTTCGATGAGAACGTCTCTGGCGAGACCATTGCGCGAGAGAGACCGGGACGGCTGCTGCTGGTCCCCGCGTTCGCGGGAGAGCGAACCCCCACCTGGGACGCTACGGCCCGCGGGGCTATAGTCGGGTTGGATCTCGACGTGGATGCCAGCGACCTAGCGGTCGCCATCTACGAGGGGACGGCATTGGGCCTGGGCGACAACTTCGAGCGCATGGAGAAGGTGCTCGGGGATCTTACGCCGGTGCGCTTGGTGGGTGGCGGATCCAAGAGCACGAACTGGACTCAGATAAAGGCCGACGTGCTAGGTGTCCCGGTGGAGGTGCCCCGCTTGGGGCACGGTGCAGCGGCGGGAGCTGCCATACTCGCCGGCATGGCGACGGGACGCTGGCCGGACGAGGAGGCGGCAAGGGCCCTGGTCGCCGAAGAGGGGACGAGGCTCGAGCCCGGTCTTCAGCTGCATGAGGAGTATGCCAAGCGCCTCCAGCTGTACAGGGAGCTGCAGGGGATGCTGCCTCCGATCACGCAGGCCCTGCAAACGCCGGAGTGAGCGGAACCGCTGGAGCAAGAAGGGGCAGGCTAGATGCACTACGACGGACCGAGGAGGCACACGTGAGCAGCACACCGCTGACCGAGTTGGTCGAGCTATCGAGATCGCTTGGGCGCCCCGAAAAGGACCTCGCGGTGCTCGGGGAGGGCAACACCTCGGCCCGGGTAGATGACGAGAGCTTCCTGGTCAAAGCCAGCGGCACATCGCTGGCCAGCGCAAACGACGGGAGCTTCGTCAGGATGGACGTGGAGCGCACGCTGGCCCTCTTGGAGCTCAGAGACCCGACGGACGAGGAACTCGGCGATGCGCTCATGGCGGCCCGGACCAGCAGCGACGGAGGCTTGCGGCCCTCCATCGAGGCCGTCATGCACGCGCTGGCGCTCACCGATGGGGAGGCGACTTTCGTGGGGCACACCCACCCGACCTCGGTGAACTCTGTCTTGTGCTCCCATCGCGCCGAGGCACTGAGTGCCGGGGCGATCTTCCCGGACCAGATAGTCGTGCTCGGCCGCTACCCCCTGCTCATACCCTACGCAGACGTGGGGCTGCCGCTGGCCCGCGCCCTGCGCGACGGTTTGCGGGAGCACAAGAAGCGTGTAGGCACCGCACCCAAGACCGTGTACCTGAAAAACCACGGGCTCGTGGCCCTGGGCCAGTCCGCAAGCGGGGTTGAGCAGGTTACGATGATGGCGGCCAAACACGCCCGCATCATGGCGGGGGTGCTTGCCGTCGGGGAGCCAGTCTACCTCTCCGCCGAGCAGGCCGACCGGCTGGATACCCGCTCTGACGAGGAGTACCGTCGTCGGGTGCTCCAGGGAGGACGGTGAACTTGGCCACCACCACGACCCGGGTTCGGGCGATTCACAACTGCCAAACGAGAGCGGTGGGTGATCTGCAATGATAATCGGAATAGACTTGGGCACCTCGGTCGTAAAAGCCGCGGCTTTCTCCGGCAACGGAGAGATATTGACGCACCAAGGCCGCAGGGTGAAACTCTACAACCCCCGGCCGGAGTGTTCCGAGCAGGACATAGAGGAGACGCTTGTCGCGCTCGGGGAGGTGGTGCGGACCGTCGTGGATCGCACGAACGAGCCCGTCGAAGCCATCGGCCTCACCGGGCAGGGCGACGGGCTGTGGCTCTTGGATGAGCGGGGTCGTCCCGTCCGGCGCGCCATGACGTGGCTGGACGCCCGGGCGACCCCGATCGTCGAGGATTGGATGACCTCGGGGGTGTTCGAGGAGCACTTTCGCAAGAACGGAAACATAATGTTCCCCGGCGCGCCCGCGCCGCTTCTGGCGGCCCTTTCGCGCTCGGAGCCGGAGTCCCTCGAGCGTGCCGCCACCGCAGGCTACTGCAAGGACGTGGTGTTGCAGCGCCTCACCGGGGCGTGTGCCACCGACGTCTCCGACGCCTCCGAGCCGTTCATGGACCACAGCACCCGCGACTACGACCCCGAGATCCTCAAGCTCTTGGGATTAGAAGCGCACGGGCACCTGCTCGCCCCGATCGACCCCTCACCGGGCCCTCTGCGTCCTCTGAACGCAGAGGGGGCCGAGGTCACCGGCCTTCCGGAGGGAACGCCGGTTCACAACGGCCCGTTCGACCTCCCGGCCACGGCCATGGGCGCGGGTGTAGACAAGCTGGGGGACGGCGTGATCATCGTCGGCACCACACTCGCGTGCGAGGTGTTTACCGACCGCGTGGACACTTCCGGCGAGCCGGGCGGCCAGACTCTGTGTGCGCTCGAGCCAGACCGTTGGCTGCGGGCGATGCCCGCCATGGTAGGCACCGCCTCTATGGACCTGACCCTCTCCTTATTCGACTCGACGCATACTGACATCGAAGAGTTCCTCGCCGAGAGCCCGCCCGGGGCCCGGGATGTGCGCGTGCTACCGTTCTTTTCCCCGTCAGGGGAGCGTGCCCCGTTCGTGGAGCCTAATGCCCGCGGGCAGGTCGCTGGCATGACCCTCAACACCACCCGTGCAGACGTAGTGCGCGCCGTCTGCGAGGCGGTCGGCTACGCCGCGAGGCATTGCCTGACGGCGGCCGGGCTGGAGGGCGAGATCGCCATCTGCGGTGGTGGCGCGGAGTCTAGGGCCTGGCGGAAGGTGCTCGCCGACGTCCTACAGAAACCCTTGAAAATCGCCCGCAGGCCCGAGGTCGGCGCGCGAGGCGCGGCGATGGCCGCCATGATCGCCACGGGCACCGACTTCGACTGGGCAGAGTGGACGCGGCCCGAGGACCACGTGAACCCTACCACGGAGCTGGCTGACCTCTACGAAGAAGGATTCGACCGCTACCTGACCAGCGTGGAGAGCGCGCGTTCTCTCTGGGCTCAGTTGCATCCCGACACACCGCAGACCTGAAAGTTGTGGCCTGGATATGCCCCGAGAAATTGCGGTCGAACAGGCGTTGGATAGAAACCCGGACAAGGCAAGCACGCCGTGAGAGAAGAAGAAATGGTTTAAAGCATCGACAACTGTGCCAAGAGGTCAGCCGTGCCGCTTGCTGTACCAGCCCGGCCATGCTCGTCACTCCGGCCTCGGGCAACGTTCTCAGAGAGGTGTCCGAGTTGGCCGAAGGAGTGCGACTATAGCGTTGTGCAGTGATATTGGACCTTTGCTCGTTCCCTAGTCTGGCGTTGGCGTGTCGGGCGTTCTGAAGCCTCCCGCACTATGCTTGAACGCAAACATCGCAGGGGTGGTCCAACTTCATTGACTACCGCTTTAGAAATCGCACAGGCGGTGTTAAGCCGTCTCGTGAGTTCGAGTACCATCCTCTCCGCTCGTTGCTTCATTTGTAAGCAAATCTCAGGATTGGCAGGGGGTACGTAGAAATGTCCCGAAGTTGTCCGGGACCTGATTTACTTCAACCGGGCTGGTACATGCTGGTACGCAACAGACAAACAACTTCGCTAGCCGAAGCGAAAATGGCATAAATAAGCGAAAGTGCCGGACACACCAGAACGGGCTAGAACGTACGGAAGCAAACTCGTAATGAGATGAGGTCAGCGGTTCGAGTCCGCTCGTCGGCTCTCTTCTCTGCCTGCAAAACCCGCAAGAACGGAAAGCCCCCGATGTTGGTGTTGGGGGCTTTTTCAGCAGTGCGTCAGCAGTAGACCCTAGCCCAAGGCCTCATTCATGCCCTCGGCGGCGTGCCTTCCCATGCTGGGTATCCAGTGTGAGTAGCGGTCGAGGGTCATGGTTAAAGAGACGTGCCCAAGCGGGTATTGAACTAGCGTCGGCAGGGTATCACAAGAGGGCAAGAGGATAGAGCACGTGTGTCTGAGATCGTGCCAGCATATATTGAGCGAGGTCGCGGCGCAACGGCTCTAGTGCGAGCATAGACGGAAAGCAACGGGAAAGGGAGAGTATGGCGGAAGCCGCGAAGACGAAGGAGACCATAACGCTGGAGGAGGCTCGACGGGTCATCGACG
>Ga0126313_10002087_pt1 | contig 10984 bp, 8 predicted proteins | sample Plot105A_FD_89954 | JGI IMG/M metagenome (GOLD analysis project Ga0126313, IMG submission 89954) | Serpentine soil microbial communities from UC McLaughlin Reserve, CA, USA - Plot105A | ecosystem: Environmental > Terrestrial > Soil > Grasslands | place: USA: UC McLaughlin Reserve, Lake County... | reverse complement strand
TTTACGGGGAGATTCGCTCAATTTCCGCAACCATCGATTCGGTTCCGCCTTTGCGCTGGCTAGACTCGCTCGGCAGAGCATGAGTCCAGGGATCAAAGGCGACACGCGGTTCATCTTCGTTACCGGAGGTGTCGTTTCGGCCCTCGGAAAGGGCATCACCGCAGCGTCGATCGGACGCCTTCTCGTCTCCCGCGGCTACCGGGTCCAGCTGCAGAAGTTCGACCCTTACATCAACGTCGACCCGGGGACGATGAGCCCGTTCCAGCACGGCGAGGTCTTCGTCACCGAGGACGGGGCGGAGACCGATCTCGACCTCGGCCACTACGAGCGCTTCACCGACGAGAACACCTCGCGGGCGTCGAACGTGACCGCCGGCGCCGTCTACAACTCGGTCATCCGCCGCGAGCGCCGCGGCGACTACCTCGGCGCAACGGTCCAGGTGATTCCGCACATCACCAACGAGATCAAGCAGAAAATCCTCATCGTCGCCGAGTCCCAGGCGGTTGACTTCGTGATCACCGAGATCGGCGGCACCGTGGGCGACATCGAGTCGCTGCCGTTCCTCGAGTCGATCCGCCAGCTCTACACCGACCTCGGCCCGAAGCGGGCGATGTTCATCCACCTAACCCTCGTGCCCTACGTCGGCCACGCCGGCGAACTGAAGACCAAGCCGACCCAGCACTCGGTCAACGAGCTGCGGCGGATCGGGATCCAGCCGCACGCGCTGGTCTGTCGTTCCGAAGGCCGCCTGGACCGCGAGATCCGCAGCAAGATCGCCCTCTTCGCCAGCCTTCCCGTCGACGCGGTGATCTCCGCGCACGACGTCGACAACATCTACAAGGTGCCACTCGTCTTCCGCGCCGAGGGCGTCGACGACCTCGTCCTCGACCACTTCGCGATGGAGGCTCCCTCTCCGGATATGAGCGAGTGGGAGGCGATGGTGCGGCGGGCCGAATCCGCCACCGCCAAGGTGAAGATCGCCGTCGTCGGCAAGTACGTGCAGCTCGCCGACGCCTACAAGTCGGTGATCGAGGCGCTCGAGCACGGTGGCTTCCACCACGGCGTGGACGTTGACGTCGAGCTGGTCGACTCCGAGAACTTCGACCCGGAGCGGCTCGAGGGCTGCGACGGGATCCTGATCCCCGGCGGCTTCGGCGAGCGCGGGATCGAGGGCAAGGTCGAAGCGGCGCGGATCGCCCGCGAGAAATCGATTCCGTACCTGGGAATCTGTCTCGGGATGCAGATCGCCGTCGTCGAGTTCGCCCGCCACGTCGCCGGCATGGACGGCGCCAACTCGGCTGAGTTCGATCCCGAGACCCCCTTCCCCGTCGTCGACCTGCTGCCCGAGCAGAAGGAGGTCTCCGACATGGGCGGGACGATGCGCCTCGGGGCTGATCCGGTGAAACTGCACGAGGGGACCAAAGCGCGCGAAATCTTCGGCGAGGCCGTGATCTACAAGCGCCACCGCCATCGCTACGAGGTCAACAACCAGCTGCGGCGCCGGCTCGAAGACGAGGGCCTGGTCTGCGGCGGCACCTCGCCGGACGAGCGACTGGTCGAGATGGTCGAGCTCCACGACCACCCGTTCTTCGTCGCCTCGCAGTACCACCCCGAGTTCAACTCGCGGCCCAACCGGCCTGAGCCGCTCTTCCGCGAGTTCGTCGGAGCCGCCGCGCAGCAGGCCGGCGAACGGCCCGCCGACGGGGGCGCGATCGAGGCGGTCGAGGAGGAGAGCGTCGCCGACGACGCCAGCCTCCGCCGCTCCGCTTAAGCCTCCGCGGGCGGCACCCGGTTAGCCTTCACGCCGTGGAGGGATCTCGACTGCATGAGCGGTTCATCAGGTATTGCGAGGTCCGCAGCCCGACGGGAGAGGAGCGCGAGATCGCCGACACCCTCGCCGCCGAGCTGCGGGCGATGGGCCTCGAGGTCGACGAGGATGCCGCGGCGGCGCCAGCCGAAGCCGGCGCCGGCAACCTGATCACGCGCTCGCCCGGGACCGGCGAGGGGTGGCTGATGTTCTGCGCCCACATGGACACGGTTCCCCACCGGGGCCAGGTCGAGGTGGTCGACGACGAGGGGATGTTCCGCAGCCGCGGCGACACGATCCTCGGGGCCGACAACAAGGCCGCGGTAGCCGTCTTCATGGAGCTGATCGCCCGCCACCTGGAAGGACCCGGGCCGGTCGGGATCGAGCTGGTACTGACGGTCGCCGAGGAGCAGGGCCTGCGCGGGGCCAAGGCATTCGACACCTCCCGGCTGCGCTCCAGCGCCGGCTTCGTCCTCGACCACGCCGGGCCGGTCGGTGAGGTGATCGTCTCAACCCCGACCCAGCAGAAGATCCTCGCCGACTTCATCGGCGTCGAGGCGCACGCCGGGATCCGGCCCGAGGACGGCAGCAGCGCCATTGCCGCCGCGGCGGCGGCGATCACCCGGATGGGGGTCGGCCGACTGGACGAGTCGACGACGGCCAACGTCGGCCTGATCGAGGGAGGGACCTCGGGCAACGTCGTGCCGGGCCACTGCTCGATCCACGCCGAGGCTCGCAGCCTCGACTCCGAGCGGGCGGCGGAGGTCGCCGGCAAGATCGCCGATGCCTGCGCCTGGGGGGCGAGCGAGCACGGCTGCGACGTCGACGTGCGGATCGAAGAGCTCTTCCGCGGCTACGAGGTGCCGAAGGACGCGGCCGCCCTGGCGCTGGCCGAGGCCGGACTGCGCGGCGCCGGGCTGGAGCCGCGGCGGGTCGCGATCGGCGGCGGCAGCGACGCCAACGTCTTTCGCCGCGACGGCTTCGATTGCGTCCTGCTTTCCAACGGCACCGACGCGGTCCACACCTCCGACGAGATGGTCCCGGCGAGCAGTCTCGACAAGATGCTAGAGGTCTGCGAGCGGATCCTGAAAGCGGCTTCGCCAGCGGCGGCCGAGCCCTCCCCGGCGGAGTAGTGGCCGGTCGACTCAAGCTTCGGCTAGGGGTCGTGGTCTCGGCCGACCCGCTCGAAGTGGAGGTCGCGGGGGAGCGCAGACGGGCCTGGGCAGACGAGGTGTTGCTCGGGGAGATGCGCGAGGGGGACGAGGTCGTCGTCAACGTCGCCGCGCTCGACCTGAAGCTCGGCTCCGGCGGCTTCGACGTAGTCCACGTCAACCTCACTCGCGGCCTCGACGGAAACGGGGTTGACGACGCCCACGTGATGAAGCTCAACTACACCTCGCTCCAGCACCCGGTCGAGCCGGTCGAGGAGGAATCGGTGCGCCTTATGTCCGGTATGCGGTCAAAAGGCGCACCGCTGTCCGTGGGCGTGCTTCCTCTGCACGGACACCTGGCGCCGGCGGCGTGGGCAGCGGCCCAGGCGGCGCCGGGACTGCGGGTTGGATATGTGCAAACCGGGGGCGGAGGCCTACCGGGGTCCCTGTCCCGTGACGTCAAGCAGCTGCGTGACCTAGATCTCCTGGCCGGCCACATCACGGCGGCGCCGTCCTACGGCGGCGAACACGACGCGCTCAGCACCGTTGGCGCCCTTGACGTTGCCGGCGTGCTCGGCTGGGACGCGGTCCTCGTCGGCCCCGGCCCCGGGATCATCGGCTCCGACACGACCTACGGCCACGGCGGCATGGCCGCGCTCGGCAGCGCCCACGCGGCGCTGAGCCTAGGTCTCCCGACCTCGATCTCACTCCGCCTCTCGAGCGCCGACCCCCGCGACCGCCACCGAGGCCTGAGCCACCACACCCAAACCGTCCTAGATCTCCTTCTGGCCCCAGTAGACGTTCCCGTCCCAGAGGAAGCGCTGGATCTCTTCTCAACCCACGCGAAGCACCGCCTACATCCCGTCCCTGTAGATCTGTCCCAATACGAACGCTCCGGCTTGCCCGCCAAGACGATGGGCCGGTCCCTAGCGGACGACCCGCTGTTTTTCAGCGCACCGCTCGCAGCGGGAACGCACCTCGCGCGGGTGGCGTCGTAGGGAGGACCTCCCCCAAGGTGTCCTTGGGGGAGGTGGGTCCCCTGCGGCGACAGGACCCGCGCGCCAACAACCATGGTCCGGCGCACGGTCCCTTGCGCCTCAAGGACTGCCAACAAACAAAGCGAACCCCCAGCCATGGCGGTCGCGATAAAACCCCAACCGCCTCATGCGCCGGCCAAACCGGGCGCCGACGCCCGGTTCGAGTCCCTACTCCTGGATTTCCTCTCCTACCTGGAGCTGGAGCGAGGTCTCTCCCGCAACACCCTGAACGCCTACCGCACCGACCTGCTCCAGTACGGGGAATACCTCTCGGCGCACGAACGCGACGCGCTGCAGGCGAGCGCCGCCGACGTCGCCGACTTCCTTGCCGAGCTGGCGACCGGCGAAGGCCGCCCCGCCTGCTCGGCGGCGACGATCCATCGCAAGGCCGCCTGCCTGCGTTCCTTCTACAAGCACCTGCGCCGCGACGAGTTGATCGGTGACGATCCGACCGCTGCTCTCAGCGCTCCGCGCCGCTCGAAGAAGCTGCCCCACGTTCTCAACTACTCCGAGGTGCAGAAGCTGCTCGCCTCTCCGAAGGGCAGCGAGCCGACGGCGCTGCGCGACCGGGCGCTGCTCGAGGTGATGTACGCCTGCGGGCTGCGCGCCTCGGAGACGATCGGGCTCGAGCTCGGCGACGTGGAACTGCGCGAGGGCTTCCTGCGCGCTCGCGGCAAGGGCTCCAAGGAGCGGCTGGTTCCGCTCGGCCGCCAGGCGATCGCGGCGATCAACGGCTACCTTCGCGGCGGCCGGCCGAAGCTCATCGGCGAGCGCCACGAGCCGAAGCTGTTCGTCAATTTCCGCGGCGGCCCGCTGACCCGGCAGGGTCTCTACAAGATCGTCCAGCGCCACGCCCGCGACGCCGGCCTGGCGGGCAAGATGAGCCCGCACACGCTGCGCCACAGCTTCGCCACCCACCTGCTCGCCGGCGGCTGCGACCTGCGCGCCGTGCAGGAGATGCTCGGCCACGCCGACATCTCGACCACGCAGATGTACACGCACCTCTCGGGCGAACGCCTCAAAGAGGTCTACTTCTCCGCCCACCCCCGCGCCAGCGACGCCTGACCATGGGGGTGTCTGAGCTTTCCCGTCACATATGACGGGAAAGCTCAGACACGTCATCCGGTAGAACGGGGGGATGCCCGAGCTGCCCGAGGTGGAGACCGTTGTCCGGCAGCTGGAGCCGGAGGTCGAGGGGCACCGGATCGAGCGGCTCGAGGTGCTGGACGAGCGCTGGTCGCGGCCGGTTCCGCCGGGGCAACTCGGCGATGCCGTCGCCGGCGCGACGATCGAGCACCTCGGCCGGCGCGGCAAGTACATCCTGATGGGGCTGGACGGCGGGCGGACGCTGGTCATGCACCTGCGGATGACCGGCAACCTGATCCTGCGCGAGGGGGAGGAGATGCTCGACCCTTCCGAGGGCCGCCGCCTGTATGAGAGCGAGCGCTCGACCGAGGAGCGGCACCTGCGCGCCCGCTTCGTCCTCGACGACGCCCGCGAGCTCTGGTTCACCGATCCGCGTCGCTTCGGCGAGGCGTTCCTGATCGAGGACGACGAGCACCTGGCCGAGCGGTTCGCGAAGCTCGGCGTCGAGCCGTTCTCGCCCGAGTTCACGCCGCGGGCGCTGGGCGAGATGGCCGTTGGGCGGACAGCGCCGTTGAAGTCGTTCCTGCTCGACCAGGCGAAGATCGCCGGCGTCGGCAACATCTACGCCGACGAGGCCCTCTTCCGCGCCGGCCTGCACCCGCTCTCTTCCGCCGGCTCGATGAAGCCCGAGCACCTGGAGGCGCTGCGCGATGCCGTCGTCGCCGCGCTGGAGGCAGGGATCGACGCTGGCGGCTCGTCGATCGACGACTACCGCGACGCGCGCGGCGAGAAGGGCTCGATGCAGGAAGAGTTCCTCGTCCACACCCGCGAGGGGAAAGACTGCCCCCGCTGCGACGGCACGATCGTCCGCGTCGTCGTCGGCGGCCGCTCCACCTATTTCTGTCCTGGCTGTCAGGTCAAACTGCGACGCCGTCCGCGGCGCCGGGCAAAGTAGGAGGGTGTCCGGAACCACGTTCGAGACCGAGGCGATCGTCCTGCGCAGCATTCGCTACGGCGAGGCCGATCGCATCCTGCACCTGTACTCGCAGAGCCGAGGCCGGATCGGCGCGATCGCGAAGGGTGCCCGCAAGCCGAAATCGCGCTTCGGCGGCCGGCTGGAGCCGTTCTTCCGGCTCGACCTGATGCTGCACGAGGGCCGCGGCGACCTGATGACGGTCACCAGCGCCGCCACCGTCGAGGGCTACCCGCGCCTGCGCTCCTCCGGCGCCGCGCTGACCGCCGGCGCCCGCGCCTGCGACGCGGCTTTGCGCCTGCTCGACGCCGCCGAGCCGAACCCGCCCGCCTACAACCTGCTCTGCCGCTACCTGGCGCTGCTGGATGATCCCGCCGAGCCCCGCGCCGCCGGGCTCGAAACGGCGCTCTCCTTCCGGATCAAGCTGGCGCTCGTCGCGGGCTTCGCTCCAGAGCTCGCCTCCTGTGCCCACTGCGGCGAGGCAGACCACCTGGTCGGCTTCTCCGGCGCCGCCGGCGGGGTCGTCTGCGGCAGCTGCGAAGCAGGGTCGTTCCCACTTGACGAGGAGGCCCACCGGTTCATGGTCGAGGCCTTGGCGAAGCCGCTCAGCGAAGCGCCGGAAGCCGAGCTGCCGACGCTGCGCCAAGCGGAACGCGCAGTTGGCGAAACGCTGGAGCACCACGCGCACGTGCAGCTGCGCGCAGCGGCTTGACAGGGGGGATGAGGGGGAGGGGTTCGGCGGACAACAGCGGGGAGGGTCCGGCGAACCCCTCCCCCTCATCCCATGACAGGGGATGGTCGCGCGGTGGTCGCCTTATGATCGGCAGGTGCCTGCCACCGTCGCCTTCGAGAACAGAATCTCTGCGCTCGAGGAGGAGTTCCTCTCGCCGCAGGCGACTCGGTCTTATCCGGCTCGGCGGCAGCAGGAGGAGGAGGACAGTCCCCTGCGGACGCCTTTCCAACGCGACCGCGACCGGATCGTCCACTCGAAGTCGTTCCGACGGCTGAAGCACAAGACCCAGGTCTTCGTCGCTCCCGAGGGCGACCATTACCGGACCCGGCTGACCCACACGCTCGAGGCCTGTGGAATTGCCCGCACGGTGGCCCGGGCGCTGCGGCTCAACGAGGACCTGACCGAGGCGATCGGGCTCGGCCACGACCTCGGCCACCCGCCCTTCGGCCACGCCGGCGAGGAGGCGCTCGACGCGGCGCTGCGCGACGCCGGCGGCGACGGCTTCCGCCACAACGAGCACTCGCTGCGGGTCGTCGACGTGCTCGAGCGCGAGGGCGAAGGCCTGAACCTGACCGAGCAGGTGCGCGACGGGATCCTCAACCACACCGGCTCCCGCAAGCCCGCGACCCTGGAGGGGCAGATCGTCAAGCTGGTCGACCGGGTCGCTTACATCAATCACGACATCGACGACGCCCTGCGCGCGGGGATCCTCTCGCCGCGGGACCTCCCGGCCGAGGAGATCGAGCTGCTGGGGCCGACCGGCTCGCAGCGGATCGACACCCTGGTCCGCGACATCGTCGAGCACTCGGCCGGCGCCGGGGAGATCTCGCAGGGGCGCGAGGTCGGCGGCGCGATGTTGCGCCTGCGCAAGTTCATGTTCGATCGCGTCTATCTCGGCCCCGACGCGCGGCGCGAGCACGATCGCGTCCAGCGCACGATGCGCGGCCTCTTCTCGCACTACGTGGCGCACCCCGGCGAGGTCCCCAGTCGCGATCCAGGAGCCAGCGACCGCCAGCGCGTCGCCGACTACATCGCCGGGATGACCGACCGCTTCTGCATCGCCAAGTTCACCGAGCTCACGATCCCGGAAGAGTCGCGCTTCTGAGGACGCACATGGCCACGCGCGCCCTCGGGCTGCGAGGATCTAACGATGGCCCTGATCTCTCCCGACAGCGTCGAGCGGGTCAAGCAGGCGGCCGACATCGTCGAGGTCGTCTCCGCCCACACCGACCTGCGCCGCCAGGGCGCCCGCTACGTCGGCCTCTGCCCGTTCCACGACGAGCGCACGCCCTCGTTCTCGGTCGAGCCGACGGAAAAGCTCTACCACTGCTTCGGCTGCGGGGTCGGCGGCGACGTGATCAAGTTCGTCGAGGAGAAGGACGGGCTCAACTTCGCCGAGGCGGTCGAGCTGCTCGCCGACCGCTACGGGGTCGAGCTGGAGCGCGAGCAGGAGGACCCGCGGGCGGAGGCGAAACGGCAGCGGCGCCGCCGGCTGGAGGAGCTGCTCGACCGCGCCGCCTCCTTCTATTCCAGCTACCTCTGGGAGTCCGAGGAGGCGGGGAAGGCGCGCGACTACCTGGCCCAGCGCGGGCTGCGCGAGGAGGTGCTGCGAGCCTTCGCTGTGGGCTACGCCCCCAGCGCCTGGGACAAGCTGCTGGTCCGCGGCCAGCAGGCCGGGTTCAGCGTCGATGAGCTGCGCGGCGTGGGCCTCGTCCAGCGAGGCCGCAGCGGCGGCGAGTACGACCGCTTCCGCGAGCGGATCATGTTCCCGATCCGCGACCGCCGTGGCCGTGTCCTCGGCTTCGGCGGCCGGGCGATGCGCTCCGACCAGGGCGCCAAGTACGTCAACACGGCGGAGACCGAGTTCTTCCACAAGAGTCAGATCCTCTACGGGGTCGACCAGGCCAAAGGGGCGATCGCCAAGGCCGGCCGCGCCGTCGTCGTCGAGGGCTACACCGACGTCCTCGCCCTGCACCAGGCCGGGATCGAGGAGGCGGTGGGGGTGATGGGGACGGCGATCACCGGCGAGCAGGTGGCGGCGCTCTCGGGGATGGTCGACGAGGTCGTCCTTGCCCTCGACGCCGATTCGGCCGGCCAGGAAGCGATGCTGCGCGCCCAGCACGTCGCCGCCGGGAGGAGGATGCGGCTGCGCGTGGCGGCGATGCCGGCGGGCGAGGACCCGGCCGAGATGATGGTCGCGCCGGAGGGGGCGGAGCGCTTCCGTGGCTTGGTCGAGAAGGCCGAGGAGTTGACCGCGTTCCAGGTGAGGCTGGTCCTTGGGCGCACCGACGTCGGCTCGCCCGTCGCCCGCGACCAGGCTCTGGCCGAGGTGGCGCCGGTGATGGCGGGGATGGGGGAGACGGCGGGCCGCGAAGACCTCGTGCGGCGGGTGGCGGAGCGGCTCGACCTCGACCCGGCGATGGTGATGGGGAGGGTGGTGGCGGCGACCCCGGCGAGCGGCGGTCCCGAACAGGCGGCTCCGCCACGGGAACCGGCGCCCGGCTCCAGGCCCGCTCAGCCGCGGCGGCAGGGGGAGCTGACTTCGCGCGAACGGCGCGAGCGATCGCTGCTGGCGATGTGCATCGCGATGGCGGGGGAGGGCAGGGAGTTCCTCGCCCGGCTCGGCGAGGCGCACCTCTCACCGACCGGCCAGAGGGCCGCCGCCTGGCTCCGAGAGCACCCCGAGGACCCGGCTTCGAACCTCCCGCACGACGACGCCGAGTTGGCGGGACTGATCGCCGAACTGGTGATCATGTCGCGCGAGGAGCCCTCCTCCCGCGAGGCGATGGAGCTGAACTACCTGCTCCTCGACCAGCGCCGCCTCGAGGCCGAGATCGCCGCCGCCGGCGAGCGCGGCGATTACGAGCGCCGCGCCGCGCTGAGCCGCGAACGGGCCGCGCTCGTCCAGCGAATCGCCCACACCGAGCGCCCAGCCGGCAGCGTTTAGCATCAGCCGCGCCGCATCGTTCTGTCTGCTGCATCTGAAAGGATGCCGCCATGGAGAAGGGGCTCCTGGAAGAGTGTCTGGCCGAGGGAATGTCCCTCGAAGCGATCGGCAAGCGCGTCGGCAAGCACGAATCGACGGTCAGCTACTGGCTGAAGAAGCACGGATTGGCAGCACCGAAGGCGGAGAAGCACGCGGCAAAAGGCGCGGTGTCAAAGGAGGACTTGAAACGGCTGTTGGCTGCCGGGTTGTCGCTACGTGAAATCGCTCACCACCTTGATCGGAGCCTGGCGACGATTCGGCACTGGATGGGGAAGTACGAGCTGGAGCCAGCTCCTCGGCGAAAGCGCGGGGCGGAGGATGGACCGCGAGAGATGGTCTCCCGCTGCAAGCATCACGGCGAGACGAGCTTTGTCCGCGAGGGGCGTGGTTACTACCGCTGCAAGCGGTGTCGACTGGACCGAGTTTCGCGGCGGAGGCAAGCGATCAAGCGCAAGCTGGTGGATGAGGCCGGAGGTAGATGCCTGATCTGTGGATACGACCGCTGCCAACAGGCGCTGGAGTTCCATCACCTGGATCCCAGCCTGAAGGAGTTCGACCTTGGGCGTAAGGGCGTAACCCGCTCCCTGGCGAAATCCAGGGCCGAGGCGCGCAAGTGCGTTCTGCTCTGCGCGAACTGTCATCGGGAGGTCGAGGCAAGAATTACGGCGGTGCCGCTAAATTCTGTGCCGGTAGCCAATCCGGAGTAGCTCATTTGGCATAACACGATCCGGGGTAGCTCAATGGAAGAGCTCTCGACTGTTAATCGAGCGGTTGTGGGTTCGAGTCCCACCCCCGGAGCTTCTTAGGCGGCGGTGAGCTTCTTCAGCGCCAGCCGCTCGACCAGTTCCGCCCCTCGCGCCGCCCCGTCGTTTGCCCGGCCCCAGGCCGCGATCTCTTCGGCCTTGGTCGTGAAACTCGGCTCGCGCAGCAGCCGCCGCGTCGCCCAGCGCAGTGGCGCCGGCCGGCAGAGGCGCCAGGGGAGCGAGAGGCCGGCACCGGCCCAGTCGACGCGCATCGCGGTCTCGCTCATGTCGCCGATGATCGGGCAGACGAGAACCGGGGTACCGGCGCCAAGGGCGCGGGCGACGGTGCCGTGGCCGCCGTGGGAGACGACGAGCGAGGCGGCCGGCATCAGCTGGCTGTAGCTGAGCCATTCGACCAGCCGGGCGTTGGCGGGGACCTCGATCGGCCGTTGCGGGGCCACACGATTG
>Ga0126313_10002086_pt1 | contig 10986 bp, 7 predicted proteins | sample Plot105A_FD_89954 | JGI IMG/M metagenome (GOLD analysis project Ga0126313, IMG submission 89954) | Serpentine soil microbial communities from UC McLaughlin Reserve, CA, USA - Plot105A | ecosystem: Environmental > Terrestrial > Soil > Grasslands | place: USA: UC McLaughlin Reserve, Lake County... | reverse complement strand
GCGTTGACGGCGACATACGCCGTCAACGCTGCACACCCGGCTGAAAGGCGTGGGCGAGCAGCGTTTACCGGCGGCAATCCGACCCGACCCCCTCAATGCCGCCGTTGCCTTAAACGCCGCAGCCCGCCGCTAACCGGCAAGCTTGCGACCGGCTACTACGCTGCCTCCGTGGCGCGCGAGACCTGGGTCAACTGGACGGGCGACCAGCGCTGCGCGCCCGCTGCGATCCGCCGCCCGGCGGACGAGCGCGAGATCGTCGCGGCGGTCCTCGAGGCGGCGGGACGCGGGCAGACCGTCCGCGTCGCCGGCAGCGGCCACTCGTTTAGCGACATCGTGTGCACCGACGGCGTCCTGCTGGACCTCTCGCGCATGCGGCGCGTGCTCAGCGTCGACGGCGAGCTGGTCACCGTCGAGGCCGGGATCGGGCTGCGCCGGCTCGGGCAGGAGCTCGCCGCGCGCGGGCTCGCGCTCGAGAACCAGGGCGACATCGACGCGCAGACGCTCGCCGGCGCGACCGCGACCGGAACGCATGGCACCGGCGTCCGCTTCCGCAACCTCTCGGCCGGAATCGCGGCACTGCGCCTGATCACGGCGGCCGGCGAGCCGCTCGACGTCTCGCCCGAAAGCGATCCAGAAGCGCTCCTGGCCGCGCGCGTCGGACTGGGCGTGCTCGGCGTCGTGAGCCGCATCACGCTGCGCTGCGTGCCGCTCTTCACGCTGCACCGGCGCGACGAGCCGCGGCCGCTCGAGGAGACGCTCGCGCGACTCGACGAGCTCGTCGACGGCAACGACCACTTCGAGTTCTGGATCTTCCCGTACACGCGCACGGCGCTCACCCGCACCTGCCGGCGCAGCCGCGACGAGCCGGCTCCGCCGCCCGCCTGGCGCCGCCGGCTCCAGGAGGACGCGATCGAGAACGGCCTGCTCGACCTCGTCGCCCGCGCGGGCCGCGCCGTGCCGCGCGGGGTGGCGCCGCTGAACCGGCTCGCCGCGCGGGCGATGACCGCGAGCAACGTCGAGGACCGCTCGCACCGCGTCTTCGCGACCAAGCGGCGCGTCCGCTTCAACGAGCTGGAGTACGCGATCCCGCGCGCCCGCGCGCGCGAGGCGGTCGAGCGCGCGCTCGAACAGATCGAGCGCCGGCGCCTCGCGGTCGGCTTCCCGCTCGAGGTGCGCTTCGCCGCCGCCGACGACGCGCTACTCTCCAGCGCCCACGAGCGCCAGTCCTGCTACGTCGCCGTGCACCAGTACCGCGGGATGGAGTTCGAGTCGGTGTTCCGCGCGGTCGAGGAGATCGCGGACGAGTACGGCGGCCGCCCGCACTGGGGCAAGCGCCACTACCAGACCGCCGAGACGCTGGCCGGCCGCTACCCCGGCTGGGAGCGCTTCCAGGCAGTCCGCGCGCGGCTCGACCCCGAGGGAGTCTTCGAGAACGCCTACGTGCGCCGCTGCCTGGGGGCGTGATCACCCGCCGGCGGCACCGGCGCAGTAGTGAACGTCATCTTGACAGCCGGCGGGGAAGGCGACGCGGTGCCGCTCGAGCTCGGACAGGACGCGGGGCGCCGTCGCCAGCGCGCCGGCGAACCGCTCGACTCGCGCGGGAGTGTCTCCGAAGATCACGATCGTGCTGCTTCGGCGGTAGAGCTCCAGGCGCCTGCCGTCGTCGTAGCTCGTCGCCGCCGGATCACCGGCGACCGTCATGTCCGAGCCCCTGGATTCAGGACGTCCCGGCACCGGGCTGAGCATCTGCCGGTTGCGCTCGCCGCTGGGCCAGCTCTGGATCTCGATCGGAGGCGCACATCCGGCATCGTCCTCCGCGTTGCAGTCGCCGTAGATGTACGAGACGTAGTTCGCGCGGATCGGCTCATCGCCGCGCGGCACGTCACAGCGCCTGATCACTGCAGTCAACGTGAGCCCGTCCAGGCTCGTGCCGGCCCAGGAATTGGGGAAGTTCAGCGGCTGCTTGATCCCTGTGCACGGCAGCCGCGCCGTTGTGTCCTGCGTCGGCGTGGCGGAGCTATTCGGCGGGCCGGCGGTCGATGCCGGATCGGCGCTGCGGTCCAGACCGGGGTCCGGCGGGTCGAGCGGACCGATGATGCCGTCGGCCAGAGCGACGGCCCCGAGTACGCCGCCGAGCACGATGACGGCGGCGGCAACGAGAGCGGAGCGGCGCCTGCGCATCACAACCACGCCCAGCCGACGTAGCCGTTGCTGCCGGCCCAATCGCCGTCGCACTGCTTGAAGTTGCGTGTGTTGCCCCAGTAGTTGGTCGTCGTAGAGTGGCCGAAGCTCATCAGGTAGTTGAGGCGTCGACGGCCCTGGTCGAAGCCGCTTCCGTTCGAGCCGTTCGAGTCCACGGCGTGACCGCAGTACCAGACGAAGTCCTCGTGATGGGGATCTGCGGCGGTGAAGTAGGTTCCCGCGCCGTCGTCGTGCGCCCAGAAGAAACGGACGTGGTAGCGCGACAGAGACCCGCTCGCGCGCTGGGTTCCCATGTAGTAGCAAGTGCCGTGCGCGAAGTTGGTCTGCCTGCCGCCCGACGTGTTGGTCCAGTCGGTGTGGTGCTGCACATGTGCGGCGGCGTTGCTCCACCACGCCACCGGGCCCCAGAAGACGTAGTTGACGGGATCCTGCGCCGTCGAGCAGTCCGTCTTGTACGTGTAGTGGCTGGTGCTGAAGTTCGCCGCAGCGGGCGCCGCAGCGAGAAGCGTAAGCGTCAGCGCGGCTATTAGGGAGGCGCGACCGTGCACTTAGTACGTCATTTTGGTGCGATATACCGCGCGATCACGCCGATCTTGACACATGTGCAGATATGGCGCAACGCGTCGGAGGCCGACGCGGTAGTCTCACCCTCTGAGCTGGGCTACTGGCGTGCGAGCCGCAGTGCGGGTTTGATCGTCCTCCTACCAACCCTCGGCTTCTCCGTCGTCGCGTTCGTCATCGGTCGGGCGTGGGCGCTGTTGCTGCCGGCAATCGCGTGGCCGCTCTACTTCCTCGGTCTTCGCGAGCGCTGGTGGGGCAATGGCCTAGGGGACAATTGGCAATACGCCCTGGCTGGAGTGACGCTGCTCGGCCTCGCAGCTGCGGCCGCCGGCCTCATGCTCCGAGCATTGGTATTCGGCGCCGACAGCAGGCGCCGACGCCCGGCTGGTCATCGCTCTTGACGGGCTATGCGGCCGGGAGCGACGCCGGCAGCCCGAAGCGGGGGAAGACCGACGGGTCCACGAAGCCCGTGATCTCGCCGATCCGCCCGCCGTCGAACGTGAGCACCTGGAGCACCGTCGGGAGGTAGCAGCCGGCTTCGTCGTTCCAGGCGTAGGTGGCGATCGCCGGCTGCCCGTTCGCGTGAGTAGGGAGCACGCGCACGCGCCGGTTGCCCTCGGCGTTGTACGCGCGGCCCGAGAACGCCCACTCGGTGAGGAAGACGACGACGCCGTCGCCCTGGAACCAGGTCGCCATCGGCGGCATCGTGATCGTCGCCTCCTCGGCGAGCAGCGCGACGATGCCGTCGACGTCGCCGCGCTCCCACGCGTCCATGTAGCTCTCCACGATCGCGCTCAGCTGCTCGTCGCCGAGCGCGCGCAGCGTCGCCTGCTGGCTCGCCTCGGGCAGCCGCTCGCCGACCGTCTTGCGCGCGCGCTGCATCGCGCTGTTGACCGACGCGACGGTGGTGTGCAGCGTCTCGGCGACCTCCTGCGCCGAGAAGCCGAGCACCTCGCGCAGGATCAGAACCGCGCGCTGGAGCCCCGGCAGGTGCTGGAGCGCCGCGATGAAGGCCAGCTCGACGCTCTCGCGCTGCTCGTAGCCGGCCTCGGGGTCGTCCGCGTAGGGCTCGATCCAGACCGTCTCGACGAGCGGCGGCCCGGGGCCGTCGTGCGGGTCGGACGACGGGCCGTAGTCGATCGGCAGCACGCGCTGCCTGGACCGCTTCGCGATAACGTCGAGGCAGGTGTTCGTGGCGATCTTGTAGAGCCACGAGCGCGTCGAGCTGCGGCGCTCGAAGCGCGGCAGCGCGCGCCAGGCGCGCAGCAGGGCGTCCTGGAGCGCGTCCTCGGCGTCGTGGACCGAGCCGAGCATGCGGTAGCAGTGGGCGTGCAGCTCCGCGCGCCGCGGTTCCACGAGCCTGCGGTACGCGTCCTCGTCGCCGCTGCGCGCCGCCTCGAGCAGCGCGCGCTCGTCGATTGCCCATGCGCCGCTCATGGCCCCCCCAGGCTACTCACAGGAAGGCCTTGCCCTCGCCGCGGTACGTCGGCACCTCGTCGACGACGCGGTCGCCCGCGAGCAGCAGCAGCGAGTTGAAGCGCTCGCACAGCTCGCCCGCCTTGGCGTGGCGCACGTACACGCGGTCGCCCGGGCGTAGCGCGCCCGCGCCGGGGCCGGTGAGCGGCGTCTGGACCTCGCCCGCGCCCTCGAGCGCCGTCAACTTGAGCCCGGGCGGGAGGTGGGGGACGGGCAGCCGGTCGCGCCCCGCCGGACCCGATGCGACGTATCCGCCGCCGAGCAGCGTCGCGACCCCGGCGGCCGGCCGCCGCACGACCGGCAGGCAGAACAGCGCCGCCGGCCGCGGCACGAACGAGCGGTAGCGGTCGAACAGCGCGGGCGCGAAGAGGCCCGAGCCGGCCGTGATCTCCGTCACGACCGGCTCGGCGGCCGTCGTGTCGATGCTGCCGCTGCCGCCGCCGTTGACGAGCGGCACATCCGCGACCTCGCGCACGGCCGCGACGACCGCCGCGCGGCGCGCCGCCAGCTGCGCGACCGCGGCGCGCTGCATCGCGCGCACGCCGGCCCCGAGCAGCGGGTTCGGCGGGCTGTCGCCGACGCCCGCGACGTGGCCCTCGTAGCCCATCACCCCCGCGAGCTCGAAGCCGGGCCGCTCGACGACCGCGCGCGCGAGCGCACGCGCCTCGTCGGGCGTCCGCAGCGGTGAGCGCCGTGGCCCGATCCGCACGCGCCCGCGGCCGAGCTCGAGGCTCGTGTCGAACTCGATGCAGACGCGCAGCGGCCGCCGCCGCCCCGGCGCGGCGGCGTCGATCAGGTCAAGGTGGTCGGTCGAGTCGATCATGAGCGCGGGCGGCCGCTCGTCCTCCAGCTGCGCCAGCTCCGCGATCGCGGCGCGGTCCGTCGTCGGGTAGCCGACCAGCAGGTCCTCGAAGCCGTCGCCGTGCAGCCACAGCGTCTCGCGCAGCGTGAACGTCATCGCGCCGCGGAAGCCCGGGCTCGCGAGCGCGCGCCGGAGCAGGGTGCGGCAGCGGACCGACTTCGTCGCGACGCGCAGCGGCTTGCCGCGGGCGCGCCGCATGAGGTCGTCCGCGTTGTGCCCGAACGCGTCGAGGTCGACGACGGCGAACGGCGGCTCCACGCCGGCGAGCGCGGCCTCCAGACGCTCGTATGCCGTCACGCGCGGATCGTAATAGCGTTGACGTATGGCGGTCGCCGACGAGCTCGAACACGCACGCGAGGCCTGCGCACGCGGCGCCTGGGGCGACGCGTACGAGACGCTGGCGAGCGCGTCCGGCCTCGCTGCCGGGGACGTCGAGCTGCTGGCGCTGACGGCGTACATGCTCGGACGTGATCCGGAGTACATTGCCGCGCTCGAGCGTGCCCATGCGCTCCAACTCGACGCAGGCGAGCCGCTCCTCGCGGCGCGGAATGCGCTCTGGATCGGCATGCACCTCGTCTACGAGGGGGAGACGGGGCGTGGTACCGGCTGGATCGGCCGCGCCCAGAGGCTGGTCGAGGCCGAGGCGGCCGACTGCGTCGAGCGTGGCTACATGCTGTTGCCCGAGGGATTCCGGCGCGAGGCCATGGGGGATCTCGACGGCGCGGTGACGATGGCGAGGGAGGCGGCCGCGATCGCCGAGCGCTTCGGCGAACGCGATCTCTTCGCCCTGGCGACCCACATGCAAGGGCACATGGCGATCAAGGCCGGCCGGGTTGCCGAAGGCCTGCCGCTGCTCGACGAGGCGATGGTGGCGGTAACGGCCGGCGAGTGCTCGCCGATCCCGAGCGGCCTCGTCTACTGCGGCGTGATCCTGGGCTGCCAGGCGGCGTTCGATGCGCGCCGCGCGCAGGAGTGGACCGAGGCCTTGGCGCGCTGGTGCGAGCGCCAGCCGGACATGGTCGCGTTCAGCGGCGCGTGCCAGGTGCACCGCGCGCAGATCATGCAACTGAAGGGCTCGTGGACGGACGCACTCGAGGAGGCGCGCTGCGCGGCCCGCCGCGCCGCCCGCGGCAACCACCGCAGGGCGCTCGCCGAGGCGGCCTATGTTCAGGGCGAGGTGCTCCGCCTGCGTGGCGATCACGGCGCCGCTGAGGCCGCCTACAAGGATGCAAGCGGCTACGGCCGCGAGCCGCAGCCCGGCCTCGCGTTGCTGCGGTTGGCGCAGGGCAACACCAGCGCGGCCGTCGCCGCTATCCGCCGCGCGCTCGGCGAGAGCGGCGACCCGCTCGAGCGCGCGAAGCTGCTGCCGGCATGCGCGGAGATCATGCTCGCCGCGCGCGAGACCGAGGAGGCGCGCGCCGCCTGCGAGGAGCTGGCGCGGATCGCGTCCGGCCGCGACGGCGGGCTGCTCGGCGCGATCGCCGCCCAGACCAGCGGCGCGGTCGAGCTGGCGACCGGCGATCCGGCCACGGCGCTGCGCGAGCTGCGGCGGGCATGGCGAGCGTGGGACGAGGCGGACGCGCCCTACGAGGCGGCGCGCGTGCGCGGGCTTATGGCCGAGGCGTGCCGCGCGCTCGGCGACGACGATGCCGCCGCGCTCGAGCTCGAGGCCGCCCGTCGCACCTTCGCCGACCTGGGTGCCGCGACCGAGATCGCGCGCCTCGACGGAGAATCCGCCTCCCTGACGGGGCTGACCGCGCGCGAGCTCGAGGTGCTGCGCCTCGTCGCCGCGGGGCGGACCAACAAGTCCATCGCCGCCGAGCTGGTGCTGAGCGAGCGCACTGTCGACCGCCACGTCAGCAACATCTTCGCCAAGCTGCGCGTCTCCTCCCGCGCCGCCGCGACGGCCTACGCGTACGAGCATCGGCTCGTCTGACCTGGGTGGAATCACCCACGCCGGGCGCGCTCGCAGGTTGGGTGGTTCACGCGATGGCAGGCGCATGCGGCGGGCGTACGGTCGCCGCATGAGCGAGCACTTCGAGACCATCATCATCGGCGGCGGCCAGGCCGGCCTCGCCGTCGGTTACCACCTCGCGCAGCGCGACCGGTCGTTCGCGATCCTCGAGGCAAGCGAGCGGATCGGCGACAGCTGGCGCAACCGCTTCGACTCGCTGCGTCTCTACAGCCCAGCGCGCGTGGACGGGCTGCCCGGCTGGAGCTTCCCGGCCCATGCCCATGCCTACCCGACGAAGGACGAGATGGCCGCCTACCTCGAGGCCTACGCCGAGCGGTTCGAGCTCCCGGTCATCACCGGCGTCGGCGTCGACAGCCTGCGGCGCGACGGCGACGGCTACGCGGTCCGCGCCGGAGCGCACCGGTTCACGGCCGAAAACGTCGTCGTCGCGTCGGGCACGTTCCAGCAGCCGAAGGTGCCGGAGTTCGCGGCGGAGCTGGACCCGAGGATCACGCAGATGCACTCCCACGACTACCGCAACCCGTCGCAGCTCCAGGACGGGCCCGTGCTGGTCGTCGGTTGCAGCCACTCGGGCAGCGACGTCGCGCTCGAGGTCGCGGCAAGCCATCCCACGATGCTGTCGGGCCGCGTCCACGGAGAGGTGCCCTTCAACATCGAGGGGCGCATCGCGCGCGTGGCCTTCCCGGTGATGTTCTTCCTCGCGAGCCGCGTCTTCACGATGAAGACGCCGATCGGCCGCAAGATGCGGCCGCACATCCGCGCCGGCGGCGGCCCGCTGCTGCGCGTCAAGCGCGCGCACCTGCTCGCCGCGGGCGTGGAGCGTACCGACGCGCGCGTGGCCGGCGTGCGCGACCGCAAGCCGGTGCTCGACGACGGCCGCGTGCTCGACGTCGCCAACGTGATCTGGTGCACCGGGTTCCGCAAGGACGTGTCGTGGATCGAGATCCCGGTCACCGGCGACGACGGCTGGCCGGAGCAGACGCGCGGGGCCGTCGAGTCCTCGCCGGGCCTCTACTTCGTCGGGCTGCCGTTCCTGTACGCCTTTGCCTCGATGCTGATCGGCGGCGTGGGCCGCGACGCGAAGCGCGTGGCGGAGCACATCGCCGCGCGCGAGCCCAGCCGCGACGCGGCGCTCGTGCCGGCGTGAGCGCGACGGGAGCCCCGCCCGGCGGCGGGGCTCCCGTGCACGGCTACTTGAGCCAGGCGTCGACCTTGTCGGCGTTCTTGGCGACCCAGTCGGCCCCGGCCTTCTCCGGGTCCTCCTTGTCGCCCGCGATCGCCTTGGCGACGAGCTCCTGGTCCTCGTTCGTCAGCTTCATCTTCTTGAGCATGTCGTACGCCGGCGAGCCGCTCTCCGCGAAGTCCTTCGAGAACAGCTTGTTGATGATCGTGACGTCGTAGGCGCACGCGTACTGCTCGGGATCGCCGCCGGCCTTCGCGTCGTCCTTGCAGCCCGGCTTGCGCGGCGGCAGCTTGACCTCGGCGAGGTCGTATTCCTGGTTGAGGTACTGCGGCGTGTACCAGTAGAACAGCACCGGCTTCTGCTGCTTGTAGAGCTGGCTCCAGCGCGCGACCTGCGCCGGCTCGGCGCCCGCGGTGACGAACTTGAGGTCGAGGCCGAGCGCCTCGATCAGCTCCTTGTCCTTCTGCACGTAGGAGGGGTCGCCGCCGAGGAACATGCCCTGGTCGCCGGACTCCGGCGTCTTGAAGATCGACTCCTGTCCCTTCAGGCCCTCCCACGTCTTGAACTCCGGATGGTCGTCCATGAGGTACTTCGGGATGAACCAGCCGATGTGGCCCTCGACGCCCAGCGGGCCGCCCTGGACCACCGTGCCGGCCTGGTCGATGTACTTCTTGTACTCGTCGGTGTGCTGCCAGTCCTCGAGCACCGCGTCGACCTTGCCGTCCGCCATCGCCTGGAAGACCGGGATCTCGGCGATCTTCGTGATCTCGACCTCACAGCCGAGCTTGTCCTCGAGCACCGCCTTCGCGATGTAGGTGTTGGCGGTCGAGCCGGCCCACGCCTGCTCGTTCAGCGTGACCTTGCCGCAGTCCTTGCCGGCGCCGGCACCGCCGCCGCCGCTGGAGGCCGTCTCCTCCTTCGCCTCGCCGCACGCCCCCACGCCGAGCGCAAGGACCGCTGCAAGTACGACTATCCGCACCCTCCGTGGATGCCCCATGTGACTTCCCCTCATCGTTGTTGACCTGCACCTCTCCCACCTCGGCTCTGCGTCACGCGGTCGAGCGCGATGCCCAGCGCCAGGATCGCCAGCGACGCGACGACCCCCTCCCCGAACTCGTTGCGCTGGAGCCCGCGCGCGACGAGGTCGCCGAGCGCTCCGGAACCGACCAGCCCGCCGATCACGACGACGGCGAGCACCATGATGATCCCCTGGTTGACGCCGAGCATGATCGCGTCTCGTGAGAGCGGGATCTTCACCTTGGCGAGCACCTGACCGCGCGTCGCGCCGAACGCCGACGCCGCCTCCACCGGCGCCGCTGGCACGTTGCGCACGCCCGCGGTCACGAGCCGGATCACGACCGGAACCGCGTAGAGCACCGAGGCGACGACGCCCGGGACGCGCGACACGGGCATCAGGTAGATGAAGGGGATGATGTACACCAGCTGCGGGAGGGTCTGGAGGGTGTCGAGGACCGGACGGAGGAGCTTCTCGACGCGCTGGTTCTCCGCCGCCCAGACGCCGATCGCGATGCCGATGGCGACCGCGATCGCCGTGGCGACCAGTACCTGCGAGGCGGTGTCCATCGCCGGCTCCCACATGCCCATGATCCCGATCGCGAGGAGCATCAGCGCGACGGTGATCGAGGGGCGCACGCCGCTGACGAGGTAAGCGATCGTCGTGAGGCCGAGGATCGTGATGAACCACGGCAGCTCGACGAGGAACGCGCGCAGCGGCTCGAGCCCGTACTCGACGAGGAAGTTCCCGATCGGTTCCGTTATGCCGAAGACGAACGACGACGGGTCTTGGACGTAGTCGAGCGCCGACTGTATCCAGCTCATGAGCGTGTCCTGGATCGTCGCCGTGTAGACCGTCGTCGCGGTCTCGAACTCGTCCGGATAGACGTCCTGCGCGCCGAGCGCGCGCGCCACGAGGGCGATCGCGACGATCCCCGCGAGCGTGCCGAGCGTGATCAGGAGCGCGCGCTTGCGCCCCTCGTCGGTGAGGTGGCGCCGCGCGGGATCGGTCCGCTCCGCGATCGCGGCCGTGGCGCGGTCCAGCGCGATCGCCATGATGACGATCGCGATGCCGGCCAGGATCGCCAGCGCGGCGTTGGAGTACAGGCCGCTCGTGACGACGTCGCCGAGCCCGCGGCCGCCGATCAGGCCTGCGATCACCACCAGCGACAGGCCGAACATGATCGTCTGGTTGACCGCCAGCAGGATCTGCCGCCGCGCCAGCGGCAGCTGCACCTTGAAGAGGGTCTGCAACGGCGTGGCGCCGTACGCGTGCGACGCCTCGACCGTGTCATGCGTGACGCCGCGGATGCCGAGCGCGGTGATGCGCACCGCCGGCGGGACGGCGTAGATCATCGTGCAGATCACTGCCGCGGCCGGCCCGACCGAGAACAGGATCACGACCGGCATGAGGTACGCGAACGCGGGCACGATCTGCATCGCGTCGAGCGCCGGCGTGATCGCGCGATGCACGCGCGGCGAGCGTCCCGCGATCACTCCGAACGGCACGCCGATGAGCAGCGAGAGCGAGACGGCCGCGAGCATCAGGGCGAGCGTCTGCACGCTCTCCTCCCAGAGGCCCATAAGCGCGAACGACACGAACGCCGCGAACACGATCAGCCCCGCGCGCCAGCCCCCGTACCGCCACACGATCAGCACGCCGGCGGCGAGCGTCCCGACCCAGGTCATCCACAGCAGCGCGTCGTTGAACGC
>Ga0126313_10002085_pt1 | contig 10986 bp, 9 predicted proteins | sample Plot105A_FD_89954 | JGI IMG/M metagenome (GOLD analysis project Ga0126313, IMG submission 89954) | Serpentine soil microbial communities from UC McLaughlin Reserve, CA, USA - Plot105A | ecosystem: Environmental > Terrestrial > Soil > Grasslands | place: USA: UC McLaughlin Reserve, Lake County... | reverse complement strand
GTTGACGCCGACCCAGATCATCAGCAGGCGGCCGCGACCGGACTCCCGCAGCACGAGGACGTGGCGGCCGGTCCGCATGTGGACGCGGACGCTGTCGACGATCATCTCGATCTCGGTGGCGCGGTCATCGGCCATGGGTCGATTATCCCACGCGACCGGACGGGAGACCTCCGGCCGGAGGACCTCGCCGTGTCGGCGGCGTGACGCCGGGTCGGGTCAGACGCCGAACTGGCGCCGGTCGCGGAGCCGGAACGGGATGGCGATGACGGCACCGGCCACGAACCCGCCGATATGGGCGAAGAACGCCACGTTCGCCGCGACCTCGTCGGTGGCGCCGAGCGAGCCCAGCCCGTCGATCACCTGGAGCACGAACCAGAACCCCAGCACGATGACGGCCGGGACCTCGATGAGCTGGTAGAAGAAGCCGAGGAACACGAGCGACTGGATCCGAGCCCTGGGGAACAGGACGAGATAGCCGCCGAGCACGGCCGCGATCGCGCCTGACGCCCCGATCATCGGCGCCGTGGACGTGGGATCGATGAGCGTCTGGCCCGCGACCGCGGCGACGCCGCCCGCGAGGTAGAACAGCAGGAACAGGACGCGGCCCATCCGATCCTCGACGTTGTTCCCGAAGATCCACAGGTAGAGCATGTTGCCGAGCAGGTGAAGCCAGCCGGCGTGCAGGAACATGCTCGTGAACACGTCCCCGACCGGCTCCGACACCCAGTTGCCCGCCTCGATCGCCGCCGTCAGCTGGGCGGGGATCGTGCCCCACTGCTCGATGAGGGCAACGAGGGCATCCTCGCCACCCTGCCACAGCACGAACAGCTCGCCCGCGAACACGACGAAGCAGGCGACGACGAGGGCGATCGTGACGACCGGCGTCCGCCGGGTGGGGTTCGCGTCGCGGAGCGGGATCACGGGCGAGCGGGCCGGCTCACCACCGTCACGGCTTCGGCGTCTTCGTCGCCTTCGGCGTCGCCTCGGGCGAAGGATCGCCACTCGGCGCGGGTGTCGCGAGCTCGTCGGGGACCGCCTCGAGGAGCGTCGAGTGGAGCCCCGTCTCCGAGATCCACCACATCGTGGAGGGCGCATCGGCCTCGGGCGCTGGCAGGACGACAAAGCCCCGCAGGTCCTCCCACGCGTCGTCGCCGCCGGCGGGGCGGTACTGCGCGAGGTACTTGCCGTCGGACTTGTTGAAGGCGACGACCCGATCGTTCCGGTCGTCGAAGGCGAACAGGATCCCGTTGCGCCGGCTGGACGAGCCGTCCGGCCGATCAGGCGACGAGATCATCGTGTAGTTCGGGTTCGGGCGCACCGCGCCGTCCTCGGGCGCGTCGATGTCCCAGCCTGAGGCGGGGATGACCCGGGACACGTCGCCGCCCTCCGCGACGTAGATGTCCCCGTCGATGAGCACGTCGGTCATGTTCGCCACGTCGCGCTCGGTCGGCAGTCGCGGGTTGGGACGGACCGGGTACCCCGAGCCGTCGTTGGCCGGCGACAGCACCATGATGTTCTGCTCGGACGGGTCGACGACGTACAGCTTGTAGAAGGCGGCATCGAAGTTCGCGACGAACGTGGAGATGTCCTTGACGTCGTCGCCCCACGACGCCGAGTCCTTCACCTTGACCCGGACCAGCGTCCCCTTGCCCGATGAATTCGACGGACGCCACCGCCACAGCGTGTTCTTGTCATCGAGCACCAGGATGTCCGGGCCGCCGATCGTGAGCAGTTTGGGCGCGGACGCCTTCGTGCCCGATGCCTTCGTCCCGTTCTTGACGATCGCCTTCGCCTTCTGGTTCTTGACGTCGATCCGCCACACGGTCCTGTTCGCGCTGTCGAGCACGTACGGCGCGCCGTCCGAGCCCCGGACGATGGCCTCGAGCACGGGCGGCTTCTCGGCGGGGAACGTGAACAACGTGGTCGATGCGACGGGGGTGACGCCGTACAGCCGGTCGAGTCCCTCGAGGGCCTGCTCGCGCAGCGGGCGGATCTGGCCGCTCGGATACGCCGCGTCCTCCGCCTCCCCGAGCTTGGCGTATGCGACGTTGAGCAGCTCGAGCGCGCGCCGGGGATCGTCGGCGATGAGGTCCACGCCGGGTCCGCTGACCGCCGCGAGGGCGTCCCTGGCCTCCTCGAACGCGCGCTCGCCTGCCGACAGGGACTCGATCGCCCGCGTGTCCTGGCGGCCACCGGCGGCGTACACCCCCACCACGAGCGCTCCGCCGACGGCGATCAGGACCAGGAGGGCCATCGCCGCACGGCGCTGGGTCTCCATCCGCGAGGTCGCCGCGGTCACCTTCCGCTTCGCCGGCGCTCGCTGGGGCAGCATGTCCTGGAGGCTCCAGATCGCCCGCTGGAAGCCGTTGCCGGCGGCGCTCCGTGCGCGAACGGCCGAGGCGCTCACGGCGGCGGCGCCGGCGGTGACCGAGTCGGCGAGGGGGATCGGCGATCGGTCGGGGAGCCCTGCCAGCGGCTCGTCGGGTCGGACGGGGACGAGCGTCCGGCTCTTGTGGGTCGCCCCCACCTCGCTCGCCTCGAACGCGACGGCGCCGTCGCTGCCGGTTCCCTCGGCCGCCACGAACCGGGCGTGGAGATGCTCGATGGCCGACTGCGGGTGGAGGGTGACGAGGGCGTCCTTGAGCGCGTCGGTCCCGACCCGCGCCACGACGTTCGCGGACACCAGGCACAGCGAGTCGCCGACGTTGAGCTCGCCGCGCCACACCTCCGGCTCGAGCAGCTCGACGGGGAGGCCGCGCTCGCGGTTCGGGTCGGGGAGCGTCGACAGGCGCGCCTGGCGGATGAGGTACGCCTCGGCCGGTCCGACCGTCGCCACGTAGAGCTCCCGGCCCCGGACGACGGCGACCGCAACCCCGATGGGACCGGCCTCGTCGCCCTGGTGCCCGAGCGAGTAGCGGTCGCGCTGGTGCGCGAGCCGCTTGTTCGCAACGCTCATCACCTTGACGAGGCACTGCCGGATCCCTGCGGATTCGTCGTAGTAGTACTCGTTGCGGATGGTGTCCGCGACGACCCGCGTCGCCTCACGCGCCCGGTTGCCGCTGACGCGGGAGGTGACGAGCAGGTACAGGTTGCCCTTGGTGCGTCCGACCGAGCCGACGGCGGGCTCGACCACGACGACGGTGTCGGGGGAGTCCGGCAGCCGGTCCTGCTCGGTGACGGCGCCGAGCTTCAGCTGGAGACGGACGGCCAAAGGTCGAGCCTCATGGGGTGTGCGACGCGCTCGGGCGCGGGATCGTGACGTGCGGACCCGTCGGCAGCGGGGATCGGATTATACGCGTGGGCAGCCCGCCATCCCATGGGCTATCCGCCCGATTGCGCCCCCATGTTCTCGTCAACCTCCGCGTCGGGTGCCTGTTCCGGTATCGCCGCGCAGCCGCAGCTCGTGCACCCGCGCGCCGCCCGGTGCCGCGGCAAATGCGCCGAGGAGCTCGAGTGCGCGCATCCGGAGCTCCGCGCCCACGATCGACTCGTCGACGGCGACGACGATCGCGTCACGCTCGAGGGCGATGAGCCGGCAGGCGCCGACCGCGGGTTGCACGCGCTCCGCCACGAGCGCGTCCCACGTCGCGATCGCCCGGGCGAGCCTGAGCTCGTCCTCGAGCCCGAGTGCCCGCGCAGCCTCGGGCAGGAGGTCGCCGAGGCGCGACGGTCGCCGACGACGGATGGGCGACTCCGGGTCGTGCACCCTCAGTCGTCCCGTGCCAGGCGGGAGGTTCCATCCGGACCGACCGTGACAGTCCACGTCGTGCCGACGCTGCGCAGGGCCGGGTCGATGTCGTCGAGGGTCGTCGTCGTCACGAACGCCTGGGGCAGCGCGGCGATCCGCCGGACGAGGTGCGAGCGTCGTTCCGGGTCCAGCTCGCTGAACACGTCGTCCAGGAGCAGGAGTGGCGGGCGGCCGTCGTGCGCCGTCAGGAGGTCGAGCTCCGCGAGCTTGAACGCGAGGATCGCCGTCCGCTGCTGCCCGCGTGACGCGAACGACGCCAGCGGTCTGGCGCCCATCTCGAACACGAGATCGTCCCGATGAGGGCCGATGAGCGTTGTCCCGTTCCACACCTCCTTCTCGGCCGTCTCGGCGAGGCGTCGGGCGAGGGCATCACGCACGGACTCGCCCACCTGCTGGGGCGCGTTCGTGGCGTACGTGAGCTCCAGGCGCTCCGCGGCTGCCTCCTCAGGCGCGATCTCCCGGTGGGCGGCCGCGAGCGGTGGCGCGAGGGCATCGAGCAGCCGCTGGCGCTCCTCCCGGACGGCGGCACCGGACTCGAGCAGCGTCTGGTCCCAGAACCCCAGCTCCTCGCGCGTTGCCTGCTCCTCGCGGATCGCGCGCAGGAGTCCGTTGCGCTGCTGCAGGGCCCGGCCGTACGTGGCGAGGTCGCGCCCGTACGCGGGCGACCGCTGGCCGGCGAGACGATCAAGCGCCTCGCGCCGCAGCGTCGGCGAGCCCACGACGAGCAGCATCTCCTCGGGGGCGAACAGGACGGTCCGCAGCACACCGCCGAGGCCGGCCGCACGCCGCGCGACGCCGTTCACCCGGATCCGCTTGCGTGCGCCGCCGGTCGAGGTCCGCACGAGCGCGACCTCCACCGTGTCCCGTCCCTCGGGCGGCGCATCTCCCCGGCCCACCCGCGCCTCGATCCGCGCCAGCTCCTCGCCCCAGCGGACGAGCTCGCCCTCGGTCGACGTGCGATGGCTGCGACCCCACGCGAGGAGCACGATCGCCTCGAGGAGGCTCGTCTTGCCGGCGGCGTTGGGGCCCCACACGAGCTGTGGCCCTGGCTCGAACACGGCATCGAGCGTCGCGTATCCGCGGAGGTCCCGGACGGCAAGCCCGCGGAGGATCGGCGAGTCGGCAGACGGCGTCCCGGCGCCGTCGTCGAACAGGCGCTCCGTGACGCCCTCCGTCAGGACGTCGTCCGCACGGGCATCACGACGTGCACGTACGCGTCATCGCCCACCGGCTTGAAGACGCCCGGCGACAGCGGCCCGTTGAGCTCCAGCGCGAAGCGGTCCGCCTGGACGTTGCCCAGCACATCGTTGAGGTAGCGCGCGTTGAACGCGATCGTCGTCGCGTCGCCGTCGACGGCCGCCTCGACGTCGCCGGTGTAGTCGCCGACCTCCGCGGTTGCGGTGACGACGACGCCGGAGTCGCCCCCGACCTGGAGCTTCACGATGTTGGCCGAGCTGCTTGCAATCAGGGCGGCAGGCCGGACGGCCCGAAGCAGCTCCTCGCGGTCGATCTCGGCCCGGGTCGTGTGCGCCGCCGGGAGGACCTGCTGGTAGTTCGGGAACTGCCCGTCGATCAGCCGGCTGACGATGTCCACGCCCTCGAGATGGAACAGGACCTGGTTCTTCGCCTGCGCGAGGACGAGCTCGACGGGATCGTCCGTGTCGGCCAGGATCCGTGACAGCTCGTTGAGGGCGCGGGCCGGGATCACGACGGAGGCGGCCTCGACCGGGTCGAGGATGTCGATGGTCCGCACGGCGATCCGGTAATTGTCCGCTGCCGCAAGCGTCAGCTTGTCGCCCTCGAACCGGGCAAGGACGCCCGTCAGGATCGGGCGCGCCTCGTCGCTCGCCGCCGCGAACACGGTCTCGTCGAGGGCCTTCTTGAGGACCTTCTGGCTCACCCGGGTCGTGGGACGCTCGCCGGCGGTCTGGATGGTCGGGAACTCGTCGGCGTCGATGCCCTTCACGTGCGTCGCGAACCGGCCGGCGCGGACGTGCAGCGTGTCGGCGCCCTGGAGCTCGAGGTCGACCCGCTCGGCGCTCGGCAGCGAGCTCACGAGATCGGTGAGCAGGCGCGCCGGCACGGTGGTCGCGCCGCCCGTCTCGATCTTGCCCGGTACCCAGTAGGTGATGCCGATCTCGAGGTTCGTCGCGGTCAGCTTGAGGCCGGCGTCCTCGGTCCGGAGGAGGACGTTCGCGAGCACGGGCAGCGTGCTTCGGCTGGAGACCGCCCTCGACACGACCGACAGGCCGCGCGCCAGGTTCTCCTGCATGACCGAGAGTTTCACGTGAGCTGTCTCCAGGGTGCTGCCAGGCGAGTGGGCGATGGTCGGCCCGGCGTCGGGGTTTGCGGCGATCCGGCGCGGTCCGTGGGTCCGCGGGCAGGTCGTCTCGTAGGTGGATCGTGGTTCCCTATCTTCTCATTCCATCATCACCGTCATATTGCCGTGGATGCCGTGGATGGCGACGCTCAGTCGTGCGGCAGCCGCGTGTTGGCGACACGTCCCGGGCGGTGGACCGAGGTGGGCGTTCCCGGGGATGCGCCGGGGACTCGACGGTGGATGACTCGGATCGAAACCGGTTGTCGTCCACATCGACCTGCGCCGGCCACCCGGTTGGGCACGATCGCGTCCCGCACGCGGGGCTCGTCCGTCCACGGCGAGACCGGCTTGTCCACGTCGTCCGGTGGTTCCGTCCACCGCAGGTTGCGGCCGACCCTCGACGTTGAGGTCGCGTTCACGGCGCCACCAGACGTGTGGTGCTCACGTGGCGAGCGGCTCGTCGCCGTGGCGGGCCCCGGCGTGGTCAAACGGCGGGCGGCGGCCGGCGACGGACGCGGCAGCCGCGCAGTCGGCACGCGGGGCATCAGTCCGAGTAGATGAGCTCCCGGACGGCCGCGACCTCGCGGCGCATCTCGTCGTTGACCTGCATCTCGCGGTTGATCTTGTCGCACGCGTGGAGGACCGTGGAGTGATCCCTGCCCCCCAGCTCGGCGCCGATCCGCAGCAGCGAGACATCCGTCTCCTCGCGCATCAGGAACATCGCGATCTGGCGCGGCACGACGATCGACTTCTCGCGCTTCTGTCCCTGCAGGGCATCCATCGGGACGCCGTAGTACGACGAGACGGCCTGCGCGATCCGCTCGGGCGTCACCTGGCGCTTCTTCGGGTTGTACAGCACGTTCGAGAGCACCGCCTGGGCGAGCTCGATCGAGATCGGCATCGCGCCCATCGACGCGTACGCCACGACCCGGTTGAGCGCCCCCTCGAGCTCCCGGATGTTGGACACCACCTTGCGTGCGATGAACTCGATCACGTCGGAGGTGATCGGTGTCCCCTGCTCCTCGGCCTTGGCTCGGAGGATGGCGATCCGGGTCTCGAGGTCCGGCGCGGTGAGGTCCGCGATCAGCCCCCACTCGAACCGCGACCGCAGCCGCTCCTCGAGCGTCAGGATCGCCTTCGGCGGCCGGTCCGATGACAGGACGATCTGCTTGCCGTCCTCGTGGATCGCGTTGAACGTATGGAAGAACTCTTCCTGCGTCCGTTCCTTGTCCGCGATGAACTGGATGTCGTCGATGAGGAGCAGATCGATCCGGCGGTAGCGCGCCCGGAACTCGTCGATCTTGCCCTGCTGGATCGAGGTGATGAACTCGTTGGTGAACTTCTCGGATGTCGCGTAGACGACCCGCTTGCGCGGGAACTTCGCGACGACCGCGTTCCCGATCGCGTGCATCAGGTGCGTCTTGCCGAGCCCCACGCCGCCGTACAGGAACAGCGGGTTGTATGCGTGGCCCGGGCGCTCGGCGACCGACAGCGACGCGGCGTGCGCGAGCCGGTTCGCCGATCCGACGATGAAGTTCGAGAAGGTGTAGCGCCCGTTGAGGTACGTCGCACCGCCCGCGGCACCCTCGGGGGCGCCGACGCGCGTTGGCTCGACGCGCACGGCCTGGCGCTCGACGACCGCGGTCGGTGCGCGCGTCTCGGCTGTGCCCTGGACGACGAACTCCACCTGGACGCTGTAACCGACGACCCGGGCGAGCGTCTGCGAGATCAGCGATCGATAGCGGGTCTCGAGCCAGTCCTTCGCGAACCCGTTGGGCACCCCGATGCGGAACCGCTGGTCGTCGACATCGACGAGGGAGGTGTCGCGGAGCCAGGTCTCGAAGTTCGCGGGCGAGAGGGACACCTGGAGCTCGCCGAGTGCCGCCCGCCAGACCTGCTTCGCGTCCATACCTGCGATCGTGCTCCTTGGCGAGTGAGCTGCGATGGGTAGCGCCGACCGCGGACTGCCAGACATAGGGAAGGCTCGTCGCATCGTTGGCGACGACACCCTGCCGGCGCCCGGATCGGCCTGCGGAGTCCCCTCGAAGGTTCTCCCGCGGCGTCCCGGCGCCTGAGGCTCGGGAACAATACACCGGCCCTCGACGACGTCGCAAGGCGATTCCCGCATACACCCCGGGGGTATCACGCTCGGGTCTGGCAAGTGTCCGGGTGTCGGGTCGCCGACACGGTCGCGAGCCACCCTCCGCCGCCTCCGGCCCGCTTCCGACGTTGCGTGCGGCGGTGGTGCATCGGCGCACCGCATGTGCTCCGCACGCACGCGGGAGGGATCATGACCCTCTCGTCGTCGCCGCTCTCGCGCGCGCCCGCGATCCCAAGCCACGTTTGACACCCCTCGGAAACCGGCCGTATTCTCCGCGGGACGAACACGCGCCGTCGCGCTTTCGGGCGCTCGGCGCGTTTGCGTGCCTCTAGGGGTCGGAGCCTTCCGGGTCCCAGGGCCGATGGAGAGGATCACGGACAGTCCCGATGGGCAAGCCGACATTTCAGCCCAAGAAGCGACATCGCGCCAAGGAGCACGGCTTCCGCGCCCGGATGAAGACCGCGGCCGGCCGACGCGTGCTCGCGACGCGACGCGCGAGGGGTCGGAAGCAGCTCTCGGCCTGACCGTCGACCGCAGTCACAACCCGCTGCGGCTCGACATGCTCTCCCGCCCGGGCGATTTCGCCCGGCTTGCCGAGGGCGGCATCGCGAGAAGCCACCCCCTGCTGGTCGGACGGTTCGTCCGGAACGGCTTGGACCACACCCGGTTCGGATTCGCGACCGGCAAGCGGCTCGGTGGAGCCGTGATCCGGAACCGCGTTCGCCGACGCATCCGCGAGGCGCTCAGGGTGATTGCGCCGTCGTTCCAGCCCGGCTGGGACGTTCTGATCATCGCCCGGCCCGCGATCGTCGAGGCCGACCATGACGCGCTGGTCGGGGCATTGCGCCGGGTCCTCCGCTCGGGAGGCGTGCTCGGAGGTCCGTCGGAATCGTGAGACGCATCGGGGTCACGGTCGGGGTGGCGCTCATCCGCGCCTACCGGATCGTGTTCGCCTGGCTGCCCTCTGGATGCCGGTTCGAACCGACGTGCTCGCGCTACACGGAGCAGGCGATCCGCAAGCACGGCCTGTTGCGCGGGAGCTGGATGGGTGCCAGGCGCATCGCCCGCTGCCACCCCTGGAACCCGGGCGGCTACGACCCGGTCCGATGAAGGATTGAGAACGACCGCGTGACCCGCCTCCAGCCCCTGCTCGTCCGGCTCGCGCCGATCCTGTTCCTCGTGGGCATCGCCCTCGTCGTCGCCGCGTGCGTCCCGGGCACGAACACCGGTGGCGCACCGGGTGCATCCGGCAGCCCGAGCCAGGCCCCGCTGCAGCCGGCCTCGCCCGGGGCGAACCCGATCGACCTCCTCGCGTGGCTGTTCACGCCGATCTTCCAGGCGCTGTTCATCGTCCTGGTGTTCTTCGATCGCCTGACGCGCTTCTTCTCGCCCGAGGGAAACATCGTCATCGCGATCATCCTGCTCACGGTCGTGATCCGGGTCCTCGTGATCCCGCTGTATCGGCGGCAGCTGGTGTCCACCCGCCAGATGCAGCTGGTCCAGCCCGAGGTCAAGGAGATCCAGCGCAAGTACAAGGGCGACCGGATCAAGCAGCAGGCCGCGGTGCAGGAGTACTACCGCCAGCGCGGGATGAACCCTGCGGGCGGCTGCCTGCCGATCCTCCTCCAGTTCGGTCTCCTGATCCCGATGTACTCGGTCATCAGCCAGGGCCTCACGAACTACGACCCGAGCGCGATGTGGCACATCTTCGGGTTCAACCTGTTCCCGGGCATCGGGTGCCCCGCCGCACCCGACTTCGACGCCGCGGGCCACGTCATCAACGCGTGCCTGAACCCGGTCGTCGCAGGCCAGTTCCCATGGGGGCTGCCCGAGCCGTACACGACAGGCCTCTACATCTTCGGCTTCGGGATCAGCATCCTCGCGATCATCTCGTCGCTGGTGCAGGTCGTCGCCTCGAGGATGACCCTTCCGGCGGGTGATCCGAAGAACGACGACCCGAACATCAAGGTCCAGCGCCAGATGGCGTACTTCCTGCCGCTGATCTCGATCCTGTACGGCGGCGCCCTGCCCGCGGGCCTGTTCATCTACTGGATCACGGCGACCGTGATCCAGATCTTCCAGCAGTACCTCATCCTCGGCTGGGGCGGCATGTTCCCGCTGTTCGGCTGGCACCCCGGGTTCGCGCGCAACCACCAGCCGCGCTTCCCGGTGAAGCTGCCCGAGCTCCAGCCCGCAACCCCCGGCCAGCCCAGCGCGGTGAGCGCCAAACCGGTCGACCGGGACCTCTCATCGCAATCGACGATCCGGCCCAACCGAACGCGGAGCGGCCGACGAGGGAGAAGACGCTGACCATGAGCGAGTACCAGGACTTCACCGGCAAGTCGGTCGAGGAGGCCATCAAGGCGGCCTGCGACGCGTTCGGCGTGGGGCTCGGCGACCTCGACTTCGAGATCCTCACGCCGGGGTCGCGAGGCGTGCTCGGGATGGGCGCAGAGCCCGCGCGCATCGTCGCGGCGCCGCGCAGCGCGCTCGGTGGCGCAGCCCCCAAGCGCGAGGCCGCCGAGGCGACGCCGCTCCCCGCTGCACCTCCGCGCGACGATCGCGGGTTCGCGGACCGGGACCGCGGACCGAGGCGCGACTACGGCGACCGCGGTCCGCGCCGGGACGACCGCGGCCCCCGGCCGGACGATCGCGCACCGCGACCCGAGTACGCCGACCGCGGCCCGCGCCCTGAAACGGCGGCGCGTCCCCCTCGCCAGGAAGACCGGCCGCGCCGGGACGATCGCGCTCCGCGAAAGGACGACCGTGGGCCGCGCCGCGACGACCGAAGCCGGACGCCCAGCACCCGCAGCTCCG
>Ga0126313_10002084_pt1 | contig 10988 bp, 10 predicted proteins | sample Plot105A_FD_89954 | JGI IMG/M metagenome (GOLD analysis project Ga0126313, IMG submission 89954) | Serpentine soil microbial communities from UC McLaughlin Reserve, CA, USA - Plot105A | ecosystem: Environmental > Terrestrial > Soil > Grasslands | place: USA: UC McLaughlin Reserve, Lake County... | reverse complement strand
TGATGGATCAGCATGATCTGCTCCGTACCGAGTAGGTGCTGGGAGATCGCCAGGGAGCGGATCTCGTCATCCGTGATCACGCCGCCCGAGTTGCGGATTACATGCGCGTCCCCGATCGAAAGCCCGAGGATCAGATACGGATTCAGACGCGCGTCCATACAGGCAACGATCGCGACCTTCTTGGCGGGCGGCAGCGGCAGGTCGCCCTTGTCAAAGCCCTCGGCAAAGGCCTCGTTGTTCTTCAGGAACTCGTCGATGGCGCTCATTTCGGCCTCCCCTTCGGACTTGGTTCCGCCAAACATGCTAAATGCGATCTAGTTTCGGTCTTTGCCCGGGGCCCACGAACTCGAAGCCGCGACCTCGTGGGCGCGATCGATGCGGACGAGGGCGCAATGTCGCCGCTCCTGCTGCGGACGAAGTCCAAGCGTCGCGCGCTCCCGAGGTCACGCTCGTGCTTCGCTCTGGCGAAGCACGCGACCGAGCGCTCGATCACACGCTCGGAGCTCGTCCAACTCGTAAGTGATCATCGGGCCGAACGGGTCGTCTGAGACCGCTTTGCGGGCAATGCGAGCCTGCATCGGACTATCGCTGTTTCGCGAATGCGAGACCCCGCACCGGCGCGGCTGATGGTCTCTAAGCTCGTCAGCGGGAGCTAACCGAAACGTCATAGCTCAAGTAGGTGATCGCAACCGGAAGCTCGTGCGCCTACCCCGCCAGGGGCCCGACCTCCAGCGCCTGCGGCAGCTCCTCTCGGCTGCTGATCCCGAGCTTCTGGTACGTGTGGGTGAGGTGAACCGCGACCGTTCTCATGGAGACGAACAGGGACTGCGCGATGCGCCGGTTGCTTGACCCGGCTGCGGCCAGCTGGGCGACACGGCGCTCGCTCGGTGTCAGCGCGTCGATGCCCGAGAGGACCACGCGACGCGGGCGTGCGCCCGTCGCCAGAAGCTCCGTTCTCGCCCGCTCGGCGAGCGCCCAGGCTCCGCAACGAGTGGCGATGTGGAGGGCCTGACGAAGCGGTTCTCGGGCGATGGTCCGCTCGTCGCTTCGCCGAAGTGCGGCACCGAAATCCGTCAGCGCGCGCGCCTCTTCCAGCGGGGCGCCTGAGCGCCCCAGCATGGCGACGGACTCGCGGAGGCGCTCTATCCCGGTCCGCCCTCCCTCAAGGACCCCGAGGGCGCGGAGCGTCATCCCAATTGCACGCGGCGTCTCGCATTTCCGTGCCAGAGAGAGCTCCTCGGCCGCGAGGACGCGAGGCTCGGCGGTCTCGCCGAGCTGCGCGAGTGCAAGCGCCAGGTGCGAGCGGTAGGGAAGGGCGCTCGGGCTGCGCGCGCGCGACTGCTCCTCCCGTTGCGCGAGCTCGCGGAGGTCCGCGACGCCCCACTCCGTCTGACCGCGGGCGATGCGGAGCCTCGCGCGACTCAAGAGGAGGAAGTTGGCCATGAAGCCCACCGGGATCTCCTCTTCGAAGGGCCGCTCCTCGAGCGCCTGCGTGGCGGCCGCGAGCTCGCCCTGCTCGAGTAGCGCGTCGATCAGGAAGGCAAGTGCCATCGGAGCTACGGCGTAGCCGCCGATCTCGGCGGCCTCGAGCCCGGTCCGCGCGTCGCTCTCGGCATCTGGGATCGAGCCGCGGCGGTAAGCCAGGTGAGAGCGGAAGCTGGATGTGATGGCGATGCCCAGCAGCGAGCCGCGCGCCCGCGCGTCAGCCACCGTCTCCTCGCACATCCGCGCAGCGACGTCGAAGGCATCGGCGGTGATCGGGACGTATACGGCGTCGTAGAGCATCGGTGAAGCCGATGTCTGCTCGGCGAGGAGACCGCCTCTCCACGCCCGCTCGGCGAGCGCGCACGCCTCGTGTGCAGACCGTCCTTCCAGCAGCCACTGCGTGCCGAGGCTGGCAAGGATCAGGCGCTCGGCTGGCGTCGCCCCCACGATGGTTTCTGCGACCCGCTCGAGCCTCTCCGCCGTCCGCGCGTAGGTCGCGGGATGGAGCCGGCCGGTGATCGCCATCTCCGCCTCGAGGCGCAGGGACAGGTCCCGATCTTGCGGGCCCAGCTGCGAGATTGCGTCCTCGAGCGTGTCGACCGCCTCCTCGAAGCGCCCGAACGGAATTCCAGCCTGAGCCAGCTCACTAGCCGCCTCCGCGTACGGACGTCCGAGCGGCGCTTCATGCAGCGCGGTCCGCAGACGGTCTATGCCTGCCGGATCGCCCGCGAGGACCTGCGCTCGGCCGAGCTCTCGGACGAGCTCGGGCGGCGGCTCGACAGTCGGAAGCTCCGCCAGCGCCCGCTCGAGGTAGGAGACGGCGGCGCCCGGTTCCCCCCGGCGGAACGAGTCCGTTGCCGCCTCCCGCAGCACCCCGGCGACCCATGTTCGACCCGCTGGCTCGCTCGCAAGCAGGTGAGCGGCGGTCTGGTCGGCCGCGGCTCCCGACTCGAAGAACAGCTGGGCCGCGCGCGCGTGCGCAAGCGCTCGCTCACCGAGCGGTATCTCCGAGTAGATCACTTCCCGAACCACGGGATGGACGAACTCGATCGGGTGGACGCCCGCGAGGATGTTCGCTCCGATCAGGAGGTCGGCCGCCCGCGAGGCGGCCTCCTCGTCGACCTCTGCGAGCGCGGCGGCGAGGTGTAGCTCGACCCCCCTCCCGAGGACGGCGACCGCGCGAGCGATAGCGGTCACCACAGGAGGAAGCCGCATCAGCCGCAGCAGCAGTTGCCGGGAGATGGGCTCTGGTGCGATGCGGCCGACCCGACGCGCGTCGGCCGCGTGGCCTTCTACGCCTTCGTGCTTCAGGGCCGCGACGAGCTGGCGTAGCAGAAAGGGGTTGCCGCCGGTCGCGGCATGACAGGCCCGGCAGAACGCGTCATCCGCGACGGCAGAAAGGAGGGAGCGGACGAGTGCAGCCGCCGCCTGTTCGCTGAGCGGAGTAAGGAGCATGACCGCCGCGCCGGCATCTCCCGTGATCCGGGCGACGAGTTCGACGTCGGCCCCGGGCTCAGGCGGCCGACGCGTCACGAGCAGCAAGACCGCCAGCTCGTGCACACGGCGGGCAAGGTAGTGAAGGGAGCGCAGCGAGGGGGAATCGGCCCAGTGTGCGTCGTCGACGGCAATCAGGAGCGGAGCGCGCTCGGCGAGATTCGACGTCAGCCAATAGAGCCCGTGGAAGGCGGCAAAGGAGCCCTCCGCCGGGAATGACGTGGCGGTAGCCGGCCCCAGCACCCCGGCGGTCAGCCCCGCCGCCCCTTCGAGGAGCATCGCCCGAACATCGGGCGCTGCACGGCTCAACGCCGGCTCGAACAGCTGCCGCACGACGCCGTACGCGAAGTCTCGCTCGAGGTCGTCTCCTCGTGCGCTCAGCGTCTCCATCCCGGCCTCCACTGCGCGTACGCGCACCGCCTGGACGAGCTCCGTCTTGCCGATGCCCGCCGGGCCCTCGAGGACAATCACCTCTCCGGTTCCCGCGCAAGCCCGTTCGATCGCGGCGCCTGCACGTTCGAGCTCGGCCTCGCGCTCGAGGAGGACCGGCGCGCCGCTCGTAGGCGCCGTCGGCGGTGTCGCCATGGCTGGTCGCTCTCGTCTCCGGGTCGCCAAAGACTGTACGGCGCCCGCCAAAAGATTAGAACGCCCTGACGATGCGAGCTTGCCCGTCTCCGGACACGCTCACCGGAGTCGTCCGAAACGAGCCAAGCGCACTGTGGGTCCGCACCCTGTCAACCACGTATCCCGCCTCGCTGTGCCCGCAAACCGGGTGACGTGGACCCGGGCCGACCACCAGTAGGTAACCCAAAAAGGAGAAGCCATGAGGCGAACCACCACAGTCCTCGCGAGCGTTGCCGCGAGCATTGCCATCGCAGCGCTGACCGCTGGTCCGGCGCTCGCGGATTCCGGCACGCCGGGAACGACGTTCCCCGAGCAGCCGGCCACCAACGTCCAGAGCGGCTGCACAGCGCTCCTGTCGAGGCCGGGCGCGGTCAGCGCGCCGGCATCGCCGACGGCGACCGCGATCCAGCAAGGGCTATTCGCCGACGCCTGTCTCGGCGGCTGACGACACGAAGAACGCCACCACCGCCCCATCGCTCGCCCAGACCATCGTCAGGCCGACGGTGTCCCGTGAACGGCGGAGGTCGCATGCGGTGCGGTTTAACGCGCCGGTCGGCGACGGGGCGGTGGCGGCGGCCCTTGCCCATGGCTTGGGGGAAGGCTGCTGACGGCGCCCGCCAGAAGACGCACGAGCGCAAACATGGGACACCGTGACAACTTCGGCGTCGTCTCCCATTATGCGACGGCGTTGCGCAAGCTCCTGCTTCCGCCATGGGATGCGGAAGCGCAGACCAGATGCGGACTTGCGCCTTGGACGAATTCCGTTCGTCTCGTCCGGCTGGCATCCGATGCCTGCTTCCCAGGCGCAAGCAGCAGTGTTGGCGCGTCGCCCGGCGCCCCGCCGCGCCGGGCAACTTTCGAGGCCATTGGGGCTGACGGGGGAGCAACCGGCGTGGGCCCCTCCCCGCCTCAGTGGGTGCCATCGCCAGGGGTCGGTGTCCTCGCCCGGCCCCGGCTTCGCTGTTTCGACTGCTGACGTTTAGAGCGGCCGGAGCGAGTTGGGCTGCTCGAGCTCGCTCACGCTGGCGTCGTCGATCTCGATGCCGGCCTGGTGGCCGATGCCGGCGAGCTCGTCCTGTAGCGCTGGAGGTGGTCGAACAGACACGGCGGCGGGCAAGGACCACCGGCAACTCACTCTCGGGGCGGACGACGGCTTCGGTCGCGGCGCGCTTCGGGCCACCACCGCCCAGGATCCGGTGGGTCACTCGGGTCTCGACCTCGGGATGGCCGACGTAGGTCGAGTGCAGCTCCAGGCCGAGCTCGGGGACGCAGCTGGAGAGCACGAGCACGATAGTGGAACGCGGCGGAAGGGGCGTTTGCGCGAGGCCGGCGAGGCACCGAGCGCAACCTTGGAGAGCTAGCGCTGCCGGATGGTCGCAGGTACGCGTCCGTGAGGTTGCTCCGAGACCAGCTCCTCGCTCGAGGCACTCGCGTCGCGCATGCTTCGCACCTGTGTCGCTCGCAGAAGATTGCGTCCGCCGACCAGCGGCCGAGCGAAATATCATGTGTGTGCAAAAGCAGGAGCGGCGGGGGACGGATGCAGACGCCTGCTGCTCGTCGAGGCTGACCTGTAAATAGCCGGCTTCGGCCGTCGGCCGAGCGGCGGTTGTCATCTTTCAGAGGCGGCTGGTGGGCGGCCCCGGGACCCTGTCGCACAAACCCAAACCGGGCCGATACGAGCCGATCTCCGCACGGGCTAACAATCCGGGCAACCTCGGCCTCGTCCACCACGCGCTCGTCCTGCAGGCCGCCTGCTCAGTCGCTGCGGTCGCTTTCTGGGCCTGGTTAGGGCTTGGCTGCTTGTCGCCCGGACCCTTTGTGCGAAATCCTCCGTCAGCCACGAACGAGACATCAGGGGTGAAGGCACTTACGGGGCAGAGCACTTAAGGCTCGCAAACCTCGCTCGCGAGCCCATTTCAGTCCCGCGCGCGCTTGCCATGGTCGGTTCAATCGAGCGTTACGACCGTGCAGTCCGTGACATATGTCGCCGGCCCGGCCACGCTCCAGCTGATGCTGACCGTCGTCCCACGAAGGTCCTCCACGTCTTCGGGTGTGAACTTCACGTCGGCATGGCCGTTGCCCTGCGCGTTCGTCTCGATCATTGCGGTCGGGATGACCGTACCGGCTCCCGCGCAGCTCAGATTGTCTGTGTAGAGCGTAAGAGCCACCTGGTAGGTTCCCGGCACCGCCTGCCGCAGGACGTATATCTCGTGCGCGTACACCTCGGGGCCGTTCGGATGGACGTTTACCACCATCCCACCACCCGGTGCTCCGCCCACACCGCTCAGCTCTAGGCGCTCGGTGTGATAGACGCGGTCGGCCGCTGCGGTCGTTGCGAGCATGGCCGCCACCGTCGCCGTTAGCGCGAACACACCGAGCAATCTCCTCCTCGTCACGGGCCCTCCTCCCTCCGGTTGACTGCGGTCCCCCTGACCTACTACTCCGCACGAGGCTAGTCAAGCTGGCGGCGTGGCAGCTTAAAAGCGCCAGTTCTCGGCGCGTCGCGGGCCGACTCTCGTACTTCGCCTCGACGCTCGACTTCATCTTCTCCCGGATCCGCGGCCCGGCGAAGAACCAGTCGAACCGCACCTGCGCCAGGAAGGAGACGATCTCGCGCGGGTTCGGGGCGCAGGTGGTCGTGCCCGCGTACACCATCGGGATGAGTGGGCGCAGTTGCGCTCGGCGATGTGGGCCGCCGGCAGCCACGAGATGAACCGCGATCCGGGCTTGAAGCGGAGCACCTCCTGATAGGAGCGCTCGGTGCACATGAGCGCGCGGTGGGGGATCTCGACGCCCTTGTACTGGCGGGCGATGTCGCAGGAGAACGTCGAGATCGTCCGGAAGGTGTACGGGGCCGCCGAGGACGCGAGCGGAATCGAGGTGCTACTGGGCTTCGCCACGGACGATTTCGTCTGGACCAGCGACCCTCAAATGCCCGGTGGAGGGACCTACAGGGGGGAGGCGGCTCGCCGCTATCTGAATGAGACCTATGTCTTCGATGAGGCGGAGATCGACATCGACGAGATCATCGACCTCGGGGATGACCGTGTTCTCGGAATCACCGCGTTTCGGGCTACCCCCCGCCAAGGCCGCCCGATGGAATGGGTCTGGTGTCACTTACTCACCTTCAGAGACGGGTTGATCGCGGAGTTGAGGAGCTATCTCGATAGGGAGGAAGCCCTCAAAGCCGCCGGGCTGTCGGGGTAGCGCTTTGGACTGCCATGAAAGGAGGGCCCGTTGCTGAGACGCTCCGCGTGTTCATCGACGAAGCGAGCGAAGGAGGCCCGCTCACATGTTGCACGCTGGCTTGGAGCTGAGTCGCAGGAAGCTGGATGTCTGTGTCTTGAGCGACGAGGGAGAGGTCGTCGACGAGTTCGCGGTCCCGCCCGATGCAGACGGGCTGCGCGGCCTGGCCCGGGGTTTGGGCCCGTCCGAGGTCCGCGGGGTGATCGAGTCGATGACTGGATCGCGGTTCGTTCACGACACGCTCGAGCAGCTCGGCTGGGACGTCTTGATCGCCGACGCGCTGAAGGTCAAGGGGCTGGCACCGCTGGCCTGCAAGACCGACAAGATCGACGCCCGAGTGCTGGCGGTGTTGTCCTTCCGCGACCTCGTGCCGGAGATCTGGCTGCCCGATCCGCGGGTGCGCAAGGAGCGCGAGCTCGCCCGGTTTCGGATGCATCTGGTCAAGCACAAGTCGATGCTCAAGCACCGCGTCCACTCGACGCTGATCAGCTTCGGCAAGCCCTGCCCGGTCACCGACCTGTTCGGCGTGGCCGGACGCAACCTGCTCGCCGACCTGCAGATTCCCGAGCCATGGCGGTCGACCCTGACCGCGAGCCTAAGCGTGATCGACGATCTCGACCAGCAGATCGATCAGGTCAACCGCAAGCTCAGGGCGACCGCTCCTGATCATCCCTACGTGCCGCTGTTGATGACCGCGCCTGGGATCGGCTGGGTGCTGGCGTTCACGATCGCCGCCGAGATCGGCGAGATCGAGCGCTTCAACTCGCCGAAAAAGCTCGTCGGCTACTCCGGGCTCTGCCCCAAGGTCATCCAGTCGGGCGAGAAGGACCGCCGCGGACCGCTGACCAAGAGCGGCCCGAAGTACCTGCGCTGGGCGATGCCCGAAGCGACGATGCACGCGCTGCGCCACCCGGCCTACGCCGAGCGCTACCAGCACACCAAGCGCCGCCTCGGAAAGCAGCGCGGCGCGAAGGTCGCTCAGATCGATATCGCCCGCCGGCTCACCGAAGCCGTCTGGCACATGCTCACCACCAACAAGCCCTTCTCCCCGACCGCTGCCCGAGGCGCCGCTCTTCGTCTGGCCGCTTGACGGCCCCTTTGGACTTGCGCGCACGCAGCCGGCCTCCCATCCCGCCCGGTCCTCCCGCCAAGGAGGCAATAGAGACATGAGCGCCGCTCCACCCGCAACCCGCCACTGCGCCCGCGACCCAACCCAGACCGCCTATTGACAACTACACGCCGTTCATAGAGCGAAAGTGATTTCGCGCCATGGGCTGAGTTGCGCTCCCGCAGGCGAAAGCAGGCGCCTTGCCCACGTTGCGCCCAAAAGTGGGATGAAGCGTGCGCCACGCAGGAGCCGTGGCACTACGGCTACGGCCGCAATCAGAATCGCCATCGCGTGGTTGTCCACGACGTGTCGCCGCTGGCAGCCTCTGGCAGCTCAATCACCCGCGGCGCACCGCCCTTCGAGGATTTGTTCAGATGGCTCAACTCGCTGTCCGCGCGCGAATTCGCTAAAGAGGTGGGCGTAGGTGTCAAGCGTGAGGGTGGGTGAGTGACCAAGCTCAGCGGCGAGCTCCACGGCGAGTAGCCGGCTTGAATCATCAGGCTGGCGAAGGAATGGCGAAGGTCGTACGGCCGAATTGGTCCGCAGTCGATCGCGGCAACTGCCGGATCGAAGTGGCGCCGGCGCCAGTTGCGGTACGCCGTATTGGTCCATGCGCGGCCATTCGGTCGCGGGACTACGAGGGCATCCACGCCGGGCGCGCCTGAGCGGCGTCGCCACTCGCGGAGGTCGGCGGCGAGCGGCTCGAGGAGTCGGACCGTGCGGATGGTGTGGGTCTTGGTTGGCTTGGTGACACCCAGGACATCGCGCGCACGCTCGACGAGCAACGTGCGCTCGCGCACGTCGCGCCAGAAGAGCTCGGTGGCCTCGCCGGGTCGAAGGCCGGCGTAGGCGAGCAGAACCACGAGCGTCGCGCTCACGTAGTCGTCGTGCTCACGCAGGTAGGCGCGGAGGGCCTCGACCGTCGCTGGGGCGACTGGGTGGATCGCGCGGGTACGGCGCGGCTGTGCAATCCGCACCGGCTGAACCGGGTTGCGGTCAATGCGCCCGCGGATGAGGGCATGGCGGCAAATGCCGCTGAGCACCATCAGCACGCGGTGCGTCATCGCGGGGCCGACTCGGTCGCGGCGGAGCTCGCGCTGGAGCTCGATGACGCCTCCGGGATCGATGTCGCGCAGCGGGACATCGCCGAGCCGGGGAAGGAGGTGGACATCGAGCACGTGCGCGTAGCTCTCCTTCGTGCTCTGGGCGAGGCCCGGCTCGACGTGGTCGGTCCACCACTCCTCGGCTGCGTCGCGTAGCGGCTCGGTGCCCGCGTCGACGGTATAGAGCCGACCGTCCCACCGAAGGTCGGCGATCTCGGCGTTGCGGCGCTCGGCATGGCGACGGTCGAGGTAGGTCTCGGCGCGCTGGCGACCCTTCTCGTCGCGCCAGGTCACCTGGTAGACCCGCTTGCCGCCGGCGCGCTTTCGCTCGTGGACGCTCATCGGCCCTCTTCTCCAAGAGGCGCGAGCCACGCCTGACTCGCCCCCTGCGCATCGCATCGGCGCTCCGGGTCTGGGACGCAGGGCCAACCCCAGACGAGCACACCGCCGGACGCGGAGGCAAGGCGCGCGCTTCCCGCCGGCGTGCGCCGGTCCCTGACGGGACGCACCTTGTCCTCCGCGCCGTCGGCGCGCTGCGAGCGGGCCATGCCCTGCGCCCGACCCGGAGGAGCCCGATGAGCGACGAACGGAAGGACCAGCGGCGCCTGACCCTGCGCGGCGATGAGCACGAGCTGTACGCGGCCGAGCACACGCGACTGCGCGCCGTCGTGGCCAGAGCGGTCAATACCTCCGACGCCAACATTGACGATGCCTGCTCGTTCGCCTGGCTGAGGCTGCTGACCAACCAGCCGCGCCGCGAGACCGCCTTCGGCTGGCTCGCCAAGGTGGCGATCCGCGAGGCCTGGCGACTCAATCGCGCCGAACGAGCAGCGGGCGCCGCCCCCGGAGATCCCGAGGCGCTGGAGGTCGCCGACCAGGCCGACGTCGCCGACGACCGGCTCGCGCTCGAGGAGACGATCGGGGCGCTCGCCGCGATCCATCCGCGCAAGCGCGCCATGCTCGTCATGAACGCGCTCGACTTCACCCACGCCGAGATCGCCGCGGAGCACGGCATCAGCCCGGCAAGGGCGCGCGAGCTCGTCTACCGCGCGCGGCTCCAGCTCGCCAAGCTGGTGGGCCGGCCTGGGGTCGACCCGCGGAGCCGCCAGTGACGCGAGGGGCGAAGTCGGGGGAGGGGGCGACGTCACGGGCCAACCGCCCTAGACCCGGACATGGGATTCATGCTGTTGCTCGACGGCGTGCCAGCGGCGCTGGTGGGTGCGCGACGGTGGTACCTGGCGCCCGACATCGCCGCGCTGCCCGCCGACGATCCTGATCGCCGCCGCGTGCGAGCGGTGTGTGTGGTGCTGACACGACCGGCGTGGAGGGACCAGTCCGTCCTGCGGCGACCACGACGCCAGGCCCCATGAGCACGAACCACGCCAGGCGCCGCGAGCCGTCCGATGGCCGCGATCGCGAGCGCCATCGACCCTGCAGCGCGCGTCGTCGGCGCCGGATCCGGCGACGGCCGGACCGTGGCTCCGAGCCACGGCCAGAACACCACGCTGGCGGGCACTGCGTCACCGCACAGCCCGCGCAGACTAGATGCACTGTGTGCCACTGTCACACCTCCCGCGCCGTGCCGGCTGGTCTCAGAAACGCCATTCCTCATCGCCTCCGGCGGGCGCGCTCCTCGAGCCAGCGGCTGAGGGAGCGGAGCTCCGCGCCCAGCGCGAGCTCCGTCCGCGGGTCGGCGTGGACCCCGGCATCGAGCTGATCGCGCCACGCGCTCAGCGCCGCGAGCTGCTCGGCGACGAGCCGGTCGCGCTCGACTTCCTCGGGAAGGTGGCGCAGCTCGTGCGGGTAGCGGTCCCGCAGCGCGCGGATCCCGGCCGCGCATTTGGTCGACGGCAACCACGCCGGGCCTGAGCCGGCCTGTCGACGCGCGCCATTCCCTCCACGCCGCGACGGCGCCGAATCCAACGCCG
>Ga0126313_10002083_pt1 | contig 10992 bp, 10 predicted proteins | sample Plot105A_FD_89954 | JGI IMG/M metagenome (GOLD analysis project Ga0126313, IMG submission 89954) | Serpentine soil microbial communities from UC McLaughlin Reserve, CA, USA - Plot105A | ecosystem: Environmental > Terrestrial > Soil > Grasslands | place: USA: UC McLaughlin Reserve, Lake County... | reverse complement strand
TCGCCTGGCGGATGGGCCACCTGATTGTTGGCGTCTTCGGTGAACGCAACGCCCGTTACTTCGACGGACCGGCCGTCAGCTACCAGTCGTACGACTATCCAGGTACCGCTGATCAAGCACTGATTGTGCTCGATGACCAATATCAGCGGTGGATCGACGGTGTTCGCACGCTCGGTTTGACGCACTTGGCCGAGCGCTGCCGAGAGCCAGATTTTTCGGGACCGAGTCGATGGCAGCGCTGGTCCTGCACATTCATCGGGAGGTCATCCATCACGGCGCCGAGATCGCCCTCCTGCGCGACCTCTATCGGCAGCGCCCGGCAGCCGGCGAAATCGGATAGGTGGTCACAGATGGGTATCGTGGTTGGCGTGACCAGCACCCCGACCTCTGCTCCGACCAGGCCGGGCACACCGTTGTCGCTCTACATCCTTGGTGAGAAGTCCGACCCACTCTCCGAGAGAGGCGTGGAGTGTCCCGGCGATCTGCCTCCTGCCTCGGATCCAGCGCTCGTCGAGCGCGCCCGGCGGGCCAAAGCCGCACTCGGCGACCGGCTGTTCATCCTCGGCCACCACTATCAGCGCGACGAGGTGATTCAGTTCGCCGACGTCACCGGCGACTCGTTCAAGCTCGCGCGAGAGGCGGCGGCACGACCCAACGCGGAATCCATCGTCTTCTGCGGCGTGCACTTCATGGCTGAGTCTGCCGATATCTTGACCGCCGATCACCAGAAGGTGATTCTTCCCGACCTTGCTGCGGGCTGTTCCATGGCCGACATGGCGCGGCTGGCGCAAGTGGAGGACGCCTGGGACGTGCTTGCAGACGCCGGTGTCGCCGACGCGACCGTGCCCGTCACGTACATGAACTCCTCGGCCGACATCAAGGCGTTCTGCGGCAAACATGGTGGCGTGGTTTGTACGTCCTCCAATGCCAAGGCCGTGCTCGATTGGGCGTATCGGCGCGGCCAGAAGGTGCTGTTCCTCCCCGACCAGCATCTGGGCCGCAACACCGCCGTGCTGCAGATGGGCATGCGTTTGGACGACTGCGTCCTGTACGACCCACGCAGGCAGAACGGCGGGCTCACCGAAGAACAACTGCAAGCCGCCAAGATGATCTTGTGGAAGGGCCATTGCTCGGTGCACGGTCGTTTCACGCCGCAGGCGGTCGACGATGTCCGGACCCGGATCCCTGGTGTCCAAGTCCTGGTGCATCCGGAATGCCAGCACGAAGTGGTCCTCAAGTCAGATCTCATCGGCTCCACCGAATTCATCCTGCAGACCATCGAGAAGGCACCTGCCGGGTCCAAATGGGCGGTTGGCACGGAGCTCAATCTGGTGAAGCGGCTCGCCATGAACCATCCCGACAAGGAGATCGTCTTTCTCGAACAGCATGTTTGCTATTGCGCGACGATGAACCGGATTGACCTACCTCACCTGGTATGGGCGCTGGAGAATCTCGCCCAAGGGCACGTCGTCAACCAGATCGTGGTCGACCAAGAGACCGAGCACTACGCCAGGGAGGCGCTGCAGCGGATGCTCGAGTTGCCTGGAGAAACCGCGAAGGACTAGTTCGGGATCAGCCCTTCGTCGGTGTCGCTCAGCAGGGCCCGTACATCCTCGATAGTGGAGTCAGAATCCGGCAAGATCAGGTCGGAATCACGCAGTTCGTCATCAGGGACCGGTATGCCGCTGGTACGAACCCGGTCCAGCAAGGCCTGGAGCGCCTTGGCAAGCTGATCTTGATCAGCGGCTGCTACCGCCTTGTCCACCGCATCGTCGAGTGAATTAAGGCCACGTACGGCTTCGTCGCTCAGCTCCCACTGACCTTCGTTCAAAATCCGAACGATCATCGAAGGTCGCCCTCATTGGCCGGCGCCTGCTGCGGCCGTTGTTCGGTACCGAAGGCGGGCGGGGGGTAGTCATCGCCTTGCTTCGCCGGAGCCGGCGGCAGCGCCTCGGCCGGCGCCTGTTGTCCCTCGATCGCCTGGGGCGCCGCGGTCGGTCCGGCACCGATGGAAGCCTTCATCCGCTCCAGTTCGTTCTCGACATCGGACGTCGACGCCAGCTGTTCCAGCTCCATCGTGATGTCGTCCTTTGCAGTGCCGGTCGGGTCGTCCAGAGCACCACTTGCCAGCAGCTCGTCGATGGCGCCAGCACGGGCCTGCATCTGGGCCGTCTTGTCCTCCGCCCGCTGAACGGCCAGACCGACGTCACCCATCTCTTCGCTGATGCCGGAGAACGCCTCGTTGATCCGGGTCTGGGCCTCGGCGGCGGAGTAGGTCGCCTTGATCGTCTCCTTGCGCGTCCGGAAGGCGTCCACCTTCGCCTGCAACCGCTGGCTGGCCCGGGTGAGCTTTTCCTCCTCCGCCTGGAGCTGGGAATGTTGCGTCTGCAGATCCGTCAACTGCTGCTGCAGCCCGGAACGCCGGGTGAGCGCCTCGCGGGCCAGATCCTCCCGGCCGACCTCAAGAGCCTTCTGCGCCTGTTGGGTCAGCTTGTCGGCCTGGGTGTTGAGTTGGGTGGCTTGCAGCTCAACCCGCTTGCGGCTGGTGGCTACATCGGCCACTCCCCGGCGCACCTTCTGGAGAAGTTCAAGTTGCCGCTGGTATGAGTAGTCGAGCGTCTGCCGCGGATCCTCGAGCTTGTCCAAGGCCTTGTCGGTCTTAGCACGAAAGATCATCGAGATGCGCTGAAAAATGCCGGCCATGACGAATCAGCTGGTCCTTCCACAATTGCGGATGGCGTGGGTGCACAGGCCTCCACCGTATCTCCGCGACGGTAGGCCCGTCGTCGAGGATAGGCGGGTAGTTTCGTCTTTGGGTTATTCCCCTGAGACAATCAGGGATCGCCCCGCCGCCAAATCGGCGCCTAGTCGAATCGCATCGCAGCGAGAGGTACGAGTTCGTGGCAATCTTCCGCCGGAGCACCCCACCCGAGCCGGCGACACCGGAACCGGTCGCACCAGCCGGGCCGGGCGGGAAGAAGGCTCGACCCACCCCAACGCGCAAGGAAGCGGAAGCCGCTCGCCGGCAGCGGGTCACCCGGACGTTGTCGAAGAGGGAAGCCCGGCGGGAGGCGAGCCGGCATACCCGTGCTGAGCGGATGCGGGCAATGAATGCACGCGACGCGGCTCCCGAGAAGGTCCTGCTCCGTGACTACATCGATTCGCGCTTCAATCTCGGGGAATTCCTGCTTCCCAGTCTCGTCGTGATCTTGGTGTTGACCTTCACGGGACAGGCGCTGCCACGGGTTGCAGTGATCAGCACCCTGGTGATGTATGCGTTCATCTTCGCCGTCATCGTGGACACGGCGATCATGTGGCGCGGCTACAAGAAGCTGTTGGCGACTCGCTACCCCAAGGTCTCTCCCCGTGGACTGCTGATGTACGGCACGAATCGCGGGATGCAGATCCGCCGGTTCCGCATGCCGCCACCACGGGTAAAGCGGGGACAGAAAATCTGAACGACAGCTCGGAGGGAAGCACATGGCGTGGCGATGGGTGCCTGAACGTGAGCCGGAGGTGGGTTTCAAACCTCGGACGTTCGCCAGCCAGGGCGAGGCAGAGACATGGCTGGGTGAGTTCTATCCCGAACTGACCGCCGCGGGAGTGCAGACAGTCAGCCTTTACGAGGAGGACCGCCTGGTTTACGGTCCAATGAACCTCGCCCCAGACCACACTGAGTAGTACGTGGCAACACCGGGCTACATCGTTGAACTGCGGCGCGCTTATGGCCAGGGCAGGCTCCTGCTTCCGGGCGTGTCCGGAGTTGTCGTGCGGGATGACCTCATCCCGGGCCGCTCCCATATCCTGCTGGTGCGGCGATCAGACAGCGGCAAATGGAGTCTGCCGGCCGGAATCGTAGAACCAGATGAACAGCCGGCGACGACGATCGTCCGCGAGTTGCACGAGGAGACCAGAGTGCATGCCAGGGCGGACCGGCTCGCCCTGCTTACGACCGACCCGGAGCTGACCTACCCCAACGGCGATCGCTGCCAGTACATCTCGATGACCTTTCGATGCAGCTACCTCGAGGGCGAGGCCCAGGTCGGCGACGAGGAGTCGACCGAGGTGGCCTGGTTCGCGACGGACCAGCTGCCCCCGGGCCTGCCAGCCTTGCTGCGCCGCCGGATAGCCAGCGCATTGGCTGATCACGAGGCCTGCGTCTTCGACTCGTAATTCCTGCGGTCTATCCGTGCGACGATGGCCTCGTGACCGAAGCTCGGCTGCAAGTGGCCTTCGACACCGGTGACCCACACGCCGAGGCACGGTTCTGGGCCGAAGCACTGCACTACGAGGTGGAAGATCACAGCTATGTCGTGGATCATCTGCTGGGTCTCGGCCACCTGCAGCCCGGTGACGTTGTCGAGGTCGATGGCCGGCGGGCATTCCGTGAAGTTGCCGCATGCCGCGATCCCGAGGGCATCCGGCCGCGGCTTTATTTCCAGCGGGTACCTGAGCCCAAGGCAAGCAAGAATCGGGTCCACCTCGATCTCCAGGTCGGTGCGGAGCAGGCGCCGAGCGAGGTCGAGCGGCTGGTCGCCTTAGGCGCCACCGTGGCATGGACGACTTCTGACCGCGGGCCGCTGACCACGACCCTGCGTGATCCTGAAGGCAACGAGTTCTGCGTCAGCTAGCTAGGGTCCCGCACGCCAGGAGTGACGAACGGCGGTTTCATGATCACGAACGGCTCGTGCCGGCCGCGGATGTCGACGATCACCCCATCTCCGTCAGCCAGATCGGGCTTGAGGAGGGCGAGTGCGATGCCAGTTTTCTCGGTCGGTGAATACGTACCCGACGTGACGGATCCAACTTGGTCGCCATCTGGGTCGCGAACGATCATGCCCGGCCGAGGTATGCCGCGTCCGGTGGCTTTCAAGCCGCGGAGGATGCGGTGCGGGCCGCGTTCCTTCTCAGCGCGCAGCGCAGCGTCGCCGATGAAACTCTCCTTCTTCCAGCCAACGGCCCAGCCAAGGCGGGCCTGGACGGGGGTGATCTCCGGTGAAAGGTCCTGCCCGTGCAATGGATAGCCCATCTCGGTGCGCAGCGTGTCCCGGGCCCCCAGGCCCGCGGGCTGCAACCCGTACGGAGCACCGGCGTCAGCAAGCATCTCCCAGACGCCGACCGCGGCGTCGGCCGGCATGATCAGTTCGTAACCGCGCTCACCTGTATAGCCGGTCCGGCAGACCGTCATGAATGTGCCGACGTGTTGGACGACGACGAAGGACATGTAGTCGTGGCCGACCGGAAACCCAGCGGCCGTCAAGACTTCGTCCGACTCGGTGCCTTGCACGGCGAGAATGGCAAACTCTTCGTGCTGGTTTGCCACGGTGACATCAGCTGGAGCGGCGGCGGCAAGAAGATCGACCACCCGCTCGCAGTTGGCGGCATTCGGGATCAGCAGTACGTCGTCGGCAGCTCTCAGGTAAGCGATCATGTCATCGACAACTCCGCCATCGTCACTGCAGAGCAGCGTGTACTGCGCCTGCCCGGGGCTGATCTTGCCGAGGTCGTTGGTGAGGCAGCGGTTGACGAAGTCGGCGGCGCCAGTTCCGATCACAGCGGCCTTGCCCAAGTGGCTGACATCGAAGATGCCAACGGCGCTGCGTACCGCGATGTGCTCGGCGAGTATGCCGGCACCGGCGTACTCCAACGGCATAGACCAGCCGCCGAACGCGGCAAACTTTGCCCCGGCGGCAACGTGCTGGCTGTGCAGCGGCGAGATCTTCAAGCCGGGCGCGAGACCGCTGGCAGCATCGGGCTTGCCACGCTTCATGATCACCGAACCTACCGCACGGTGTGGATGATCGGCTTCGATCAGGACGCGCAGGAGCTAGCCTGTGACACGCTCTCGACGGCTAACTCGCTATGAAAGGTGGGCCCTCTCAATGCCAACCCCCCCGTTGCCGACCCTGACTATCGCCCAGTCGGCCCCGCGCGACGTGGATGTGCTGGTTGTGGGCTTGTCACCCGAGGGCGCTGTCGGAGTGCCGACCGACATCGAGCAGGCGTATACGAACCGGTTCGCTACTGGTGTCGGGGATCTCGCCCGTTCGATTGGCGCGAAGCCAGAGGCGGGCAGTCACCACACCCTCCCCGCAGCCGGCGACGGTCCCCGGGTTGTCGTTGTCGGCGTTGGCAGGGGTGAGTCCGGTCTCGAAGACCTACGCCAGGCCGCCGGATCCGGCGTGCGCCATGCCAGCTCACTCGCGGATGACACGGCGCTCTCGGTCGCCGTGTCTCTGGGGGAGGGCGGCACCGACACGGCACGGGCCATCGCCGAAGGCGCGCTGATGGGCAGCTATCACTACGCCATACTCGGCGCGAACGCGAGCGGCTCGGACTCTGATGCTGGGATCGGGGCGATCACTGTGGTCGAGCCAACTGGTACCAACAGCAACCTCAGCAACGATGCCGAGGTTGTCGCTCGCGCGGTAGTCACCGCCCGCGAGTGGGTGAATTCACCACCTAATCTGCTTTATCCGGGCTCGTTTGCAGACGATGTGCGCGAGCTGGTGCGGAATGCACCGGTGTCGGTCGAGGTGTTGGACGAGAAGGCTCTCCATCGCGAGGGCTACGGTGGCCTACTGGCGGTGGGCGGAGGTTCGTCCCGATTGCCCCGGCTCGTCCGGCTGAGCTACCGCCCACGCGGTGCAAAGTTCCACCTAGCGCTGATCGGCAAGGGCATCACCTTCGACTCTGGCGGCCTCAATATCAAGCCGGCAGATGGCATGTACACGATGAAGTGCGACATGTCTGGCGCTGCCGCGGTGTTTGCCGCTACCAAGGCAATCGCCGATCTGAGGCTGAAGATCAAGATCACGACCTACGGTCCGCTGGCTGAGAACCTGCCGTCGGACACGTCGTACCGGCCCTCGGATGTGCTCACCATCTACGGCGGCAAAACCGTCGAAATCGGCAACACCGACGCTGAGGGACGCCTGGTCTTGGCCGATGGGCTGGCTAGGGCAGGTGAGGACAATCCGGACCTGATGGTGGACGTCGCGACGCTGACCGGAGCCTGCATCGTGGCTCTCGGCGCCCGCACGGCAGGGCTTATGGCTTCGGACGACGAAACCGCGAATCGGCTGGTCGAAGCGGCCAAAGAAGGCGGAGAGGAGGTGTGGCGGCTGCCGATTCCGAGCGAGACGCGGGCGAAATTGGAATCCAAGGTCGCCGATCTGCGCTCGACGGGTACCGACAAGTCCGGCGGCGCCTTATTGGCCGCGGCGTTCCTCCGGGAATTCGTCACTGAGGGCACCCCTTGGGCGCACCTCGACATCGCCGGTCCCGCGTTCCACGACGGTGAGCCATACGGCTATGTCACCTCCGGTGGCACCGGAGCCGGCGTCCGCACCCTCATCGCCCTCGCCAGATCCCTCGTTGCCTAAGGCACGCCGTTCCCAAGATCAGGCCGCCAACACAGAGATGGCTGGTTTACCGTGCTGGCAGATGCCCGGCGTCGCTTGCTCCAGCATGCTCACGATGCCCCTACCAGCGCGGCGCGAGTGGGACGCCGCCCCCCAAAGCCAGAGGAGGTTGTCAGGCATATCTCGTGGCGCCGACGTACCACCCAATCCCTATGGAGACGTCTCAGGCCGGCTTTGGGTTCAACGCAGATCAGGGTGTTTCTTGTTGCGAGTGTTGTAGTCACGCATCCGCTGCGGATAGCCGACCACCGCCGCGTCGTAACCGGGAATCTGCAGCGACTCGGCAAAGGAGTACGCCCATTCCGGCGACGGCACGACCCGGCGGGTCCACTCCCCGTCATAGGCGACCAGCAGGATTGTTGTCTGAGTCACCGCGGTCTTCGGCTCCACGTACGCCTCCACACCTCGACGGGTCCGGGCGAACTGGGTCAGATGCTGGGTCACTGCGTCGTCAACCGCGCGGCTGCTGCTTGCCCCGCGGCGACCGCGCTTGGCCCGACCTAAGGTCCGCCTGAGCCAGCTCATTCGCCAAGTATGGCGCTGGGGCTGCTGACAAGATGTCAGCCATGGCAGCTTCGTACGACGTTGTGGTCCTCGGGGCAGGCAGCGGCGGCTATGCCTGCGCGCTGAGAGCAGCTCAGCTCGGCCTCTCGGTGGCCATGGTGGAGAAGGACAAGGTCGGCGGCACCTGCCTGCATCGCGGCTGCATCCCGACCAAGGCTCTACTGCATGCGGCCGAGGTTGCCGACGCTGCGCGGGACGGCGGCCGTTTCGGCATCCACGCGACTATCGACAAGATCGACCTAGCCGAGATTCACAAGTACGCCGGCGCCGTGGTCAATCGGATTTATTCCGGACTCACAGGTCTGGTCCGCTCCGGCAATATCGCCGTGGTGTCCGGCGAGGGCTCGCTGGTCGTCGCCGACGGCAAAGCTGCGGTCCGAGTCGCCGGCGAGGACTATTCCGGGTCCTACGTGGTATTGGCCTCCGGATCGGTCGCCCGCACGCTCCCCGGTCTGGACGTGGACGGTCACCGGGTGATCACCAGCGACCATGCGCTGACTCTGGCACAGCTGCCCAGCTCCGCAATGGTCCTCGGCGGCGGCGTCATCGGCGTCGAGTTCGCCAGCGCATGGCGGTCGTTGGGCGTCGAGGTCACCGTCGTCGAAGCCCTGCCCCGCCTGGTGTCATCCGAGGACCCCGCTATATCTGCCGCTCTTGAGCGTGCATTTCGCCGGCGCAAAATCGGAATGCGCACCGGAACTGAGGTTAAGAGCTGCACCGCGGGAGACGACGGTGTGGTCGTCGGGCTTGAGAACGGCGTCGAACTGGCCGCTGACCTGGCCCTGGTAGCTGTCGGGCGCGGCCCCTGTAGCGATGGACTCGGCTACGCGGAGGCTGGCGTCGGACTCGATCGGGGTTTCGCCACCACCGACGAGCGGTTGCGCACGTCGGTGCCAGGAATCTACGCGGTTGGTGATCTGGTTGCCGGAGCTCAGCTTGCTCACCGGGGGTTCGCGCAAGGGATCTTTGTGGCCGAGGACATCGGTCACCGAACCGGCCGGCTTCCCGGTGCGCCGCAACCGCTCAATGAGGCAGACATTCCTCGCGTGACCTATTGCGATCCAGAGATCGCCTCAGTCGGCCTGGCCGAAGAGGCTGCCACCATTCAGTACGGCGATATCGAAACTCGCACCTATGACCTCGCCGGCAACGGCAAATCCCAGATCTTGAAGACCGCGGGATTCGTCAAGATCGTTCGGCGCCGACATGGCCCGGTGGTCGGTGTACACATGATCGGCTCGCGGGTCAGCGAACTGAGCGGCGAAGCCCAGTTGATCACCGGCTGGGAAGCGTTCCCCAGCGACGTGGCGCCGTACGTCCATGCCCATCCAACTCAGAGCGAGGCCCTGGGCGAGGCGCATCTGGCCCTGGCCGGCAAGCCCCTGCACATGCATAGCTGAGCCTGTCCTGCTTGGCTAGGCTGAGCGCATCCGATCGCGGACCGCTCGACGAAGGAGTCCAAACCACCATGTCGACTTCAGTGACACTTCCGGCGCTTGGGGAAAGCGTGACCGAGGGCACCGTCACTCGGTGGCTCAAGCAAATCGGTGACAACGTGGAAGCGGATGAGCCGTTGCTGGAGATCTCAACGGACAAAGTCGACACCGAAATTCCATCACCTGCCTCCGGTGTGCTCCTGGAGATCAAGGCGCAGGAGGACGAGACCGTGGAGGTCGGTGCCGTTCTTGCGGTGATCGGTGAGGCCAGCGAGGCGGGCGGGGACGGCGAGGCGCCACCCGAGCCAGAGCAACAAACGGCCGCTGCAGCGCAGGCCTCATCGGAGACTGACCTCCGCGACGAGGGCGCGCCCAGCACAAGCTCCGATGCGGACGAGCCGAGGGCCGCAGAAGCAGCCGCAGTTGCCCGGCCGGCCGCCGCGGCGCCCAGCGGGGACGGCGCGGCGGGCGGCACCGATGTCACCCTTCCAGCCTTGGGTGAGAGCGTCACTGAAGGCACGGTCAGCCGCTGGCTCAAGCAAGTTGGTGATGAGGTCCAGGCCGACGAACCGCTACTGGAGGTCTCCACCGACAAGGTCGACACCGAGATCCCGTCACCGGCATCCGGCACATTGCTAGAAATCCGGGTTCAGCAGGACGAGACGGTTGAGGTCGGATCGGTACTGGCGGTTGTGGGAGAGCGAGGCGCTGCGCCGGCAGCGACTGAACCCGAACCCGAGCCGCAGCCCGAACCAGAGCCGCCGCCACAACCTGAACCTCAAGCGGAGCTGCAGCCCCCGCCAGAAGCCGAGCCGGACCGGCAACCGCGGCCGGAGGCTGAAGCAGCGCCCCAGCCGGAGGAACAGCCGCAGCCGGCGGCCGCAGCGACGGCGCCGACTCCGGTGGCGTCAGCGGCCACCGCAGCCCCGACTGACTCGGAGGCCGGTTATGTCACCCCCCTGGTACGCAAGCTGGCCAGGGAGCACGGGCTGGAGCTGAACCAGATCAACGGCACCGGCGTCGGCGGCCGGATCCGCAAACAGGACGTGCTGGCGGCGGCGGAGGCGGCCGCCAAGGCTAAGGCTGCGCCGGCCGCCGAGGTGCCAGCACCGGCGGCGGCCGCACCAGCTGCCAGGGCGGCCGCGCCAGAGCCCAGCTCACTGCGTGGCACCACCGAGAAGATGTCCCGACTTCGGCAGACCATTGCCCGTCGGATGGTGGAGTCGTTGCAAGTCTCGGCCCAGCTGACCGCGGCGGTGGAGGTTGATCTCACTGCGATCTCGCGGATCCGGGCCAAGGTCAAGGACGACTTCAAGAAGCGCGAGGGCGCCAGCTTGTCCTACCTGCCGTTCATCACCAAGGCGGCGATCGAAGCGCTCAAGGTCTATCCGAAGGTCAACGCCACCATCGACACCGAAGCCCAGACCATCACCTATCCGGATGCGGAGCACGTTGGCATCGCGGTGGACACTGAGAAGGGCCTGCTGGTCCCGGTGATCAAGGATGCCGGTGATCTGAATATCGCCGGATTGGCGAAGAAGATCGGCGACTTGGCCGCCCGTACCCGG
>Ga0126313_10002082_pt1 | contig 10993 bp, 10 predicted proteins | sample Plot105A_FD_89954 | JGI IMG/M metagenome (GOLD analysis project Ga0126313, IMG submission 89954) | Serpentine soil microbial communities from UC McLaughlin Reserve, CA, USA - Plot105A | ecosystem: Environmental > Terrestrial > Soil > Grasslands | place: USA: UC McLaughlin Reserve, Lake County... | reverse complement strand
GGCTGGATATCCGCATGCGGCCAACTACGGACGTCTCGAGATCCAGCCGCTGTGTTCGGTGCTTCGGTTTCATCTAGAGAAGCCGACGCGCGGATTCGAACCGCGGACCCCTTCATTACGAGTGAAGTGCTTTACGAGCGCGTTTGGCCTGCAACCGCGCGGTTTCTACTACTCCTCGTCGTGATCCCGCGTCCGCGCTGAGTCCGTTTCTGCAGCGGGAACGCGCTTCCGAAGTGCCGAAAGTAGGTCGATAACAGCCGCTCCGTCGCGCTCGCCAGCGTGCGCGTAGGCCCGGAGAAACAGCGCGCCGCCGTCCGCGTGTCCGAGCCTCGCGGCGGCGGCAGTAGGCGAGACGCCGGCGTCTGCGAGCCAGGACGCGTGAGCGTGCCGGAAGACGTGCGCGGTGACTCCATCGAGCCCTGCCGCGTTGACGACCCGCGCCAGCCCGAACCGAATCCGGCCGTGTCTGTTAAGCGGGTTTCCAGTTTCGTCTGCGAAGACGGGCGAGCCGTCAAATGGCCGCCCGCACGCGAGCCGGTGAGCCCGCAGAACGCGGGCCGTCTCCCCCTCGAGTGCGACGTCGCGCACGCCAGCCGGCGTCTTTGATGTTCGGGTCTCGCCCGGGCGCCCGCGGCGTGTGCTCCGCTCGTCGGCGTGCGCGTAGGTCCTGAGCCACAGCCACCCGTTGTCGGCGTGTCCCAGCCGCTGCGCGGCGGCGGTCGGCGCCACGTTTGCGTCCGCGAGCCAAGAGGCGTGCGCGTGCCGCAGGACGTGAGCGGTGAAGCCTTCGAGCTCGACAGCTTTGACGACGCGCCGGAGCCCGACCCGGATCCCCCCGTGGCGCGGGAGCGGGCGGCCGCTCTGGTCAGCGAAGACGGGCGATCAGTCGAAGGGCCGGCCGCTGGCGAGCCGGTGGCGCTTGAGCAGGCGGACCGCGGTCAGAGAGGGCGACCGCCCCTACGTCACACGTACAGGGCCGACCCAGCTCGACGTACCGTCCCGATCGACGGCCTTGATCCGGTACCGGTAGGGAACGCCGCGCCTCGCCGTCTTGTCCAGGAACCGGTACGCGGCACCGGTCACTGACCCCTTGGCCGCGACCAACGAGCGCGTGAGCCGCTTCCAGGACCGACCGCGGGAGCGGTAGACCTGGAAGCCGAGCAGATCGGCCTCGCTGCCAGTCCGCCAGCGCACAAGGACGCCGCGACTCGCCTGGGTAGCCGCGACGGCACGGAACATGACAGCCGTCGGAACGCGGATTACGCCCTCGCCCGTCCCGTCTACGACCATCGTGTACGGCAAAGTCTCGCCATCCAATGCGAAGAGAACGACTTGGAAGCTCGCGCCGGCGGGAAGATTGAACGAGAACGAGTTCGTCCCTCCGCAGAACCCGGAGCCGTACTTCGCGACGAAGTTGGCTATTGGCGCCGCTGGATCGAAGCTACCGAGGTATGCAACGACCTCGATACTCGAGAAAGAGGCGTCACACGGATGTGTGACGGTCACGGTCACGCAAGTCGCTGACGTCGCGCTGGCGTTCTGAAACGTGTACACGTCGTAGTTGGTGGTCCCGCCCCCCGTCGTTGGCACTGCGGGCGCAGAGGCGCAAGTCCACGTTCCCCCAGTGTTCGCAGGTCGGCCCGTGCTATCGGGATCGCTCGCCGTCACCTGACCCGTCACCGTGATCGGCGCCGCTTGAGCCGAGGCGATTGCGAACACGAGGCTCGCCACGAGGACGAGGCCAAGAATCGCCGTACGGCCGGGAGCGAACATGGGCACCTCCTCTTTCCGAGTGGAGAAGCCAGTATTGCAAGCGGCGAGCGAAGGGTCAACGACGCTGCTCGGGGCCGTGAAAATCAATCCGCAATTCGGGCGCAGCGGTGGTGCCGCGAGAGTAGAGGTCAAGTTCTACCGCGCTACTTCGCGGACGGATTAGGAGCGCGCACGCTCCGCGCCGTTCCCTCTCCCAGCGCTCGAACCGCGTAACCATGCGGTTTGGGGCTCCTCAGGCTAACGGCGTTTTCAGCTCGCGCCTAGGTTCTCGACTAGCTCTTTCCTAGGCCTTCCCGCGCTCCCGCCGCAGACGTTCGCCACTCTTCGCGCTGTCACCACAGGCAACGATGCTAAGTCCGCGCTGAGTCCGCCGTGAGTCCGCTTTTGTGTCATCCGGCGGCAAACTCTGTCACCCGGCGTCACTTGAGCGCCTAAAGAAAAACCCCGCGTGAGCGGGGATTTCGGCTTGATCTAGAAGAGCCGACGCGCGGATTCGAACCGCGGACCCCTTCATTACGAGTGAAGTGCTCTACCAGCTGAGCTACGTCGGCGCGGCTCGGCCAGTATAGCCCTGGGTTTCCGCGGCCTCAGCGCCGCGAGAAGCCGTACAGCCAGCCCGTCATCGTGCCGACGTAGAGGCGCCCAGAGGCGGCCGCGGGAGCAGCGAGCGCGGCGCCGTTGAGCGCGACCGTGGCGCGTACGCGGCCCGTGCGCGCGTCCACCGCGAGCAGCCGCTTCGTCTTCGTCAAGCCGAACCAGACGAGCCCGCCGGCGACGGTCGGCGAGCCGTTGTACGCCCAGCGCGGGATCCGCACGGTCCACTGGAGACGCGGCTTGCAGTTGCGCGTGAGCGACAGACGGACGAGCCGCGTGCCGGTCGCGACGAAGATCGAGCGCAGAGGCGGTGCGTACGCGAGCTCCGTGACCAGCGCATACGTCGGCTTCAGCCGGCGCAGGTCGAACGTCCACGCGGTTCCGCGACGCAGCGCCGCCGAGCGCCACGCATAGAGCCGCCCGTTCTTGCTCGGCGCAACGACGAGCTCGCCGCAGCCGCGCGCCGAGACGAGCATCGGCGCGCCGCCGAAGTCGATGTCCCCCTGAGGGGCGACCGACGGCGGGTGGTTCGCGGAGCGGACACGGAGCGCCGGCGTCAGCTCCACGAGATGCTCGCCGTAGCCGGCGGCTTCGTTCCGCGCGAACGCGTTGCCGGTGGCGGCGTAGATGCTGCCGCGTTTCGTCGAATACGAGACGCCGCCCCACGCCCAGATTCCCCCGCCGCCGCCCAGCCGCGCCGGAACGACCGTCCACGCCTGCACCGCACGACCCGCGAGCGAGACGCGGATCAGCTTCCCCTGCATCGGCGGGATGTCGCAGTACGAGGCGGTCGGGATGTATACGGCGCCGCCGACGCGGAGCAGCGCGCCCCAGACGAGCTCGCTGCGGAAGTCGTCGTACAGCGTTACGGGCCAGCCGGGCCGCTCCGCTCCCGTCGCGAGATCGAGCGCATGCAGACGTCCGACCGCGTCCGCGGCGTAGAGGGCGTGCGTCTGCGGGTCGACGACGGGCGTGCCCGTTACGCCGTACCGCGGCAGCTGCGGGCAGTCGTGGTCGATCGACTCGAGCTCGACGCGCCAGCGAATCCGGCCGGTCTCGTCGAGCGCGTACACGCTGCCACGGGTCGTGCCGACGTAGACGAAGGTCGTGCCGCCGTCTCGGACGACGAGCGGCTGAGTCAGGATTCCTCCGTCGAGGTGCACGCGCCAGCGCGCGAGCGGCGGTGCCGGGCCCGTCGAGGCGAAGTTGTGCCGCTCAGGCCGGTTGCCGTACGTGCTCCAGCTCGGCGGCGCCTGCTGCGCGTGTCCGCTGAGGACGATCGCGACGGCCGCGAGCGCCGCTAGGCCGCGGCCCAACTCCGCGGGGCCGCAAGCACACGCCGGAGGCGGACGAACAGCGCCTCGAGCGCGAGCCCGGGTTGCACATTGAACTCCTCGAAGGAGCGCCAGGTCTCGCGGACGATCTCCGCCGCTTCCTCCGCCGCGGCCGCCCGCTCGGGGGTCGCGTCGACTCGCAGCTCGTCGAGCCGGTCGTAGTGCACGGCCGCCTCGTCCGCTCCGGCGGCGACGACCACGAGGTCGCGGTACCACGCGCTGAGCTCCTCGAGCGTCAGCAGCAGGTGGTCGCGCTCGGCCCCGCGCACCGCGCGACGGACGCGCTGCTCGGCCTCACGCGTCGGGAGGTCGAGCGGCTCGACCGCCGCCTCCTCGACAGCGCTGGCCTCCTCTGCGCATTCCTCGACGCCCGCGAGCACGCGCGCGGTCGCAGCGAGCGGGTCGATCGGTTGATCGGCGTAGATCGATCGCGCAACCTCGAGCACTGCCGATCGGCGAGCTGCTGCGCGTTCGTCGAGGAGCCGCTCGGCGCGGTCGAGTCGTCCGCCGGCGACTCGCGCGAGCGCGCGGAGCTCCTCCGCGGGAAGATCGGGTGCGCGCTCGGCGATCTCCTCACGCACGGCCCGCTCCGACAGCCGCGTGAACGGCACGAGCTGGCAGCGCGACCTGATCGTCTCGGGCAGCGGTCCGAGGTCGTCGGCGACGAGGATCAGGACGGCGTACGACGGCGGCTCCTCCAGATCCTTCAGCAGCGCATCGGCCGCGTCGTCGTTCATGACGTCCGCGCCAAGGATGAGGTAGACGCGTCGATCGGCCTCGAACGGACGCATGTGCAGGTCGTGGTGGAGGAGGCGGATGTCGTCGATCCGGATCTGGTCGCCGAGCGGCTCGAGCACGTACAGGTCGGGATGGGCGCGGCGCTCCACGCGCTGAGGATCGCCAAGCAGATCGCCGGCGAAGGCGAGCGCCGCGCGGCGCTTACCGATCCCCGCCGGGCCGTGGAAGAGGTACGCGTGCACCGGCCTCTCCCGCAGCGCCGCCTCGAGGAGGCGCTTCGCCTCGTCCTGCTCGCGGATTCGTTGCAGCTGGACGTGTTGCGACGTCTCGGCCATCGCGGCAATCTATCCCGGCGCCTTCAAAAGATTCGGGCGAAGCTCCTCCCAGACACGTTCCGCGACCTGCTCGACCGGCTCGGCGCCGTCGAGAGCGACGATCCGCTCCGGGAAAAGGCGGGCGAGCTCACGGTAGGCGCGGGCGAGCGACGCGTGAAAGCCGCTCGCCTCGCGCTCGATCCGGTCGCGGCCGCGGCGCCCACGCGTCGCCGCCGTCGCCCGATCGACGAGCAGCACGAACGTCCGGTCCGGCAGCAGCCCTCCGACCACCTCGAGGTTCAGCTCGAGGACCCGTTCGACACCTAGCCCGCGCGCGATTCCCTGGTAGGCGAGCGACGAGTCGATGTAGCGGTCGCACACGACGACCTCGCCCGCCGCCAGCGCCGGCCGCACGACTTGCTCGACCAGCTCCGCCCGTGCAGCGGCGAACAGCGCCGCCTCGGCCCACGCCGACACATCGTCGCCATGCAGCAGCACCTCGCGAATTCGCTCGCCGAGCGGCGTCCCCCCCGGCTCGCGCGTCGCGACCACTTCGCGACCGTCGCGCCGAAGCCGCTGCTCGAGAAGGCGCGCCTGCGTCGTCTTGCCGGAGCCGTCCAGGCCCTCGAAGGTGACGAACATGAAGCGCTCGTAGGATAGGCCGCGTGCGGGCGGTCGTGACCGGAGGCGCTGGGTTCATCGGCTCGCACCTCGCCGACGCGCTCGTTGCCCGCGGAGACGACGTCGCCGTCGTCGACAATCTCGCGCGCGGCACCCGCGAGCACATTCCACGCGAGGCGCAATTCTACGAGCTCGACATCCAGGACGATGTCGCTGCCGCCTTCGCCGACATCCGTCCCGACGTCTGTTTTCACCTCGCCGCCCAAGCCGACGTCCGAGTATCGGTCAGCCAACCCGCGAACGATGCAGGCGTGAACGTGATCGGCTCGATCAACGTCCTCGAGGCGGCCGGCGCGCATGACGCGAAGGTCGTCTTCTCCTCGACCGGCGGCGCGATCTACGGAGAGTGCACCGAGCCGGCGAGCGAGGATCGTGACCTCGAGCCCCTCTCGCCGTACGGCGCCGCGAAGCTCGCGGCCGAGGTCTACGTCGGCATGTGGAACCGCCTGCACGGCACGACCCACGCGATCGCGCGGTACGCGAACGTCTTCGGACCGCGCCAGGACGCAGAGCTCGAGGGGGGCGTGGTCGCGATCTTCTTCGAGCGGATGCGGCGCGGCGAATCGACGACGATCTACGGCGACGGCAGCCAGACCCGCGACTTCGTCCACGTGGGCGACATCGTCGCCGCGACCCTGGCCGCGGTCGACGCGCAAGGAGTCTTCAACGTCGGCAGCGGCAGCGAGACGACGATCCTCGAGCTGCACGAGCTCTGCGCACGCGTCGCCGGCATCGACTCGAAGCCCCAGTTCGCGGCCGAACGGCTCGGCGAGATCCGGCGGAGCGTGCTCGACGCGACTCGCGCCGGGCGCGAGCTCGGGTGGAAGCCGAAGTTGACGCTCGAGGAAGGGCTCCGACAAACGTGGGAGGCAGGCGCCTAGCAGGAAGCGCGGCGGCTGAAGCGAATCCGCAAGCGCGGTGGATTCCTCCCTTGCCTCTTCGATCGACCTTCCGGCGGAGAGCTGGCGCAGGCTGACCATCGTGCTGGCGCTGATCGCCGCCGTGGAAGCGGTCGTGATCCTCGTCGCCGCCGTCGTCCTCGCCGTTCGCCCGTTCGCCCACCACCTGCGCAGCTCGAACGCGAGCAGCGCCGCGCTCGACCTGCGCGGGAAGACAGGCCCCGACACGCCGGCCGGGAAGGCGACGCTGACGCGCCGCCAGACCACCGTGATGGTTCTGAACGGCAACGGTCGCACCGGCGCGGCCGCGATGAGCGCCGCGCAGCTCCAGTCGATCGGCTACCGGATCGGCACCGTCGGCGACGCCGGCAGGATCGACTACCCCAAGAGCGTGATCATGTTCAGGCGCGGCACCCGTCCTGAGGCGGTCCGGCTCGCGCACGACCTGCACGTCAGGACCGTCGGGCCGCTCGATGGGATCGCGCCGGCGCAGCTCGGCCGCGCGCGCCTCGTCTTCATCGTCGGCAACGCCTAGCGCGACGCCGCGCAGGCGCGGCGCGCGGCCGCCCGCGCGCCGCGGTCGAACCGGTCGAGCTCGAGCGCCTGCCGAAGGAACGCGCACGCATCCGCCTGGGCGCCGGCATCCAGCTCGAAGGCGCCGAGCTCGTACCAGGTCTCGGGGTTGTCAGGCTGGAGCCGTACCGCGCGGACGTAGGCATCCTCCGCCGCCGTCAGCCGTCCCTGGGCTACGCGGGCCGCGCCGAGCGCGAACAACGGGTCGGCCGAGAGCGGGTCGAGGGAGTTCGCCGCCTGCGCATGGTCCACGGCCGCGGTGTTGTCGCGCCGCCCGATCGCGGCGTACGCGTCGTCCGTCTTGCGGTCCGCGAGCCAGGGGACGAGGAGAGAGACGCCCGCCACGGTCACGCCGGCCGCGACGCCGGCCGCCCATCCTGGCGCCCAGGCGCGGCGTGCCCGAGCTCCCGTGACGCACAGCACGCCGACCACGAACAGCACGGGCCCGCTGACGGCGACGAAGTCCCAGTCCACGTCCACGAGTGACTGGACGAGGTACATCGCGGCCACGATCACGAGCGCGAGCGTCGCGCGGCGCTCGTCTCCTCGCGCGCTGCGCACGGCGCCCGCGAGCGCTACACCCGCCGCGACGACGGCTCCGACGAACAGCAGGAACCCCACGACCCCCGTGTCGCTGAGCGCCTGCAGCAGGAGGTTGTGCGGCTGGGTGACCGTGATCGGGATCGGGCGCTCGAGCACGTTCACGATCGGGAACGTCCCCGCGCCCTGACCCGCGAACGGCGCGTCCTCGAACCCACGCCAGGCCTCCTGCCACCACGTCCAGCGGTGGTTCGAGCTCAGCGTCCCGAGCCGACTCGGAGCCTGGCTCGGTACGTCGGTCGAGCTCGAGAACTCGTGCCAGCGCTGGTCGATCCAATCGACAGGCCCGCCGGCACGCACTACCAGCACGAGCACCGTCACCGCGGCCGCGACTCCGATCGTGCCGACGACGCCGGCGACGGCGCGGCGCCGCACGCGCTCCGGCGGCGGAACGCGGAGGAGCAGGAGGGCTCCGATCGCGACGGCAACCGCCGCGACCACGAGCACGAGGCCGAACAGCGCGCCGTCGTGAACGCGGGTCGAGTACGGCTGCGCGTCGTCTGTGACGCCGGCGGCCGCAAAGGCGTAGACGAGCACGGGCGCGGCAGCGACGACGGCGAGCGCGAGCGTCGCGAGAGCCTCCAGCGCCGCTCCGCCGGCGAGGAGCCACGCCGCGATCCCGAGCACGGCGACGACGATCCCGCTGCGCGAGTACGTCAGCACGAGTGCCACGACGGCGCCGTACACGAACACGGCCGCGGCGACGCGATTCCACCGCCGGCGCCCGCGGTCGCTCGCGAGCCAGAGCCCGAGGACGATCGCGACCGCGGCCAGGAACGCGAGCGCGTTCCAGTAACCGACCGGCGAACGCAGGCGGGCGAAGCGCCCGCCGTCGTGGAAAAGTGCCGGGATCACCTTCCCCGCGAGCGACCAGGCGAGGACCGCCCCGAGCGCGGCGGCGAGTGCCGTCGCGACGACGTGACGCGGCCTCGGCACGAGCGCGCCCACCCACAGCCCCGCCGCGACGAAGCCGAGGTAGACGAGCTCGCGGTTGAAGAGATCCCACGACAGGTCGGGCGCGATCGACCAGTCGACGGACAGCCCGCTCCAGACGACGAACGCGCCGAGGAGCCCGACGAGGACCCAGCCCGCGCGCGACGCGCGCGGCGCATCGATCAACCCAGCCAGCGCGGCGACGAGCGCAGCGCCCGCGACGAACAGGGCAGCCAGGCCGATCGGGAGCAGCGCGCGCGCATCCGACCCGCCGCCGAAGAACAACGCTCCGAGCAAGAGGGCTCCCCCAACCGCGAGCACCGCCGTCGACACGTGGAGTCGCGGTTGCATGTTGCAACAGCCTGCCAGCCCGCTACCCTTGCTGACCGACGTGCGACGCCTGCTGCCCCTCGTCGTTCTCGTGCTGGTCCTAGCGCCGTCCGCGCATGCGGCTGGACCGAGCCTGATCCTGGGCGCAAACGAGGCGCTCATGCTCCAGAAGACGCTCGTCGGCGCGAAGGCGAACATGTCGCTGGCGAAGCTCGCCGGCTTCCGCGCAGTCAGCGTCCGCGAGTTCTGGTGGCCGGAGCTGAAGGAGCCGCGCAAGTACGACCAGACCACGCTCGGGAACGTCGAGAAGGCAGCTGGCCTGCTCGGGATGCCGGTCTTCCTCTCGGTCACCAACACCGCAGGGCGGTTCGCACCGCGGACCGAGGAGGCGCGGCAGGATTTCAGTGACTTCGCGGCCGCGACGGCCAAGCAGTTCCGTGGGTTCCACCACATCATCATCGGCAACGAGCCGAACAAGAACCAGTTCTGGGCGCCGCAATTCGGCGACGACGGAAGTGATACCGCGGCCGTCGAGTACGAGCGGCTGCTCGCCGACGTTTACGACGGGCTGAAGGCCGTGTCGCCGAGCATCACCGTGATCGGCGGCGCCGTGTCGCCGCGCGGCGGCGACAACCCTAGTCTCCCGACGAAGGCCCACTCACCGACGACGTTCATCCGCGACCTCGGCAACGCGTACCGCGCGAGCGGCCGCGGGAAGCCGATCATGGACTGGTTCTCGTTCCACCCCTACCAGGACAACTCGAGCCAGTCCCCGTCGTTCCGCCACGGCGGCTCGCCGACGATCACGCTGGCCGACTACGACAAGCTCGTGCGCGTGCTCGGCCAGGCCTTCGACGGGACGAACCAGGCCGGCTCGTCGATCCCGCTCATCTACAACGAGTACGGGATCGAGTCGACGATCCCGGCGAAGAAGGCGAAGAAGTACAAGGGCAGCGAGCCGTCCGCGACGAAGCCTGTTAGCCCGAAGGTGCAGGGCCAGCGTTACCGCGAGGCTGTCGCGCTCGCCTTCTGCCAGCGGACGGTCAAGGCGATGTTCCTGTTCCACGCGTTCGACGAGCCCGGGCGGCCGCAGTGGCAGTCGGGCCTCTTCTACGTCGACCACACCGCGAAGCCGAGCCTGGCGCTCGCGCGCAAGGCGTTCGCGGAGGCGCGGCGCGGCGTGGTCGCGCGCTGCCCAGGCCTGCGGCTGGCCGTGAAGGCGACGACGAAGTTCCCATCGCCGACGCAGGCGTCGAGCGCCGGTAAGCGCGGCACCGGGATCGGCGTTCGCGTCCGCTGCGACCTCGACTGCCGCTACGAAATGGCGGTCGTGACAGTGCCGGCGGGCCGGAGCGTGCTCGCAGGCGCCGGCCAAGTCGTCGGCGGGAAGAAGACGCTCGTCCGGCTACCGAAGCGGAGCCTCGCCAAGGGACGCTATCGCCTCAACCTGAGCCTCGTCGCGGCGGTGAATCCCGGGCCGGCGGTGCGGCGCTCGAGCCGCAGCTTTCTGGTGCGCTAGCGCGCAGCGTCCTCTCAGCAAACGCTAACAATCCGTTCACACGCGCTTGTTTCAATGGCTGCGTGCGAACGGTAACGTTCGCGCAGGGAGGGCTGGGGTAAAACCCTCAGCGGGAGTTACGAGCATGTCGAGAGCGCTGATCGCGATAGCCGTCGTTGCCGGGACTCTGGCATTCGTTGCCGGAACCGAGACTGCGTCCGCGGCGAAGCCCTGCTGGCGGACGGTCATCAACGACTGGTACGACGGCAGCATCGACGGCAAGTACTCGGCATCCTGCTACCGCGAGGCGCTCACGAACGCGCCTGACGACCTGAAGATGTACTCCGACCTCCCCGAGGACCTGAACCGGGGCCTCCAGGCGAGCATCCGCGCCGGCAGTTCGCGCTCGCTCAGCGGCCGCGACGGCCCGCGCGGCCCCGTCGGGAAAGTCCTCGACGACCTCGGCCCGAGCCGCGCGGACGCGCTTCCGATCCCGCTGCTCGTCCTGGCCGGCTTTGCACTGCTGCTCGTCGCGGCAGGCGCCGTCGGCGTCGTGACGCGCCGGCTCGGCTCGAGCCGCTCGCGCTCGTCCGACGAGCCTCCTAGCTAGACCGTTCCGTCCGGCGCCGCTCGTAGTCTCCGCGGTCCGTCTAATCGGGGACCGGGACTAGAGTTGGGAGGAGAAATGGCGTCCGCAGAGCAGGAGATCCAGACCGTCGAGGAGCT
>Ga0126313_10002081_pt1 | contig 10994 bp, 11 predicted proteins | sample Plot105A_FD_89954 | JGI IMG/M metagenome (GOLD analysis project Ga0126313, IMG submission 89954) | Serpentine soil microbial communities from UC McLaughlin Reserve, CA, USA - Plot105A | ecosystem: Environmental > Terrestrial > Soil > Grasslands | place: USA: UC McLaughlin Reserve, Lake County... | reverse complement strand
GTGTTCGGCCACGAAGAGATAGACACCAGGCTCATTGGGCAGATCCGCTGCCCACGTGCGTTTCGCGCGCCGCTGCGGAGATACCCGCCGAGCGAACTCCTGCAGGTCCTCGATGGTGTGTACGCCGAGATTGCCGACGCGCTCGATCAGACCGTGAAGCACATCCACGGTGGCCCGGGCGTCGACCAGGGCACGGTGATTTGGCGTTGTTGTCGCCTGAAAATGCCGGGCCAGGGTCGCCAAGCGGCAATTGGGCACTTCATCACGGAGCAATATCTGGCGGGCGAGCGCCGCCGTGTCGATCACCGGCCAGCGCGGCGAGGGATATCCCAGCTGATCGCAGGACCGCCGGAGGAAACCCACATCGAAGGGCGCATTGTGGGCCACGATCACCGTGCTCTCGGCGAAGGACAGGAAAGTGGGCAGCACCGTTGCCAGGACAGGGGCGTTGGCCACCATGGAGTTGGTGATGCCGGTCAGCACCGCGATGAGTGGGGGTATGTGGGTTCGAGGGTTGACCAGGGTCTGGAACTCACCCTGCACCTCTCCACCACGGACCTTAACGGCGCCGAACTCGGTGATCGAATCAGTCTCAGCGCCTCCGGTCGTTTCCAGATCGACAACGCAGAACGTCACCTCGGATAGGTGCGTGCCAAGATCCTCGAACGACGCCTGACTCGATCCGCTGGCACCGCGACCCTGCGCGTGGGACCCCGCCATGCCCAAAACGCTAGAGACAACCTCCGACACTCAATCGCATCGGCGCCGAGGCATCGCCTCCAGTGTCAGCTAGCAGCTCGGCGGATGGTAGTTATCAATCGCGTCCTCGAACCCGTTGATGTTGGTTGGAGCAGCCCGGTAGGCACGGAGCCACACTCCTTGCGGGTCGGCGACATGGCCCATCTTGTTGCGCTGCATCGCCGCTAGATGCGAAGCCCAGTCCTTCATCCCCTTGGCTCCCGCGGACATGACGGGTTCCTGATCGGAACTCCTGCTCGCGCATTTCTCGAGCGAAGCTGCGATGGCCTTGACCCCGTCCTCAACTGCGGAGCAGTCTTGTTCCTCATACGCGTTGACTGCATCGCGATAGCGCTTCTGATCCCCGGGGCCCTTCAAGCGGGTCTCCTTGAATCGCGCCTTCATCTCATCGAGATCGATCTCCCCCTCGTCAGCCAGCCGTTGAGCCTCGACGTGAGCGGCCCAGTGGCCAACCCCCGTCTTCGCTTCCTCGATGACCTTGTCACCGGCGGACACCTTCTGCTTGCACGCTTCCAGAGCTTGCTGAGCCTTGGCGGTGCTCGCGTCGACAGTCTTGCTCGCCTCGGTGGTGGGCGTCGGGCTCGGTGTGGCGCTGGCAAGCGACGCAGATGTGCTCTCTGCCGGCGAGACAGTGGCAGAGGACTGGGGCTGAGCGGAGGTCGTTGATCCATCCGGCCACAATTGCCAGGCCGCGACACCGGCGCCGAGAAGCAGGACCAAACCAGCCACTAGGGGTACGAGAACCCTTGCAGTGCTTTGTTTTGCTCGTCGTGCCTTAGCCACAATTTCCCCTGAGTCGAACGCTGAGCCCCAAGCTGCGCCTCAATCTACCCCGATGTCGGCACATGCAATAAATTGTCGGACCCCTCCGTCACAGTTGACCGCAGTGGCTGGAAAGGCAGCGGGCGGCGGACATGAGAGGGACGACCAGGATGGGTGTGTTGCACGTCGACTGCGACCGGTGCATGACGCGCGGTCCCGCCTGCCAGGATTGCGTGATCACGGTGCTGCTTGGTCCTCCGAGCGGAGCGGTTGATCTGGACGCCGAGGAGCAGGCGACGCTGTCCGCGCTGGCCGAGCAGGGTCTCGTGCCGCCGCTGCGCCTCATTGCCGGCGCTCGTCCGGCACGATCAGTTTCGTTGCCATCGGGCGAGCAGGATTACGCCTAGGTAACCCAACCGATCACATCGCGGTCATATTCGAGCCGACGGTTTGCTCAGTGACCATTTCGTGACCTAGCCTGGGGCACGCTGTTTGAGTCGGCTGGTTCGGGGGAAGTTTCGCGCGCACTCGACCATGCCTATCACTGACGGTCGGGTGACGAGGAAAGGGATTGGCCGCTTGCTAACACGCATGAATAGCGCCCCGGGCGCCTCAAAACGCCACCGGACCCTTCGTACGGCGATTTTCGGCCTGACATCGGCCGCCATGACCGCGACTTTGCTCGTCTCCACCGGCGCGCCCGCCGCAGGAGACCCGCCGCTGACTGTGGAAGATGCGAAGGCCCAGATCACCGCCTTGCAGACCGAGGCCGAGGCGATGGACCAGCAGTATGTCGGTGTCAAGGAAGAGCTGGACCGGGGCCGGAAGAAGCTCGAGCTTAAGAAGGCCGATGTGGCCACACAGGACGCCAAAGTCAGCCGGATGAAGCGACAGGTCGGTCAAGTGGCACTCGCCCGGTTCCAGAACCGCGATCTCGATGCGACTGCGCAGCTGTTTTTCACCACCGATGCGGACGGCTTTCTGAGCCAGGTCTCAACCGTGGAGAAGGTCAGCGAGAATCAGAATTCGGTCCTTCAGGATTACCTGCAGCAGCAGGCCGATCTAGCTGAGCTGGAGGAGTCCACCGAGGCTGATGTCGCCGCCTTGGAGCAGCAGGAGAAGGAGCTGAAGAACCTCCGGGCTGCATCTGAGAAGAAGATCAGCGAATCCAAAGCCGTGCTGGCGCGGCTGACCGCCGAAGAACGCCGCCGGATCGCCGAAGAGAAGCGTAGGGCTGCGGCTGAGGCCCGCAAGGAGGCGGAGAAGGCCAGCGACAACGGCGCCCCCACGCGGTCGAAGTCCACGTCGAGGTCCAGCTCCAAGTCCAGCTCGCGGAGTGACACGCGGGAATCGATACCTGCCTCGACCGGCAGCGGTCGCGGAGCAACGGCGCTCGCCTTCGCCAAGGCCCAGCTCGGGAAGCCGTACCAGTTCGCCTCCGCCGGTCCGAACTCCTACGACTGCTCCGGCCTGACGTCTGCGTCCTGGAAGGCTGCCGGAGTGACTTTGCCGCGGACCTCGCAAGCGCAGTACGGGGTCGGGCGTGCCGTGTCCAAGTCCGAGCTCGCACTCGGTGACCTGGTCTTCTTCTACAGCGGGCTCAGCCATGTGGCTCTGTACGCCGGAAACGGGATGGTCATCCATGCGCCGAATCCCGGATCATCGGTGGAGTACATCAAGATGTCCTACATGCCCTACGCGGGTGCACGTCGGCCGGGCTGACCAAGAGCAACATCGGTCACACCGGATCAGCTGCGACCTCGCAACTGATCCGCGTCGTGGCGGTCGCCCTTATCTCGAGCCTGGTCCTGGCCGGGTGCCGGTCGGGCGCGGCGACCTCGCCAGAGCCGCCGACCCCGGAAATGTCGGTGGCCACCCAAGTCCGTGCGCGCACCCTTCAGACCCAGACCGTTCTGGACCAGCTCTTCAATGCCGCTCGGGCGGGTGACCGCGCGGCCTTCACCTCGATGGTCAGCACGCGGGATTCTGCTTTCCGACCCCGCGCGCAGATGATTTTCGAGAATCTCAGGGTTCTCCCGTTGAGCACCCTCCAGCTGACGGTCCGCCCTCGCTTCGCACATCTGCCGGGCGACCGCCATCGTGAACTCGGTGATGGGAGCTGGGTGCAGGAGGCAGTGCTGCGCTGGCGGTTGCCGTCAGAGGCGGCACCTGCGGAGCACACCGTCTGGCTGACCATGGTCGTGGAGGGGCAGCAAACTCGGCTTGCCGGCACCACTGACATCCCCGGAAACGGGCAGCAGCCCGCACCGCTCCCGCTGTGGTGGTTGGAGGCGGTGCGCGTCGAACGCACACCGCAGGTGACGGCACTGGTCAGCAAGGCCATCAACGCGCCGAACCGGTGGGCTCGATCGGCGGACGCCGTCACCACCAAGATCCGCCCCTCCGTGGCAGGCGTTGTCCGAGACTGGTCGGGCAGTCTGGTCCTAGAGGTGCCAGGCTCATCGGAGGCATTCGAGCAAGTGCTCGGCGCTCGGGGTCCATCAGTCGACCACACCGCCGCTGTAACCCGGGCCGTAGGCCTCGACCCGGCGACGGCTCCGGTTCACATCGTGGTGAACCCGATCGTGAGCAGCAAGCTGACCCTGGTGGGAGTGAGCGTTCTGGTTGCTCACGAGGCAACGCACATGGCTACCCACTCGGTCGATTCGCCGGCGCCCGCGTGGGTGGTGGAGGGACTGGCGGATCAGGTCGCGTACAGCGCATATCCCAACGCCCGTCGGGCGGCGGCCCCACTGGTGGCCCTGGTGCAGGCCGGTCGGCTGCCGAGGGCTCTCCCAGAAGACGACCGGTTTCACACGTCCGAGGATGGCGTCGATCTGGCCTACACCGAGGCGTGGCTGGCCTGCCGCTACGTCGCGGAGAAGTACTCTCCTCGACAGCTGGGTCAGCTGTACCGACAACTCGATCGAGGCAGCACCCTCGATCAGGCGGCCCGCTCGGTACTGAACGTCTCGGCCGGGAAGTTCGTCGCAGATTGGCGTCGGTATCTGTCGTCGGTGAGTAGTTGAGGAGATGGCCTCCACACTGATCATCACGAACGACTTTCCTCCGCGAATCGGAGGCATCGAGTCGTTCGTTTCTGACATCTGTGAGCTATTGGACTTCGACGTTGTGGTCTATGCGTCCGGACCCCCTAGCGGCGCGGGTAGCGACGGGGACCGCCGATATCCGGTCATCCGCGACGGCTCACTCCTGTTGCCGACCAGGCGGCTCGCGGACCGGACCGCTGACGTCCTGCGGCGCTGCGGCGCCACGCGCGTGATCTTCGGTGCAGCCGCTCCTCTTGGCCTATTGGCGCCCCGCTTGCGGCGCGCCGGTGCGCAACGAATCATTGCCTTGACGCATGGCCACGAGACATGGTGGGCGGCTCTTCCCGGCTCCCGCCAACTACTGCGCCGGATCGGCGACGGCTGCGATCACCTGACGACGATCTCCCGCTACACCTCCGCCCGCGTCGGGCGTGCGCTCAGCGCGTCGGCCCGGGCCCGATTGCTGCGCCTCCCGCCCCCCGTGGACACCACCCGGTTCGTACCTGCACAGCGGAACAGGCGGCACAGTTCTCGGTCCATCGCGGTCGGCAGGTTCGTTCCGCAGAAAGGTCTTTCAACGCTGCTCCGGGCCTGGCGGTTGGTCCTTGAAGAGCGCGCCGCGTCGGGTGCCGGCGAGTTGATCTTGGTCGGAGATGGGCCGGACCGACCGCGGCTGACGTCCATGATCAGTGATCTCGATCTGCGGGGAACCGTACGAATGGCAGGGGCGATGCCCCGGGCAGAGGTGATCACTGCGTTGCAGCAGGCGGATCTCTTCGTGCTGCCAGTCCGTACTCGGCTGGGAGGGCTCAACCCCGAAGGGCTGGGGTTGGCTGCCCTCGAGGCGGCGGCCTGCGGACTGCCGGTGATCATCGGCGACTCCGGGGGAGCGCCCGAGACGGTCCGGCACGGAAAGACCGGCTTCGTGGTCGACCCGCGGGACCCAGTCGACCTTGCCAGAAAGATCACGACTCTGCTCAGGGATCGCGAACTCGCGGTCACCATGGGCGCGGCCGGCCGGTCCATGGTCGAAAAGCACTTCGGCAGGGCGCGCGCTGGAGCCCTCCTGCGGCGTGCCCTTGAGCTATGACCCTCGCAGCTACGCTGAGCCTGTGGCGGATCAGACGACTGCCAGCATCGACATCGATGCCGCGCCGGCGCAGGTGATGGCCGTGATCGCCGACTTCGAGCACTACCCCGAGTGGGTTGATTCGATGAAAAGCGCCGAGGTGCTCACCTCATCGGCAGGCAAGGCCGACACGGTTCGGATGGTACTGGATCATCCACTGGTCAAGGACGACTACGTGTTGGCTTACCAATGGCAACCGAGCACGTTCACCTGGCATCTGGTCGAAGGCACCTTGTTGAAGGCAATGGATGGCTCATATGTCCTCGAGCAGCGCGGTGACGGCACGACGGTCACCTACAACCTGGCAGTCGACCCCAACCTGCCCATGATCGGCATGTTCCGGCGCAAGGCCGAGAAGTCGATCATCGATGGCGCGCTCCAGGGACTGAAGCGAAGGGTGGAAAGCTGACCAGCTCCTCAGTCGCCGGGCTCCGCAGCGCACAGCGGCCGCTCCTGCCGCCGGCCGTCAGCATCGGCGTCGATATCGGCGGGACCAAGGTCGCGGCCGGAGCAGTGGACGAGCATGGCGTCATCGTCCAGCGGCTGCAGGAGTCGACACCCTCCCACAGCCCCCGGGCGGTCGAGGAAGCGATCTTGTCGGCTGTACAACGACTGCGAGCCCATCACCGAGCCGAGGCGGTGGGCATCGGAGCGGCCGGCTGGGTGGACAACGGTCAGGCCATTGTCGCCTTCTCGCCCCATCTGGCCTGGCGGGCTGAGCCATTGAGGGCGCGCCTTTCGGAGCGGATCGACCTGCCGCTGATCGTCGACAACGACGCAAATGCAGCAGCATGGGCCGAATACCGCTTCGGCGCCGGGCGGGGGTCATCGGTCCTGGTCTGCATCACATTGGGTACGGGGATCGGCGGGGGACTGGTGATCGGCGGTCAGCTGTTCCGTGGCACCTACGGGATGGCAGGGGAGTGGGGCCACATGATCAGCGTCCCGGACGGGCACTGGTGCGAGTGCGGAAATCGGGGCTGCTGGGAGCAATACGCGTCCGGCAACGCTCTGGTTCGTGAGGCCCGGGCACTGGCTCAGACGAATTCACCGCAGGCCTTCCGGTTGCTGGAGATGGCCGGCGGGGATCCGGACAAGATCACCGGGCCGGACGTGACCGCGGCGGCGGTTGCCGGCGAGCCGAATTCCATCGAACTGCTGGCCGACGTCGGTACCTGGCTCGGTCGAGGCATCGCCGACCTGGCGGCCGCGCTGGATCCCGAAGTCGTGGTAATTGGAGGTGGCGTCAGTGCGGCCGGCGATCTGCTGCTCGTCCCGGCCCGGCAGGCTTTTTCCCGGACGTTGACCGGTCGAGGGTTCCGGCCCGAAGCGCGGCTGGTGCTCGCGCACTTCGGCAACGACGCCGGCTTGATCGGAGCCGCCGATCTGGCGCGGCGTGCGATCGTCGAGCCTCCCGAGTCCGCGCGATTCGGATTCTGGCCTCGGCGCAACAAGCGCAAGGTACGCCGGCGGCTCAAGGAGCGTCGGGCACACGCGGCTGCTCGCTTCGGCCGGTAGTCAGGGTCTTCAGAGCACCGCCCCGTCGCCGGGAGGCCGAGATCGGGGCAGTTGGCTGACCAAGATCGCGAACGAGGTCACGAATCCGCCGATCGCGAGCCAACCCGCCAACGGTGGCAACCGAATTCCCACTGCGGTGACCAGCACGAACACCGCGGCGTAGCCGATGCCGCTCCAGCCCAGAAGGGTCAATGCGCTCAGCCGGGGCAGCGGTTCCACCGGTGGGGGAATGAAGCGTTCTTCAAGCTCGGCTGCAGGTGCCAGCTCGATCGCCTCCGATCGCCCGCCGGCGGGCGGCCGCTGCTCGGACTTGTGCTCCGACACCGGTGCATCGGATCGGTCGGCGGTCAGGTGGTAGCCGGCTACGAGCTCGGCGAAGGCCCGATCGATCGCGTCATCGGACATTCCGTTATGCAGGGGCCCATCGTCAGTGGGTGCCATCTCGGCCCTTTTCCAGACGGCGAAAGAAGCTGCTGCTCCTGGCGAAGATCTCCTCCGCGTCGTGGTCCATGGTGGCGACGTGATAGCTGCGTTCCAGCTTGACGACGGTCACGTCTGTCGAGCTCACCTTGCTCAGGATCAACGGCAGCGACGTCGTGTCGACTACGTGGTCCACGTTCGACCTGAAGATCAGCAGCGGAGAAGTGACTTTCGGGAGGTCGGCTCGCAGCTGTGGCCCCGCCAAGACCAGCGAGTACAAAGCGTCGAGTGGCAATCGACCATAACCGCCCTCATCCTGGCCGGGCTTGGCGATGTCGTTGATCACTCCGGGGAACGACGGCAGCACCCAACGCAACCAGGGGAGGAGCCGAAGCCGAATATCTCGCTGGTTGACGATGGGATTTACCACGCTCAAGCCCGCGACCTGCTCGCCGTACTGCTCAGCCAACCGGAAGGCCAGCGACGAACCCACGGAAAGCGCAGCGATGAACACCTGATCGCAGCTGGCCGTCAGGGTGCTGAACTCCTTCTCCGCCGCGCCATACCAGTCTTCCCAGGTCGTCGTGTTCAGGTCCTGCCAGGTGGTTCCGTGCCCGGGCAGCCGGGGAACGGCCACCCGAAAGCCCTCGCTGGCGAGATGCTCGCCCCAGGGGCGTACCGAGCGGGGGGACCCCGTGAACCCGTGCAGTACGAGCACGCCGAGCCGCCCGTCGCCCGAGTAATAGGGCTCCGCATGGGGTCGAACGGTCGCCATGTCTGGCGGTCGCCGGTCACGCTGCCAAGGCCGGGCAATCGGCCCGAAGGCTCGCTGCGGCGCGACTCTCACTCGTGCATCGTAGGACCGATAGGCTCTCGGCTGTCCGGCTTGGGCTGCGAACATGCGGCGCAACGCGCCATGGACGGGAGACGCGGAGGGCCGCCGTTGCTGTACTGGGTTTTCAAATGGGCGATGTTTGCGCCACTCGTCCGGCTTCTCTTCCGGCCTTGGGTCGAGGGCGAGGAGAACCTACCGGACGCTGGACCTGCCATTCTGGTCAGCAACCACATTGCCGCCGGTGACACGTTCATCCTGCCGGCCATGATCAAGCGCCGACTGACCTTTCCCGCCAAGGTAGAGCTGTTTCACGGCCGGGGAGTCGGCGGTCGGATCGTCGGCTGGTTTCTTCGCAGCATCGGTCAGCTGCCGATGGATCGTTCCGGCGGACGCGCCAGCGCGGGCAGCATGGAAGGTGTCCTTGGCGTGCTCAAGGCCGGCGGTCTACTGGGCATCTATCCCGAAGGCACCCGATCCCCGGATGGGCGCCTCTATAAGGGAAAGACCGGTGTTGCGCGGCTCGTCCTGCAGGCCGGTGTGCCGGTGATCCCGGTGGCCATGATCAACACCCAGCTGAGGCGCTCCGGGATTTTGGGCATTCCCACCATTTGGCGCCCAAGCATCCGGATCGGTAGGCCGATGGACTTTCGCGCCTACGCAGGCGCCGGCAACGATCGTGAGGTGCTCCGCTGGATCACTGATGAGATCATGAATGCCGTCATGGAACTGTCCGGTCAGGTTTATGTCGATGCGTACGCGTCGTCGGTCAAAGCGGCGATCAAGGAAGGCAAGGCGTTCGACGCAAAGGTCGCAAGTCGGCCGGGGGAGGGGCGCAGTGCGCCGAGCCTGCCCAAGAAAGCTGCACCACCTGGCCGCCCTCCAGAGGATGAGGCCGAGAGGACCGTGCCGGCGTGAGCAGTCGGCTCGTCTCGGTCGATGCAGCGGCCAAGGCTGCAGCCGATTTGGGTCACGGAGGCGGCCGCGGCATCTACTGGGTGTTGAAGAATGTTGTACTGGGACCTGCAATCCGCAAGATTTTCCAGCCGGTCGAGGAAGGCGTCGAAAACGTTCCCGCGCGAGGTGCAGCCATCCTGGCCAGCAACCATCTCTCATTCGCCGACTGGCTCTTCATGCCCATTGCTTTGGACCGGCGGGTCACCTTCGTGGCGAAGTCTGACTACTTCACCGGTGCCGGTATCAAAGGCTGGGCTCAGAAGCGTTTCTTCGCCGGCACCGGACAAGTGCCGATCGACCGCACCGGCGGGCGGGCATCCGAAGGCGCGCTGCGCGCGGGCCTGAAGGTGCTGCAGCGCGGCGAGCTGTTCGGCATCTATCCCGAGGGGACTCGCAGTCATGACGGCCGCTTGTACAAGGGCCGGACCGGCGTGGCCAGACTCGCGTTGCTGGCCAAGGTGCCGGTCATTCCTTCGGCCATCATCGGAACCGATCTCATCGCCCCGCCGGGCAAGATCATCGCAAAGGTGGTCAGCCCGACCGTGCGCTTCGGTACACCGCTGGACTTCTCCCGCTATGAGGGGATGAGCGAGGACCGTTTCATCCTGCGCTCGATCACTGACGAGATCATGTACGCGATCATGGAACTCTCGGGTCAGGAGTATGTCGATGTCTACGCGCCTGTGGCCAAGGCAGCCGCTGCTCGGGACTCGGCCGCTCGTGAAGCGGACGAGGTTTCGCCGCAAGCGTGAACCACCGAGGGTTTGGCCAAGCTAGTCAAGCAGAGGTTGCCCCGGGCCAGTTGCGCAGGTCGAGCGCCGCCAAACCGATGTCCGTCGTCGCACATAAATACGCGGCATTTCGCGATTTTCTCCTGGTGCCGCAGGGTCCATCGCCTGGAAAAACGAGGGTTGGGCCGACGGCAGCCGTCTACAGTGTCTGCGTGCCAGATGCGCTCGGGTTCCCATCGCTGGATGCGCTGCACGCCCTGAACCCGGTTCAGCAGCCGATATATAGCGATCAGACCGAGGTTTCAGAGGTGATCACTCGGCTGCGTAAGCTTCCGCCTCTGGTCTTCGCCGGCGAATGTGACGACTTGCGGATCAAGATGGGCAGCGTCGCTGCCGGCGAGGCCTTCCTGCTGCAGGGAGGTGACTGCGCCGAGACCTTCGAAGGCGTCACAGCCGCCAACATCCAGGGCAAGTTGAGGACTTTGCTATCCATGGCCGTCGTCCTCACCTACGCCGCGCAGGTGCCGATCGTGAAGCTCGGGCGGCTGGCGGGTCAGTACGCCAAGCCGCGCAGCTCTGCCATGGAGAGCCGGAACGGGGTCTCGTTGCCGGCATACCGCGGTGACGCGGTCAACGGAGCGGATTTCACCGCGGACGCCCGCGAACCAGATCCTCAACGGCTGCTCGGCACGTACCACGCCTCTTCCGCCACCCTCAACCTGACCCGCGCGTTCGTCACCGGTGGATTCGCACACCTGCGCAGCGTGCACAGCTGGAATGCCGACTTCGTCAAGAACTCAGCCGCCGGCGTGCAATACCAGAATCTCGCCAACGAG
>Ga0126313_10002080_pt1 | contig 10996 bp, 8 predicted proteins | sample Plot105A_FD_89954 | JGI IMG/M metagenome (GOLD analysis project Ga0126313, IMG submission 89954) | Serpentine soil microbial communities from UC McLaughlin Reserve, CA, USA - Plot105A | ecosystem: Environmental > Terrestrial > Soil > Grasslands | place: USA: UC McLaughlin Reserve, Lake County... | reverse complement strand
GCACGATGATCGTCGAGCCCGGCTTCTTCCGCACCGAGCTGCTTCAGCCCGAGTCGACCACGTTCGGCCAGCTGTCGATCGACGACTACGCCGAGCGCACCGGGCGGACGATCCCGGCCTGGCAGGCGATGAACGGCCGGCAGGCCGGCGACCCGGCCAAGCTCGCCCAGGCGCTCATCTGGCTCGCCGACTCTGACCCGCCGCCGCTGCGCTGGGTCGCCGGCGCGGACGCCGTCGAGGGCGTGGAGCAGAAGGCGCGGCTGCTGCTCGCGCAGGTCGACGCCTACCGCGAGCTGGCGACCAGCCTCGCCCACGACGACGCCCGCGTCGCCGCCTGACACACGACCGATGCAGATCACGAACTCGAGGAGACCGTTGTGCGCGGAGCAGTGATGTACGGCCCGGGCGATGTGCGCGTCGAGGAGCGCGCGGCGCCGCGGCTCGTCGAACCGACGGACGCGATCATCCGCGTCTCGGCCGCCTGCGTGTGCGGCTCGGACCTGTGGCCCTACCGCGGGATAGAGGAGATGCAGTGGCCCGCGCCGATGGGCCACGAGTACGCCGGGATCGTGGAGGAGGTCGGCGACGAGGTCACGACGGTCGAGCCCGGGCAGTTCGTGGTCGGGTCGTTCTGGGCCACCGACAACACCTGCGAGATCTGCCGCGCCGGCTACCACAGCGCCTGCGTCGATCGCGTTCCGATGGGCGCCCTCGGCGCCCAAGCCGACCGGCTGCGCGTCCCGCTCGCCGACGGCACGCTCGTCGCCACCCCCGACATCCCCCCCGACGACCTCGTCGCGAGCCTGCTGTCGGCCTCCGATGTCCTCGGCACCGGCTGGTTCGGCGCCGTGGCCGCCGAGGCCGGCCCGGGCAAGACCGTCGCCGTCGTCGGTGACGGCGCGGTCGGGCTGCTCGCCGTGCTCGCCGCCGAGCAGCTCGGCGCCGAGCGGATCATCGCCATGAGCCGCCATGCCTCACGCCAGCGCCTGGCGCGCGAGTTCGGCGCGACCGACATCGTCGAGCAGCGCGGCGACGCCGGCGTGGCCGCGATCAAGGAGCTCACCAACGGGCTCGGCGCGCACTCCGTCGTCGAGGCCGTCGGCACGCAGGAATCGATGATGCAGGCCATCCACGCCACGCGCCCCGGCGGCCATGTCGGCTTCGTCGGCGTCGCTCACGGCGTCGCACTGGACGGGATGGATCTCTTCTGGAGCCTCGCGCACGTCCACGGAGGCCCCGCCCCCGTGCGCCGCTTCCTACCCGAGCTGATCGACCTGATCTGGAACCGCCAGATCGACCCGGGCAAGGTCTTCGACCTCGAGCTACCGCTCGACGAAGCCGCCACCGGCTACCGCGCGATGGACCAGCGCGACGCGATCAAGGTGCTCCTGCGGCCATGACCCGCTTCGCGGGCAAGGTCGCGTTCGTGACCGGTGCGGCGAGCGGGATCGGCCGCGCCGCGGCGCTGGCATTCGCGCGCGAGGGCGCCAGCGTGGTCGTCGTCGACGTGGCGGAGCAGGGCAACCGGGACACGGCGCGCACGATCGAGGAATCCGGGGGCCGCGCGCTCGCCGTCAGGTGCGACGTGACCCGTTCGGAGGACGTGAAGGCCGCGCTGGACACGGCCGTCGACGCGTTCGGGCGCCTCGACGTCGCCTTCAACAACGCCGGCGTCGAGAACGAGGTCAAGGAAGCAGCCGATGTCACAGAGGCCGAATGGGACCGGAGCATCGCCATCAACCTCACCGGCGTGTTCCTGTGCATGAAGCACGAGATCCCGCTGATGCTCAAGCAGGGCGGCGGCGCGATCGTCAACACCTCGTCGGGCGCCGGCGTCAAGGGCTTTCCCGGCGGAGCCTCATACGTCGCCGCCAAGCACGGCGTGGTCGGCCTGACCAAGTCGGCGGCGCTCGACTACGCGGCAGCCAACATCCGGGTGAACGCCATCTGCCCGGGAATCATCGACACCGAGATGATGCAGCGCTTCAGCGGCGGCACCCCGAGGGCCGCAAAGCAGTGATCGCGCAGGAGCCGATCGGGCGGATGGGGACCGCCTAGGAGACCGCCGCAGCCGTGGTCTGGCTGTGCTCGGACGCGGCCGGCTTCGTGATCGGGCACGCGATGGTCGCGCTTGCGCGACAACGAGGCGCCGACTACATCGACGGCGAGGTCACGCGCCTCGAAACGAGCTACGTGATCGGCCCGGATGTCGACATCGCTCAGATCCTCCATACCCTCGACGAGTACGTGGTCGTCCAGGACCGGGAGCGGGTTCTCGCTTCCGGGCACCACGATGAGCTCGGGGTTCGGCAACATCTCCGGGGTGTCGGTCGGGATCACGGTCAGGCCGCGGTCGGCTCGCACCGGCTCGAGCGTCCGGGCCACGAAGTGGACCTCGGCGTCGGGCCAGCGGCTGATCACCTCGTATGGGCCGACGAGATCCAGCCCGGTGAAGTCGGGATACAGGACGTACGCGATCTTCATCGCGTCTGGACCTCAGAGAGCGCCGGCCGGTGGGCGCGGTGCGCCGCGATCTGACCGGCGACGTACTCGGCGTCGTCCTTGACCCAGCCGAGCAGCGCCGAGCCGCGGGTGTGCTGCCATGTCAGCCCGAGGAAGTACAGCCCGGGCGCCGCGGTGACGCCGCGCCGATGCATGAGGCGCGCCGCGTCGTCGAACACGGGGACGTGCACGAAGCTGTGGTCGATCGCGAAGCCGGTGGCCCAGATCACGCTCGCCGGCGCCAGGCGGCTGTCGTCGTCGAAGACCACCTCGGCGCCCTCCGCGTCGACCGTACGCCCGCACAGGCGGATGCCGTGTCGGCTGCGCGCGGCGCGCGGACCGGAGCCGATCAGCGTCTCGTGGTAGCGCAGTCGCTGCCCGAGCCGCGAGTCCACAGTCACGCGCATCAGACCGATGGCGTCCAGGTAGCGGAAGAGGTCACGGCCGGCGATCCGCTGCGGCAGCGGCGTCTGCCGGGAGCCGATCGACAAGTGCACTTCGTGTGTGCGTGACAGCTCCTCGGCGATCTGAAAGCCCGTATTGCCGCCGCCCGCCACCAGCACCGGGCCGGCCGGCACCTGATCGGGCCTGCGGTAAGAGGTGCTGTGGAACTGGACCACCTCGGAGCTCAGCGGCCGGCCAATCGGCGGGACGCGCGGGACCTGGAACGGGCCGGTGGCGATCACCGCCTGCTCGGCGGTGATGGTGCGATCGTCGAGCTCGACCACGTAGTCGCCGTCGGCGCGCCGGACGGCCCGCACGGGGCTGTTGAGCTCTACCGGCAGCTCGAAGGTGCGCGCGTAGTCGGTGAGATAGGCGACAACGTCGTCGCGGCCCGGGTAGCTGTCCGGATCGCCGGGGAAGGCGAGCCCCGGCAGGCTGTCGTAGCGCACGGGGGTGAAGAGCTTCAGCGAGTCCCAGCGCTCGCGCCATGCGGCCGCGGGGGCGCTCGCCGCCTCCAGGATGGTGAAGTCGCGCCCCTGCTGCTTGAGGAAGTAGCCGACGGCCAGGCCGGCTTGTCCGCCGCCGACGATGACCACCTCGCGATGGTCCGCGGTCGCGCCCATCAGGCTTCGACCTCGAAGCTGAACATCATCCCGCTCTCGTGGTGCTCGGCGATGTGGCAGTGCGCCATCCAGAGGCCCGGGTTGGTGACGTCGAGCAGGATGTCAACCGTCTCGCCGGTGCGGACCAGCACCGTGTCCTTCCACACCAGGTTCGGCTCCGCCTCACCGTCACGCGCGAGGATCAAGAACCGCCCGGCCCCGTGGATGTGGAACGGGTGGTGCATCGGGTGGTCGGAATCCATCTCGTTGACGAGCCGGATCTTCACCCGATCGCCGACCCTGAACTGCCACTGGATGGCGTGGTTCTCCGCGTCGGTCGAGCGGTCGACGAGCTTCCAGCGCATGTTCGCCGGCGTGGTGAGCTTGTTGACCTCGACCATGTCGTCTTCCCACTCGATCCCCTCGGCCACGACATGCGAGTGCGCGAGCCCGTGGTCGTGGTGCTCGTGACCGGGCGTTTCGTGGGGCTCATGGCCGCTCTCGTCGTGGTGCTCGTGATGCCCTTCGTGCCCGTGGTGTTCGTGATGGCGTTCGTGGCCGCCGTGCGCGGCGTGGGCCTGATCGATCAGCGCCGCCGGCAGCAGCTTCATGCCGCAGCGCGGACAGTGCGAGGGCTCCTCGCTGGTCACCTCCGGATGCATCGGACAGGCGTACGTCGTCGCGGTGGCCAGCAGCTTCATCCCGCACTGCGGGCAGCGACCGGGCTCGTTCTGGACCACCTCCGGGTGCATCGGGCAGGCGTAGACGACCGGCCCCTCGGGCGCCTCGAGGTCCATCTCGGCGACGAACGCGAGCGTCTTGTCCGGCTCTGCCGCGAAGTAGGCGGCGAGTCGCTTTCGCACTGAGGACAGCTCCGGATCGCGCCGCAGCGTCTCAAAGCCGCCGGCCAGTGACGGCTCGGCCTCCTGCTCAGCGACCGCGATCGAAGCCAGGGGGTAGACGCGCTCGGGCGTGTGGTGCTCCAGCGTGAGCTCAGCCGCCCGCTCGAAGAGCACGTCCACAATCACCCGCTCCGACGGAGCGAGCAGCAGCTCTTCGACGAACTGCTCGTGCTCGACGCGGCCGCTGTCGCCGCCCACCAACTTCATGCGCGCGCCGGGCAGCTTGACCTTGAACACGCGCGTGTTGGCCGTGTTCGTCAGGTACAGGCGGACGACTTCCCCCTGTCGGGCCGTCAGCTCGAGCTCGGTCTCGCCCGCGACGAGCAGGACGTTGCCGAAGCGGCCCATCGCCGCATACGTGGTCTCGTCGGGACTGAACGCGGCGATCTGACCGTGCTCGATGAGCACGTCGTCCAGCGTAAGCGCCAGCTCACGGTGCGCCGGCGCCCAGTAGTCGGGGTGGGGCGAGTCGACGAGGATGTTTCCGTACAGGCCCAGCTCCTGGCCGTAGTCCTCGCGGATATGCGGGTGGTACCAGTAGGCGCCCGGGTCCGGGAACTGAAGGCAGTAGGAGAACCTCCCGCCGACCGGGATCGGCGCCTGCGTTTCGTGCGTGCCGTCGTAGCGGTTCTCCAGCCGCAGTCCGTGCCAGTGCACCGTTCCCTCCAAGTCGCCGTCGTTGACCACGTCGACCTGGATCTCGGAGCCCTGTCGCACCCGCAATGTCGGGCCCGGAATCGATCCGTTGTAGGCGAGCATCCGGACCATTGCGTCGCCGATCCGCTTGGTGACCGGCGCGATGCGTAACTCAAAGCGCTCGCCATCGGCGACCTCGACGATCTCTGTCGACCGGCTCGCGGGCAGACCGGCGGTGTCTCGGGGGAACTGATGGGAAGTCGTGCTCATGGGGGCTCCTTCGCAGCTATCAGCGGTCGGATGGGCCGTCCGCACGACGGCTCACGGACTCCATGCTCTTCAGTCGAGCGTGGCGGGGTCGGTCGTGGTATCCAGGGCCTCGGCGGCGCCGGTGGTCGCGAGGAGTCGGTCGATGGCGGCCGGGCCGGTGACGAGGACGACGCGGCGATGTTCGGCCCGCGCGCGTGTGCTGGCACCGATCAGCTGGCCGAGCCCCGCCGAGTCGACGAACCCGGTGTGGCGCAGGTCGATCACGATCGTCGCCGGGCGTTGCTGCTCGATCGGCGCGAGCTGCTCGGCGAACTGCTCGCCGGTGCTGATGTCGAGGTCGCCGGAGAGCACGACCGTGACCCGATCGGCGTCGCGGCGCTCGACGGTCACGCGTAGATGCCCGTTTCCGGCTGGCGCGCCCGGGCTCCGGCTTGGCATCGGCTCGGGGGCGACGTGCTCGGCGTACGCGGCCGCGTCGAACTGCGCGACGTGCGCGACCGCGGCTGGTTGGCCTTCGACGTTGACGTTCGGCAGCCAGGCGAGCCACCTGGGCAGGTACCAGTTACGGTCGCCGAGGAGCTGCATCGCGGCGGGGATGACGACCGTGCGGACAATCGTGGCGTCGACGAGCAGGGCGACCGCGACGCCAAAGCCCATCTGCTGGAAGGCGACGAGCTCACCGGTGGCGAAGCCGGTGAAGACGACGACGATGATCAGCGCCGCGCCGGTGATCAGCCGCGCCGTGGAGCTGACGCCGTGGATGATGCCGTCGCTGGTGCTGCCGGTCAGGGTGTAGCGCTCGCGGATGCGGCTGAGCAGGAAGACCTGGTAGTCCATGCTGAGCCCGAACAGGACGCTGAACAAAAAGACCGGGACCCACGCATCGACGCGCTCGACCTGCCCGAAACCGAAGACGTCGGCGCCCACGCCCTCGACGAACACCAGGACGAGCAGCCCGTAGGCCGCGCCGACCGACAGCAGGTTGACCGCGATCGCGGTCGCGGGGACGACGATCGACCGGAACGCCAGCGTCAGCAGCACGAAGCTCAGCGCGAGCACGAACGCGATGACGATCGGCAGGTTGCCGCTCACCATCGCGAAGTAGTCGCGGTTCTCGGCCGGAATGCCGCCGACGAGGACCGTCGCGCGCGTGCCGGCGAACGCGGACGCCGCGCGGTCGCGCAGCCGATCGATCGCCTCGGTGGCGCGCTCGGACGCCGAGTCGGCCGTCATCGGCAGCGAGAGAGCGGTGATCTGCGGGCCGCGCTGCACCGTCGTCGCTTGCGCGGCGAACGCGCTGTCGCGGGCGAGGTCGGCCCGGAGCGCGGCGATCGCGCGTCGCACGCGGGCGTCGGCGACCGGCCCGTCGATGACGGTGTTGACCGGGGTCGTGGCGCCGACCGGGAAGTCGCGCTCGAGTGCGATCAGGCCCTGCTTGCCGGCTGTGCTGTCCGGCAGCGACGACGGCCCGGCCGCGCCCAGCTTGAGCCCGAGCACCGGCGTGGCAGCGGCCAGGAGCAGCGCGCTGGCGACGATCGCGCTCAGCCCTGGCCGGCGCACGACGGCGCGGACGGCGCCGCCCCAGAACCGACCTTCCTCGCCCATGGTGTCGGCGATCCGCTTGCCGATCCACGGCACACGGAGGCGGTCGACCCGGTCACCGAGCACCATCAGCAGCGCGGGATGGAACGTGAGGGCAACGACGATCGACACGAGCGCGACTGCGATCGCGCCGACCGCCAGGCTGCGCAGCGTCGCGTCCGGCATGAGGAACATGCCGAGCATCGCCAGCACGAACGCGCATCCGCTGAACACCACCGCACGCGTCGCCGTCCCCGCGACGATGAGGATCGCATCGCGCGTCGAGGCACCGTGGTGGCGCTCCTCGCGCAGGCGCGAGACGATGAACAGCGAGTAGTCGATGCCGAGCGCCAGGCCCATGGCGACGAGCATGTTCACGACGAACACGTTGAGCTCGAACGCCTGCCCGACGACGGCTATCAACCCCATCGCCACGACGATCGACAGGATCGCCATCACGAGCGGGATGGCCGCTACGACGAGCGTCCCGAAGACCAGCACCAACACGATCAGCGCAGCCGGAAGCCCGAACTGCATCTCGCCCTTCTGCAGGTCCTGCTCTGAGACCTCGGTGAAGTCGCGGCCGATCGTGTTCTCGCCCGTGATGTGCACCGCGAACCCGTCCGTGCCGTTCGCCCGCTCGATCGCCCCGACGACGTCGTCGACCGATGTCATCTCCGGCTCGTCCGCCATCACGACCGGCAGCAGGGTCGCGTGCTTATCGCCGGAGACCAGGATCGCGCCGCCGCGATCCAGATAGGTCCCGACGCGGCGCACCTCGGGCTGGCGCCGTAGCTGTTCCGCCAGGGCGCGGACCTTCGCGCCGAATGCGGAATCGCGCACGGTGAGCTCCTCGGACCGGACCACGACGAGCTCGTCGAGCGCGTCCGAGCCGGGCAGCCGCGCGTCGATGAGATCCTGCGCGCGCAGCGACTCGGGCTTGGATGTCACGCCGCTGTCGCTGGTCAGCGCGCTCGCCAGAAAACCGCTTGTTGCCGCCATGCCGACGATCGCGAGCAGCGCCCAGACGGCAAGCACCCGCTTGGGATGGGCGGTCGCATACATCGCCAACCGGCGAGGCCCGAGCCCCTGGCGTTGTGTTGGACGGTCCACGTTCGAGGTCTGAGTGCTCACGGCTCTCCTCGCTCGCTGGAGCTGGAGGGGCGCGGCCGGGAGGGCGGCGCGAAAACGCCGCGACCGTAATGGAGGACGGCGCCGAGCTGCAACTCTGAGTAGCGAAAATGACGCTTTCGCCTAGCATCCGCTGCGCCGGATAACGTTCGCGAGCGGACTACTGCCGGTAGCGAAACCCAGATGTGAGCGACGAATCATCAACGACGGACTCGCTGCCGCCTGCGGTGCGGCGGCCTCGTGGTCGGCCCCCGTCTCCAGAGATCGACCAACGCATCCTCGACTCCGCCCTGGACATGCTCGCCGACGGCGGCTACGCCGGCTTTCGGCTGGACGCGCTCGCGGCGCGCGCCGGTGTCGCCAAGACGACCATCCTGCGGCGGTGGCCGTCGAAGGCGGCCGTCGCCGCCGCCGCCGTCGAGCGCCTCGCCCTGCAGACGATCGACATACCGGAGTCAGGGACGCTGCGCGGCGACCTGCACGCCCTGCTCACCAGCGCGGTCACTGTGTTCACCGATGGCCGGGGTGGCTTCGTGCCACGGCTCATCCGCGAATCCGGCCACCACCCAGAGATCGTCGACCTGCTCGACACCGTGATCCATACGCGCCAGCTGGCCTACCGACGTGTAGTAAATAGAGCGATCGCGCGCCACGAGCTCGACCCGGACATCGATCAGGATCTGCTGATCGACCTGCTCGTCGGCCCCATCTGGACGCGGCTGCTCATCACGCACGACCCGATCACCAAGACCCTCATCGACGAGATCGTCGACGCCATCACCCGCGCCTTCCCCGCCCCAGACCCACCTGCCGGCGCGTAAGGTCGCACCCGATCGTGCGGACCGAGCGGCACCCGGTGCCGCCGCTCGGTCCGGATCCCGTTGCTAGGCGGCCGCGAGCGCCGGGTCGAGCGCCGCCCGAGCGGTGCGCCGGCCGGGGACGAGGAGCGCCGCGAGCGCGCCGAGCGCGACTGTCGCGGCGCCGAGGATCAGTGCCGGGTGAAGCCGTCGACGAAGCTGGTCGGCGTGGTGTAGTCGCCCTACTACGGCTGGTCGTCGTTCACGGCCGCGCGCGACCTCGACCCCGAAGGCCCCAGCCACGACGTCGGCGCGATGCTGGCCCAGCTGCCGCGCAGCATGTACCCGCTCACCGTCGCCGTCGCCGCCGAGATGGGCGCCTACGGCAGCGACCACCACTACGACCTCGTCCTCGACCAGTTCGGTCGGCGGCCTCCACGCAGCGGTCGACGCCGATCGCTGATAAACCCATCACCTACTCCTCTGTTAGCGAAGACAGGACGAGCCGATGAACAGCGGGACGAAGAGCGGAACGTGGGACTGCATCATCGTCGGCGCCGGACCTGCCGGCCTCAACGCCGCCCTCGTGCTCGGCCGCGCGCGCCGGCGCGTCGTGGTGCTCGACAACGCCCAGCCGCGCAACTACGCCACCCACGAGATGCACGGCGTCCTCGGCCACGACGGCCTGGACCCGGCGGACCTGCGCGCCCGCGGCCGCGCGGAACTCGCCGGCTACGGCGTCGAGGTCGTGAGCGCCGAGGTCCACGATGCTGAGGTGCTCGACGGCGTCGTCTGCCTCAGCTCGGCGCGCGGCGCCGACGTCACGCGGACGGTTCTCCTCGCCACGGGGATGCTCGACGACGTGCCGGACATCCCCGGGTTCGCCGGCGTGTGGGGGACCAGCGCGCACACGTGCCCGTACTGCGACGGCTTCGAGCACCGCGACGAGCGCCTCGCCGTCCTGGCCTCCGGCGCCCGCGGGGAGCACCTCGCCGTCCTGCTGCGTCAGTGGTCCGGCGACGTCGTCCTGCTCAGCAACGGCCCGCACGACCTCGCCGCCGACCAGCTCACGCGCGTGCACGCGCTCGGCATTCCCATCATCGAGACGCCGGTGGTGGCGCTGGATGGCGACGATGACGGGCGCCTGCGTCGTGTTCGTCTCGGCAACGGCGAGACGCTCGACCGCGATGCGCTTTTCTTCCACGTCGGCTGGCGGCTGCGCAACGATCTCGCTCGTACGCTGGGCTGCCGGCTGCGCGACGACGGCTCCATCGCCGTCGACCCAGAGCAAGCGACGACCGTCGACCGCGTCTATGCCGCCGGCAACTGCGCCGAACCGCGCGCGCTCGTGCCGGCGGCCACCGGCTCCGGCGTCGCCGCCGCGGTCGCCATCAACGTCCGCCTGAGCTTCGAGGACGCCGACCGCGCGGTCGCCGACTCCCGTGCGCCGGCGCCAGCCTCCGAGGTCCGCTGACCCACACCATCGCCCGGGCGGCACGAGTCGTTAGGTGCACCGGGCGCCGTGCGGCGGCGAAGCAGTCATCGAAGCGGTCCGCGGACGCCCTACTCGTATTGCAGTGTCCTCAGCACGTTGAGTTTCGCCGCGTGTCGCGGGGACTCACCGCTCCCCCTCCCGTCTCGACGCGGCAGCGCAATGACGAATTGACGGCCTGATCAGCTCGCTGCCCAGGGTCGTCCGAGCGGCTATGTAGCTGATGCGCTGGCGAGGATCGGTGAGGGCCTGAAGCCCTTGACGATGAGGTAGATCGCAAACGCCGCCTCGAAGGCGCCCTCGGGCACCGAGAAGAGGGCGTGCAGGCCGTCCTGCTCGTAGGCGCCGAACAGGACCGCGATCGACGACACGAAGATCAGCGGACCGCCGATGACGCCCAGCATCGCGAGCCGTGGCGGCATCAACCCGGTGCGATACATCAGCCAGCCGAGCAGGATGCCGTTGACGCCGACGCAGAATCCCGGCCCGAGCAGGAACGTCCAGTCGTGGATCGCGACCAGGGTCTGCCCCGCGACGTCGAGCGAGGTTCCGTCCGCGCCGATGGACGCGGCCAGGTCGTCGCGGAGGGTGCTGATGGAGAGAAGGCTGATCGCGCCGACCCCGATGATCGTCGCCTCG
>Ga0126313_10002079_pt1 | contig 10996 bp, 12 predicted proteins | sample Plot105A_FD_89954 | JGI IMG/M metagenome (GOLD analysis project Ga0126313, IMG submission 89954) | Serpentine soil microbial communities from UC McLaughlin Reserve, CA, USA - Plot105A | ecosystem: Environmental > Terrestrial > Soil > Grasslands | place: USA: UC McLaughlin Reserve, Lake County... | reverse complement strand
CGCTTGGCCAGCGTCATGTCCGCCCGGTTGAGACGCTCGGGCTCGTCGTGCGAAGCCGCCGCGGCCAGGGCGACCGACGGGAGCACGAAGAGGGCCAGGGTGAGCGGAGCGAGACGTTTCACAGGCGTCCTCGTATCGAATCGGAGGATCGCGACCCGGCCTTGACTCCCTCGATCGGGGCCGAGCGGCGAAACTACGAGGTCGCATGATCAGCCGGCCGTCGTTCCTCCTCGCGCAGCTCAGCGATCCGCATCTCGGTGCGACCTGGGCCGGCGACGGGTCCGTGGACGGGCTCGCCGCGGCTATCGGGTCGGTGCGCGCGATCCGTCCGCAGCCGGATGCGGTGCTCCTGACCGGCGATCTCGCCGACCACGCCGGCGCTGAGGAGTACGAGCAGCTGCGCGACCTGCTCGCTCCCCTGGACGCGCCGTTCTACGTGCTGCCCGGCAATCACGACGACCGCCGCGCCCTCCATCGCCACTTCGGCATTCCCGGCGGGGACGGCGAGCCGGTGCAGTACTCGGTCGATCTCGGCGGGTTGCGGCTCGTCGTGCTCGACACGACGATCCCTGGCGAAGACGGCGGTGCTCTCGACGAGGAGCGTCTCAGCTGGCTCGATTCCGAGCTGGCTAGAGCGCGCGAGCAGCTGACGCTCGTCGCGATGCACCACACGCCGCTCGTCCTCGGCATTCCGGCGTGGGACGAGATTGGCCTCCCAGCGTCTGACCGGCAGGCCCTGGGCGAGGTGATCGAGCGCCATCGGCAGGTGAGGCGACTCGTCGGCGGTCACGTCCACCGCACGATCACCGGGGAGTTCGCGGGCCGTGACGTGATGACGTGCCCGAGCACATACGTCCAGGCGCGGCTGGATTTCACCGCGCGGGAGATCGAGCTCACGGAGGAGCCGGGCGGATTCGTCCTGCATTCGGTAGTCGCCGGCGAGCTGATCTCACACGTCCAGACGGTGCAGTAGCGCAGGGTGGACGCTGTCTCCGCCGCTCTGTGGATTGCGTCGAGGGAAAGCACCGACGGGGACGATGTCGCGTACGCTCCGGCGCATGATCACAGCCGTCCATACGCTGATCTACTCGGATGACCCGGAAGCGACCCGGGCCTTCCTTCGGGACGTGCTCGGCTGGCCGTTTGTAGAGCACCCCGAGTCGGAGCCCGGTTGGCTCATCTTCAAAACGGGCCCGAGCGAGATGGGAGTGCACCCGACGTCGGGGACGTTCGAGGGCGAGGTCTTTTCCTATCCGCTCCAGCACCTCGTGTCGCTCATGTGCGACGACGTCGAGGCAACAGTGGCCGAGCTTGAGGCTCGCGGAGCCGAGTTCTCCGGCCCGCCCGAGGACGCCGGGTTCGGCATCGGCACGAAGCTCAAGGTTCCCGGCGCGGGGGAAATCCTGCTCTACGAGCCGCGCCACCCCGAGGCGTACAACCTCTAACGCCTAAGCGCCGTCTTCATCGTTTCCTCCAGGGTTGGGCGACGGGCGGCGACCTTCGCTTGGCGCCGACGCCAGCTACCCTAGTGGACGGCGAGCCGCATCTTCTCCTCGTCTGGCGTTCAACGAGCACGAGGATCGAGGAAGCGATGGTTACAGACTCAAGGCAAGAGCGCGCGGCGCGCAATGAGTCGCTGTTTCGCGACGTGAACGAACAGATCAAGTCGACCGCGACAGAGCTCAGCCCGATGTTCACGGAGTTCATGTGCGAGTGCGCCGACGACTCGTGCTTCGAGCACGTCTCGTTGACGTCTGAGGAGTACTCGTCGGTACGCAAGATGGGGCCGGTCTATTTCATCCTCAAGCCCGGCCACGAGGTCGCGGACATCGAGCGAGTCGTCGGCGGCGAGGCCGACCGGTACGAGATCGTCGAGAAGCAGGAGGTCGCAGCCGAGGTCGCCGCCGAGCTCGACCCTCGTTCTTAGGGAAGCGGCCAGTCAGTCTCCATCGGACGCCGTAAGGCGAGGCTGGCATCCACTGAGCATGGCTCTGTGAACTCACGAGATGACCACCTGGACGCACTGGTGCGGACAGGCATCCCAGGTGTCGTCGCCCTTGCCGCGGCAGCGCGCCTGTCGTGCGAGAAAAGTCGCGGGCATTGCCGATGTCGCGACCGGAGCTTCCCTGACGCCGGATCACAGTTTCCGGATCGGGAGCGTGACCAAGCTCTTCGTCGCCACGGTCGTTCTGCTGCTCGTTGGCGAGGGCGCGCTGGCGCTCGGGTCGGATCGATCGCAGAGGGCGTGACGACGATCGCGTTGAACGTGCTCAGCGTATGGCCCTTGAGGGGCGCGTTGCAGAACCGGAGAACCCCGACCGCATGAAAGACCGATAATGCGCTGACGGGCGTGCGCCCGTCGGGCATGAGATGCGTACACCTTCGAGTTGACGCCCACACCGAGCGGTGTCACCGTTCCGCTCTCAGGCGACGAGCGTGAAGATCAGAATGATGAAGAACACGCTCTGGACGCTATGCACGGCGATCCCGATCAAAGCGCTCCGGTAGCGCTTCGACGGGTACGCGATGATGAACGTGTCGAGCAAGGTGGCCGGGATCACCCACGGCACATGTAGGTGGTAGGCCGCGAACAAGACGCCGTTCGCAACCCAGTCGCCTCGCCCGAAGGCGCGGTTCATACGGGGCAGGAGCAGGCCGCGGAAGAGGAGCTCCTCGCCGAGCACAGTGTTGAAGATCTGGAGGAGGACGATCAGGGCGAACCAGCCCCAGGCGCCGCTGAGGAAGTGCTTGCCCACGTCCGAGTCGATGAAGTCCGCGAGGTCGCGGTCTGACGGCACGCCTGCCGCCGGAATCATCGATTCGACCGCGAAGAGCAAGATCAATGGAATCAGGATCAGCCACAGCCGGCCTCCGCGCTGACCGGTCTTCGGGTTCCGGGGCGCACGGAGCCAGAGCGCCTCGCGGACAACCGGCCAGCCGAGCGTCCCCTGCTCACGCCGGACGAGGATGACGACGAGCACGAACTGCCAGATGAGCCCGGCGGTAAGGCAAATGAGCAGCGCCTTCACCAGAGGCACGTTCTCTTCGCCTCCGAAGCTGTCCTTGATAGCGGGAGCCACCAGCCAGGCCAGCGCCGCCATCGGGAGGGCCGCGGCAGCCCAGACGGCCAGGATCTTCAGAAGCGAGTACTGCGGAATCTCGACGGAGTCCGCAGGATCACGATCGACGGGGGTTTCTTGGGGAGCCGACGGATCCACCGTGTTGGGCGGATCCTCTTACATCTTGCTGAGCTGTTCAAGGGACGCGCAGGAGCCGGGGGTCAGGTCTTGCGTTAGCACCGTCGCCGCCGTGCCGGGCTTTGCCCGGCATGGCCGCTGCGGCCGACCGGTAGGAGCAGAATCCCCGCGAATCGTCATGGCCCTCGCGGAGCGAGGGCCGGATTCGCGGGGAGATGGAGGCGGTGGGAATCGAACCCACGTCCGCGGACGCACCGGGCAGAGCCTCTACAAGCTTAGGCTGCGGTTTGGTTTCGCCCGGCGGCCGGTTCGCAGCCGACCTACCGACGGGCTAGCCATCCTTTGGAAGTCGCGCCTCGGGCGATTGGCTCTCCCTCGGCGCCGAGCCCGTTAGTTGACGCCGCTACCCGAACCACGGGCCGAGTCCGGAGCGACGCGTCGCTTAACTCAGTTAAGCGGCGAGTGCGAGTTCGTTATCCGCACTTGCGTTTGGTTCCCGGTTGTTTTACGAGGCCGACCGGGGACCTCGGCTTGCAGCTCAGCCGGAGAATCGACCACGTCGAAACCAGGTCGCCCCCGTATGTCTGCCCAATTGTAGCTCCAGTCCGGTGATCCAGCGGACCGGCGCCGGGCGAAGAACGAGGGGGCGTCGGCGTGAAAAGCACTCCCCAACCGCCGACTCCCCCATTTCCGCCGGCGGACGCGCCGGCGCCCCTTCGCTTCATGGTGATCCGCGAACCGCGCCCCTGCGAACGACAGATCAGGGAATACGATGCTGATGTGGAGGCCGACGCCGCCGCTGTCGCCCGCGTCGCCGACGGCGATTACGACGCTCTGCGCGCACTCTACGAGCGGTACGGCCGGATCGTGTACGGCCTGACGTACCGGCTCACGAGAGACGCCCAACTCGCCGAGGAGGCGACGCAGGACACGTTCTCGACACTCTGGCGTCGCGCGGCGACGTACGACCCGGAGCGGGCCAAGGTCTCGACCTGGCTGTTCGTTATCGCCCGAAACCGGGCGATCGAGCTCATCCGCTCGCGGATGCGAGTCCCCGAGCCGCACGAATCGATCGAAATCGTCGGCGAGGCCGACGATCCCGCCGACCTGGTCGCAATCGCCGACGAGGCCGAGCGGATCGCCCGCGCGATCGCCGAGCTGCCCGAGAGCCAGCTGCAGGTGATCCGGCTCGCCTACTTCGACGGGCTCAGCCACGGCGAGATCGCCGACCGCCTCGGCCAGCCGCTCGGCACGGTCAAGAGCCGGATCCGGCTGGGCCTCGACCGGCTGCGCACGATCCTCGAGCTGCCCGAGATGAAGGTGGAACGATGACGAGCGACGACGCCCTCGGCATCCCCGAGCACCGCGAAACGGTCGAGCGCCTCGAGCACGGGGTTGCGCGCGCCGCCCCGCCGGACGACCTCTTCGACCGGATTCTCGACGACGTCAGGCCGTCGGCCGCCGTCATTCCGTTCCGCCGCCGCCGCTTTCCTACATGGGCGAGCTCCGCAGCAGCTGCGGCGGCCGCGGCTGCTGCAGCGGTCGTCCTGACGCTGGCCGTCACGGGCGAGGACGAGGGGCTCGGAAGCCCGATCAAGACGGTCCGCATCTCCAACGAGCGGGTCGAGGGGACGCTCGCCCTCTACCACCCCGAGGGCGAGAACCGGATCCTCGTCGCCGATCTCGATCGGGTGCCGCGCACGCCGCAAGGCGACTACTACGAGTTGTGGATCAGCCGGCCGGGGAGCGACGTCAAGATCCCGATCGGCGCGTTCAAGCCGCGCGACGGCAAGGTGCATGTCGAGGTGCCGCTGCCGACCGAGGACAAGCGCCTCGACATCGACATCTCGATCGAGGAGGAGACCGGGCCGCCCGACCATTCCGGGCGAACGATCGCGACGGCCCGTCTCACCTGATTCGCCTAGCCGGGGTCTCGGTTCGGCCCGCGGCGGTCGTCGTTTTTGCCCTTTCCGTGGCCGTTGCTCCGCACGTCGACGCGGACGATGTTGTAGGTCGTCGCCGGCGTCGGCGGGGTGGTGAACCGCGCGTTGACGGCATAGAGGGTCTCGTGCCCGACGTCGTCGATCGTCGTCGGCACGTCGAAGAGCGGATCCGCGATCAGTCGCTTGATCGTGCCGTGCGTCAGCCGCCGGTCGATGCGGATGACGGCGATCCGGTTCAGCTGGTTCTGCACGACGAACAGCCGCTTGCCCTGGAGCAGGAGGCCGTCCCCCGCCGAGACGTTGCCGCCCGTCAGCTCGAGCTCGCGCGTGACACCGGTCCTCGGATCGACGCGGAACAGCAGGCCCTCGTTGCTCTGCACGACGACGAGCCACTTGCCGTTCGTCGTGGCGTCGATGCCGTTCAGGTTGAAACCGGCGCTGTACGAGAGATCGCCGGTCAGCGCAATGGTCTCTGAGGCCGCAGGCAGCGCGTCACCGCGCCCGAACGAGATGCGGTACAGCTGCTGGTTGTTCGAGTCGGTGAAGTACGCGGCGTTGCGCGTGACGACGACGTCGTTGATGAAGCGCGGCGCCGCCGTCGTGAGCTGGTACTCCTTGATCAGCGACCCGTCGTCGGCGTCGTAGACGAATGCCTTGCCGGTACCCCCGCCGGCGACGAAGAGCCGGTCGTGCCGCCGGTCGTACTCGACGCCGATCGCCGAGCGGCCCGCCATTGCCGGAACGAGGATGTCGGCCTCGTCCGGCTCACGCAGGTTGCCGCTGTAGATCGCCCCCGTCGGTATGGAGCCGACGAAGAACGTCTTGCCGTGGATCGCGATGCCCTCAGGCTGGAACCCGTTCGGCAACGCGACCGTCTTCGGCAGGTCTCTCTCCCTGTGCGCGCTCGACGGCAACGCCGTCAGAGCGGTCACGGCCACGAACACTGCGAGAAGCAGTGACATTCGACGCAATCGAATTACCCCCTCGGTCGTGGTCTCGCGAAACAGTACGGGGACCGACCGCAGGCGGTTCGTTACCGGCGCGACTTGAGCGCGCGCTCGATCTGGCGATCCGCATCTCGCCGCGCGATGTCTCGGCGCTTGTCGCGGACGTCCTTGCCCTTCGCCAGCGCGAGCTCGACCTTAGCGCGGCCGTTCTTGAAGTAGAGCCGGGTCGGCACGAGCGTCAGCCCCTTCTCCTTCACCTTCCCGTACAGCGAGTCGATCTCCTTCGCCCGCAGGAGCAGCTTGCGGTCGCGATCCGGGTCGTGGTTCGCATAGCCCGCCTGGTCGTAGCCGGCGATATGGCTGCCGATCAGCCACGCCTCGCCGTCGCGGACGTCCGCGTACGCCCGCTTCAGGTCGGCACGGCCGTCCCGAAGGGACTTCACCTCGGAGCCCGTCAGCACGAGGCCGGCCTCGAACCGGTCGAGGAGGTGGTACTCGTGGCGGGCCCGCCGGTTGTCCGCGATCAGCTTTTCGCCCTGCGCCATTCCGGCAAGGCTACTGACAGCGCGTCCCGCAACCACGGCTGCAGCTCGACGACGAAGCGCGGGTCGATCGTGTGCGGCAACGGATACTCGCGGTAGAGCGGATCCGCGCCCGCCTGCTGGAATTGCGCCTTCGCCCGCCTGCCCCACTCCACGCCGATGACCGGGTCGTAGGTGCCGTGTCCGATCGCGATCGGCGGGAGGGGCGGCGTGAGATCGAGCTCGAACCCGGGGACGGACGGGATGAAGCCGGAGAGAGCAATCAGCGCCGGCGGCCGTGGCCGCCCCGCCCCCAAGCTCAGCGCGTACGTCATCACGGCGCCCTGCGAGAAGCCGCCGAGCACCGTCTGCTCCCGCGGAATGCCCGTCTCCTTCACGAGCTCGTCCAGCCACGCGGTCGCCGCCGCGTACGTGGGGCGGAACGTGTCCGGGTCCGGCGTGCCGAGCCCGCCCAGCGCGTACCAGTGAGCGCCGCCGGGCGGCAGCGACAGCGGGCCGCGCGGAGTCACGCCGAGCAGCCGCTGCTCGGGGTCGAGCAGGTCGAGCACGGGATGGAGGTCGTTCTCGTCGGCGCCGCGCCCGTGGAAGAGCACGAGCAGCCCCTCCGGATCGCCCGCCGCGGGGCGAGCCCGGTAGGTCAGGGTCATCGCGCGGCCCGGGCCTCGCGCGGGTTCGGCAGCGGCGTGAGTACCGGCTCGAGCCGAGCGCGGAGGTGCTCGAATGCGGGCGGCAGCGAGAGCCGCTCGCCGAGCTTGTCGGCGGGCTCGTCCGTCGCGAAGCCGGGCCCGATCGTCGCGAGCTCGAAGAGGACGCCGCTGGGCTCGCGGAAGTAGACCGACTTGAAGTAGAAGCGATCGATCACCGGCGTCGGGTGCGCGCCCGCCTTCGCGACGCGCTCGCGCCACGCGTCGTGGTCGTCCATCGTCGTCGCCCACGCGACGTGATGGACGGTGCCCGCGCCGCCGAAGCCGCGCTCCGGCGGGGAACGGTCGTACGAGTAGAAGCCGCCGCGCTGGTCGCCGCGCACCTCCCAGGACTCGTCTCCGCGTGATTGGAAGCCGAGCGTCTGCTCGAGGAGCTCGCGACTCTCCCCGGGCTCTACGGCGTACGCTTTCACGCCGTCGAAGCCGTGGATCGCGTTCTCACGCGGGATGTCGGGGTGCTCGGCGACGAGCGCCTCGTCGGGCGTGTCGACGACGGCGAGCTCGAGCGTCAGCCCCTCGGGGTCGGCGAACCGCAGCCGACCGTCGGCGCGCTCGCTCTGGACGCCCTCCGCGCCCAGGCGCTCCTCCCAGAACGCGAGCGCGTCCTCGGAGCCGACGCGGAAGACGACGGTGTGCACCATCCCCGCCCCCGCGCGGCCGCGCCGGGCGCCGGGATACTCGAAGAAGGTGATGTCGGCGCCGGCGCTGCCCTTCTCGTCCGCATAGAAGAGGTGGTAGACGGTCGGGTCGTCCTGGTTGACGGTCTTCTTGACCAGCCGCAGACCGAGCGTGCCGGCGTAGAACTCGACGTTCTGCGGCGCGTCGCCGGTGATCGCCGTGACGTGATGGACGCCTTCGAGCTTCATCGTCTCCCAGCCTTTCCCCGATTGCCGTTGCCTGCATCTGCGAGGGATAGCTCGACCTTACCCTCCGAGCGGCGGATGTCCGCGACCTTGACGTCGATCGGATCGCCGAGCCTGAAGCGGCGGCCCCGGCGGCGTCCGGCGAGCGCCGTCGCCAGCTCGTCGAGCTCGTAGTAGTCGTCCGTGAGCCGGCGCGCCGGCACGAAGCCCTCGAAGACCTCGCCGAAGCGCGCGAACATGCCGCCGGGGATGACGCTGGTGATCTCGCCCGCGAATGTGTGTTCCCAGCCGAGCTCGAACAGGCGCGACTCCAGCAGCCACGCGAGGCACAGGTCGTCGGCGAGATACTCGATCTCCGCCGCCTCGCGCTCGCGGAGGGAGCAGTGCTCGGCGAGCTCGCCCAGCTCGCCGGCTACGTCTGTCTCGCCTACGCCGAGCTCGTCGAGCAGCGCGCGGTGGACGACGAGATCCGGGTAGCGCCGGATCGGCGAGGTGAAGTGGCCGTAGGCGCGGCTCGCGAGGCCTGAGTGCCCGAGGTTGCTCGGGTCGTAGCGGGCCTGCTTGAGCGAGCGCAGCACGAGCGTGCGGAACGCCTCCTCGCCGCGCTTTGCCCGCTGCGTGTACTCGGCGACGAGCTCGCTCGTCGTTGCAGCGACGCGTGCCGCCTCGCGCGGTGTCATGGTCTCCGCCTCGGGGCCCGGCGGCGTCGGCACGTCGAGCTCCGCGAGGCGGGAGAGAAGCAGCTCCACCGACTGGGGCTCGGGGGGCTCGTGGACGCGGTACAGCGCCGGCCGCTTGCGGGCGGAGAGCAGCTCCGCGACGCACTCGTTGGCGAGGATCATGAGCTCCTCGACGAGCATGTGCGCGTGCGGCTCGCCCTCCCTGCGCGCGTCGGCGACGCCGCCGTTGCCGTCGAACTCGAATGCGAGCTCGAGGCTCTGGACGCGCAATGCGCCCCGCGCGAAACGCCGCTCGCGCAGGAACCGGGCGAGTCGCTCGGCGTTGGCGAGCGCCTCGGCGACGTCGGGCTCCGTCGACTCGCGGCCGGCGAGGATGTCCTCGACGCGCCCGTACGTGAAGCGCTCGCGGCTGCGGATCACGGAGCGGTAGAACACCGGCTCGCCCTGCGTCAGCTCGGGACCGTGGAACGGCACCTCGACCGTCACGCAGAGCCGGTCCTGGTGGGGCCGTAGCGAGCAGAGGTCGTCCGCGAGCTCGTGCGGGAGCATCGGCGCCACGAGGCCCGGCACGTACGTGGAGAGCGCCCGGGCTGCGGCTCCGCGGTCGAGCGGCGAGCCGGCCGGCACGAAGTACGAGACGTCCGCGATGTGAACCCACGCGCGGAGGCCGTCGCCCTCCGGCCGAACCGCGATCGCGTCGTCGAAGTCCTTGGCCGTCTCGGGGTCGATCGTGAAGGTCAGCTGGTCGCGCAGGTCGACGCGCCCGTCGAGTGACGGCTCGGGAGGGGCATGGGGCTCGAAGCGGTCGCGCGCGCCTTTCTCCACCAGCAGGCCCTCCAGCACGGCCTCGATCGACTCCGCCCGGCCGAGAACCCGCTCGAGCCGCGCTCGGCCCCGTCGGTCCGAGGCGACGACTGCGAGGTCGCCGGGACGCGCTTCGTCGCGGCCTTTCTTGTCCAGGAGGATCGGCGGGCCGGGCGTGAAGTACGGCTCGCCGACGACGAGCTTCCCGCCGCGCCGCGCGATCTCGACGACGGTAGCCGTCAGACCCGGAGGAAGCGGCGGATCGTCAGGCCCGAGCCGGCGGCGCCGAGCAGGAGCCCTATGCCGACGACGATCGCGGCGTTGAGGCCGAACGCGATCGCCTGGACGTCGTCACCGTCGTCGATGTGGCCGAGGATCTGCGGCAGCGCAATTTCCTTGCCCAGGAGGAGCAGGAAGACGGCGAACAGCGAGCCGATGAAGCCGACGATCAGTCCCTCGAGCATGAACGGGCCTCGGACGAACCAGTTGGTCGCGCCGACGAGCTTCATCACCTCGATCTCGCGCCGGCGCGAGAAGATCGAGAGGCGGATGGTGTTTGCGATCAGGAGGGCAGACGCGGCGAGCAGGATTATCACGGCAAGCAGGAACAGCACCTCGATGACGCGGGCGACCTTGAGGATCCGGTTCGCCGTCTTCTCGCCGTACGTGACCTTTTCCACGCCGGGCGGCCGCCTTCCGGCGACGGCATGCTCGATCGAGGCGGCGATGTCCTTCGTGTACTCGCCCTTGACCGGCTGCACCTCGTAGGCGTCGGGGAGGGGGTTGTACGCGAGATCCTTGACGAGGTCGCCATTCTGCTTCCGCATCCGGTCGAGCGCCTCTTCCTTGTTCACGAACGTTGCAGTCTTCACCTTGGGGTTCGACTCCAGCAGGATCCGAACCTGGTCGATCTGCTTGTCGGTCGCCGGCCTGTCGCACGTGGTCTCGGTGCAGAAGAACGTCTTGACCACGAGCTTCTCCTTCGTGTGGTCGCTCCACGAGCGAGCCCACGTCCCGAACGCGATCAACAGGCCGACGAGGAACATTCCGATCAGGACGGTGACCGTCGCCGCGATCGTCGTCGAGAGGTTGGCCGTGATCGAGCGCAGCGCCTCGGAGCCGATCATCCGGAGCCTCATTCGGACGTGTACCCCCCGCGCCGCTCGTCGCGTGCGAGGACGCCGTCCTCGAGCGCGATCACCCGCTTGCGCATCTTGTCGACCATCTCGCGGTCGTGGGTCACCATCAGAATCGTCGTCCCGGAGCGGTTGATCCGGTACAGGAGCTGCATGATCCCGACCGACGTGTCGGGGTCG
>Ga0126313_10002078_pt1 | contig 10996 bp, 5 predicted proteins | sample Plot105A_FD_89954 | JGI IMG/M metagenome (GOLD analysis project Ga0126313, IMG submission 89954) | Serpentine soil microbial communities from UC McLaughlin Reserve, CA, USA - Plot105A | ecosystem: Environmental > Terrestrial > Soil > Grasslands | place: USA: UC McLaughlin Reserve, Lake County... | reverse complement strand
GGGAGGATCCATCGTCCTCACCTCCGCGACGCGGCCAGGCGCCTTTCCGAGGCCGCTCCCGGCGCCTTCAAGGTCGTCGTCCTGCACCACCACCTGCTGGGAGCACCCTGGCGCTCACGCAAGCGGCCGGTCCGCGACCGTTCCGGCGTTCTCGCCGGCCTCGTCGACGCCGGCGCCGAGCTCGTCCTCGCCGGTCACATCCACCAGGCCGCGATCAGCGAGCGGCATGAGTTCGAGGTCGTGACGGGCGAGGTCCGGGGCGTGACGGTGGCGATCGCACCTGGGCTGGGCCAGCCGCGCCCGAACCGGCGCGGCGAGGCGCGCGGCCTCCTCGTCTACGAGTTCGACGACGAGACGCTCTCCGTGCAGACCTACATCTGGCGCGAGGACGACTGGGGACTCACCGCGCTCCGGCGCTTCCCGCGCGGACGCGAGCCGCTCGCCGCCCAGCCGTCTCCCGCAGCAGAAGGTGTCAGTACCAGCGGCCCCTAGCGAAACCGCCGAAGGCGATGAGGCCGATCAGCGCGATGATGATCCCCCAGAGCGGGCTCCACACGATCGCCAGGATGATCCCGATGATCACGATGATCCCGCCCAGACTGATCCCAGCCATGCAACTCCTTTCCGCCCCGGCGGTCCGGGGCTAGCTGTCCGCTTCGATTCCTGCGAAGCGCCGGTGAAACCTAAGGCATCCGGCGTGCGTCCGGGCCGGTGATCGGCCGCTTCTGGACGAAGCGCCGGTACGCGATCACGAGCAACGTCGCGGCGAGGACCGAGAGGACGAAGACGCCGCCCGTGCCCCACCCGATCGTGATGGCGACGCTGCCGCCCACGACCGAGCCGACGATCCCGAAGAGGATCGTCATCCAGATCGGCATCGGATCAGGCCCGGGAACGGCGAGCCGGCCAAGGGCGCCGACGATCAGCCCCGAAACGAGGATGGCCAGGATGTCGCCAAGTCCCACAGCCGCAATGTAACGAGAGCCCGCCGCCGAAGCGGCGGGCTCTCGAAGCTGCCTACGGCAGGATGGTCGGACAGTTCGGCGCCGTGGCGCCGTTCGAGTCCGTGCAGGTGATGCGCGACTGGACCGCTGGGCTCAGCGTCGCGTTCGGCTGAGCCTTGATGTAGTCCTGCAGCCGCTGATCCATCGTGATCACGGCCGGCGTGTTCAACTGAGCGACGGTGTTCGGATACCCGTCGCCGCCGAACGCCATGAAGTCGTTGATCGCGACGTTGTAGGCGTCGCCGGCGCCAAGGCCGACGCTCGGCGATCCGGCCGGGCAAGCCCCCGTTGCGTTCGCCTTCACGACCGACGTAACTCGGCTGCCGACCGCCTGTGCGATGTCATATGTGAAGCAGAGACCCGACACCTGCGCAAAGCGGCCGTTGGCGGCGGGCATCGACGAGACGCCGTTCTCGAGCATCGCCTTCAGCTGCGTCCCGCTGATGTGGGTCGTCGCGACGACGTTCCCGAATGGCAGCACGGTCACGACCTGCCCAAGCGTGATCGGGTACGGCGGCGGCGTGAACGCCGGACAGAAGTCCGTCGGGCTGTCCACGGCCGGACACGTGAGGTCGGCCCGGATGCCGCCCGAGTTCGTGATCGCGAAGTCGGTCGGCAGCGCCGGGAACGCCGTCCGCATCGAGTCGGTAATGACGTCGCCGATGAGCGACTCGCAGAAGCGCCCGTCGGACCGGCCACAGATGTCGGACCGCGGAATCGCAACGCTCGCCTTGCCGACCTCGACGCTGAGGATCGGCGAGAGGATCGCGTTGAGGTCATTGATCCTGGCCTGGATCGCCGGATCCGGCGTGACGCCGATCGCCCACGGCTTGTGGAAGTCGGCGGTCTTGTAGACGACCTTGTGCTCGCTCTTGTCGACGACGAGGCGGAGACGCGTGAACCGAACGCCCTTGCTCAAGTTCTCGGTCATCAGCGTTCCGTTAGGCCGCGTGTCGAGCACCTGGAAGTTGGTGTGATCGCCCACCACCGCGTCGACGGTGCCGGTGACGGCGTCGGAGAGTGTCACGAGCGGCCCGAACGGGTTGCTCGAGAGCCCGAGCGGGGTCACCGACCCGGCTGGCCCGTCGACCCCGAGGTGGCCCATCGCGACGATCGCGTCGGTCCTCGACGCGAGCCTCGCCGCCTCAGCGTTGACGGCGGCCGTCGGATCGCCGACGTGGAACGGCCCCAACGCCCCCGGGAAGGTTAGGAACGGGATGTCGGTGTTGGAGTAGCCGATCAACCCGAGCTTCGCCCCGTGGAAGTTGAACGTGGTCGACGGCGACCACTCCGCCGGCGTGTTGCCGTTCGCATCGACGATGTTCGCCGAAACATGTGGGTACTTCGCCAGCGGGATGATCTCGTTCCGCAGGTATTGCTCGCCTTTGTCGAAGTTGTGGTTCCCGAGGCCGTCGGCGCTGAGGCCCATCTTGTTCATGAACTCCACCGCCGGCTTTTCGCCGAAGAAGCTTGCGATGGGAGGCGTTGCGCCGATCGTGTCGCCTGCGGCAACCGTGATCGATCCGTCCTTCGCCTCCTTGCGGTAGGCGTCGAACCACGGCTTCAGGAAGGCCGAGCCGCCGATCTGGAAGATCGGGCCGATCGCCGTCGTGTTGAAGGGTGCGGCGGCGTTGATCACCCAGTCCGCGTTCTCCGCGAGCGGCACCGCCTGGCCATGCCAGTCGCTGATGTCGAGGACCGTGATCTCCCGGGTGTCGCTCGTGTCATCGACGATGTCGTACCGGATCTTCCCGCGCGCGTTCTGCGGGGCGGGAATCCCGAGGACGAACGAGAGCGTCGGCGCGACGTCGATCGCCCGTAGGTTCCTGACCGTCTTGCCGCCGAGCCCGCGCCCGTGGCCGTGGTGCGACCAGCGGAAGCCGTTCTCAGCCTTGCCGTTGATCCCCGGGCCGGCGGCCACGAAGGTTGCGTGCATGTTGATGTTGTGGCGCAGGTCGACGAGCTCCGGCAGGTAGCCGTGCTGCCCGAAGAACTGCGAGAACGTGATCACCGGCGCGCTCGCCGCGTCGAACTGGTACGGCGGGCGCGAGACGACGACGACGTCGCCGCTCCGGGTCGGATGCAGCGAGTCCGAGCCGTCGACGTTGCGCAGCTCCTCCTTCTTCATGATCCGAGACATCACCTGCCGGTCGGGCACCGTCGGATCGGTGACGTTCTGGAACGCGTTGATCACAGCAGTCCGGACGGCCTCGTACGTGATCCCGTTGGGCAGCGTCGGGTTGACATAGACCTGTGTGGTCCCGCCGGCCCAGCACGCCTTCACGAGGTCGCCGGGGAGCTGCGCACGACAGTTGCTCAGCGGGCTGCCGCCGGGCGGGTTCGGGAAGACGAGGGTCGGATTGCCACTCGGATGCAGCGAGACGTCAGCACCGGTGACGGTGTTGTGCACCGTCGTCTCGAAGAGCACCCGCCGAGCGTTGATCGCGAGCCACTGCGGCGCGAAGCCGTGGTCCGACGAGGCGAAGACCGTCGTGTCCCGCCTGCCCATCAGCTCACGCCCGAGCGCGAGCGTGTGGTCGGCCTCCTGATACGCCTCGCGGATGTAGCCCTCGCGCTTCGCGATCAGCCCGTCCTTCGTGCCGTCGCCGTTGACGTCGTCGTAGTACGGGTTCGGCCGGCCGTCCATGTCCGTCCTCGTGACGAGCGCCATGAACTGGTGTTGGAACTCGTCCGTCGTCGGCGTCCCGAGGAAGAGGAGGTCGGGCCGGTACCCAAGCGTGTTGAAGATGTAGCGCAGATACGCGAGGTGCGCGTCGGCCCACTTGAGCCCCTGCTCCACATAGGTGTCCTCGTCGACGATCAACGCCTCGAGCGGCGCGAAGTCGGCCGCGACCGACGTCGGGAAGTCGTGCGCCAGCGTTTCGACGAACGCGTCCGAGCCCGCGGTCCCGAGCGCGTTGTAGGAGCCGTTGACGCGCTGGACGGACGTGAAGTAGAGCCGGAACCGCGACAAGTCCGGCGTGAGGTCGATCAGCTTCGCGTAAAAGCCGCCGGTCTTGCCGGCGAGCGAGCCCGAGGCGATCGTCAGCTTCGTGTCGGCCCACTCTCCGCGAGCGAGGATCGTCCCGCCCGTCCCGTTCTTCGCGGCCAGGCGGTTGACGAACAGCACATGGTCGTAGTTGACCGTCGAGTCGTTCGTCGAGTCGTAGATGTAGACGTCCCAGATGCCTCCGCCGGGAATCTGACCGTTGTTCTGGGTGAAGCTCGTCTCCTTCGCGGGGCTGTGGGAGGTCGGGACGTTCGTCCAGCCCGTAGCCTCGACGAGCGCGTTCTTCTGGTACGCCACTCCGAAGCTGTTCGCGAGCGCCGGCTGTCCGGGGAGGTCGTAGTTCAGGACGATGCCGCGTCCCCCGATGAACGTGCGGAAGTCGACGACAGGACCTTGAACCGCGGGGACGAGGTTGCGCACGCCGACCCACTCGATCGAAGCGATCTTCTTACCGGCCCGCTCGGCCGCCTGGAGCGCCGTGTCGGCCTGGAGGATGCCGGTCGTCGCGAAGCTCGTGGAAGTGTCGAAGCCGGCGCCGGTCCGATGGAAGGTGTTGTTCGTCGAGCCGTGCTCGCCGGGCCATGTGCCCGTGGCGAGCGTGTACCAGCCGACGCCGGTGTTCGGCGGGAAGGCCTGAACGAGCCCGTTCCGCCCGCGGACGCCGTTGCGCATCAGCTCCTTGTAGGTCGGCATCAGCCCTTTGCGGGCGTACCGCTCCATCAGGTCCGGACGCATGCCGTCCGCCGCGAACATGATCGCTTTCGCCGATCTCGGCCCCGGTGGGGCTTTCTTCGGATCTTTTCCGTGGCCCGCGGATGGGCCTGCGAAGACGAGAAGGGCCACGGCGGCAACCGCGCCAATCGCGGCCGCGCCGGGTCGGCTGAATCTTTTCACCTCTACTCCTCTCCCTCTTGCTCCCCTGAAGTGACGGCCGGATCCTACGCCGTTTTGCCGGAAACAGGTAGCGAAAACTTGATCGAAACGTGGTGAAGCTCCTCCCTGGAACGAGGGAGCCCCGCGCCCTCAGCCGGCGGAGCCGCGGATCCGATAACCCGACGGTGAGCCTCCCTTCTGCGGGAGCGGAGCCCCCGCGTCGTCTTCGTGCGCTCTCGCCCGTCCCCGACGAGCGGGAGGAGCTCGCCGCGCTCCACGAGACCGCGCTCGGCCTGATCGAGCGCCTCGACCTCGGCGAGCTGCTCGAGACCATCGTCGACCGTGCAGGGGCGCTGGTCGGCACCCCTCACGGCTACCTCTACGTCGCCGGCGCCGACGACTCGACGCTCGAGCTGCGCGCCGGCACAGGGGTCTTCGAGTCGTGGGTCGGGACGCCGCTGACCAAGGGAAAGGCACTCGCAGGACGCGTCTGGGCGGCCGGCGAGCCGATGGTCGTCGACGACTACCAGCACTGGGACGCCCGCGAGCCCGCCTTCGACGGAGTCGGCTTTCACGCCGTCGTCGGGGTGCCGCTCCACGTCGAAGGCAGCGTCACCGGCGTCTTCGGGCTCGCACGCGTCGACGAGGGCGACTCCTTCGGCGAGGCGGAGGTCGCGTTGCTCACGCGCTTCGGCCGGCTGGCATCGCTCGCGCTCGAGAACGCGCGCCTGTACGCGACCGCTCAGCAGGAGCTGACCGTGCGGCGGCGGACCGAGGAAGAGCTGATCGACACCGTCGCGCGGCTGCGCCAGGCCGAGTCGGCGATCCAGCTGAGCCAGGCTGAGACCATCCGCCGGCTCGCGTTCGCCGCGGAGTTCCGCAACGCGGAGATCGGCCGGCACACGGAGAGGATGAGCCGCTACTGCGAGCTCCTCGCCCGCGGGCTCGAGCTCGACGACCACCAGTGCGAGCTGATCCGGCTCGCGAGTGCGCTCCACGACGTCGGCAAGATCGCGATCCCGGATCGGATCCTGCTCAAGCCCGGCAGCCTCACCGAGTCGGAGCGCCGCGTGATGGAGCGTCATGCAGAGATCGGCCACCGGCTCCTGGCCGACTCCTCCTCCGAGCTGCTCGACGTGGCCGCGACGATCGCGCTGACCCACCACGAGCGCTACGACGGCATGGGCTACCCGCGCGGGCTCGCAGGCGAGGCGATACCGCTCGAGGGGCGGATCGCCGCCGCCGCCGATGTCTTCGACGCGATCACGAGCAATCGCGTCTATCGCCCGGCGCTGCCGCTCGACGAAGCGCTCGAGGTGATGCGCGCAGGGCGCGGGACGCAATTCGACCCGCTCGTACTCGACCTCTTCCTCGACGCGTTCGATGAGGTCGACACGCCGGAGGAGGCGGCGACGACAACGCGGCCCGACCGGCCGGCTCCCGCCCGGACGGCGGTTGGGCGGCGACTGGGCATCGAGGTGCTCGGCGCGGGCGTCCGTCGCGCGAGGGCCGTCCTCGGGACCGGCAGCGGCCGTGAGTCGATCGAGACGGCACTCGACCTGCTCGTCGAAGGGCTCGACCGCCGCCTGCTCGCGAGTGTCTACGTACTCGAGCACGAGCGCCTCTGGCTCGTCGCGCAGCGCGGCTACGAGGAGGTCCGGGACGGGTTCGCCCTCGACCAGGGAGTCATGGCGCGCGCCGTTCGTTCAGGCGAGACGCAGTTCCTCGAGGACGCGGCCGAAGATCCCGACTTCATCGCGGCGACGACCGGCATCACCTCCGAGATCGCCGTCCCCTTCACGCTCGGCGGCTCTCCTGCAGGCGTGGTGAACATCGAGACTTGCGGTGCGACCCTCCCGGCGGAGTCCATCGGGCTTTACCAGGATCTGATCGCGGACGTCAGCGATCGCGTCGCCGAGATGCGCGCGGCGCTCGGGCTCGACCTCGCCAGCGTTGCCCGACTCTGCGTCCACGCGAGCTCGCTCCGCGGAATCCAGGCGATCGCGGAGTTCGCCGCCCGAACCTTGGCGCGGCTCTTGGAGCTGGATTCCGCCCAGGTGAGCGTGCTGCGGGAGGGCGGTGCCTACCAGCTTGCGAGCTTCTGGCGCCGGCCGGATACGTCCGTCAAGCCGCTCGAGCCCGCGGAGCTCAAGCACCTGGCCGAGATCGAGGAGCGCACCGGCGCCGACGCCGCCTACAGCGTCATCGACGGCGTCGTCTGGCTGCCGCTCCGCATTGCCGGCGGCGACGTCGGCGCCGTAGTCGGCCGCACCGCCGACGCCCACCACCTCGACCACGAGCGCATCGAGGCCGCGACGCTCTTCTCCCAGCACACCGCCGCGCTGATCGACGTCGCGCAGGCGCTGCGTCGCGAGCAGCGCGCTGCGATCACCGACTCCCTGACGGGCCTGCTGAACCGCCGCGGCCTCGAGGACCGGTTGGACGAGGAACTCGCGCGCTGCCGCCGCTCGGGGCACGAGCTCTCGATCGTGATGATCGACTGCGACGGGCTGAAGGCCGTAAACGACACCGGTGGGCACGAGCTCGGCGACGTCGTCCTGCAGCGCGTCGCCGACTGCCTTCGCGAGCACAAGCGGATGGCCGACGTCGCGGGCCGCCTCGGCGGCGACGAGTTCGTGGTGCTGCTTCCGGAGACGCGGACGGGCGATGCGCTCGGCGTCGCAGAGCGCTTCCGTCGTGAGCTTTCCGCTACGCCGCTCTCGGACGGACGCACCATCACCGCGGCGCTGGGCGTCGCGAGCTTCCCGGCCGACGGTGAGACGGCCTCCGCGCTGCTGCGGGCGGCGGACCGCACGCTCTACGCCGCGAAGCAGAGCGGCGGGAACCGCACGCTGACGGCGCAGCGCTAGGCTGAGCGTGTGCGACGCGTGGTCGTCGTCCTCGGGGTCGGCCTAAGTGCTGTCCTCGCCGTGGGCTTCGCCGCACGAGGGCCGGATACGAGCACCTCGCCGCTGCGGCCAACCTACTACCAGGACGTCAAGCCCATCTTGGACGGGCGCTGTACCGGATGCCACTACCGCGGCGGAATCGCGCCGTTCGCGCTCACCGGCTACGACGCGGCGCGCCGCAACCGAGCGGCGGTGGCCGACGCCGTGCGTCGACGCTTGATGCCGCCATGGCATGCCGAGCCGGGGCACCGTCGCTACCTCTTCGATCCCTCGCTGACCAGGACGCAGATCGCCCGGATCACCCGATGGGCAGAGCTCGGCGGGCCGAGGGGGACCCCAGCGAAACCGGCCGCGCCGCTTCCCTCCGTTGCGCCGCATCTGTCGCGGGTCGACGTGCGGACCGCAATGCCGCGGCCGTACACCCCGCGGCGGTATGCGAGTGCCGACGATTACCGGTGCTTCGTGCTCCCGTGGGTACCAAACCGCCGGACGCACGTCACGGGGTTCAACGTCCGACCGGGGCGCGCCGCTCAGGTGCACCACATCATTCTCTTCCTCGCCTCTCCCGAGAAAGCCGGGACCGTCCAGGCGTGGGAGGCGCAGGACTCTCGCCCGGGCTACGGCTGTTACGGCGGCCCAAGCGCGTCCGGACGCACGCAGCTGGGGTTCCAGTTCCTCGCCGGCTGGGTGCCCGGGTCGTTGGGGACGGATTTTGCGCAGGGCACGGGCATCCGAGTCGAGCCGGGCTCGCGCCTCGTCCTGCAAGTCCACTACAACCTCCAGGGCGTCGTGCCGAAGTCGGATCGTTCCGTCGTCGAGCTGAAGCTCGACGACACGGTCGAAAAGCGCGCGATCTACGCACCGCTCGTCGATCCGACATGGATCCTCAACCCGCAGAGCTTCCGGATCCCGGCGAAGCGCGCGCGCATCGTGCACGCGTACAGCATCGATCCGCGGCAGCTCTTCGCTTTCTTTGCCGGGGACATGGATTTCAGCGGCGGGTTCGTCATCCACTCGGTCCTGCACCACATGCATCGACTCGGCAAGAGTGGCCGCGTCACCCTCGTTCGTGCCTCCGGGGAGCAGGAGGTGCTGCTCGGCGTCAGGCGGTGGGACTTCAACTGGCAGCGCGAGTATGACTTCGCCGAGCCGGAGCGGTTCGAGCCCGGCGACCGGCTCTCGATCCGCTGCGAGCACTCGAACCGCACGAACAGGACGCGGACGTGGGGCGAGAACTCGTCCGACGAGATGTGCATCGCCTTCTTGTACGTGTCTGAGCTCTAGGCGGGCGCCTCGGCGGCGGCCTGGAGCTCGCGGCGGAGCTCCTTGATCTCGTCGCGCAGCTTGGCCGCGTACTCGAATCGCAGTTCCTCGGCGGCGGCGAACATCTCCTCCTCGAGCGTCACGACGAGGCGCTGCAGCTCGTCCGGTGACATCCCCTCGACCTGCTGTTTCCCACGTCGGCGCTTGGGCACCGTCGGCGCCTCGAGCGACAGGAACTCGGCGATGTCGGACACGCCCTTTTGGATCGACTCGGGCGTGATCCCGTGCTCCTCGTTGTAGGTGAGCTGAACCGCGCGGCGGCGGTTCGTCTCGTCGAGCGCCCCCTTGATCGCCTCCGTCAGCTTGTCGGCGTACATGAGCACCTTGCCGTTGGTGTTCCGCGCGGCGCGCCCGATCGTCTGGATCAGCGCGGTCTTCCCGCGCAGGAAGCCCTCCTTGTCGGCGTCGAGGATTGCCACGAGGGACACCTCTGGAAGGTCGAGCCCCTCGCGCAGGAGGTTGACGCCCACGAGGACGTCGAACTCCCCCAGGCGCAGCTCGCGGATCAGCCGGATCCGGTCGAGCGTGTCGATCTCCGAGTGCAGGTACCGGGCCTTCACGCCCGACTCGAGCAGGTAGTCGGTCAGGTCCTCGGCCATCTTCTTCGTCAGCGTCGTGACGAGGGTCCGCTCCCCCGCCTCCTCGCGCCGCTTGATCTCGTTCAGCAGGTCGTCGATCTGGTTCTTCGTCGCGCGGAGCTCGACTTCCGGATCGACGATGCCGGTCGGCCGCACGAGCTGCTCGGCCGTGCGCGTCGAATGGCGGAGCTCGTACGGGCCGGGTGTCGCCGAGACGAAGACCATCTGCGGGACCTTCGTGAGGAACTCATCGAAGCGCAGCGGCCGGTTGTCCAGCGCCGACGGCAGGCGGAAGCCGAAGTCGACGAGCGTCTGCTTGCGGGAGCGGTCGCCCTCGTACATCCCGCCGATCTGCGGCACCGTCTGATGTGACTCGTCGATGAAGACCACGAAGTCGGACGGGAAGTAGTCGATCAGCGTGTACGGCGCGGAGCCCGGCGGACGGCCGTCGAGGATCCGCGAGTAGTTCTCGATCCCGTTGCAGAAGCCGAGCTCGACCATCATCTCGACGTCGTACTCGGTGCGCTGCCGGATCCGGTGCGCCTCGAGCATCCGGCCTTCGGACTCGAACAGCTTCACCTGCTCCTCCAGCTCGTGGCGGATCTCGTCGACGGCCCGTTCGATCGTCGGCTTGGAGGTCACGTACTGCGTCGCAGGGAAGATGTTCAGGTACTCGAGCCGTCCGTAGATCTCACCCGAGAGCGGGTCGAAGTGGGTGATCTGCTCGACCTCGTCGCCGAAGAGCGAGATCCGGTACGCCGACTCCTCGTAGGCCGGCTGAATCTCGATCACGTCGCCCTTGACGCGGAAGCGACCGCGTCCGAGGAAGGCGTCGTTGCGCGTGTAGTGGATGTCGATCAGCTTGCGCAGGAGGAGATCGCGGTCGTGCTCCTCCCCCACGTGCAGCATCACGACCCGCTTCTCGTACTCCTCCGGCGAGCCCAGGCCGTAGATGGCCGAGACCGAGGCGACGATGATGGTGTCGCGCCGCGAGAGGAGATTCGAGGTCGCGGAGTGGCGCAGCCGGTCGATGTCGTCGTTCCGTGACGAGTCCTTCTCGATGTAGAGGTCGGCCTGCGGGACGTACGCCTCGGGCTGGTAGTAGTCGTAGTAGGAGACGAAGTACTCGACCGCGTTGTCGGGGAAGAACTCGCGGAACTCGTTGCAGAGCTGTGCAGCCAGCGTCTTGTTGTGCGCGATCACGAGCGTCGGCTTCTGGACCTGCTCGATCATCCAGGCCATCGTCGCCGTCTTCCCCGTGCCCGTGGCGCCGAGCAGCGTCTGGAAGCGCTCGCCCTC
>Ga0126313_10002077_pt1 | contig 10998 bp, 10 predicted proteins | sample Plot105A_FD_89954 | JGI IMG/M metagenome (GOLD analysis project Ga0126313, IMG submission 89954) | Serpentine soil microbial communities from UC McLaughlin Reserve, CA, USA - Plot105A | ecosystem: Environmental > Terrestrial > Soil > Grasslands | place: USA: UC McLaughlin Reserve, Lake County... | reverse complement strand
TCCAGCTTCTTGAGCGTGTTGTTCTCGATCTGGCGGATGCGCTCGCGCGTAACGCCGAACGCCTGCCCGACTTCCTCGAGCGTGTAGGGCTGCTCGCCGGTCAGGCCGAAGCGCAGCTCGATCACCATCCGCTCACGATCCGGGAGCGAGTCGAGCGCGCGCTGGACGTCTTGCTGGCGGAGCGAGAGCGTCGCGGTGTCGAACGGTGACTCGGCCTGGTCATCCGCGACGAACTCGCGTAGCTCCGACTCGTCGTCGCCGATCGGCTTTTCGAGCGAGACCGGGAGCTGCGCCATCCGCTGGATCTCCCGCACTTCCTCGGTGGAGATCTCGAGGTCGGCCGCGATCTCCTCGGGTCGCGGCTCGCGACCCAGGCGCTGGACGAGCTGCCGCTCGATGTGCACGACCTTGTTCAGCTTCTCGACCATGTGGACGGGGATGCGGATCGTGCGCGCCTTGTCCGCGATCGCGCGCGTCACGGCCTGCCGTATCCACCAAGTCGCGTACGTCGAGAACTTGTACCCCTTGCGGTAGTCGAACTTCTCGACCGCGCGGATCAAGCCGAGGGACCCTTCCTGGATCAGATCGAGGAACGAGAGCCCTCGCCCGAGGTAGCTCTTCGCGATCGAGACGACGAGCCGCAGGTTCGCCTCGATCATCTCCGTCTTGGCCCGCATGTCGCCGCGCTCGATCCGCTTCGCGAGCGTGACCTCCTGGTCGGCCGTCAGCAGGTCGACCTTCCCGATCTCGCGCAGGTACAGCCGCAGCGAGTCGAGCGACGGCTCGACGCTGAGGTCGAGCTTCGGCGTCTTGTCCTCCTCCGGCGGAGGCTGCTCGTGCGGCGGGTGCTTGTGCTGCTCGCCCTCGAGCAGCTCGATCGAGTGGTCGACGAGGTAGGTGTAGAAGTCATCGAGCTGCTCCTTCGTCAGCTCGACCTCTTCGAGCGCGGCGGCAATGTCGTCGTATGTGAGGTAGCCGCGCTCCTGCCCGTCGGCAACGAGCTTGTGAAGCTCATCGACTTCGGGGAGCGAGATGTCGACGGTCAGCATCTGGGGCGCAGACCGGCTCGTGGGGGCGGGCCGGGGGCCGAATCTTACACAGGAACCTGCGAGAAAGAAAATGGATTTTTCTAGCTTTTGTTGGTCGAGGCTTCTAGACGACCGACGGGTTCTCCACGGCTGTTGTGGATAGCGACCTCGGCGAATTCGTCGGGCAGCTCGGGCCTGACCTGGCGGAGGAACAGCGCCAGTGCCGGCCGGAGCGCGCGGTAAGCGCCGTCCTCGGCCTTGAGCGCAAGCCCCAGCCCATCGGGGCCCGCGGCGCAGAGGAGACCCTCTGCTCCTCCCTTGGCGACGAACCCCTCGAGCGCGCGCATCAGCTCTGTGTCGGTCCCGCCGTCCCCCGCGATCAGCTCCGGCCGCGCCCGCATCGCGGCCGTGACGCGCCGGCCCTCGTCGCTCGTGTCGAGCCGAGAGAACATCAGCGCCATTCGGTCGAGCGGGAGCGCCCACGTCACGACACCGCAGCCGTCCGCCGCCGTGCGCATCTCCTCGACGCCGGCGGCGACCGCGACGTCTGCGTAGTTCGCGCGCTGCATGCGGTGACCGGGGAGCCGATAGCCCTCGGTGCGCCACCCGCGTGCGCGGCAGGTCGCGAGCATCCCCGCATGCTTGCCCGAGCAGTTGTGGTAGATCCGCCCCTCGGGCCGCCCGTCCTGCGATCCGCATTCGAGGTCGTCCTCCTTCGCCCCGGCCTTCGCCAGGAGTGCCCGGACGGCCTCGATCTGCTCCGGGTGCGCGCGGTGGGACGCCGACGCGATCGCGATGTCCTGGTCGTCGAGGTCGTCGCGCGCGCGCACGAGCTCGAGCGCCTGGAACGGCTTCGCCGAGGAGCGCAAATACGTGACGAGGTGTGCGTCCCCGGCGCTGGCCACGATCTCGCCGTCCGAGACGGCCACCGTGTGGACACGATGCACGGCCTCCACGACCTCGCCTCGTCGCACGACTACCCTGATCGGGTCCATGACGGGAGCGTAGATGCCCGAACTGCCGGAAATGGAAGCGCTGCGCCGGGCGCTCGACGACCCCGTCCGCGCCTTTCCGGTCGCGCGCGCGGGACCGGCGCACATCGCGACGCTGAAGACGTTCGACCCGCCGCTCCGGGAGCTCGAAGGGCGCCGCTTCGCCGGCGCGTCGCGCCGGGGTAAGCGGCTCGTGTTCGAGACGGACGACGGGGAGCTGGCTCTGGTCGTACACCTGATGACGAAGGGAAGGCTGCGCTACCTGCGGCCGAGCGAGGCCGGCCCCAAGAGCCCGGCGTTGCGCCTGCTCTTCGCCGACGGCGGCGAGCTCGTCCTCACCGAGACGGGGCCGAAGAAGCGCGCAGGCGTGTGGCTGTTCCCGCCCGAGATCGCGCAGGCGGAGCTCGCGCACCTCGGGCCGGACGCGCTCGAGGTCGACGCCGAGGCACTCGCCGAGATCTGCGCGGCGGATTCCCGTCGGCTCCACTCGCTCCTGCGTGACCAGCGCGCGATCGCGGGGATCGGGCGCGCGTGGGCGAACGAGATCCTGCACACGGCGCAGCTGTCGCCGTACGGGCTGACGACGCAGCTGGAGCCTGACGAGATCGAGCGCCTCGCGGCCGCGATCCAGACGGAGCTTCAGCGCGGGCTCGAGCTGCGCGAGCGCGGAGGGTCCGACAAGCGGACGTACCGGATCCACGGCCGGCTCGGCGAGGAGTGCCACGTGTGCGGCACACCGATCGCGCGCGTGGACTTCGAGGAGCACACGATCTACTACTGCCCCAAGTGTCAGACGGGCGGGCGGCTTCTCAAGGACCGCCGTCTGTCGCGGCTCCTGAAGTAGGAAGCCGCACCGCGAGCGCGTCGGCGTCGACGGCTACGGAGCCGCCGAGCGCCTCCACGACCCGGCGCGCCGTCGCTGCTCCGAGATCGCGAAGGTCGTCGCCGAGCAGGATGGGCGCGACGTCCTCGGCGACAGGTGTGAGCCGGAGCTCGGCACCCTGCACGGCGTACGAGACGCGGTCGATGCCGCCGTGCCTGAGCGCACACGTTGCGAAGGCCGCGACCCCGCGCGTGACCGGCTCCAGCTCGACCTGAACCTCGCCGCCCGTTCCGGCGATTTCTACCTCGCCGGCATCGACGCGCTCGGCGGCGGTACGTACGAGCTCGAGCGAGTCGGCTTCGACGAGTGCAGGCTCGTACCGGCCGCCTTCGATGCGCGCCGCGAGCGCGAGCGCGTCGAGCAGGACGACCATCTCGGCCGACGCCGCCTCGATCATCCCGACGTACGTCAGCGTTCGTTCGCTCAGCGGCTCGATCCGTTCCAGCGTGCGGGCGAAGCCGTGGACGGTCGCCAGCGGCGTGCGGAGATCGTGGCACGCGAGTGAGACGAACCTCGGGAAGGGCGATTCGGCCGCCAACCGGCGGAGAATAGTCTTCTTCGCATGTCCGACCTGAGACGCGTGCTGGAGCACGACCTGCAAGCTTCGCGTTCCGAGGTCCGAATCGGCCTGTCCCGCGTCGGGGTCACCGGCGTGCACAAGGCGATCCGGCTGCGGTACGGAGCGACCGAGAAGCTGATCTCCGCCGAGATCGACTGCACGGTCGACCTCGACCCGGCGCAGAAGGGCGCCCACATGTCGCGCTTCCCCGAGCTCTTCGGCGAGGCGATCGACGAGGTCGTGATCACGGAGTCGTTCCTGGTCGAGGAGCTCGCCGACCACATCGCCGCCCACATCTTGGAGCGGCAGGCGGCGCTGCGCGCCGAGGTCCGGATCGTCGCGTCGTACCCGGTCGAGCGCCAGACGCCTGTGACGAAGCTTCCGACGCAGGAGCTGATCTCGATCATCGGCATCGCCGCCGCCTCGTCGGAGCGAGTGCGCCGGCTCGTCGGTGTCGAGGCAACCGGGATCAATGCGTGCCCGTGCGCGCAGGGCCTGGTACGCGGCGCGGCCCATGAGCGCCTCGTGGAGGCGGGGTTCGAAGAAGACGCAGAGCGGATCCTGGAGCTCGTTCCGCTCGCGACGCACAACCAGCGCGGCCGCGGCAGTCTGCTAGTCGGGACCGACGTGAAGCTGAACGCGGAACGGCTGGCGACGATCGTCGAGGAGTCGATGAGCTCGCCGGTGTACGAGCTCCTGAAGCGGCCGGACGAGCTGTTCGTCGTGGAGCACGCGCACCTCCAACCGCGCTTCGTCGAGGACTCGGTCCGCTTCGCGCTGCGCGGGCTCCTGGACGCTTACCCGGACCTCGACGACGCGGACTTCTTACACTCGCGCCAGCTCAACATGGAGACGATCCACAACCACGACGTCGTCGCCGAGCGCTTCGGCACCGTCGGGGAGGTGCGTGCGGAGCTCGAACGCGGCGAGCGGCTCGAGCGCCACACCGAGCTGCGGCAGTGGCTGACGTAGAGGTCGCGCCGACCGATCTCGCCAGGCGCCTCCAGGACGCGCACGAGCGCGAACGTGCCGTCGGGCGCGTTCTGCACGCCGTCGCGCGGGCGAAGGGACTGCAGCCGGTTCTGGACGAAATCGTCGCGTCGGCGATGCGGCTGTGCGGTGGTGAGCATGCGCAGCTCTATCTTGCGGAGGGTGACCTCTTCCGGATCGTCTCGCAGACGTCGGACCTCGACGAGGCGTACGACTACGCGCGGGAGCGACCTCACCTCAAGGATCGAACGACGGTCGTAGGCCGCGTCGGCTTGTCCGGCGGCGTCGAGCAGATCCCGGACGTGCTGGAAGATCGCGACTATGCCTACGGCGCACAGGAGATCGTCGGCTACCGAGCCCTGCTCGGCGTGCCGATTTCGCTCGACGACGACTTCATCGGCGCGATCGCGGTTGCCCGCGATCGGCCCGGGCTCTTCCCGGAGGACCAGGTCGCGCTCGTCAAGACGTTTGCCGATCAGGCGGCAATCGCGATCTTGAACGCGCGTCTGATCGAAACGGTCCAGCGGCAGCTCGATCAGCAGCGCGCATTCGGCGAGGTGTTGTCCGCGGTCGCGCGGTCGGGCGCGCTCCAGCCGGTCCTCGACCAGATCGTCGACTCGGCGACCGTCCTCATCGATGCCGAGAACGGGCGCCTGTGGCTGGTGAAGGACGGGCTCCTTCATGCGGCAGCCAACTTCGGGCTGGAGGAGACGTTCGACTACGACAAGGAACATCCACACGCGATCGACCGCACGTCGATGGCGGGGCGCGCGGCGGTTGCGCGCGACGTCGTTCACGTTCCGGATATCGAGGAAGATCCGGAATACGTGTATTCCGGCCCGAAGCCGTACCGCGCGGGCCTACATGTTCCGATTCTCCACGAGGACGAGCTGCTGGGCGTGCTCGGGTTCACGCGGACGACGCCGGGACCGTTCAGCGACGACCAGATCGGGCTCGTGACGACATTCGCCGACCAGGCGGCCGTCGCGATCGTCAACGCTCGCCTGATCGAGAGGGTCGAGCGTCAACGGACGGAGCTCGCACGATTCGTGTCGCCGCAGGTGGCGGACCTGCTGTCGTCCGGCGACGCGGAGAAGCTGCTCACAGGGCACCGCGGCTACGTCACGATCCTCTTCTGCGACCTGCGCGGCTTCACCGCGTTCACCGAGACGGCCGAGCCCGAGGAGCTCTTCGAGGTCCTGCGCGACTACCACGCCGCGATCGGCGCGCTGATCCCCCGCTACGAGGGCACGCTCGAGCACTTTCAGGGCGACGGGCTGATGGTCTTCTTCAACGACCCGGTCCCCGTTGAGGACCACGAGCTGAAGGCGATTCAGCTCGCGCTCGCGGCGCAGGAGCACCTTGCAGAGCTCTGCGCCGCGTGGCGGAAGCGCGGCATCCACCTCGACCTCGGCATCGGGATCGCCTCGGGGTACGCGACGCTAGGCCGCGTCGGGTTCGAAGGCCGGTATGACTACGGCGCCCTCGGCTCCGTGACGAACCTCGCCGCACGCCTGACGACGACCGCCGGACCCGGGCAGACGCTGATCAGCGAGCGCGTGTACGCAGCGCTCGAGGAGCGGATCGACGCGGAACCGGTAGGTGAGCTCGAACTGAAGGGGATCGCTCGGCAGGTCGTCGCCTACGCGGTGCGCGGGCTGCGGTGACGACGGGCGTCGACAACCGCGACACAGTCGTCGAGAACCTGCGCGAGCAGCAGCGTGCGACGAGCCACGTCATGCAGACGCTCGCCCGGTTCCAGGGGCCGCGCCCCGTGTTCGACGCCGTCGTGGAAGCGGCGGTTCGTCTTTGCGATGGGGAATATGGCGCGCTCTATATCGAAGAACGCGGCGCTTACCCGGTGGTTGCCGCCGGTGGGCCGGCGCTCGCGATCTACGACGACGAGCGCGACAACCCGATCCGACCCGGCCGCGAGACGATCGTCGGCCGCATCGCGCTCACGCACGACGTTTGCCACATCGCTGACGTCCAAGCCGACCCTGAGTACGCCCACCCGAGCGTAGGCAAGATCGGCCTGCGCGCCCTCGCAGGCGTCCCGATCTTCCTCGAAGACGAGTTGATTGGCGTTCTCGCCGTTGCACGGAACGTGCCAGAACCGTTCTCCGACGCGCACGTCGACCTGCTCAAGACGTTCGCCGACCAGGCTGCGATCGCGATCGGCAACGCGCGCCTGATCGATTCGGTCGAGCGCCAACTCGAGCAGCAGGAGGCGATGAGCCACGTTCTGCGCGCGATTGCGCTGTCCGAGAGCCTCGAAGATGTCTTCCAGGCCGTGGTCGAGGCGGCGACGCGACTCTGCCGCGCCGACTTCGGCGCCCTCTATCTCCGAGACGGCGAAGTCTTCCGCCTCTCGACCCGGCATGACTGGGATGCCGGGCTCGACGAGTTCGAGCGCGAGCACCCTCACGTCGTCGACCGAACGAGCGCGATCGGACGGGTCGCGCTCACGCGCGATGTCGTCCACATACCGGATGTGAAGGCGGATCCTGAATACGAGTGGGGAGGGCGCGACGTTGCGGAGTACCACGCACTACTCGCGGCTCCGGTCATCGTCGAAGAGGAGCTGATTGGAGCGCTCGACGTGACTCGTCGGGCACCCGGTGCCTTCGCGGACGAAGAGGTGCGGCTCCTCCGTACCTTCGCCGACCAGGCCGCGATCGCGATCGGGAATGCGCGTCTGGTCGAGTCGCTCGAGCACCAGCTTGATCAGCAGCGTGCGGTGAGCGACGTGCTCGGGGTCGTGGCGCGCTCGGGCCGCCTCGAGGCGGTTTTCGACGCCGTCGTCGAAGCGGCCGCCCGCCTCTGCCATGCGGAGTACGGGCAGCTGCACGTCGCAGAAGGGGACGCATTCTGGCTCGCCGGAGACGTCGGAAACGATCCACGCCTGACCGAATTCGAGCGGAACCACCCGAACCGCGTCGATCGTACGACGGTCGTCGGTCGCGTTGCACTGACTCAGAACGTCGTCCACATTCCCGACGTGCTCGCCGATCCCGAATATTCCTGGCCGGGTCAGGAGATCGCCGGTTATCGCGCGATGTTGGGCGTCCCGATCTTCGTCGACGATGAGCTGATGGGAGTGATCAACGTCGTCCGCAACGAAGCCAAACCGTTCACCGACGAGCACATCGAGCTCGTGCGGACGTTCGCCGACCAGGCGGCAATCGCGATCGCGAATGCGCGCCTCCTCGATGCCGTCGAGCGTCAGCGGACGGAGCTGTCGCGCTTCGTCTCTCCGCAGGTGGCGGAGCTCGTCTCGTCCAAAGAGGGAGAGAAGCTGCTCGGGGGTCACCGCGCCTACATCTCGTGCCTCTTCTGCGATCTCCGCGGCTTCACAGGCTTCACACAGATGGCCGAGCCGGAGGAGCTCTTCGAGGTCCTGCGCGAGTACCACTCGGCGCTCGGCGAGCTGATCCCGCAGTACGAGGGAACCCTCGAACACTTCGCCGGCGACGGCGTGATGGTCTTCTTCAACGATCCGCTTCAAGTGGAGCAACACGAGCTGAAGGCGGTCCAGCTCGGCCTGGCGGCGCAGGAGCGGTTAGCACAGCTCGCCGAGGCGTGGCGCAAGCGCGGAACCCAGCTCGCGCTCGGAATCGGAATCTCGGCGGGGTACGCGACGCTTGGCCGCATCGGCTTCGAAGGCCGCTACGACTACGGCGCGCTCGGCCCTGCCACGAATCTTGCGTCGCGACTCAGCACAGCCGCGCGGCCGGGGCAGATCCTGATCAGCCAGCGCGTCTTCGCCGCGGTCGAGGAGCACATCACCGCGGAGCCCGTCGGCGAGGTCGAGCTGAAGGGGTTCGCAGAACCGGTCGCCGCCTACGACGTTCGCGGCCTTCGCTAAGCGCGTGCTGCCGCGCCCTTGCGACGCCTGCGGACGAACCTGCTCTCCGTCCCCGCCCGCAGCCGCGTGATGTTCGCGCGGTGCAGGAGCGCCACAGCCGGTGCCGCGATCGCGGCGAGCGCCACGACCGGCCACGGCTCCGCGAGCACAACGGCGAAGACGGGCAAGGACAGCGCAGCGAGGATCGACGCGAGCGACGCGTAGCGGAAGACCAGGAAGGCGACGACCCAGACGGCGGCCCCGAGGGCTCCTACGAGCGGGGCGACTCCGAGAAAGGCGCCGCCGCACGTCGCCACCATCTTCCCTCCGCGCTGAAACCGCAAGAACAGCGGGCGCCAATGGCCGAGCATCGCCGCGCCACCGGCGACTACCCCCGCGAGGTGGCCGACGAAGATCGTCGCCAGCAGCGCGGGGACGAACGCTTTCGCGACGTCGAGCAGCGCCGCCGGCAACCCGTAGCGCTTCCCGAACGTCCGCCAGACGTTGGACGCGCCGATGTTCCCGCTGCCGACCCTCCGGATGTCGACGCCCTTGAAGACGCGGACGATCCAGTACCCAAAGGGCATGCTGCCGGCGAGGTAGCCGGCAGCGGCGAACAGTGCTGTCGCCATTAATTAGGGGCTGATTCCGTACGCCTGGATCCAGCCGTTGACCACGGTCCAATCCAGGTTGTCGAAGAAGGCGTCGATGTACGACCCGCGATCGGTCCGGTAGTCGAGAAAGTACGCGTGCTCGTAGACGTCGAGCGCGACAAGCGGCGTCGCGTTCCAGATCGGGTACGTGTTCTGCGTGTCGCCGACGTAGTTGAACAGCCGCTGCTCGTCCCAGTCGTACGCGGTCCACGCCCACCCGCGGCCGGCCATTCCACTCGCCTTCAAGTCGGTGCGCCAGGTGTCGATCGACCCGAAGTCCCGCCGGATCAGCGTCGCGATGGGTCCTTCGGGATCGCCGCCCCCGCCGCCCAGGTGGTCGAAGTAGATCTCGTGGTTCTTGATCCCGCCGACGGCGAAGCTGAGCTCCACCTTGAGCGCGCGGATCTCGGAGTAGACCTGGTTCGCCGCCGAGACGTCGACCTCGGGGAGCTTCGACAGGATCTCGTTCCGTTTCGCGACGTACCCTTCGTACAGCTTGTAATGCGCTTCGACCGATTCGCGCGAGATGCCGTCGAGCTCGAGCAGCGTCGCCTTCAGCGCGCGCGCTGTGATCTCCTCGTGGTTGAACGCAAGCGTCGTCATGGGCGGGCAGCATAACCGGGTCCGAAGGTGCCGACCGTGCGCGTAGTATCGGCCAATCCGCGACCAGCGAAAGCCCGTAAGAACGAGCAGCGATGCAAGTTGCGCTGACTCCTCCTGTCATGATGGTGCCGAGCGTCCGCGGTGGATCCGCGAAGGTCGTTTCGATGCCCGACCTTGAGCCGAGTGACTCGGAACTGATCGGGCGTATCGCGGACGGCGACCGGGCCGCGTTCAACGTCCTCTACCGCCGCTACGCGCGGCCGGTATTCGGCCTTGCGCTCCGGCGGCTGCGCGACCGCGGCGCGGCCGAGGACGCAGTGCAGGAGACCTTCATGGCCGTCTGGCGCTCCGCCTCCAGCTTCCGCGCCGAGCGTGGCGCCGGAGCGCCGTGGCTCTACACCGTGGCGCGGAACGCGATCGTCGACAAGTTCCGTGTGCAGGCGCGCGCGGCCGTTCATGTCCCAGCGGACCCCGGAGGCGATCCAGGGCCTGAGGAGCAGGCGGAGTTGAGCTGGGTCGCGTGGCAGGTACATCGGGCGTTCGGCTCGTTGCCGGACAACGAGCGGGCCGTGCTCGAGCTCGCCTACTGGGGTGGGCTGTCACAGAGCGAGGTCGCGGACTTCCTCGGCATCCCGCTCGGGACCGTGAAGACGCGGACGCGCAGCGGCCTTGCACGTCTCGCCGATCTGCTCGAATCGGAGGAGGTGGCATGAGCGAGCACGGGCCTGATCTGAACGAGCTGGTCGGCGGCGACATTCCGGCGCACGAGCGCGAGCGTCTGCAGCGCGCGCACGAGTACCTGCTCGCGGCAGGCCCCCTGCCCGAGCTGCCGCCGTCGCTCGAGCAGCCGCCGCTCGTCGAGGACCACCACGAGCAGTCGGCGGCGTTCGCGCTGCTGCCCAGGCGCAGCGGCCGGATCATGACGCTCGCCGCGGGATTCGCCGCGATGACGCTGGTGATCGGCTACGTGATCGGCCACCACCGAGCGAGCTTCGACGAGGTGCAGGCCGTCGAGATGCACGGCACGGCCCAGGCGCCGCAGGCCGCAGGAGTGATCAAGGTGGCGGAGCGGGACGCGGACGGGAACTTTCCGCTCGAGGTCAGCGTGAACGGCCTGCGCCCGCTCCCGCGCGGCAGCTACTACGTCCTCTACCTGAACAAGGGGAAGCGCCCCGTCGCGATCTGCGGCTCGTTCCTCGTCCAGGAGAGCGCGACGACGGTGCGGATGAGCGCGCCGTACGACTTCCACAAGTTCAGCGGCTGGACCGTCTCCGTCTACAACGCCGGAGAGAGGAAGCGGGGACCGACGCTGCTCGCGACCGGAACCGCTGTTTAGGCCCTACGGCGCCGTTCGGTCATTCGCGACGAACGCCGCATGCGTGATCGGCATGTGGCGCTCGAGGAACGACTCCGCGGCAGCGGCGTACAGCCGGATCTCGAACT
>Ga0126313_10002076_pt1 | contig 11001 bp, 13 predicted proteins | sample Plot105A_FD_89954 | JGI IMG/M metagenome (GOLD analysis project Ga0126313, IMG submission 89954) | Serpentine soil microbial communities from UC McLaughlin Reserve, CA, USA - Plot105A | ecosystem: Environmental > Terrestrial > Soil > Grasslands | place: USA: UC McLaughlin Reserve, Lake County... | reverse complement strand
TGGAGATGGCTGCAACAGCCTGCCTTTCGCGAGGCGTACCGCCGCGCGCGGCGAGAGGCTGTCGAGCACGCGAGGGCGCTGCTCCAGCAGGCCTCCGGCGAGGCCGTGGAGACCCTGCGCGAGGTGATGAACGACCCCGACACCCCGCCCGCCCCGCGCGTCTCCGCCGCGCGGACAGTACTGGATATGGCGACGCAGGCTACCAAGACCGAGGAGTGGGAAGAAAGACTCGCCGCGCTGGAGGCAATGTTCGCCCGCAGGGGAGCCTAGATGGGTCGCCTCGACGAGCGCCTCCGGCGCCTGGAAGAACTGTTTGTTCGACAGCCTACGGCAGACGAGTACCTGGACGCCGAAAACCGAGAACACGCCCGCGCCAGGAAAGCGATTGCCGAGAAGCTGCAGCCGTTGCCCGGCTTCCCTGTACAGCGCGTGTTCGCGGAATGGGATCGGCGGATCCTCGTCGACGACACCTCCGAGCAGCGGGAGAGGGATCGGCAGACCATAGAGGCGCGGCGCAAGGCTCACGGGATCGATCCAGAGATGGAAGCTGAAAGTGCCAACGAGAAGCTGGAGGCTATGCTCCAGCCTCGCGCTTGGGAGCAGTGGGCCTTGGGCGGTGAACGGTACAGGAACATTGAAATAAGAGTTGAGAATGATGATGCGTATGATTGAGTGCTTGGAGCACCCGTTGCACATAGACGAGGTGCGCGAGGGCTTGCCAGAGATAGGCTGGACCGTTTTTTCCGAGAGCGTTGACTACGCGGGTGGTGCGGTGCCCGGAGCGCAGCCCGGATACTACCGTGTGCTCGTAGCCGACTCGGACGACGGCATGATGAGGCTCTTCGGGTTCTTTAGCCCTGAGGACGGAGTACTGCAGGGAGTTGAGTACACGAAGTTCATAGACGATGAGCTTGAACCGGCGGCGGCGGTGGGCGTGCCGATAGCCAACTCTCCAAATACGATCTTCTCGCCGGAGTTAGCGACTCGGCTAATAGCCTACGTAGAAGATCGACTATTGGCCTACTTGAAAGAGGGAGCCAGCGATATATGGGAAGCTCGAGAGGAAGCTTTAATCTTGGCCAGAAGCTGGGAGCCCGACGACGAGTAAGGGAACGAGCCTGGGAGACGTATACTCGCGATTTCAACTTATCAACACCTGGCGCTAGTCACTCTAGCGACTCCCCTTCCTTGCCACCCTGGCAGTTGGGGCACTTGCGCAGGTGGGTGTCGCAGCTGTTAGCCCCGTACACCTCGCCGCACTCAGTGCACTCCATTTGGTGGACAAGAGCGAATGGGTGAGAGCCCCGCCTCCCGGTGTTACCGACTACCCTCTGTCTGTTCGGATTCACGTAACCCGGTTCCGTCGTTCCTTTGCCCTTGCTCATACCTTTATTCTCTCATCCCTACGAGTGCAAAGTGCTGCCCCCAGCATCCGTCCACGAATCGTCTCGCCCTCTCATAAAGCACGCCCCTATGCACCTCGGACGGCGCGACGAAGAACACCCTAAGTGTGCCACGCCTGTAGAGCAGCGCGAAGGACTCGCCGAGCCGCTCGCCGATCTGAGACAAGCGTTCGCGCACCTGCTCGCTCGCCGGGTAGCTGCGATGTAGGTGGTGGTAGACGACGAGGCTCTGACCCCTCTGCGAGTAGGGCGCTAGCTCGTCGAAGTAGGCGGACTTGGAACCCTTGCGGTGGTGGCGCGGCGTCCCAGACTCCAGGCCGTTATCCGGGTCCGCAAATACGGCGTCGCAGCCTTCGGTCGCTTTCAGGGCTCCTTCCACCCACCTGCTCCGGTGTTCGAGCCGCGCCCTGATGGCCGCCGGTCCAATGCCCGGCATGCCGTCGAAGGATAGAGGTTCCTCGTAGTAGACCGTACCTGGCGGCAGGACGGCCCGCTCGCGTATGCTCCGGACGCTCCGTGTCCCATCCTGGACTATTCCTTGGAGGGTGGCGTATAGGGCCGGGTCGCAGCGCCTGAACCTGCGGAGATTGGTCGGGGTGGAGTTGAGGTACCCGACGTGCGCCCCGTTGCCATCGCCAGCTTCGTCCGGAACCAGATACCAGACCACACCCAGAGAAAGGTCGCCGTCGCACAGGGTCCGCAAGAGCCCATACTTCCCGAAGTCCCCAATGTCCCCGGTGTAGCGGTGCTGCACGCCGCCCCTCCGAATCCTCCTCGAAGCCCCCAGCTTTCTGAAGCGTTATATGCATCACATCAATTGTGTGTAGACCAGGAGTATACTCAAATCTACCTTCGGCCTCGTGGCCGGGGAGGAGCTCACCAGAAAGTTCGGAGAGTTGGTGCGGCAGCTTCGCTTGGAGCAGGAGCTGTCCCAGGAGCGTCTAGCGGAGCTGTGCGGGATGCACCGGAACTACTTAGGTGCTGTCGAGAGGGCGGAGAGGACGCCTTCGATAGTTGCAGCCGACCGGATAGCGCGGGCTTTGGGGACCACCCTGGCGGAGATGTTCGCGGAGCTGGAGCGAGATTCGTAGGGTATCCGACCGCAGCACCATTGGGTGGTAATAGGGCAACTGAGTTGGAGCCCCGAGGATGTTTCCTTCCTTTCTGCCTCGGGGTTCTTGCTTCTTGCGCTGCGGGCTTGACAGTCTAGTGCCGATAATAGCCGAGGTCTCCGACCGGCCAGGCGCCATGAGACCGGGTGCCTAGGGCAAACTACAATACAGGCAAGCAGGCACCTGCTAGGTGGAGTTGCCGCGTCAGCCGGGCATCAGCTTAGCGCCGTAACCACATGCCCTGGGTAGGCTTCTAAGGCGACTCACCGCCGGACATGATCTGGTTGTGCCGGACCTCTAGTCTCGAAGGTAGGGGCTTGAACTTGGTCTCGTCCTCGTCGTGGTAGCCCATGAAGGAGTGAGCGGGGCTGCACATCCTGTAAAGGCGCTCGAACCTATTCTTAAACCTGTATCGCTTTTCGGTCAGAGCGTGCGTAGCGGTGAATGCGAACAGATCGGCCATCTGAAGAAGCGGCGTCCCCTGTTCATCGGGTGGTTCTGCGACGATACGCTGGTTCGCGTCGCTGTTGTTCAGGTAGTGCATACGGTGGGCTTGCACCTTACCGTAACCGAAGGATATAGGGGTTCGGTCTGGGTCGGTCCAAAACTTGATCTGGGACTGGTCAAAGACCTGGCTCAACGGCAGCAACGCGCCCCCGCACTGAAGCGCGGTGAGTTCCTTGGTCCCCATCTTGAAGGCAGGAAAGTGGCCCGCTTCGGAGAACTCTACCGGCTGCTCGCTCTGGTGGGCCGCTCCCACCGTGAACACGACCGGCACGCCCAGCAAGCCCGAAACCAGTACCTCGGCAAAGTCAAAGATTCGATATATGGGGAGGTGCTTCCATCCCGTCTTTTTGCGCGTGTCTTGATGATACAGCTCCGCGAAATGGAACTCCTCTTCGGGATCGACACCGTAGCGTCTTTTCAACCCCGCCAATAATCGTTCCGCCGTATGCCGGTTGTGGGCGTGGACGGCGACGATGCCGTAGGCGATCACGTCACCATAGCTGCTCTCGTCGCCAAACGCGTGCACCGTCTGTCGTGGTAGGAGAGTCGCCCCCGGCAGCGGCAGTTCGACGTTCATGGTGATCGTCTTACCGCAGATCGGGCACGTGAAGGGACGGTTGTACACCCCCTGGAAAATTTCTACCTGAACCGCTGATCCGCAGCCTCCGTGTTGAGGGAGGCAGGTGTAGGTGAATATGCGCTTCGGATGATTCAACAGCACTACCATCGCCCATAATTGTACTGCCCGAACTATGGTTTTAGAGCCGGTTATGCAGCGCACGAGAAAAGCCCCCGGACAAGTGGAGTAGGCGAGGGCGCTCGGGACCACCCTTTCGGAGATGTTCGGGGAGCTGGAGCGGGACCGCGATCGCGGCGCATAATCTGAGGGCATTCAGAAGCTAGGCGGTGCTGTACCCTTACGTGCGGTAACAGACTCAACAGCGGCGGCTAGCCGATGACAGACCAGAAAGAACCGACCGGAGCCACTCCGTGGCAGGAGATGGAAGAGGAAATGGGCTTCAAGAGGCTCACGCCGGAGAACTGGCTGGAGCCCGACTCCGTGATGCGTGCCTTCGTCCACGGGGCTATGACGGGCGAGCCCTACGTGCCGACGGGCGAGCAGAGGGTGCGAGAGATCGTGGGCATCGAGTTGTCGAAGGATGTTCCTCTCGAAGTCCGTAAATTATTCGCAATGGTCAGTGGACTCCTCTGCTACGGGTACTTCTTCTACCCCCTATACGCTCTGGCTTCGGAGCAACTAGCTCGGGTGGCGGAGACTGCGGTGACGCTGAAGTACGAGGCGCTAGGAGGACCGAAGCGCGTTAGGAGGACTCCCAAGAGCAAGCCCAGGCAGGCAACCTTCAAGGACAAGCTGGACTACCTCGAACGCGAGGAACTCATTACCGAACGAGATGCTGTGTGGTGGGGCGCGATCAGGGAGGCGAGGAACGACGCATCACACCCACGGGACCACCGCGCGCAGCCTCCCGGCATGGCCGTGGGCCGCGCGGAGACGCTTGCGGAGAAGATCAACGGCTTATTCGGAGTTTAGGGAGAGGTTCGAGCGGCTTCTCATTCCTCGAACGACAAGAACGTCTCCACTGCACCTTCGCCTTCTTCCCCGCCGCTTTCGCCCCAGCCGTCAGACCGGCAGAACTCCTCCGGAACCCCTGGGAGGCTCGCGGCTATGTGCCCGAAACGGTCTTCGGGATACATGTGCAGGTGGGCCAACACGCCCGCGCTCGGCAGTCCGTTTACCTCGGTTATTTCGTCGAGAAACACCTGGGCCACTGTCTCGAAGCCCGTGAACCAAGACCCCAATAACTCGAGCAGATCGTGGAACTTCTCCACGGCGGCGTCTACGGACTCTGCTTCGGCGAGAAGAGTGAACCATCCGGTCTCGCGGCCCTCCGCCTTGAACTCCGGCTCCGGGCCGATGTACGAGAAGTGCCCTACGTAAAACAATCCGTTCTTCCATCCAAGCTATCTATGGATCCTAGCCTTTGCTAACAGTCCAGCGCCGCAACAGGGCGACGGCCGGCTTCAGCTCCTCGGCCTTGAGCAGCAGCGCCACCCCGAGATAGGCCGCCAGCGAGACGCCCCCGACGACGGCGATGATGAAGGCCCTCCAAACGATAGCGCCCATGCGGAACGTTCTTCCAGAAAACGCCCTTGCCGTAGGTAGGATCGGCGACGAGTGCGCCTTCAGGGAGATGCAGTCCGGCCACAGCCGCAAACACCTCAGCGTTATCCGCGACGTACGCAGAGTGTACGACATCGTTGCTGGTGACGCCTCCTTGAACACGCCGACGCTTTTTGCCGGGCGCTGGCGACGAAGGATCATCTATCCCTTCTAGCAAATTAGGTTCTAGCTCCTCACCTATAGCTGTTTCCTCCCTATAGTCTTCCTGTGTCATCTTACACGCCACCGTAAATCCTTTCCTGGGTCTATTCGTCTTAGGTTCATCAGATCACCTGCCCATACTTATAAGTATACTATGCTAGCAATGTGGGCACAATATAGAGAAAGTGCTCGGGGACAAGATCACTTTGGGAACCTTCGCTGCTTGCTGCGGTTTCGACTTACGATTAAGGTACACAGTAATGCGCGATGCACCTAGGCGCGGGAAGGATCTCATGGCCGATCAAGAGGGGTCTATCGGAGACACCCCGATGGTTTCGGGATCGGAGTTGCGTGCCCGCATAATTGACTCGCTCCGAAGCCAAGGTTTCTCTTTCGATGCGGACGGTTCGTTGCGACCCGCGCCGTCTGACAAGGACGAGCTTCGTGCCTTACACGCGTCTGCGCGGGCAGCTGCAATCGAGCGAGCGCGTCCAGGTCTCCAGCGCCATGAGGAGCGTCTCCTTAGGTACTTCGCCGAAGGATCTGAGATCGAGCCCACCGCAATTAGACCCCGGCTCTATGAGATTCAGGCTAACTCCGAGGAAGAGCTGCTGTTTCGGTACGCCCGTCTTCACTGGAGTATCCCTGTTTCGGCTGGCTACGGACGCCGCCTACGTTTTCTAGTCTTCGACGAGAGCAACGGGAAGGTAATGGGACTTTTCGGATTGGGCGATCCCGTGTTCGCGCTGAAACCGCGAGACACTTGGATAGGTTGGACCAGAGCGGATCGCAGGCAGAGAATAAAGTACATGATGGACGCTTTTTTGGTGGGTGCCGTGCCCCCCTACTCGATGCTCCTGTGCGGAAAGTTCATAGCAATGCTTTTAGTCAGCGAAGAAGTTCGGGAAGCATTCAGCAGAAAGTATGGCGGCAGCAATTCGCTCATTTCCGACCAACGCTTCGACGGCCAACTCGCACTCGTCACGACAGCTTCGGCTCTCGGGCGCTCTTCCGTCTATAACCGACTCACTTGGGATGGTCGCCGCCTTCTAACGAGCGTTGGCTATAGTTCGGGTTCCGGTGACTTTCATTTTTCCAACGGCATCTACAAGGACTTGTTGGCATATGCACGTACGCATCTGGAACCGTCGGCGAAGAACCCCCAATGGGGAAACGGTTGGCGGAACCGCCGAGAAGTCGTCCGACGGTCTCTGCGGAACTTGGGTCTATCGCCGGATTTGGTTTATCATGGCGTACGTCGGGAAATCTTCGTCGCGCCACTTGCGTCTAACACAAGGGAGTTCCTGAGAGGGGAAAGCCAGCATTTGCATCCTTTCCAACTGACAATGGATACTCTCTTCGACCGCTTCCGCGAACGATGGCTGCTTCCTCGCGCTGAACGAGACGAGCGGTACCGGGCATTCAGTCGGCAGTCACTCAGACTTTGGTCCCCCATTCCTTGACGTTGGACGGTACGGTCTAGGGCAGTATGGAGGGGACTACCAGGGAGGGCTATGCACGGCTTCCAGAAGATCTGTTGAGAGATCTTCTCCAAGGTGTTCCGGAGGTCATCGAGCAGGTTAGCACGCTACTCTCCTCAGCAATCGACCGGCAAGAGGAGTTGCGGCAAGCTCTAAACGAACTTGGCCTGATCCGCACGTACTCGCCGTCTGAGATCGCAACAGTTTGTGGGGTCGATGGTGGTTACGCTGTCGAACGGACAGCTGCGGTGGATCTTGTTCTGTCCGTAGCGGTGGGTGTCGAGGGCCTGTCAGACACCACCACTCATTGGGGAGGCACTCAGTACGAATGGTGGACTCGGGTAGGTAAGCACGACCCAGAAGCTGAGCGGCTTGCACGTGGGGTGATGGTGGCGCAAGAGCTCGCGATCCTACGAAGTGCGCCGCACGAGCGTCGAATTCTCGACGGATCACACCTTACGCCGGTTATCCAACTCAATTCCGCCCTGACTACACAGTCGGAGACGGTGGGCATCGAGGCACGCAAGGTATGGGAGGAGCAAGAGACTACTGAAGCTCTGGCATACATGGCTAGTTCTCCCGCAGTTGTTGCGATGCCGAAGTATGACTCATCCCGCACCATCACCGACCACCTGCAGGCGCACTTAGGAGAGGAGATCCCTGGCGACGACAAGTTACTCATGGGCTTGTTACTTGAACCAGGGGAACTTATCGAACCTCAGCAGGTGCCACGAGATCCGTGGGCCGCGCTCCATCTCGACGCCTTCAAACGCGAAGACGAGGGCATCGCTCACGCGTTTGAAGAAGGCATCGCTCCCCTTAAGCGTCGCCAACTTGCGTTTACCTATTTCAAACCTGACGAGTTCTCTCCTGCTTTCCGTCTTGAACTCAAGACGGGGCTCAGTGACGTAGATCTCGACAGCTTATGTTCAACAGTGACGGCGCAGATGACGGGGCCGTTCGTGCGAGAGCCATATCCGCAGTACCTCGCCGATGTAATGGCGAAATCGGTAGGTCTCGGATTGAGCGCTCTTCAAACCGCCACTCAGCTTGGCCTCAGTGGACTAGGAAGACCCGAGATTGCCGAGATGCTCGTTCACTCATACCGTACGGAAGGGACCGGATAATGGAGCGTGTAGGACTTGTCGGTTCCCCTAGCAATACGGGAGTCGTGACGGTGGATATAACTGAAGACGCTGCAGCCGCTCCTCTGCATGGACAGTTGGTCTACCTGACCCATGCTTTGGGAAGCAGTAGATTAATCGCTATCGGAACCATCACCGAGATCAGCACATCAAACAGATGGCACGAGGACGCCAATATGCGGGGTGTACTTAAGCGCCATGGAAGTCTGCCGCACCTTAGCGAGATTGGCGATGTTAGGACTGCCGAGGTCGCAATCCAAGCCGCCTATCTTGCTAAGTCTGCCGATCTGACCAAAGGGGACCCGCCTACCGAGGAGGGCGGGGCACTGAGCATGTCCCCGACCACAGGATCTGACGTTGCTTTGGTCTCCGACGACTTCCTTAGCAATCTGCTGCGTCGCCATGCCAAAGAGGTCATCTACCTGGGTCAGATATATCGCAGCAAGGTGAAGCTTCCACTCAGATTGCGCCACTTCGGACCTGAGGCAGAAGGAGGATCAGGAGAATCCTATCACGCAGGTATCTTCGGCATGACTGGTAGTGGTAAGTCCGTTCTAGCGGCCTACTTCGTCGCCGCCTACCTGCGTCATCCAGGCATGGGCGTTCTCATCATGGACCCCCAGGGTCAATTCACTGGGGAGGAGGGGCTGCCGTTCTCGCTAGAGGATTGGGCAATGGGCCAGGGCCGCCGGGTTCTCAAATACTCGATTTCTAGGGATCTCAGGTTGCGGAAGGATGCCAGCCTCTTCGCCGACCTACTTGGAGTGACGCCGTTCTTCCGCGACTCACTCACGATCAAGACTTCAGAAAACCGGGAATCTGCGGTTGCGGAATTCACGCGGTTGCTACGAGCCGTGGTCAACTGGGACGAGCGCAACCCTAGCGACGTGTTAAGTGAAGTCCTCACCGCTTTGTCCAACAATCAGAATGCGTTGACGCGGATCTACGCAGGGCAGCAGGCGCGGAATCGCCTGGCTGGAGCGATACAGGGGATTCTCAACAACGAACCCGACCGCGAGGTTGCCTTGGAAAGTTTCGGTCCCGTCCACAACCTCTTCGCACCGACCAACGCAGACGGCGGTCAGCGAATGAGTTTGTGGGGCGTCTTGAGCCAAGCGCTGAATGCCCAGGGGACGAGGCCGCTAGTGATTATTGACTTCTCCGGGCAAGGGGAAGACCTGTTAGATTCGACCTCGGTGAAAGCTCGTCTGCTCCGGATCGTCTGCTCGCGCTTGGACAAAATAGCTTCGGAGCAGTATCGGGAGGGCAGAGGCTTGAACACCCTGGTGGTTTTCGACGAGGCTCAACGCTTCGCTGCCCAAGAGCCCGAGGAGGAAGAATCCAGGCAACTCGCGGATAAGCTTGTCGATTATGTTCGCACGACACGCAAGTACGGCCTCGGCTGGATGTTCATTACTCAGGAAACTGGCTCACTGAAACGCGGCATCTACGGACAGCTGCGGGTACGATCCTTTGGATACGGTCTTACCTCTGGCTCAGAACTCCAAAGGCTGCGTGATACCATCGGTGATCCGGCGGCGCTTGAGTTCTACCGCTCCTTCGTTGATCCGCAGGCGATTCAGCCACCGGAATATCCCTTCATGCTAACTGGTCCCGTTTCGCCACTGTCTTTCACCGGTGCCCCTGTCTTCCTTTCGGTCTACACCGATTTCGGCAAGTTCTGTAAAGCAAACGGTCTCGCTCCTTCACGCCGGACCTAACTAGTAAATGACGACGCCGTTTTCTTCGCACATCGACTTTGATCGAATCGCGGAAATACTTGTACAAGACATTCTATGGGAAGCCGTCGCTAAATGGCTGAGAGGCCGACCCCTGGATGAGGTAGCACTGTTGAATCGCCTGACCGAGAGGTTGGGTAGACGGCGACGTGGTTGCGACGTAGGGGTCGAGTTCCCTGTAACCGCCAGCAGTACAGTGGCAGTTTTGCATAGAGAAGGCGAACACCAGCGTGACTTATTCGGTAGCGACCTGGCCGTTACAGCGACCTTCGACAATCCGCAATTCACGAAAACGGCGTTCTTCCAACTCAAACGCAGCGAAGCCTACCGGGTCTCCATACGCCGTGACCAGCTCTTGGAGGCTACCCGCGACCCCAGGGTCGGTGATCGCAGCTTCGCTCTCGCAGTAGACGAAGCGCGGGGTGGAGTCCGTATACACCCGGTTGAAGACTTGCTAATTGGGTTTAGCTCCGCTAGCGCTAGCAAGGTCATCGACTGTTCCGCGTGGGCAGGACTCACTCAATGGGTCCTTGGGTGGTTATCGTGTGACATGGGGCCTTACAGTGAAAACCCTAATAGCCCTAGGTCGGTGGAGTCGTTGCTTGGCAGCTACGTGGTCGAAACAACAGGCGACGAATTCTCTTGGTTCGGTGGCGAAGCGTCTGCTGACGTTCCCAGCGGTTACTCGCCCACGAGGTCTTGGTTGATATTCAAGTTCACTGCCGAAGAAACCTAGGCGCAGTCTTGGTGTTCGCTTAATTAGGGCTGTAGCTTCAATGGCCCGGTCCCGTACGACGCGGGGTGGAGCAGTCTGGTAGCTCGTTGGGCTCATAAGACATAGGTCGCAGGTTCAAATCCTGCCCGCACTACCAATCTTCATGTGGCAGGCTCAGGAGTGAAATGGGATGACCGGAGAGGAGATTGAGGTCAAGTGGAGCGAGGAGTTCTGGGGTAAGCTATTTTGGCAACAAATCAGTTGAGATCAGATGGGGTGAGGTTGCGGTAGATGTCTAGGGAACTGACCACTGAGATGCTAGACGAGCTACGTACCGAGATAACGAGCTACTTCGAGGCTTATTACTCGGCGCTTAGGAACGAAATCGCCGAGCACGACGCACTCTACGATTCAATACCTCATTACTTCAAAGGCAGCAGAGAAGTGGTGACGAACTTTTGTCGGGATGGGGTCCTTATAGTACACAAACCGGCAGAGACCGGGCAGGATTCTTACGTTTTCGAGTCGGTTCTCGATACCCGGGTCGAGGATGTG